>WBZM01001759.1_pt1 | contig 20213 bp, 40 predicted proteins | sample 5204271 | NCBI WGS metagenome assembly WBZM01 (sample SAMN12344346, study PRJNA552823) | activated sludge metagenome | biome: Activated sludge suspended growth; feature: Nitrification reactor; material: Wastewater; isolation source: activated sludge from nitrification reactor of wastewater...
GAAAGGGAGAAGGGCATGAAAAGCAAAAAGCACTTGCCGATTATCTGCGTCATTCTCTTCGTGTTGAATGTAGGAGTGATGGCGACGATCCTGTCCGAGTTCGGAATAGAAGCTGGGATCCTCGACGCTCTATTTGCAGTGTTGTTGGTGTTATTTGTTATCTGTGTGATGAGTAGTCGGGGTTAGTTCTCGTTCCCGAAGAAATCCGAATTACGTCTTGACCGTCCCGATCCCCAGAGAGTAAGGTTTCCCCCATGACCCGACTACACCAGATCCTCGCCGTCGAAAAGGACATACGTCGCACAGCTAAGACCCGTGAGACGCAAGCCCATCGCGACCTTCAGACCCCCCAACTCATGATCGGGATCACCCGGTCATACCGTCCCATCAATGATGAGGACGACACCCTTCCTGATGAGTCAACGCTGGTACAGGTGCGTTCATGGGACCTGATCCGTGACGTACAGGCCGACATCGAACGCATGTTTGATCTTGTTGCCACAAAGGACTTTGCCAACACTGAAGCAAAAGCTGACATCGTTGTGGACAATCAGGTGCTAGTGACTGGGGTGCCAGCCACATATCTTCTGTGGCTGGAAAAGGAACTCACAGACCTTCACACGTTCATCACGAAGCTACCCGTACTTGACCCCTCCCAAGTGTGGGAATACGACGCACAGCGTTCCGTGTACGCTACCCAGCCGGTAGAAACACATCGCACAACCAAGATTCCCACGGTACTTCTGAAGGCTGAAGCCACCGACAAGCACCCTGCACAAACCGAGGTCTACAACCGGGACGTGACCGTCGGGTTCTGGTCTACGACACGACTTTCTGGGGCTCTACCATCAGACGTGGTGCGGTCCCTAGAGGACCGGGTGGACGATGTTCGCATGGCTGTACGTGAAGCTCGTACCCGAGCAAACGAGATCGAAGTAACCCAGCAGCACATTGCCGGGAATCTACTCGACTACATTTTCGAACCAATCTCAACGATTGGTGCATGATCAAGCCTTAGTGGCTAACAGGTCGCAGTCATTACACTGCGAAAACCAAGGGTTGAGCACCCGCAACATTAGAATCAGGGAAACAATCCCATCAGAATAACAACCTAAACGTGCGACAGTGCAGGTTCGAATCCTGCTCCACCCACTGGAACCAACAGGTTCAACAATTCAGGGTGGGTAGCCCAACTGGTAGAGGCAGCACTCAGGTAGTCAAGTTCAGACTTTTGCTCACAGACTGAACAGGCAACAGGCATTCCGAATCTGAAGTCCTAGTTCTAACGCATTGAAGATACTGGTTCGAGTCCAGTTTTCGGCTCCCGATACTCAAACAAGACCATGGTAGGGGTTGAGTGTCGAGAGCCGAAGTGGTCCAATGGTAAGACATCATGCTTTTAGACTAAACGCTAGGCCACTTGTGTCGGAATGAGCGTAGGCCAAGACTCCTTTGAACGGAATCTTTACGATTTAGATCCCCCGGTCTGGGTAGGCCGGGGGATCACCCGTTTTAGGCGGGTGGGTGAGGAAACGGCTTTAGGTGAGTCTCGTTACCAGCCCTACTGGCTATCAGGTCCCGACCTGCCTCAACCCCACTGTTCTGCCATAGCCTCAGCAATACCCGCATAGGTCACCGACCTCAGCTTCCAGCGGTCCTCCGATGGCCCCAGCTTATTCTGTCCACTGGGCGTCTGGTTGGCGTATTTGTCTTTCTCGATCACGTCAGTAGGCTGTAGCAACGGAAGATTCTTCAACCAAAAACATGTACGCTTAGAGGCATCGTGACCAAACATCCAAGGTTGAATGATCTGATCAGGTTTACGAATCTTAGATGAAATAATGCTTACAGGATTCTCCAAGGCGATTCGGGGAATATCTGCATCCAGCAAGAGTCTCACAAAGTCCAGAGCTTCAGCTTGTTCAACTTGTTTGTCTTTGAACCATCTGGCACCAGACACAGCTAAATGAGTGCAAGGTGGGTGAGCTACCATCAAATCCCACCCCCCCCCTATCCAGTAGATCTCGTACATCACCTTGGTAGTGAGATGAATCACCAACGCAATCAGACTCTGTAGGTAACAGGTCACAGGAGACTACGGTGTGTCCTCGTTTAGCGAAAGCGTTTCTGACTGTACCGCTGAACTCACAGGCAACAAGAACTCTCATGCAAAGCTCCAAAGCTAAAAACTCCAAGTTGTTACCACCAAGTGTACGGCACTCGATCAACCCCTAGTACATGAGAACAGTCGCTCAACCCCACGTTTAGCTCCCGTATCAGCAGTCAACGAGTTAGTAACTTCACGTTGCCAAACGCAAGACCAATGATCTGGGGCTGAATATTCGGAAACAAAAACTTGGTGCCCTAATTGGATTAACTCATCGCACCACACCCAAAACGCTTCAGAATCAAATGTTCCCGAACGATATTGAAGCGTAGAATCATACGGTGGATCACAATATACGATAGATTTTGCTGGAATAATAAGATCTCTGTAGTCACAGGAAGAAAATTCTACACCAGCAAGTCCTGAGGCTTGGGAAAGAACGTTGCGTCGAGATTCAGCACAATGGTTACGAGGGGAACCGTCAGACGCCCAACCTTTGGCATACCCCCCCATTTCTTTCCACCGTAAGAACACGGGACAGACACAAAACCAACAAGATGTTGAGGATAGGCGTCAGGATCAGAACGGATCTCTGAGTATTCCTGCTCTGAAAGAGTTTCAGGTGGGTCCCATCCTTCAGAGACGGCTTTCATGCACGCTACAACATCAGAATCGATGTCGTTACCGATGCGTGGGCCGTCTACATGGCAGATGAGGTTGAATCCTCCTGCGAACGGTTCAACATAGTGTTGGTCTGGGTCACGGTCGGCTAGAATGATCGGTAGGAGTTCTTTGCGAAATCTGGCTTTGGACCCAACATATCTCATATGGGTCATAACGGACTGGAATTACCGCAAGAGTTCCTACGCAAAGGATTCTTGGAGTTATAGGGGATAACTGTAAAAAAGATTGGGTGGGGCCTTTCTTCAGCAAAAACAAGAAACGCAAAGCTGCAAATCATCAACCCTGTACCCCCAAAATACCCCACTTCCTCTCTAAGCCCTCTATACGCCTCTCTAAGGCGAGTAACCCCTATTTGGCTATAGTTACCCATCTAATACCCTGAACGGGCCTTAGAACGCCTTCTAGGGGCCTTACAGAGGATTCTAAGAGGAAGAAGGTGTAGTGGTTGCGTAAACGGGGAGTGTGTGGCAAGATCGCCCCATGAACGAAGAACACATCAACCTCATGAACCAGACGCTTCCTACGGCTGAAGAACTGATAGCTGAATGGAAGGAATTCTATAGGCCCGAAACAAGCCCCAACGAAGTAAGCTCTAATGAAGTAAGTAGAGAATGGGAATACCCAGAAGACCACAACCCCTACGAAGAAATAACTCGGCTAAACCATTGACAGAATCGACCTCAACTCGTGGTCACGACCACAGCCAATGTGCTCGTGGTGTGGAAGGATGAAACGATGAATCACGGTGAAGACCTCGACGAGATGCCTTGGCCCCCGTACAAGCACCGGGTCAAGCGACAGTGGGATACGACCCTGGGGACGGTGCTGGGGATCATGCTCTCCATCGTCATGATCGCATTCGTGCTGCTCTGCTTCGGGATCGTTGTCCTCGGTGTGTGGCAGCTCTTCCTCTGGTTGTGGGGGATGACTTTCTCGTGAGCGAACGTCGTCAAACACATCTGGGTGTCGAAGAGGTGCGCAAGCTAGACCACTGGTGTCGCAACCTACGAGTGATGTTCCACGAGTCATTGGATGTCATCCACGTTGGCTCTTCGTTGGTCAAGCCTGACTATCGAGACGTAGACATTCGCATCGTGGTGGAGGATGAGGACTACGTACGGCTGTCTGGATCACTCAATGTGAAGGACCTCAACATGCTGCTCTCGTATTGGGGTCGGGAGCAGACTGGTCTACCGATTGACTGTCAGGTTCAATCCTTGGATGTGTCAAGCGATGAGCACGACAAGCTGCTGAGTGGTGCCTTCCCGATCCCACGGGGATTGGTCGCATGACCTGGAACAACGAGCTTGATCGTATCGTCATTTACTGTGGTTCGACTTACGATTGTTCCACGGTCAGCTATTTCGGTTGCTAACCTGACTGCTATCTTGGCTGCTTTCTTTAGCCGAGTTATTTCTTCGTAGCCAAGATGCTAGGGCAAAACGCACCATCAGAACGCACCATCGAACTAGTACACGAAACCCTAGGCACAAATCTCACCAAAAATTGAACACCCCAAAACGAGAAAGCCGCACCCAAATCTGCTGTACCCAAAGCTGTGGGCGAATCTTGGGGACAAAAACGCAGGAAATTGTCTGAGATTGGCAGGCGTTCGTCTCGCCTGCCGGCGAACGCTTGTTCGATGACCCCCTTGAATGTGAAGGTTTCGTCATGTTTGCATACCCTACCGGGTACCGTATGAGAGTGAGCTCCTGTAGCATACTTGACCAGTTTTGTAAACCTATTCTGACCCATGTGACCGATGCCACCGGATAAGGCGTTACGGTGCTACATAGGGGTGGACCGCGCCCTAACGGTGCTAGGCTATGGGCGATGTCTACCGATGGAGGTTTCCCGATGGTCCTAACCCCACCCCGCGCCGATGACCCGGCGTTGGCAGATCTGGCCGCGTTCCGCGCAGCTCATGCGACGTACCGCGCGGCCCTAGAGTCGGAGCCGCTACCGGCTCCGGTCCCGTTCCGGCCGGACCCGCGTCTAGCTCGACCCGCGGGTCCGCCGCGGCCGCACGCTCTGCAAAACGCGTTTCACGGTCCAGTCCTGGCGGAGTCAGACCGCTACCGGTCCCCTATCCGTCGGCGCTTGCTCCGGTCCGTTGTCCCTGACTTGTCCGCAGTATGGGCGGCTCACGCTGCCAGCTTGGACGCGGCCCGCAATCCGGTGCGGACACGATCTATCGACGCTTGGGATCACACGATCGTAGGGCGCAATCGTCCCACCCCATGGCGACGATCGGACCGTGCGCGTACTCCGGTCACCTATACGGCCGCTGGTCCCGTTCTAGCCATCCGTTCCCGTATCCCGCAGCCGTGCCCATCGGCTCCGGTCGCGGTCCTGTTCGGTCTGTTGTCGTATCGATCGTTCGAAGTCTGGACCGATCCCGTATCGGTACGGCTCACCGACGTAGCGCCACCGCGACGCACTCTCGTGTGTGAGTCGTGTGGAATGGCGACGCGGTCCCAGCACTTGGGATGTACCGTGACCGACGACTACGGGCGCGAACGGCTAGCTCGACTGGTCCTGTCATGGGCTGTCATCGGCGGAACGGTCCGCACACGGGCGCCGCGGGTGACGGTGGCGGACCGTCCGCGACCGGACAACGTCCGAACCTTCACTTGCCGCGGGTGTGGGGCGACAGTCACGGAGCCGCGCCGACAGGGTCGCCCATCGGTCCGATGTGGCGACTGCCGAGACAAGCGCAACGGTCGCTAGCCTCATCCCCTTCCTACGGGCCCGGTACCCTCCGCGGGTACCGGGCCCGTAGCGCGTTTTGGGAGGGTAGTCAATAGCACCTAGCCCCGTGTGACCGATGCCACCGGATAAGGCGTTACGGTGCTACATAGGGGTGAAAGACGTTCCGCCGATGGTCGGCGGAACCTTGGACAAAGGAGAAAACAGAATGTTGGAACTCAACGGGGTGGAGATCGCCCACAAGGTCCCTGACGTGACTGTCGCCGTTGTGCGGTCCCTCACGGAGGACGAGCAGCGCAAGATGATCGCGGAGGATATCAAGGCCACGAAGTCGACCGTCACGAAGTGGCGCGAGGCTGTCGCCGCGATCCTCGCGGACGAGGACGCCGCGATCGCGTTCGCCACGGAGCCGCTCCGTACGGCTCCGGTCCCGACGGATGACAAGGCCGTGACGGTTTCCGGTCGCAAGACTGGCGGCCGTGTCGCCAAGTTCAGTGTGGAGTCGCGGAGTCTGCTCCGCGCGCTGGACATCGGCGGCGTCATCGTTCCCCTGTCGAGCAACGCGTCGGGAACGCCGATCGTCCGAACCGACGCCGGTACCCTCGCGATCCGCTGGACCACGAAGCGCGCCGACGACGGATGGTGTGACGTCGACGTGACCGTCCGCGCCGCGATGGGCGACGAGCTGTCGTCGGACGGCTCCGGTCGCCCGAAGGCGGAACGGGTCCGGGTCTAGCCTTGCCCGGCAACCTAGAAAAAGCCCCGGACCGCTACGGTCCGGGGCTTTTTCATGCCCGAAAATATCTAGTTCTCCTGGAGCCGGGATTTTCGGAAGGAGAACAAAAACCGCCGGCAAAACTTATCGAAAATTCTCTCTATGGATTCCCTTATTACGGGAGCTCATTGAAAGAAAGTTCGGTTACAAACAAATGAAAGGAGCCATCATGGCTCGAAGGAAGAAGAAGGACCAGGAAGGCCCGGTCGAGCTGCGCGAGAATGATCGCGCAGCTGAGATCGAGTACCGCGTCATGTTGGCGCGGAACTTGGAGCGAAACTTCGGTTTCGGCTTCTAGGGAGTTCTGGAATCCGCAAACAAGTTCGCAAAATTTGTTTGTGGGTTCCAGTGTTCACCTAGAAAGGAGGCAACATGATTGACAGATGCGAAATCCACGGGGTCCCGGGAGCAGAAGAACTGGAAGGAGAATGGGAGTACAATCCTCCCGCCACGAGAATCGTAGTGAGCGACAACAAGTCATTCCGGCTATGTGAAGACTGCTACGAGATGATCTGTCAGCACGAGCTGGACTGGGTCTGAACAGTCACACAAAAGTTCGCAAAATTTGTTTGTGGGTTCCAGTGTTCACCTAGAAAGGAGGTGAGAAAACAAAATGGCGTTCGTCGTCGTCACCTACGAAGTCCTTGACAGGGTTTTCGTAGATGGAGAAACGGTCGACCATAGGATGGTTTCCATCCAGGAGGAAATCTTGGAAGGAATCACGTTCAATGGTTGTATCGTCGGACCGGAGGATTTCGACTCCTCCGGTCGACTGATTCGATCGTGAATCCTTACCGCCACAAAAAGTGTGGCCGCGTTCTGGCACGATACGTGGGAACAGAAAATCGTGTCACTCCTAAGGTTTCCTAGCCGGCAATCTTTCGGTTAGGGAATCTCAGAAGTATCCAACAACAACAGAAAGGAGCGGTCAGTGATCGCTCGTAGGTATGACTACCGCCAGAAGTACGTGTCTCCTGCAAAGAAGTTGCAGGAGTGGGAAGCGGGACCGTCGCGTGACAAGATTCGCGTGACCTTCTTCGCTTCGTCCCCCCAGGAAGCGAAGAAGATCGCCAAGGCCCGGTTGGGTCTGGCTGCAACGGATGGACGGATCTTCTACCTGTCCCGCGTCTCCCACGACATCGGAGCGAGCGCCTAAGCTTCTCCGATCCCAGTTTGGCAGTCTGGGAAAACAAAACTGCCACCTCTAGTGTCTTGTAGAACTTGCAAAAACTTTTGTTCTTGTGAGTTCTATTGGATTCTGGAAACAGATTCCAAGGTGTGACCTACCTGCCATAGTGCTGAAAATGTCCAGGAGCTTAGCCTGCAAACATAAGCTAGGGCCATCATAAGAGGGCACGAACAAATACTCTTAGTAGTGCCGCAGATAAGGCAGGCAACGGCACGATAAAATAATGAGTTAGCCTCCAGCTATACCCGGTCCTACAGCGGGAAAACCTGTAGGGATGTCGCTTCTAGGCTTCGCATTTATGACGGTTCCGGCCCGAGATGTGTAGTTATTGGAAGTGGCTTGAAGCGGTGAGATGAACACGGGAACCTAAAAGTTCCTTGGACCTCGTGCCCGATGGATCTTTCTAGATCACAGGGACTACACGCCGCCTAGTTCCGGAGTAGAGGTATGCGGAACAAAGTCCTGAGCATGACTTTAAACTGCTCACCCGCATAAAATCCAGCGTTTAGAACTTGAGAAAAGTTCGGGTTTAGAAACGCTAGGTTTACGAAACGTCCGGTTTAGATGGGGTTTTTCGTAGCTTCCAAAACGTCGGCTTTAGATCGCCGGCAAAAGTTGGAAGCTACGTGAAGCTCAAAATCTGGGCTTTTGAAGGGAGGTGAAATGGATTACTTCAACTCAACCTACGGAGGCGCACCGGATGAGTGTAATATCCACTGGCCTACGAAGCTGGAGAATGGATATTGCCCGATCGAGGGGTGTCCGTGGAGCAAGGAAGAAGATGAAGACGATGCCGAAGGGGGAAGGCTTTTCTGAGTTCTGGGAAACGCCCGGTTTAGATCGGATCGGGCGTTTCCTTGAACGACCAGAAAGGGACATTGCTATGAATATCAGAACGAACTACCATCGGCGGGAGCTGAAGTCCTTCGTGGAACTTCCAGAGGAAGTCCGCGAAAATTTCAACTACATCCACGAGGAGGATTCCTACTCTCCCAGGTTCGTCAAATACAAGGGAGAATGGTACGACATCTCTGATTGTGACATTCACAAGTTGCAGCTTCAAGGTGTTGCATGGGATTGCGGAGTTAGCGAGACTTTCTTCTCGTCGGTTCTATTCCGATTCCCACCCGAAGACGATTACGAGACAGTGATCGTCGCTTTTGTTTGGTCGTGACTTTGTAAGAAGTCAAGGGAGTGTAGCTCAATTGGTAGAGCTGCGGACTTCTAATCCGACGGTTGCAGGTTCGATTTCTGTCACTCCCACTCGAAAAATGAAGGCTTTGAAAGGAGCCCAAAAATGACAGAGATCGAAACACTCCACGAAGTAGTGGAGGCACTGCGTTCGAAGCACTTCAAGGCCGAGAAGGTGGTCGAAAAGTGCTTCGATCGGATGAGGATGGCAGAGGAAAGGGGATGGGACGACGCCGAATTCTACCAATCCAATTTCCTCCAAGCACAGGCCCATGCTCGGGGAATCTTCGACTCCATGAGAGAAGTCATGGAGTCGTTGGATCGAGCAACCTACTACTTCGAGTAGTAGTGTCTTGGGAAAATTCCGGGGTTTAGATGACTTCGGGATTTTCCTAAGATTCTACGGAATCGAAAAATGTTAGGCGTTTGCCTAGCTGAAAGCAGCTTTTGCCAGCGAGACTTAGATGTCTCCTTGTGAAACTGGAATTGCTGCCACTTGAATACATAAGGTCCCGAAAGGTTCGTCCTGCGGATACAATGGCCTAAAGTAATGAGTGCCCAGGATACTTGACGGTCCGGTATAGCAAATGGCGTCAAGCTGTGTTTTGTAGTTCACAGTACAAAAACTACAGAGTCCTGAGCGTGACTTTATAAAAGGCTCACGGTGGAATCAGTCTCAAGGTTCTAATGGGAGGCTGGCTGCAAAAAGGTGCGGTTCCTTTTTGCAATCAAGACCGAAACGAAAAGAGGGAGTTCAAGCGGGCGCAACTACCCAAACTAGTTCTAGCAATTTCGGGGATGTAGCTCAATCGGATAGAGCGACAGACTTCTAATCTGTAGGTTGAGGGTTCGAATCCCTCCATCCCCACTACAGAAAAACTCGTCTTTAAAAGGAGGTGAGATGAATACTCTCGTTCTAGTTCGGGGTCTGCCCGGATCGGGAAAGACCACTTTTGTGGCAAACATGATGGTTGAGAATTCGGTAGAGTTTTCGGCTGACGACTTCATGTACGCCGATGGGCAGGAGTTTGACCCAGCCCGTTTGGCGGAATGCCACAAGAAGTGCCAGAATGCAGTTCGTACGGTTCTGGCCGAGAATTCCAACGCAACGGTTTTCGTTCACAACACGTTTACCCAAACGTGGGAGATGGAGCCATACTTTCAGATTGCCGGCGAAACCGATACTTTGGTTCACACCATTATTGTCGAAAATCGACACGGCAATTCTTCGGTGCACAACGTACCGGAGAATACGATGTCGCGAATGCGACAGCGTTTCGATGTGAGCCTTTAGTTTCTTGGGTTCTGTTTCCATTCAAACTTTCGGGTTTGTGTGGATTCACAACTTTAGAAAGGAGTCTGCTGTGGCAGAGTTTGTCACAAGTGACCTACATTTAGGTCACGCAAACATCTGGACGAAAGCCTACGCTGACCGTCCAGTTTTTTCGACCGAGGAAATGAACGAGTTTCTGATAGCTCGCTGGAACGAGACTGTTTCTGTGAACGATACGGTTTACGTTCTCGGAGATTTTGCGATGGGGAAAATCGCAGAATCACTACCGTTGGCTGCAAGGCTGCACGGGAGAAAAGTTCTGATCTTCGGGAACCACGATCGGATGTTTCGTCCGAAAAATGATTCCCAACGGCAACGATGGCTTTCAGAGTACGGACAGTATTTCGATCCCATCCAGAAAGAAATGGTTTGGAACGGAATTCTGTTCAACCATTTCCCGTACACTGGCGATCACACCGAAGAAATCAGATATTTAGAAGATCGCCCTAGAGATCGTGGACTGTGGCTATGTCATGGACACACACACTCGAAAGACTTTGTGTCCGGAGAGAGAACGGTCCATATCGGAGTTGATAGTGCTGTAGCTAATTACGCACCGATCGACTTGGAACTGGTGGTCGAAACAATCAAAGGGGTTTGATCGCTCGGAGGATTCTAGGCGACAAGGAAAACCGTCAGTTCTTCTTGTCGGTGTGCGAGAGTTTGTAACTACAAAAGAGGCGCTCTGGAGAAATCTAGAGCGCCTCTTTAGAAGTGCAAGCAACAAGGAGAAAAGTGATGAGGGTTAACTACCGACAGATTCCGACCCTGCTCCTTTCGGAGTCCCCTTTCGAGGGGAATTCGATGCGGGCAATGATTCCCGTTGGGGGAGATAAGGATGGAGATTACATCTCCCACAAGGGTCGGCTTTATTCCTCTCGTTCCGCCCAGGAACTTTTCAAGGGAAAAAGCTTCCGTTACCTTGTGCTCTCATATGGAACACCGATTGCTGGGATCACCGATTCCGGTGAAAGGGTCTTTGTTGAGGACAAGTTTTCTTCGACAACTTCCAGACACCAGAATCTGGTGCGGGCATGGATGAGAGTGGACGACGATTGATGGACGGAATGATAGAGGTAAGCGCGTTCAGTTCGTTCACTACTACAACTAAGGAGAAAGACATGGAAATCAGTGATCTTGCCCAAGAGTGCATAAAGAATGCGCTCGATGATGTCCATAGGGCGGAATCAGCTTACGGCGATATTCCCGCTGTCAAGGACTCATGGAAGTCCTTGGCTCGCTCGTTGGCGCTGACATTTACGTTCGACAACGTCGAACTTTGCGTAGGAAGTAGAGTATCGCGTGAAAAGTTGGCAGACCAGCTTCACGCCACTCACGGCTTCGATCCATCGGAATTGACGGATAACATGCCGGATGTTTGCATCTGGTCCCATCACTTCCGGTGAGAGGGTTCTTGTCGAGGACAAGTTTTCTTCGACAACTTCCAGACACCAGAATCTGGTGCGGGCATGGATGAGAGAGGACGACGACTGAGTTAGTTCTAACTTTTCAGGGTGACTTCAAGCTACGGTTTGAGGTTATCCTAAAGAGTGGAACCTCCACTTTAGAAAGAGAGAGATAACTGTGACCATTGAGAGGAACCCGGAGACGGGCCAGGTCTCGTGGAATCGAGACGACTTCACAGAGTACCACCTTACTGGTACAGATGTTTACGGAAAGCGTTACAAGAGAGTTGTGAAGCGGTGGGAGCACGTTCGGCATTACAACATCTATCGTGGAACGTGCTGGGGCGTGAAGCCTGACGGTAAGCGTGTTCGTTTGGTCGAGTATTACAACTAAGGAGGAAACAATGAAAATTACCGATCCTGCCCGAGAGTGCATGGAAAATGCACTCAAGGATGTCCGTAGAGCCGAAGAGGCTTACGGAAACATTCCCGCTGTTTCGGAATCGTGGAAGTCTTTGGCTCGATCCTTGGGCCAGACATTTACGTTCCACAACGTGGAGCATATTTGGGGCGAGACGCCGAATTCGTGGGGATTCACCACACCCTACATTTCGGTCTTTTGTGTAGGGAGTAGAGTGTCGCGAGAGAAGCTGGCAGACCAGCTTCATGAGAAGTACGGGTTCGACCCGTCAGAGTTGACAGACGAGATGCCAGATGTTTACATCTGGTCCCTGAATTCCTGAGAGTTTTGTCTCTCTGGTTGGGCTCAGAGTTTCGGCTTTGAGTCCTTCCACAGAAACAGAAACAAGGCAAGTTGTTTACGGAATTAGCCGAGGAGGAAACTAATGCCACTGCCATTGACCGTAAGAGAACTGATCTCCATGTTGGAGGAACTTGACGGTGATTTGACTGTCAAGTTCGATATCGGACGTTTCAATAACGCTGCCGTTGTGGCTAACTTCGGTTACTACAGTGTAGCTGAGGAACGGAATGAGATTGTTCTTCATCCATCGAATCTGGGTTCCTATGGACTTGGAACGCCTGTTTATTATGGAGATGAACTGTGACCAGGAAGTTTACTGAACTCTCCGTGATGGAGGAGTCCCTACTGGACGATCCAACCTGTTACAGGTGTAGAAGAGAGCTACCTTCACCAGTCGATTCGGATTATCCGGCTCAAAGAGATGAATGCCTCTCTGTCGCCCTTCAGGGAGGATATGGAATGTTCCACGATATGGTGGAACTTGGATGCGTTGTGGACGTTTACTTGTGCCATGACTGCTCAGCAGAACTGTTCAGGTTCCTTGGATTTGATCCCCGAACCCAAACGGATATGCGAGGACTCCATCCTTACGAGAAGGAAGGTTCTCCGTGCTGTGAGTTTGGATGGACAGGAACCGAACACTTCGGGGAAAACGATCCGACTCTAAAGTCGGTAGAGTTTGGGTTTGAGATTTCTTGATCTCTAGTTCAGCTCGGGTAGAGTTATCCGAGCTGAACTAAAGGTTTAGAAACGAGGAACGAAATGAGGAGGAAGAAAGTGAAGGACATCTTGAAGGCTGCGCGTCTACAGGCGCGTGAAGATTACCTTGCATCATTGCGGGATAATCGCCGGCAAAGATCCAGCAAGTTTAAGTCCAAGAAGGACTATGATCGCAAAAACAAGGAATGGAGAAACGATGCTTGAAAACATCACTCACCGAGAGTGGGTAGACAAGTACGAATATTCCCACTACTTTAGCTGGAATGATTGCCCAGGTGCCGGGTTTTCGTTTGATTGCCTTGAGGATGGAGCAGTTGACTTGGGTTCCTACTCTGAGGGAGCCAAGGAGAATCTTTGGCGAGCAATCTTTGGACTCTTTGACAAGCCTCTGACATACAAGGGGATTACTGAACGAGACTGTTCCTACTGGGAACCTGCCTACGGAACCTGTGTTTGTGGACGAGAGGTTTGGCTGGAGCATGATTACGGTCATGGAATTGACTGTGATTGTGGTCGGATCTACAACATGTCCGGCCAAGAACTAGCTCCCCGTTCTCAGTGGGAGGATCGTTGGGATGACGATTCGACGCAACCGTACTGTGTCGAGTTTGGGTACGGAAACTAAGGAGGAATAAATGTTCAAGGTTTACGTCGCTTCTTTGAGCGACTACAACGCTGGCCGACTCTACGGTGATTGGATTACTGTGGAGGACGGAATGGACCGGGAGGATCTTTGGACTGAGATTCAGAAGATTCTGGATTCATCTCCTGAAGCCAAGATCACCGGATTTCCCGCCGAGGAATGGGCGATCCATGATTTTGAGATTCCTTTCGGGATCGGGATTTCCGAGTGGGAATCAATGGAAAGCTTGCTCACTCTGAACGAGAAGATCGAAGCAGTTTCTTCTGTTCTGGAGGAACGATGCATTTCCGAGTCCTACGGGAAGGACTTGATCGACGCTGTCGGTGGAATCGACAGCGTCGAACTTCCTCTGGACCTTGCAGTCTGGGAATCAGATCATGTTTACGAACTGAACGCTGTCCCAGATAGTTTGGTTCCATATATTGATTCCAGGGCTTGGCTCCGGGATCTCGTCAGCTGCATGAGCGGATTCTGGATCGATGACGACATGTTCATCGAAGTCGAAACCAGCTAAGGAGAGATAAAATGAGAATCGAAAACGGCAAGGTCGTTCTGGAGCCTGCGAACTGTAGGCATTGTCGAAACTATTTCGGTGACGATATTCGACCCGGACAGATTCGCGAAGCTGTCCGTGTTCCATGTCCTCGTTGTCATGGAACCGGAAGAGCGAAGGGAGGGAAGGGAAAGGGACGCTGCACCTACGGTTCAGGAACGGGTGCTCCCTGTTTCTTCGGGGAAGTTGTTGACCACTATGAAGTAGTCACTTGTCCTGAATGTGAGGGAAATCCTGAAGGAAAGTCGGTTGAGCAATGGACCGACACTATTCCCGATGGATGGTGGCAGAACTTTGAGTTTCGGGTCTTTCGATCCGATCGTCCTCAAACAACTCTAGAGAGACTGATCGGGGCGGGAGTTTACTCCTGCACCGATTACGGAGCATGGAAGCGTATGTCTGACGAGGAATTGATTTCCAAAGTCAGGGACGATGCCCATAACAGGGTACAGCTTTGTAAGGTTGTCAAGGCAAAGGACGATCTTACGATTGCCGATTACATTGGTATTTACTGCAACGATCAGGGTTACACGCCCGCAGCTAGTTGGAAGGACTGGTGAGAGGTTCTATGAGAATGGTAGGGAAGTTGACTCAACGGTGCAGGATCGGAACGTGCCGATGCGGCAACGCCCACGACAGCAAGGGACGTCGACAGGAACGCCGAGTAGCTAAGCGTAGGGAAAAGCAAGCTTGGCTGCGGTCAAGGGAGGACTAATGAAGATCCAAAAAGAACACGTCGAAAAGTTGCGTCTCTTGGTGGCGGAATTCGACACCCCTGAAGTCAGGGAAAGGTATCGAAAGGGGGAGTTTCCGCGAGCAAACGAAGTTCAGGATCTCAACAAAAGGTACAGGTGGGATTTGTTGTGGCCCGTCGCAGCAAAGTACCGGCGGGACAATAACGAAGCATGGCTTTTTGATGAGTGGGGTGACGATGTAAAGAATTCTCACATCGACACAGCACTTCGAGCAGTAGTGGAGGAGTTGTAATGGATTATCGAGAGGGACCGATGGTTTCTGTTCGAGAGTTCTGCGAGATTTACGAGATCGCGGTTCCAATCAAAAAGGAGGTTTGTCCCGTCTGCGAGGGACACGGAACCCACGTAAATCCCGCCATTGATTCTCACGGAATTTCCTCAGAGGAATTTTGGGACGATCCCGACTTTGAGGAAGGTTATTTCTCGGGTAGATACGATGTCCGATGCAATCGTTGCCAGGGGCTACGGGTCGTGGATACGATCGACTTTGAGAACTGTCCTCCAGGGACAGAGGATCTCTGGAACGAATACCAAAACGATGTTTACGAGCATCGTGCAGAAATGGCCGCAGAAATGCGGATGATGGGCGTCTACTAACCAACTAAGGAGAAAAGAATGCGAGTTTCAACCGTGAATGTCCATCTGGGTGAGGATCAGGTGGATAACTTCATTCCTGACCACGGCACTACATCACCGTCTTGGGACGGAACCCCGACAGGATGGGTTTCTGTGGGTCCGGTTGGGTTTTTCGGAACCCTACCGCAGCTACGACAGCTTGCAACGGAGGTTCTGGCAGCAGTAGATGAGATGGAGAAGGAGTAAATCCTTTCGCCCTCTACTGATTTCTTGATCTATGGTTTGGTCCAACTAGTTTGGGCCATTCCATAGGTTTAGAAACGCTCTAGACCTAAACACAAGGAGACAGGAATGGATCAGGAACGAGTTATCGACAAGATTCGTGGGCTCATGGCGAAAGCCGAGTCTTCGGAATTCGAGGAAGAGCGTAACGCCTTTCTCGACAAAGCCACAGAACTCATGGCAAAGCATCGTGTTGATATGGCGATGTTGCAGTTGGCAGGAAATAAGGCTGATGATCCTGTGGAAACACGACTCATCACTTTGACCTACCAGCACATTCCGAAGCAGGGCCTTTTGGCAGGAACCTGTACCCTGTTTGACATTCACGCTATCCGGTCAGGGAAGAAGAACGTGTCATTGATCGGACACAAATCCGATCTTGATATGTACGAAACTCTGTTCGTTGGTCTGGAGTTGCAGTTGGATCGAGAACTGACAGAGGTGCAGGGAGATTACAACACTGCCACCAAGTCTGTTCGATCAGCTTTTGCCAAGGGATGGGTTTCTCGGGTTTGTTCCCGAATGAATGATCATTACTCCCGACAGCAGGAGGAAGCTGTTTCCAGCTCTGGACAGTCGGAGTCAGTGGCTTTGGTTCTTGCTTCACGAGAGGAAACGGTGAGCGCAAAGTACCAGGAACTTTACGGAGTGAAGCCACGGTACCAGACTCGTCGTCAGACATATCGTTCGTATTCTGGTTATAGTGCAGGATACGAAGCTGGCGGACGAGCCGATATTGGACAGGGAGGAATCAATGGGAGCCGCGGTTCTCTCACTTCCTGAGGCTGTTTATCGGGCGGAGAACAAGGCTATCTTGTCCTCCGCCCGGCAGTTCTCAACCACCCGAGAGATGCGTTCGTGGGTAAAGGACGTAACCGAAAGCGATTTTTGGTTGAGCACTTTTCCTAGAGCGCCGCATCATGTAAATGTGGAGATCCGTTCTGGGTCTGCACGTTTCAGCGTAGCTCATGGCAATGGCGAGGAAGGAACTATTGCTATTGCGAACAATCCCGCACACAGAAATGTTGCTGTGGTTCTACATGAGCTAGCTCATTTGGCAACAAGAAATGCTGACGGTCACGGACCCATCTTTAGGAACGCTCTTTTGAAGATGGTCCGGCACTACATGGGATTTTTCTCTTATGTAGATTTGGAGAACGCATACAAGGAGGAAATGCAATGATAACAGAACGAAGGGCCATCATCTCATATGATCTCGTAGAGGCGTGGGAGGTCGCAGGCATTACCATCATAGATAAGGATGCCCCGAACCCTGTCACCAGTGAATGGCTGACTCAGAACCCCGACGGATGGGAGTTTGAGTACGTCAAAGATTCTGGTTCATCAGGCATGACCGGATTTGTTGTTGAGAAAGAATTCTGATGTACGAAATCCGGGGTAAGGACGGATTTTATGTCCGTCGCCAGATTTCATCCAATACTTTGCAGTTGGTTGTCGGCCACGATAATGTTGCTGGGGGATTGTGGGTCGAGTGGGCTGAGAATGAGAATGCCCACGAAATTCACAATCACGCCCGACGAATGATTCGCCAGGCACGAAAGGAAGGATTCGCAGATGCTTGACCCAAGAATCCACTACACGCAATTTCCGTGGGACCGATTCAAAGAATGTGTCCGTGCTACGAACGCTGAACTTTGGAACGGGCCACTTGGGTCCGATTACTGGACCGAGGTAGATCCTCTGGAGCACTATGAGTGGAGAGGGTTTCAGAAGGCTCTCGATGATATTCGAGAGATGCTGGAGGATTTGCCTTCCACGATTTACGTCGATGAGGACAACGAAATCATTGGAGAACTGGACCCGTACGAGAATCCCAACAACTGGGAGGACGATCCCGAACGAGAAGGAGAGTACCTTTACTACGGTCCGTGGGATTACTCTGCTGTGAACGTGGCAGAGGGTCTGCTTCCCCGAGAAGTCTACAGCCTAATCTAAGGAGAAAATGATGGGTGATAGATCAAACATCGTTATCCGTGACAGCTATGATGGTCCAGTGATCCTTTATTCCCACTGGTGGGGAAGGGACCTATTTACTGCGGCTCAGACTGCTTTGGATTCCGACATCGCTCGCCGCAGATGGGACGATACGTCATACCTGCGACGTATCGTTTTCCAGTCCATTCTTGATCGAGATGGATTGAGTGAAACGGGGTTTGGAATCGGAACAAAGATCGGTGACAACGAACATCCGGTTCTCGTGATCGACACTGAAAGTAGACGAGTTGATTTCGTGGATGAGGGTCATGCTCTTGACCCAGTTCACTCAGGTGATGGATGGAATTTTGAAGAGTTTTGTCAGATGGATCTGACTTACTACAACCTCTAAGGAGAAAGACATGCAACGTATCAACATTTTCGGAGCCAAGGGTGGGGTTGGTTGTACGACCCTCTCAGTAATTCTTGGGTACCAGATTGCCAGGCGTGGCAAGGAGAGTGTGTATCTAAACGGGGGTACATACCATACAGCCAACATCGAGATGAATCGAGACATCCAAGCTACAGCTGGCATTCCCGCAATGGTGCAGGATGCGAAGATTTCGGACGGAGCTACTGTTTCGTACAGTCTTGAAATCCCCGGTGATGCATGGCGCATCATTGATAGGGGAACGAACTACGCTGAGATTGATGCCGACCTCAACTTGTTTGTTGTTCGCAACGACTATCTTTCTCTGTCGAGAATGCTTCGGTTGTTGCGCCAGGAGGACCCGATCCAGAGAGCATTTCCGCCGAACACAGAGTTTGTGCTTGTTTCGGAACCTTCTCGTTCTCTTGACGAGAAGGACTGTCGGAACGTTCTGGAGAGAAACTTCCTGTTTCATTTCCCAGCCGACAACTACTACGCCATCGCCCGTTCTGGTGATGCTGGACTGTTGACTCTCCGGTCCCCTAATATCGGGTCACGGTTCGCAGCAGCAGTCCTAGAGAGGTTGAGTGTCAGTAACAGTCAGTAAAACCAAGAAGGAAAGTCGGGCAGAGATTTTAGATTCTCTCAGGGATTTAGAAATGACATCGGAGGCGTTCAGAACGGATCTTCGATGCATGTTCATGTCTGGAGATAGAATCAACTGGTTCGACTTGGAGGCTCAATGTAAGGGTCTTGCAAAACAAATGCATGACCTTTACATGAGCCTTCCTGACATAGTGAGGAGAGAGGAATGGTGATTGCTTGGATGGAATGGTTGAATACGACTACAGGCCCCATCATCTTTGGGGTGTCGTGTGTAATCATTCTGGCAGTAATCGTTCGCGCAGAGAAGAAGCTAGAAAACGAGGAAGATGAAAGGAGAAAGCGATGATGGCACAGGTTCAATGTGACTGCGGTGAGAGTGTTTTGAACCTTATCGTAGACACCAAGGAGATCACCATTCTCCACTGCACAACATGGGACACGTACACTTACAGCTTTCTGTGCCCCATCCACAAGTCCAGAGTAGCATTGAGTTTCAATACGGAGCATTTGAATACCCTGCTCTCGAATGGGGCTAAGTTCGCAGAGTGGGAGTGGCCGCGCATCGAGAATATTGACGCGCCACGTCTTACCGAAGACGATGTTGTCAACATGTTGATCGAGTTGCAAGGAGTGAAATGAAGGATCGAATTTCTATCGAGTGGACCGATCGTTACGGTCGGCTGCATATGAAGGTGCTATCTCCTTCTTCGGCAGCTAGCTTCTGTAACTTTCTGGTACGAGATGGCGCTACGGGGATCTTGTTGTGTCCCTAGATTTGGCAGTCAAACTGTCTCAGTCTAGGGAGGCAAAGTCTTACTATCCCAAATGGCCGATGGCTGCTGTTTTAGTAAAGGGTGGGTCCATTCAATCGATCGGGTTTTCTCGTAAGAAGAATGATCCCACCTACCTGGACAGGTTCGATTATTGCAGTGTCCACTGCGAGATCGAAGCGTTGAGGAAAGTTCGTTTCCGGGCTAAGAATCATGTTTTGTTCGTGGCCCGAGCCTGTAAGGGTGGAGGTGTCGGGCTCGCGAAGCCTTGCGCCAACTGTCAGGAAGTCATTGACGGTAGCGGCGTGAAACGAGTAACCTACACGATCACAGGAAACGAGTACGGAGTTTGGAAGCCGTGAGTGATCCGTGGGTGAAAACAATCCGTCGAGAAACAGGTTTGATCGAACACATCTGTGAGCATGGCGTGGGTCATCCCGCTATCGGATCTGTTGATTGGATGAACAAACAAACAGATCAAGATGGGTGGGGTATCCACGGTTGTGATGGATGCTGCCATGACAAAGATTGGCAGTTAGCATCATTGCGTGATTCTGTGGTGATTGCTAATGATCTGATTATACAGCACCAGGAATACATCAAGAGACTTGAAGGAGGGATAAAGTGACGCAGTACATGATGAAGACGGTGAATGCCGATGGGACAAGTTGTGGCGGTTTCGTCTGGCCGCTCGAAGTTGGGGCGAAAGTCGTCGCACCCGACTGGAACGACAATGCCGAATGTGGAGGCGGACTTCACGGACTCCGTAACGGGATCGGCAACGGG
>WBZM01001760.1_pt1 | contig 20200 bp, 23 predicted proteins | sample 5204271 | NCBI WGS metagenome assembly WBZM01 (sample SAMN12344346, study PRJNA552823) | activated sludge metagenome | biome: Activated sludge suspended growth; feature: Nitrification reactor; material: Wastewater; isolation source: activated sludge from nitrification reactor of wastewater...
CTCGCGGCGGTCGATGCGTTCCGTCGAGTCGGAGAGTACCTCGACAATCAGGCAGGGACGGCTGCAAAAATAGGGCTGTCGGTCATCGGGAGCGCACGACAGGAGCAAATCCGGGTAATAGAACACTACCTTGTCGGCAATGTTCAGCCGCAGCTTCATGTCGGAGGTAAATAACTGGCAGTGCTTTTGACGCGCCGCGGGCGTCAGGGCAAACGCCAGCGCATTGACAATCAGGCCATGAGAACGACTGGCGCCGCCCATTGCATAAACCTGACCATCGATATATTCGTGTCTGATTTCGCTGCGCAACTCCCCGTCGAGGTATTCATCGACAGAAATGGAAGTGTTTACGGCAGGCAAGGGGGGCATGGCGCGATCCTCGTGGCAGGTATGGCGCAAGTGTAGCAGTCTCGCTGCGGCAATCAATGATGCGGCGCACGGGGCTTCTGTATTTGAGCAGGGCGCAAAAGATCGGGAATATGGATTCCTGCGTCGCAAGCGCCAACTTCGCCATAGTGCACCGGGAGAAAACTCCCGACAAGCGGCAGACTAGTCCATAGCCTGGCCCATGATCTGCAGATTCGCAGTTGAGCACCAGCCATGGACGCCGACATCAATGCGAAGATCAGAATGCTCGGGCAACTGCCATGGATTCTGATCGCCCGCTGGTTTCCTTCCGGCCTGGCCGGGTTTCCGCGATTCCGGGTCTCTTTTGCCGGTCGACCGCAACAGGCGCGGTTTCGCCGCGGCATTGACGAATTACGCCAGCGGAATGTGACAATTTTCGTCAGGTCGCGCTGCTCTGGCGACGGGCGTGTTCCGGCGAAACTCCGTGAAACCGGGAAATACGGCAAGCGAGGACGCATGCCATGGGGCTGGCACGGTTTGTGATAGAGTAAGGACAGCGGTTTCCGCTTTCTAGCCAAAAAGGAGATTCAAATGAAACGTGTTCAACAGGGCTTTACCCTTATCGAACTGATGATCGTCGTGGCGATCGTCGGTATTCTGGCTGCCATCGCGCTGCCGGCTTATCAGGACTACACCGTTCGCGCCAAGGTTTCGGAAGGTTTGGCTCGCTTGGCCGAAGCGAAGACGTCCGTTGCCGAATTCTATTCGGCTAAGGGCACCTTCCCGGCGACTGCATCTGCAGGTTTCAATACTGGAGCTGCTGGGTATGTCGCCTCGATCAACTGCCCGGCTGCAGGTTGTGATCTGATAAGGATCACGTTCGGTGCCAAGGAGCCGCGCTTGCAGAACAAGCAGGTTGCTTTGTCGGCAGTCGTTACCAACGATCAGGTCGTCTGGACGTGTAAGGCAGGGACGGCTGTTGGCACCCCGGTCGACCCCAAGTACCTCCCGGGTACGTGCCGCTGATTGGTCGAAGGTTCGTGGAGACCCCGGGGGTTACCCCGGGGTTTTTAATGCGCGACACTCTCACACGCTTTCTTCTCGCTCTCGCTCTGCTGCTTACCGCTGCAGCCTACTCGCTCGGCCTGCAGGGCGACTTTCTCTTTGACGATTATCCACAAATTGTTCTCAACAAAGCGCTTTTTCCCTTTGAGAGCTACGCGGATCTACTGCGGATATGGAATTCCGGCAACACCGGTCCGGGCGGCAGGCCGATTCCTGTTCTCTCGTTCGCTGTTCAGATAGCCCTCACCGGGCTGGATCCTTTCTATTTCAAACTGGTCAATCTGGGCGTCCATTTGCTGAATGGTGTCCTGATCTATTTTCTGTCCAAGCAAGTCTGTCTTGTGCTGGACCGGGATATCCCGGTCTTGACTCCTTACCGGAAATATCTTCCGGTCTTGCTATCAGCATGGTGGCTGCTAAGCCCCATGGCGCTCGGTGCAGTGCTCTACGCGGTGCAGAGGATGACATCTCTCGGCGCGACGTTCTCGCTGCTTGGCCTGCTCTGGTATTGCCACTTCAGGGCGCGCGGCGATGCCTTGGGTCTTCTGATTGCCGGTGCGGGCCTGTTGGCTTTCACGATCTCTTCGTACTACTCAAAGGAGATTGGGGCGCTTACGCTGGTTTATGCTTACCTGCTCGAGCTGGTCGTGTTTCGTTGGCGTTCAGGCCAGGTGGCCTGCAGCAGGATCCTTGCGGTCCTAAAACACGCTCCGCTTTTCGCGCTGGCTTATGCCGGCTTCTGGCTCTGGAAATTCTATGATTTCGAGGCGGCTTACGCCATCAGGGCCTTCACATTGGGCGAGCGTGTGCTTACCCAGGCAAGGGTGGTTTGGTTCTACATCGTCCAGATTTTTGTCCCGAACGTTTCATTGCTGACTTTCCATCATGATGATTTCGTGATTTCGAAAGGTCTCCTGAACCCCCTGTCGACGATCTTTGCGCTGCTTGGACACGCGCTCATGCTGTTCTTGGCATTGCGTCTCTTCACGACCGCCCGGTTGGTCAGTTTTGGGGTTTTCTGGTTCTACGGCGGGCACCTCCTGGAGTCTACGGTTTTCCCGCTCGAAATGATCTTCGAACACAGGAACTACTTGCCGATGCTTGGACTTTACGTGGCTGTACTCTCATTGCCTTTTTATTTCGGCCCGGTTCAAAGACATTTCAAACTGTTCCTGACCGTCGTTCTGCTTTTGATTGCGGGGGCGGCTTTTGCCACTGCTGTGCGTGCCACCGACTGGGGTTCGCCGATGCGCGCGCTCATCGAGGCGGAGCACAAGCCCGGTTCATCGCGCGCCAATTACGAAGCCGGTGCAAAGTTGCTGGGTTACCTGCGTGAAAACCCGAAAGACCTGCAAGCATTAGCAAGAGCTAGAGGATACTTTCAGCGTGCGGTCTCAGCGGATGTAAACGACGTCGCATCGTTCGTGGGCCTGATTGAACTGTCGGTTCTGGAGGCTGATCAGGTCGATCCTGGGCTTTTGCGTAGCTATGAGGATCGCTTGACCACCGCAAAAATTCATCCTGCGGTTGCTTTCACCATTGCACAGTTGGACCGTTTGGCATCGATGGGGGGGGCTCACTTCGATGAAATGAGCGCGCAAAGACTGTATCGCACGATGTTGGCAAATCCCAGCTTGACGAAAGAGTCCCAAGGCCATGCACTGACTGCCTTGGCGCGTTCGCTGGGGCGTGGTGGGGATTACCAGGGGAAGAACAAGCTCTTGAAGGAGGCCATTACAGTGGCTCCCAATATATTTGAGTTCCATCTTCTCTACATCGAATCGCTTCTTGAAATTGGTGATATTGCTGGCGCCAAATTGGCGATGAATCACTATCAGCTGCTAGACAAGTACGGATACTATGCGGCTCAAGTTGAGGCGTTTCATCAACACGTCTCAGAGCTTGAGAGTGAATGAGGCGTCAGGGGATGCGATCCTGTTCAAGCTCAAGCGGGCTCGGTGGAATAGTCGCCTTTCATGGCAGGGAAATCCCAAGTCCATTGACGGTGTGCCGTTTGGTTTGGGTAACTCGGTAGATATTCACGAAGGGAGTTGAATTGCACGTCAGCATCATTCTTCCTGCCCGCAATGAGTCCGCCTCTTTGGCTGTATTGCTGCCGAAGCTTGAAGAGCAACTCCCGGATGCGGAGATCATCGTGGTCAACGATGGGTCACACGACGAGACTGCTTCTCTGTGCATCCGCTGTGGCGCACAGGCAGTCAGCCATCCTTACTCGCAGGGTAATGGTGCTGCCATAAAGACCGGCGCGCGCAAGGCTACAGGCGATGTCCTGGTATTTATGGATGCCGACAGCCAGCACCGCCCTGAGGATATCAAACGGCTGCTCGCCAAGTTGTCAGAGGGATTTGACATGGTGGTTGGCGCGCGAGATGAATCGGGGCAGGCGAACCGCCACCGTGGCCTGGCGAATGCTTTCTACAACCGCCTTGCCACGTGGATGGTGGGGCACGTCGTCGAAGACCTTACCTCGGGCTTTCGCGCGGTGCGACGGGACAAGTTTCTCGAGTTTCTCTATTTGCTGCCCAACGGATTTTCCTACCCGACTACGATCACCATGGCTTTTTTCCGGGCGGGATATGCCGTCGCATATGAACCGATAGCGGTTCAGGCAAGAATGCAGGGAACCGAGAGCCACATACGCTTGTGGCGTGACGGAGTCCGCTTTCTGCTGATCATTTTCAAGATCGGCACCTTGTATTCGCCGCTCAAGCTGTTCGCGCCGGTTGCTTTGGGACATGCTTTGCTGGGCATTGGCTACTATGCTTTCTCGTATTTGTCGTATGGGCGCCTGTCGTTGGCGACGATATTCTTGCTCAGTGCATCGGTGACTATCTTTCTGATCGGGCTGGTCTCAGAGCAAATAACGCAGCTCATGTACCGCCCGTCAGCGCAAGAGAGGTAGATGTCACCCGAGGCTATGTGGTGCCGGACCGAGATTCCGTTCTGCGTTAAGGGCCGCTTGTGACTGGAGAGCCAGCACCGATCATCAGCATCATCATTCCGGCGTTGGAAGCTGACCGTGAATTGCGCCGCTGTGTCGACTCGATTCGCATGCTTTGTCCTGATTCTGCATGTTGTGAAGTCGTATTGGTGGTTCCTGAGCGACGCCTCGAAGGTGCCCGATCGAGCTTTCCTGATGAATTGGTCATTCAGGAACGGTTTCCGAACATCTATGGCGCGATGAACGATGGGGTTGCGCGAAGCAAGGGACAATATGTCTATTTTCTCGGAAAAGATGACATTGTGTTGCCTGGGCTTGTCAACGCGATTTCCGTATTGAGCAATCAATCGCCGGATGTTGTGTTCTGCGATGTATATTGGGGTGACCGTGGGATCTATTCCGGAAAGCCGTCCAAGCTAAGGATCATCGGAAAGAATCTCTGCCATCAGGGCATCATTTATTCGCGTGAAACAATTTTGAAGTATGGTCCATACATTCGAAGAATGAAGGTGCAAGCCGACCAGCTTGTTAACACCAAGCTCTTATGGGATAGGGAGGACGACAAGAATTTTGTCTATATCGACAAGCCTCTGGCCTGGTATTCTGGGGCAGGGTATTCGTCGAGTGTGCGCGACCCGCTGTTCTGGAGGTTGCACCCGCTTGTTCTTGAGAAATATGTTGGCGCTTGGGCGGCGTGTCTCTTGAAACTGTACCGAAGGTTGAAGTCCTAGCGAACGTCGGGGATTCCATGCCCAATCAGCATTCGAAGCTTGTGGGGGATGAGGCGAAACTTGCGGAAATATTCAAGAAAATTGGTTTTCCGGGTGGACTGAATTTTGCGGCGTCCTGTGAGCAACAAATCGAAGTTGCTGAAAAGGCATTTCGGTAGGGAAAAATAAATCGCTTTCACCTTTTCCCATGGTGTGCCGCTTGCCAGAAGGACTAATCCTTCAACGCTCAGAAGTAGCATGTGGATCGGAAAAATAATCAATAGAAGCGATCCTGGATAGGTCATCATCATTACCCAAGTCTTGTTTCGCTCGCTGAGACTCCGCCGCCGCGTAGTGGATTGCAGTTTGTTCTTCGTGATTCGCCCGCCGCCAAGATTCTTCCCGATCCAGTGGTCAAATCCTGGGTGACTGAGCATTGTCACCGAGTGTCCTCTCAGCCTCGCGACACAACAAAGATAGGTGTCTTCAGCTACCGATCCAAACCAAGGCGGAAATCCACCGATCTCATCCCATAACTGACGCGGAATCCACAGGCATGCACCGGTAACGAACCCGACTTCCGTTGGGCCTTCGTCAAACATCGGGACCGGGTTCATAAACAGATCAAAGCAGTAGCCGCGGTCGACGAGTGATCCTGCCTGTAAATCGTATTGGGGCAGACCGAGAATTCCCTTTCTTGGCTCGGTGGCAGCAAACGCAGCCAAAGCCTCCAGACTACCTTCGCGCAATACAGCGTCATTGTTGAGGAGCAGCACATATTGTCCTCTGGCTTCGGCCACCATCCGGTTGTTGCTTATACAAAAGCCGACGTTATTGCTGCTTTCTAACAAGAGCACGCCGGGAAATTTTTCACGGATGATGCTGACCGCGTTGTCGGTGGAGCAGTCATCATGAATGATGACCTCAAAATCGAAGTTGCACTCTTGCTTGATTACCGAGCGAATACATTGCTCAATGTAGGCGGCGCCGTTGTAATTCGCAATGCAGATGCTGACCAATGGATGCTCGGACGAGAACGGCGCTATAGGCGTCGGGAAAAGGGGTGCCAAGGTCATGGCTGGTATTGACAGGCTTGTGTGTGCCTAGGCCGTGGGTAGAAGGCTACGCAAACGCTCGCCGAAGTTCTCCCAGCAGAATGATTCAGCGTGTCCCCGTGGAGAAAAATTCGTTCCTTGCCTTTTGGTGAGTAGCTGGATGACGGCTTGGGCGAAGTCAGCATTATTCCCGGTTGGAATCAAATTGCCCGAGACACCCTCCTTGATCGCATCAGGTACTCCGCCAACCGCGAAGGCGACCGTCGGCAAATTGTGTGCTGCCGCCTCGATGGCGACCATGCCAAAGCCTTCGATATCCCCGGGAATATCCTGGACGGGGAAGACCATTGCGTCTGCCGCCATGTAGGCGCTGGATAGCGTATCGTCGTCTTGCGGGCCAAGGAAGTTGATCACACCGCCGAGGCCATTTTCTTCGAGCGCCTCCACCACCTTTCGCCACTCCCCCGGTGTGTGCCGAAGCGCATGTTTGGGCTCGTCCCCGATAACGACAAGCTGTGCGTGCGGAACAGCAGCGATGATGAGGGGCAGGATGTCTCGCACAAAGACAGACAAACCCTTACGGGCATTGATACGCCCTACACAGAGCATGAGCGGGCGATGCTCAAGGCCAAAGCGGTTACGGAACTCTTCACGGCGTGTCTGTGCTTGGGACAGATCCGGCAGGGTTACGCCCGGGTGCAAAATTGCGATCCGTTTTGCGTCTATGCCGGCCTTGATTGCCAAATTCCGGGTGTAACCGCTATTTACCAGCACCAGGTCGAATTGGCGAAAGAACGGGCGCCACAAGCGTCTGTAGACCGGGTGTTCCACTTCTATATCCAGTCCATGTAGATAAACGATGCTTGAGGCACCGGCAAGCCGAGCTGTGATCCAGACGAATGGAGCCGTCAGCCCGCTCCCGGCCAAGACGATGGCCGGGCGACTTCTAAGGGCGGAGAAGAGCGATCGGCATGTGGCGCCTAGGACGAAACGCGGCATCGGTTTGATCGGAACTTCGTCAGCGGTGACCTCAATTGGCAGATGCCTTTTGCACCCGGAAGGCCCTACGACATGAACCTTGTGATGTTCGCCAAGCACCACGACGATATGCCAGATCAGTCGCTCCATACCGCCTATGAGCGGTGGAAGGTTGCGAGTAACAACCAACATTCTGACTAAGTCAGGAGAGGTCATCGATTCGCTTGACCTTCAGACGCCACATATTTTGATACGCCCCTCGCGCCAAAGATATCAAATGGTCCAAAATCGTTGGCTCTTTTCCTTGGTTCCTGATTCCAATTCCGTGACCTGCAAGTAATGAGATGCTGTATTTCAAATCGGAAAGGTAAGACTTATAGACAAACTTTACAATTGGATCAGGCAGGGCATAGCCGTTGGATAATATGATCCTCTTGCAGATTCTGAGACCGTGAAAATGATATGCAATCGCGCCGCTGTAGGGGAATCGCGTGGCATTCCAGGGGGCGAGTAATAGATGTCGCCGTTTGAGGACGTGGACTGCGTCGCGAAATCGCTCTGGCCAGTCATCCAGATATTTCTGGTCGCCGAACTTCCCATTTTCATGGCGTGAATAGCACCATTCAATGCAGCGTTCCTCCCACCATTTTCGAACCGGTTCTCCGCCCGTGCGTGTAAAGGTTATGAACTGGACGCAATACTCTCCAGCAATTTCGGATTGATCGTATTCAGGGGCGTAGGCGTGCTCGGTGATCAGGACTTCTTTTTTCGATTCGGCAAACTCCTCGAAAATTGGATCTGGCGTTTTGCGGAACCACATGTCTGCATCAAGATAGGTTACACGAGAGATGGCCGGGTCCGCGGCAAAGACAAAGCGTGGAGCAAAGGGTGTTAGGGTCCAACAATATTCAGCAATTGTGCGGGTTGGCTTCACTCGTCGAAGTTCTGGAGTCTCAATCTGGCACAACTGCAATAACCGGATGTTGGGCAGGTCCAGTAGGTTGAGCGTAGCGAAAGTCTCATTGTCAACGCACAAGACCCAGAGCGTGTATTGCCGAACGTGTCGCTCCATTGATTGATGTAGCGCCAGTCCCTGAGGAAGAAAGAGACTGTCAAACAGCGTGACGTAATGCTCCATTAGGCTGCGTCAAAACTGTTTACAGAGTCGATCACTCGGTACACGTCGCCATCGGTGATCTGAGGGTGGCATGGTAGCGAGAGGCAAGTTGCCGCGTGAGCGTCGCTGTTATTCAAGCCCTGCGGGTCACGGGCGATGTTTCGACATGGCTCCTGCATATGGATGGGTATTGGATAGTGAATCAACGATTGCACCTGATTTTGCTGCAAGTGTCTCTGTAGCGCATCCCTCTGTTTGCAGGTAACCACGTACAGATGAAAGACATGAGAATTCGGATATTCAGGCGCTGCCAACTGCCTTACCCAAGGATTTTTGATGCCGGTGCGATATATCTCGGCAACCCTTCGCCGTCTATCAGTAAACTCGGGCAGCCAACTCAGTCTCGCACTCAATATTGCCGCTTGCATTTCGTCAAGCCGGCTGTTCAGCCCAAGTTCTGGATGGTGATAGCGTGCGCTTTGGCCGTAGTTCCTTAAACAGCCCGCCGCTTCTGCAAGCTTTGCGTTGTTTGTAACAAGGATTCCAGCATCACCCAGTGCGCCAAGATTTTTTGTTGGGTAGAAACTGTATGCGCTTATTTCGCCAAAACTGCCGGCGGTTCTGCTTCCCCATTGCGCCAAGTGCGCTTGCGCGCAGTCTTCAACCAAAAAAATGCCGTGTCGATCGCAGAACTCTTCCCAGGCGTCCATGCCCCGAATCTGGCCGTACAAATGAACAAGTACCACTGCTTTGGTTCTTGGTGAAATACAGCGCCCCACACTAGCGGGCGAGAGCAGCGCTGTATCCGGTTCGATGTCTGCCAGTACCGGCGTTGCCCCGGAGCGGATGATCGCAAGCACTGTTGCAAAAGCAGTCATGGGGGATGTGATCACTTCGTCGCCATGGCTGATGTCTAATGTGCGCAACGCGATCTCGATTGCATCCATCCCGTTTCCGACACCCACTGCATGACTTACACCGCAGGCCGTCGCCCATTCTTCCTCAAATGCTTCGACTTCGTTGCCCAGGACATACCAGCCAGATTCAATGACCCGTTTTATTGCATCCAGCATGGCTTCACGTAAGGCTTGTGGTTCCGCCCTGAAGTCGTTCATCAGGATCATGCGTCGTCATTCCAGTAATGGGAGTGGTGCTCGCAGTAGTAGGCCATCGTTCGCTGCAACCCCTCACGCAATGTAACTCTCGGCGTCCACCCCAACTCACGCGAGATAAGCGAATAGTCGCTGTAGTAGTCACCGATGTCGATGGCTTTCCGTTCTGGCGGGAAGGGCACCAGATCAAAACTTCCACCATAGCCAAGTTCGATCATCATTTCGGCCAGTGCTTTCAGGCTGATTACTTCGCCGCTGCCGAGGTTGAATACCTTTCCGTTGGCGCAATCGTTGGATCCCGCCCGTAGAAGTGCATCTACGCAATCATCGACGTAGTTGAAGTCGCGTAACTGTTGCCCATCGCCAAAGACCTTGATTGGCTTGCCTTCGATGATTTGCCTAACCCAAATGCCTAGAAAGGTCTGTCTGGCATCTCTTACCCGCATTGCCGGACCATAGGTATTTGTAAGGCGCAGGGCGCAGGCGCGGATGCCATGAACGTTGTTATAAAGCAGGTGATACCACTCGCCAGCCAGTTTGTTGATGCCATTGACGTCCACAGGCCGGACTGGGTGTCTTTCGTCCACAGGGAGATAGTCGGGCTTTCCATATAACTGGCGCGTGCTGGCGAACACGATCTTGATGCCCGGGTTGGCTTTGCGGCAGGACTCCAGGATGGACAGCTGTGCGGTGGCATTGATCTCCAGGTCGGTTTGAGGGTCGGACATCGAGTCCAAGTGACTGGTTTGGCCAGCCAGGTTGAAGAGAAAATCCTTGCCCTGAAGCAGATACGCCATGGCGAACGGATCGCGGACGTCGCATACGTTTACCATTACCTTGTCGCGGATACTATTGATGTTGAACGGGTTGCCACCGTATTCTGGGATCAGGCTGTCGACCAGAGTAACTTCAGCTCCGAGGGGGACAAGTGCGTGAGCCAATTTGGAGCCGATGAAACCAAGGCCACCCGTAATCAGGACTTTCTTGCCAGCATAGGTACTTAAGTGCATTTTTCCGCCAGAACAACGTGATCAAGAAACAAATCGGGGTTGCCTGGCAATATCCTGCCTGCAACCACGCCAAGGAAATTGATAAATGCCATTGCGGAAACGGTAAACCCGAACCGCAATACCTTGGGCCAGCCTTGAATGACCTTAAATAGATAAGCGTTGGCAAGCTGAAACAGGATGGTCGCGTCGGCCCCCAGCTTCTTGTGATGTAGTACCTTGAAGCCATTTTTTTCAAGTAGCGCGCGTAAGCCGAAGCTGGAATAGCGTGCGTAATCATAAGGCTGTTCATGCTCGTCCCAAACAAAGGGAACCGACAAGAGCAACCTTCCCCCCGGCTTCAGAACCCGAACGATTTCCTTTAGGAAGTCGTCAGGATTGAATACGTGCTCAAGCACTTGATTCGAAAGTGCGCAGTCAAATGATTCACTTTCGAACGGAAAAGTTATTCCATCATACAAACAATCAGCAATTCCACGATTGCGGCACGATTGGCTATCGATATCCATTCCGACAAACGCATCCACGTTGAACAGGTCTTGATAAGGCTTTGTCCCGCACCCAACGTCCAAGAGCCGGCCGTGCATCGCGCCAGCTTCGTGAGAGATAGCGACCCAAAGTGCTCTTCTAGCGATGTAGAACGGATTTACGAATATTCCGAGGGGACCGGGAGAGAACGACTGTCGCCGGTAGGCTCTCCGCAACGCCTCAATCATTGTCTTGCCTCAAAGAGCAAGCCGTCGAAGGAAAAATCCAGTCCGCTGCTCGTCTTGAAGCGGCCGTCAGCGCATGGCATCCGGGAAACCAAGGTCCAGTTCGTGGCAAGAGTTTGTAGGAACTGCTCGAAAGCGAACACCCACATGGGATAACTTGCCTCGTATATCTTTGGTGGAACCTCTTGCACGACAAGCCGGTCTTCAACAAGCAACGAGAACGGCGTTCTGTCGATGATCATGACTGGAGCGCCGCAGTCAGAGAGGATGTTCAAAGTATCGAAAGGTTTCTCGAGATACTGCAGAACACTAGAAAGAAGAATGACATTGGGCTGGCTCTCGGCAAGGCAGGAGGCGACTGTCGGATAGAACTTGAGCCTCTCATCTTCAAGGTGCTCTTTTCCCGCAACGACATAGTGTAATTGCTCCACAATGTTCCAGCGGACCTTGGCCAGCGAGTTCAGGAACCTTTGATTCTGGTGGTACGTGCTGCCCAGGGCTCCGCCGAAATCTAGGACGTTGATTAGCCCCCTATTGCGTGCCGCTGCCCACATGAGGCTAGCGACGATAGGCCAAATAAACTCTGGTCTGTCAAAGACAACCGAGTCGCGCTCGTACGCGGCTTCCCCTCGCCTCACCTTGAGCGTGGCATCCAATACCTTCGTAAGGATATGGTCAGCCCCATATCCACGGCATCTTGCTGCCGCTTCTTGCCAGTCCGCGAACTCGCCATTGAAACGAATGGTTTCTCCGGACCTGTGTTTCAGAAATCGCCAGAGCGCTGGAGGAACCCAATCCCTCCCCAGCGACTTAAGCTGACTCGTTGTCATAAGCTGGCTTTTCTGCGAGCAAAGGTTCGTCGAAGAGAATTTTCTGTGCCGTGAGTTCGGACAGCGACAAATTGTCCTCCAGAAAATATCGATTGAATATCTGGCGCGAGTCCTCTGACAAGAATTTCCCGGCCACGACCCCTGGCCATATCCGCATTGCGTATACAGAAACGAGCGCTCTACGCACCACGCGTACAAGAACCTTGTGCCGGCCAAGGCTATGCAGAGCAGCGATCCTGTGATTTCCATCCAAGACCAAATAGCGCGAGGTCTCTGGTCCTGAAAGCTGTAGTACAGTGATATAGCCAAGTCGTGATGGGTCATATCCGAGGTTCATTGTGCTATATGCACGTTCCAACCAGAAGAACTCTCTATTGATATGAGATGCCAAGACCCCGCCAGCTGAGAAGTGGCAGACAATATCTGGGTTTCGCTCTGGAGTCCATTCCGAGAATTTGAATCGCATCACGGATGATATGTCCCAAGGGTAAAGCCACGCGGGGTATGCCCGTCCCAAGTCGATACCAAGTGCTTCGCCGAACGTGTTGTTCCGCAAAGCTATCACGCGACGAATAAACTGCTCCCTAATTTTTGTAAGAGTTCGATTGTTTCGAAGTCCGATAATATAGTCTTCATAGATATTGTTGCCGTAGCCGCCATAACGAAATCCCCTGAAATGGACGCAGTCAGAAATATAGACTTCGCCAAATTCAGTGCGTGAAATGGCTTTCATGAGCTGCCTAAAGATGAGTGGTGGCCTTGCGCAGCGAAAATACCGTCACCTCGCTGCCCTCATAAGTACAGAGGGGGTATTTGCCCGAAACAGTTAGCCCCACACTCGCGAACATTTTCAACAATTCGCGTTCCGTAAGTCGATACGATTTGATATGAGACCAAGGAGTGTCTTTCAATTCCTTGGTTAATCTAGGACGCTTCAGCACATCCATTGCTCTGCCCACGTATTGGGCCGCCAAAGCCGAGGGTGTTCTCGAGGGCGATAGATAAACCTGCAAAACCAATTCTCCTTTCATGACCCTCGCGAACTCCTTAAGGATCCTGAGCCGGCTTGGGTTCTTAACCAAGTGCATTAGCCGGAAGCAGACGACCGAGTCGATGCTACCGGATCCAATGAAGCCAAGGCTTTCGCCATCGCCAAGTGACAGTCTTATTCGTGTAACCGTTTCTCGCGAAATATGCTTCGAGGCTTCTGCTAGCATATGTTCCGAAATGTCAACTCCTAAAACCTCTGCGTTGGGGGGGTAGAAGGGAAGAAATCTTCCTGTGCCAACCGGAAGGTCCAAGATCCGTTGAGTGGCACCACCTCGAAAATAGCCTTCAATGAACCTGTTTTCCAGTGTCCAGTGTTCTTCATTTTCACGGTCGGAATCGTAGGATAAGGCAACTTTAGAGTCGTACAAAGTAGATGAATTACTGTTCAAGAGCTTGATCCTTCTTTGAGAGTATCTTTATCGGAAGTGTAATGGCATTCATGAAGATTGCAAGCGAGCCCGGTACGAGAGCCCAATAGACAAACGTATTGGATACCCCATGGGCGAATACGCTAGAAATTACTGCACCGAAGGCTCCGAATTCTGGAATCAAGAAATAGTTCAGCAGAACATTTGTCGATAGCCCAGCTAGAGTCCTATAAAAAGTAACTTGTGTTTGCTGAATAATGAGCGAGTAGTAATCATTTGCGACACTCAAAAAAATGAAAACAACAAGCGGCGAAAGCAGCCTGAGAAGGTCTGAAGAAATAGAAAAGCCATTTCCATATAGCGCTTTAATTATCTCCTCAGAAAATGCAAATAGAGCTAAGGAGATTAGAGTGGCGCTCCAGAAAAGTACTGCTACAAGTCCTGTAAAAAAAACGTGTCTCGGCGCTGCTCCGTCAATTTTGGCCATTCGTGGCGCGAGACTTGAGCACAGGATCATCGGGAGAAAGGAAAAAATGGCGACAGGGGTTGCTGCAGCCACATAGAGTCCCAGTTCCTTTGGGCCGATGAAGTTACCAATCCATAACTTATCGATCTGCAAGTAGGCAGTTAGCAATATCCCGGAAGTGAGAGGAAATATTCCCTCTTGGAGCATTTCCTTGGCCAACTTGAAATCAAAAGCCAATACTGGCCGGCCAGGTTGGCATTTGTAAGCAAATGCAAGGGCGGCCGAAAATAGAACTCCATCCACAAATATCACCCAGGCAAAAGCTATGAGCGGCTGATTTGTTATAATGAAAAAAATGCGCAATGCTGTCGAAAGTGTTAGCGCAAACAACTTGGCTTTAACCGTCCAGCGGCTTTGAAGTCTGCTCTGAAACCACAAGTCAGCTGTTTCTATCGGCTGCAGTGCCATCACGCCTGCGATGATCAAAACGAGTGTCAGCGTACTATTGTCATCAGGTTTGATGAGTATCATTGCCACAAATGCAGCAAGATATAGCACTATGCTAGCGCCTAACCTTAGGACGAACACTGTTCCAAGTAGTCTTGGGGAGTTCTCTGGCGACCGCGCCATGTCGCGCACTGCAATGTTATCTAAGCCCAAGGGGAGGGCCGATTGGAAAACCGTTACGAACGCGATGGCATACGCAAGCACACCATAGTCCTGTGGGCCTAAGTGACGAGCGAGCCAAGCGCCTACGATCAAGCCGACTAGCGCGCGAATGACCTTTTCTAAGAACAGCCAGGTGATGTTTTTGGATACGCTCAGGTAGCTAGACTTTCGATCGGAGTCTAGGCAGAGCCAGACAGAACGCAACCATGATTTGATCGAATTTCCGTCAGTATCGTCCTTGGCTTGCCAAGTTTTCATTCGATTGAATTTGCAGTGCGCGAATTGTCGTCTGAACAATAGCTAAGGTAAGTCATGGCGATTCCAGGCCCAAGAGCGATTTGTGGCCGCCATCCGAACGCCGTAATGCGAGTATTGTTGAGGATTTTCTTTGGGGTCCCATCCGGTTTCAAACGGTCGAATTCAATCGCCCCGTCGTAGCCTACAATCTGCCCCATCAACTGGGCCAATTCATAGATTGTCAAGTCCGACCCAATACCCGCATTGATGACAAGAGGCGAAGAACAGTGCTTCGATTCCAGGGTTGCTCTGTCAAGGCCCATGAAAAACACGACTGCTGACGCCAGGTCATTGACATGAAGAAACTCTCGGTACGGTGCTCCACTACCCCAGAAAGTCACACTGCTCTCTGAGGAGATTGTACTGTCAGGGGTAAGTGGCAAATGAGGGTTAATGCCGATCATGACCTTTATCTCAGCAGGGATCTTGCCGTGTCGCTGCTCGTCGGCGATAATGCCAAGGGTATCATTCATTTTGGCTAGTTTTGCCAAATGGAATTTCCGCATCATTCCCGGAATCACGTGACTTCCATCTAGGCTGTAATTGTCCCCTGGGCCATAAAGGTTGCATGGCATGATTACGCGGTAATCAGTGCCATATTGCCGGTTATAGCTTTCGCACATCTTGATGCCCCCGATCTTGGCGATAGCGTACGGCTCGTTGGTGGGTTCGAGGGGGCCCGTCAATAGGTATTCTTCTTTGATCGGCTGCGGACAATCCTTTGGGTAGACGCAACTGGAGCCGAGAAACAGCAGTTTCCGTACTCCGGCTTTCCAAGCCTCGTGGATCACGTTGGTCTGGATCATCAAGTTCTGGTAGATGAATTCGGCGGGGTAGGTATTGTTGGCATGGATGCCACCGACCTTCGCTGCTGCAAGATAGACTTGATCGATGCGCTCGCTCTGAAAAAACGTGCGGACTGCCGCCTGGTTCGTCAGATCGAGTTCGGCATGGGTGCGGGTGATGAGGTTGGTGTATCCCTTTGCCTGTAGCGCACGCACGATGGCGGAGCCGACCATCCCGCGGTGGCCGGCGACGTATATGCGAGATTCCAGGTCCGTGGTTCGGGAGGCGGTATCCTGGTCTGGCGTGGTGGTACTCAAGCGCCTTCTCCGACTAGAACTGCGGTATCTGCGGCCAACTCTGTCACCAAGGCACATGGCTCGGCAATATTAGACTTTTCGATTGCGAGAAAACCTTCAGACTTGGCCATGTTTCTTTCTTGATGGGCAGCATCTAGCACGCGGCAGCGGGAGGCGGGCCAATTCAGGGTATGGGCGAGACATTGGAAGGTGGTGTAACGGTTTTCGCTGCGATACCCATGCCAGCGCAGGGCTCCTAGGGCCCCCCGCGTGCGCCGCGTTATAAGCGCCTGTAAAACGGCCTTGCGGAAAGCGGGCCGAAAGTTGGGCGTCGACAAAACTAGTCCGTTCCATGGACAACATCCGCCGGACTTCCGCGACATTGCATGGTTCAGCTTTGAGTTGACCAATGCGTACCAGGCTATCCAGCGCGGGCGGATTCATTGACGTCCCCGATCAAGGGCAGAATTGGTTGCGGCAGAATGCGATTGACGAACGAGTCCGGTTCGGCGCGACGGCGCTCGAAGTCGGCGGGCGAATAGCAGGTCGGGTTTATTCTCCGGCACAACTGCGCTTCCAGTGGCGTCAGATGCTCCAGAATGTCGCCCAGCGAGAGGTTCTCGCCAATCAACATAATGTCGATATCGCTTTGCGAGGTGTCGGTCTCCTTGGCCACGGAGCCGAAAATCCACGCCGCCTTCAGCCGGGGAAGCAATGGCAGCAAGGCTTCGCGCAACAATGGTTCCATGCCGACTGTCTTGCGTGTCAGGGCAATCACATCGCTGTAAACCGGGCTTTGCGGATTTGCCTGAAAGCGCCGCAGATTCCCGACTCTTTCCGAGTGCACCAGTCCTGCTTCGGCCAAGCGGTTCAACTCCCGCTGCAGGGAAGCGCTGCCCAAGCCGGTCAGGCGTCGCAACTCGCTTAAGTGAAATACCCGGTCTGGCTGACCAAACAGCCAGCGAAAGACCTTGGATTGGCTTTCTGAGAACAACGCGGTAGCAATCGACATGACCAAATAATAGCATGGTCGTGCCAATCTTTGGCTTGATGGTGTGGTGCCGAGGGCCTCGTCCTTGATCATTCGTGGTGGTTGAAGGTCCGGAAGCCGGCGGATTTTACCAAGGCATCGCGTCTGGCTTCGGCGTAGTCGGCAGCGACCATCTCATGGATCAGTTCGGCCAGACTGATCTTCGGTGTCCAGCCGAGTTTTTCGCGCGCCTTGGTTGGGTCACCAAGAAGAGTTTCGACCTCGGTCGGGCGATAGTAGCGCGGGTCGACACGCACGATGGTGTCGCCGGGTTTGCACTGGGCGTTCTCGCGGTCAACCCGCAATACATTGCCAATTTCGGATTCGCCTTCGCCTTCAAAGCGCAAGGTAATGCCAAGGTCCAGCGCGGCTTTCTCGACAAACTGTCGGACGCTGTATTGCACGCCGGTGGCGATGACGAAGTCGTCCGGTTGTTCCTGCTGCAGCATCAGCCATTGCATTTCGACGAAATCCCGGGCATGCCCCCAGTCGCGCAGGGCGGAGAGGTTGCCGAGGTAGAGGCAGTCCTGCAGGCCGACGGCGATGCGTGAGAGGGCGCGGGTGATCTTGCGCGTGACAAAGGTTTCGCCGCGGATGGGGCTTTCGTGGTTGAACAGGATGCCGTTGCAGGCATAGATGCCATAGGCTTCGCGGTAGTTGACGGTGATCCAGTAGGCGTAGAGCTTGGCTACGGCGTAAGGGCTGCGCGGATAGAACGGCGTGGTTTCCCTCTGCGGGGTCTCCTGGACGAGGCCGTAGAGTTCCGATGTGGATGCCTGGTAGAAGCGGGTCTTCTTCTCCAGCCCGAGAATACGGATTGCTTCCAGTATGCGCAATGTGCCGAGCCCGTCAGCGTTGGCGGTGTATTCCGGCGTTTCGAAGCTGACCGCGACATGGCTTTGGGCGGCCAGGTTGTAGATTTCGTGTGGCTGCACCTGCTGGATGATGCGGATCAGGTTGGTCGCGTCGGTGAGGTCGCCGTAGTGCAGGATGAAATTGCGGTTGCTGACGTGGGGATCCTGGTAGAGATGGTCGATACGATCCGTGTTGAACAGCGACGCGCGGCGCTTGATGCCATGGACGACGTAGCCCTTCTTGAGCAGAAGTTCTGCCAGGTAGGCGCCATCCTGGCCGGTGATTCCGGTGATAAGGGCAATTTTGATCATGTTTCGATTATGCGATGGTGTTTGGTATCCAAGATACCACTTGGTGTGGTTGACGCTCCCAAGGCGGGTAATTTCTTTTTTTCTTTTGGTGCGCTTCGGTGCATATCTCTGCTTGTGTTGGCGCTTCTGCGATGCATCCAGTCGATCATTCCCGGGATCATGTCGAGACTGATAGCGGGAAACTCGCTGAGTTTCCGGGGTTCATTTCCGCCAAAAACCAGTGTCGTACCGGAAATGCGTTCGCCCAGCGCGCGCCGGACATTGGCAATTGGCCGCATCGCCTCCGGGCTGATGGTTTGCGCGGATACTATTTCGATCACGCTTACGTTTTGTAATGGCAGAGAGTGAGCGTGATGCGGTCAACGCCAAAAAACGGTCAATTGTCAATGGTGAGCAGAAAGCATGTGCTGTCGTTCTACCAGACAATCTGGTTCCCGAATGCGGCGAACGCGCTGTCAGAGGTGATTAGCGGCAAGTTTTCAAGGGTGCTTGGGGCTGCCAGCATTCGGTCGAATGGGTCGCGGTGATCGGCAGCGTAGCTGCCGGCCCGGAGGGCGTGCAGGCAGGTTATAGGCAGGTGCTCGAAGTCGTCGAGTTCAATGAGTTCATTGAATCGGGCTATCGCCTGCCCGCCGATCGGGAGTTTGCCGAGGCGGTGCTTCGTTGCGATTTCCCACGCGCTCGCGGCGCTGGCCATAATGAGGTTTCCCTGGTCGCTAATCAGTTTCCTCGCGTGGGCCGAGAGTTGCGGATCATCCGTCCACCACCAGAGCAGGGCATGGGTGTCCAGCAGATATTTCATGGCGCTTCCCATGCCTGAACCTCTGCCTCGGTCAGGGGTTCAAAAAAACCTTGTTCAACCCGGCCAGCCAGGCGCCCGGCTTGGCGCAGGCCGTTGTTGGGCAGTAGCGGCACCAAGCGGGCATAGGGCTTTCCCGCCTTGGCCACAATGATTTCCTGCCCGGCATGGGCTAGCTCAAGAAAGCGCGAGAAGTGCGTTTTTGCTTCGTGGACGTTGATTACCAACGGCATATCAACTCCAAATTGGTCAGAATTGCGGACTAAGTCTAACATACGCGCAGGCGGCCTCCACTTGTGGGTAGCTTCCGCGATACAGTCTTATTGTAGGCGACGGTCGGGTCAAAAGGCCGGTAGTCGCCCAGCGATGCAGCCACCAGATCTATGGTCCGGACCGCTTTCTGGCGGTTGCTTTCGGCAAGCGCTTGACAATCCCGGCTCATGATTCGACGCCGGTGTTCCGGGCGATGCGGTGGATGGGGGTTTCGGAATTGCCGGGATGGTGCAGGAGAATGTCGAGCTTCTGACCGCCGAGGGCAAGTTGCAGGTCGGTTTCAAGCCCTATCGATTCGCGGAAGGCATTGTCGGGTTGTGGAGTGATTTCCACCAGCAGATCGATATCGCCGCCACGTGCGCTGTCGTCGACTCGCGAACCGAACAGTCAGACACGTGTGCCGTCCCCGAAGCGCTGGCAGGCCGTCTGGCGGCTGAACTTGCCTATGGCGTTGCCAAGAGTGGTTCGGAGCGAAACCGCCGCGCACTTGAAATGTTTCTTGCACCACTGGAAATTGTCCCTTTCGACGAAAAGGCCGTTTGGGCTTACGGCGAGCTTCGTGCTGACCTTGAACGCCTTGGCCAGCCCGTTGGTTCACTGGATACCGTGATTGCCGCGCATGCACTCAGTCTGAACGATGTGCTGGTGACCAGTAACATCCGGGAGCTTTCACGGGTCAGGGGTTTGCGACTGGAGAACTGGGTTGAATAGCGGAATGCGAAAAACCCTTCATGCGAGAGCAGAAGGGTTTTTTGCGTGGCTTGCCGGTAATCCTCCTGTGACGAAAGCCACAGCCTTCAGGTCAGCCGAAATTGGCTTCCGCGAAGGACCAGTTGACCAGGTTGTTCAGAAAGGTCTCGACGAACTTGGGGCGCAGGTTGCGGTAGTCGATGTAGTAGGCGTGTTCCCAGACGTCGATGCAGAGCAGCGCCTTGTCGCCAGTCGTCAGCGGGGTGCCGGCGGCGCCCATGTTGACAATGTCGACCGAGCCGTCGGCCTTCTTGACCAGCCAGGTCCAGCCGGAACCGAAGTTGCCGACGGCGGAAGCCTGGAACGCCTTCTTGAACTCGTCGAGCGAGCCCCACTTGGCGTTGATGGCATCG
>WBZM01001761.1_pt1 | contig 20192 bp, 22 predicted proteins | sample 5204271 | NCBI WGS metagenome assembly WBZM01 (sample SAMN12344346, study PRJNA552823) | activated sludge metagenome | biome: Activated sludge suspended growth; feature: Nitrification reactor; material: Wastewater; isolation source: activated sludge from nitrification reactor of wastewater...
CCGGACGCGCCGCCGACCGAGGCCGATCGGCAGGCGCTTTTCGCAGGCATCGCCGATGATGCTGATGGAGCGCGCGGCGGCAGGGTCATCCTTGTCGGCGCGGGTCCCGGCGATCCGGAATTGCTGACGCTCAAAGCGGTGCGCGCCCTGCAATCCGCCGACGTCGTTCTCTATGACGACCTGGTGTCGTCCGGCGTTCTCGATTTTGCGCGCCGCGAAGTCGAAAAGCTCGATGTCGGCAAGCGCGGCTATCGACCCTCTCCCGAACAGCCGACGATTACGGCGAAACTTGTCGCGCTCGCACGCGCCGGCAAGACCGTCGTGCGGCTCAAGGGCGGCGACCCGTCGATATTTGGCCGTGCGACCGAGGAGATCGAGGCGTTGCACGCCGCCGGGCTAGAGGTCGAGGTTGTCCCGGGCGTGACGGCGGCCTCAGGCGCGGCGGCCTCGCTGCGCGCGTCGCTGACTGAACGCGACCTTGCCCGCCGCGTGCAGTTCGTGACCGCCCACGGCCGCGACGGATCGCTGCCTGACGACATCGACTGGCGCGCGCTCGCGGACCCCGGGGCGACGACCGTCGTCTACATGGGCATTCGGAAAATGCGGGAGCTGACGCAGAAACTTGCGCGCGAGGGCCTGGACCCGTCGACGCCTGCCGTCCTCGTGGACCGCGCCACCTGGCCGGACGAGCGACAGATTTCCGCGACGCTCGGGACGATCGCGGACAAGGCTGAACACGCCCGGCCCGTCGGGCCGTGCCTCCTCATTCTCGGCGCGGCCCTCTCGGGGCCGGTCGCTCGGCTGCGCGCCTAGGACTTCGCGGCTATTCCGCCGCGTCCCGCCGTCCGGCCCGGTGCGAAGCATGGCCGCCCTTGCGGCCCGCCTCGGAGGCGAGCTGAGGATTGCGGGCGAAGCTGCGCTTGTTGGGATCGACGTGCGTCCCGCCCTTCCGTCCTGCCGCTGCGGCAAGGTCAGGGTTCTTCGAGAAGCTGCGCTTGTCGCTCGGCACGCTCTCGCCGCCCTTGCGCGCAATGGCGCGCTGCTTTTCGGGATCCATCGACGCGAAGCCGCGCGTCGATTTCTTTTTCATCTCTTCCACTGGCCTACCCCTCTTTAGGGGCCGACCCGGCCGGCTGAAACGCCAGCGGATTGCGGTCGACCTCTGACTTAACGAGCCTGCGCTCAAACCGTTCCCCCGCCCGCCGAGGCGCATATGGAAACGTAGGGTGAGCAGACAGCGATTTCCCAAACGAAACAATAATTTTCGTTCAGTGGGGCCAAATTTCGCCGATTCCCGGCCCCGCGAGCGCGAATTGTGCAATCGACGGGCCGAAATCGGTCAATTTTCGCGCCGGAAACGCCGGATTATTTTTTTGCGCAATCTTTCGCCACGCGGGAGAGAATCGCCTTTTCGGCTTCGTCGAGCGCGCTGGCCCGCAGCTTGTCCCAGAGATTGAGCCGCTTGAAGGTCTGGGCTGTACAGGCGCAGCCGCGCCGGCACTCGTCCGCGCCAGCGCCGGTTGTCGCGCATTGTCGCTCGCACATCTGCCGGAATGGCCGTTCGTCGGCGGGGACCGGCGGACCCAGCGCCCATATCGACGCGGTCAGCAGGGCGAAGAAAACCGGCTGATGAATCAGATAGATGACAAGCGAATGGCGGCCGCCGAAGGCGAGCCAACGGGCAGGCGCGTTCGCGCCCCTGATCCGGCGCAGGGCGCCGAAGCCGCCGCGCCCTTCCATGAATTGGCCGGCGGCCAGTCCGATCAGGAGCGCGCCCGACCAGGGAAGAAGAGGGCGAAAATCGTTCGACGCCGGAAGGAGACGGCCGAGACCGGTCCACATCAGCGCCGGCGCGTCGAAGGCGGCAAGCGACAGGAACTGCGGCAGCAAGCAGGCGAGGATCCCGGCGGCCAGCGCCGCCGGCCAGGGCGCGAACAGGAACGGGAGGGCGACGAGGCTGGCGGCGGCTATGCAATGAAGAATGCCGAAGAAGATCAGGCCAGCCGGAAACAGCAGCCAGCTCGCGACCGTCACGAGCGCCGCCGCCGCGGCCACGACAGCGATTCGCTTCCAGTAGGCGCGCCAGTCGAAGGGCGCGCGACGCGCGAGCGCGAGGCTCAGCCCCGCGATGAACAGGAAAGCGCAGGCGATGACATGACTGAAAATCCGCATTTGCGGGACGAAGGGCGTGCGCCCGTCGATATAGCCGAAATGCGCGAGGTCCCACACGAGATGATAGGCGAACATGGCGACGAGCGCGCCGCCGCGCGCCATGTCGAGCGCCACAATCCGCGTGCGCGGCCTGTCGTTTACCGCGCCACTGCTGGTCATTCAGCGCGCGGCCTTGGGCGAGAACAGGCTGAAGTTCATGTCCGGGGCGCTGGTGTTGTGCCGCGAGGGCAGGCGACGACCCGCCCAGAATTCGGTGACCTCGCCCTTCTTGAAATCCATGATCGAGCCTTCGCTCCAGGCGTCGGCGCCCTTGAGCAGCCAGGCCGCGCGCGCGACATCCGAATTGGTTTCGGTCGCAAACATCGAGCGCATCGTCGCGAAAGGCAGGTTGTCCGGCATCGCCCCGTCGAAGGCGACGTCCAGCGAAATGTGATCCTGATCGAGAGCCTCGAGCTTCATGCGCGCGGAGCCGCCGCGCCGGAAGTCGAGCGTGAATGTCTTCGTCGCCGGATCGAAGGCGATCGCCGCGAGATCGACGACCGGGCGCTCCTGCACTTCCACGGGACCGACGAGAAAGGAGGAGCCGTAGGCGGTCCAGCGCATGTCCGCGAATGGCAGCGGGCGGATGCGCCAGTAGCCGTCCGGCGGATAGAACACCATCACTTCTTCCGCGCGCTCGCGGTGCCGCACCCATAGTTGCGCCGCATGAAAGCCCTCGAAGACTTTCGCGCCGATGCGGATGGGCGTGCGCGCGGGCCGCCAGAAGTTCGGTAGCCGATAGGCGACGATCTGCAGCGCGGGCGTTTCATAGAGCGTCACGCGCTCGCCGTCCTCGCCGAAATACTTGTTGGTCGCGAAGGAGCAGCTCGAGAAATCGGGCGCGTAGCGGTCGACGCCGATCGCGCCGATATAAACCGGATGGATCGCCTGAACGCGGAAGCTGCGCACCGCCGGCGATGCAAAATCGATCTGGATATTGTCCTTCTCCGCGCAAATGTCGGACGTCGAGAGATTGCGCGCCTCGACCGCCAGGTCGGGCTTCGTCTGCGCCCATGCGGGCGCGCCTGCGACGAGGGACAGCAGGCAGGCGAGGGCGGTTGCGATGCGCTTCATTGGGTCTTTCGGTCTGCTCCGCGCAGGCGGCGTGGCGGCCCGGCACAATAGGACAGGGAAAGCGGGCGCGGAAGCCGACGTTTCCTGGAGCGACGCTCTTGACCGCGCGCGGCCAACCGATAAGGTTGACGTTGACCTTGTCAATGAAGGCGGGCGTGATGAACGCAGGTCCGGCCACTCCCTCGACGCAACCGCGCGACATTCGCGACCTGCTCGGGTTTCGCCTTTCACTGCTCACGACGATCAGCGACCGCAAGGCGCAATCGCAGATATCCGGCCGCTTCGGCATGAACCTCGGCGAGTGGCGCGCGCTCGGCGCCGTCAAGGCATGGGCGCCGGCTTCGCTGGCCGATCTGTCGCGCGCGCTCTACCAGGACAAGGGTCAGCTCAGTCGCACGATCAAGGCGCTGACCGAGAGGGGCCTGGTCGCGGCCGCGCCCGGCGCCAACGGCAAGCGCGGACCGCTGTTCCGACTGACCGCGGAAGGCCGGCGCTGCCACGACCGCATGCTGGCCTTCGCCGCCGACCGCAACGCCCATCTGCTCGAGGCCTTGAGCGATCGCGAACGCGCGCAGCTTTTTCGGTTGCTCGACAAGCTGACGGCGTCGACGGCGCGCGCCTACGAGGCGACGATCAAGGAGCAGGCCGCGCGCCCGCGCCCGGAGACGCGGCCATGACCGGTCGATCGGGTGCGTCATGACGATCCTGCGCGTCGACCAGATCTCGAAATCGCTCGGCGGCGTGGATATCGTGCGCGGTCTTTCGCTTGTCGCAGGGCAGGGCGAGTTCATATCCGTCGTGGGGCCTTCGGGCTGCGGCAAGACGACCTTGCTCACCTGTCTCGCCGGGCTGCGGCGCGTCGATAGCGGCGAAGTCGTGTTCGAGGGGCGCGCGCTGAGCGAGCCGCCCGAGGGCATGGCGCTCATCTTCCAGGACTACAGCCGGTCCCTCCTGCCCTGGCGTCGCAATCTCGACAATGTGCTGTTCGGGATGCGCCGTATCGACGGCTCGGGCGCCGACAAGCGCGCACGCGCGACGGAAATGCTCGCCGCTGTAGGCTTGAAGGGCTTCGAGGCGCATTATCCATGGCAGGTGTCCGGCGGCATGCAGCAGCGCGTGGCGATCGCCCGCGCGCTCGCCGCCAAGCCCCGTCTCCTGCTGCTCGACGAACCGCTCGCCGCCGTCGACGCCCAGACCCGCGCGGACATTCAGGATCTGCTGCTGCGCCTGTCCGCTGAACTCGGCAAGACCTGCCTGCTCGTCACGCACGACGTCGACGAGGCCATCTACATGGCCGACCGCGTGCTCGTGCTTTCCAATCGCCCGACGCGCGTCATCGAGGACATCCGGGTGCGGCTGCCGCGCCCGCGCGACCAGATCGCCACCCGCGCCGAGCCGGAGTTTCTCGAACTGCGCCAGCGCATTCTCACATTGATCCGGTCCATGCGAACCGCCGTCTAGAGCGGACGCGACAACAGGAGGAACAGATGCGGAAGATCGCAGGATTGTTGGGCGCGGTCGCGCTCGCCGGCGCCTCGGCGGCGACGAGCCTGCCGGCCGCCGCCGAGCTCGCGAAGGTGCGTTTCGCCTATCTGAAGACGCTCGAATTGATGCCCTTCTTCTACGGACAGGAGAAGGGTTACTTCAAGGACGCCGGCGTCGATCTCGAAATGATCGCCGTCCCCGGCGGTCCTGCGGTCGGCGCGGCCATTGCGTCGGGCTCCGCCGACATCGGCTACTCCGCCCTGACGCCGATGATGATCGCGCGCGAGCAGGGCCAGCCGTTCAAATTCTTCATGAGCATGGAATACGAGCAGGCGCCCGACCGCCTGTGGGGATACATGATCGCCACCGAGCGGTCCGGCGTCAAATCCATGAAGGACCTCGCCGGCAAGACCATCGCTGTCGGCGTGCCCGGCGGCCTCTGCGAGCTCGCCGCGCGCGACTGGATGGCGAGCGCCGGCGTCGCCTACGATCCGGCCAAGGCGCTCAACAATCCCTTCCCGCAGATGCCTGCGATGCTCGATCTCGGCACGGCGGACGCCGCATGCATTGTCGAGCCCTTCGCAACCGCCGCCCTCGCCGGCAAGTCGAAGCCGATCATTCTCGGGCGCGGCTATCTTGCCAATGTCACGCAGCCCTACCGCATCGCCGGGCTGTTCGCCTCGGAGAGCTGGATCAAGGCGCATCCCAGGGAAGTAGAGGCCTTGATGAAAGCCTATACCCGTGGCGCGACCGAGTTGAAGAGCAATGCGCCGCTCGTGAAGGAGATCATGCTGAAGGAGTACCGCTTTCCGCCGGACCTCGTGGAAAAGCTGAAGACGGACTTCGCGCTCGACCTCGCGCCCAAAGCGTCGGACTACAAGATCATCATCGACAAGATGGAAAAGTACGGCATGCTGAAGAAGCCGATGAAGCCGGAGGAAGCCATCGCCCCGGCGCCTTGACCGCCATGCCTTCCTGGACGCGCGGCGCGCTTTCTATCGCAGGCTTTTTCGGCCTGTGGGAGATCGTCGCGCGTTCGGGACTCGTCCCTGCCGAATATTTTCCATCGCCTGTCGTGATCGCGCAGACGCTCGCCGCGGAAATGGCGCGCGGCGAATTGCCGGGCGCCTTCCTCGTCACCTTCGCGCGCGCGCTCTGCGGCGCTGCGGCTGGCGTGGCCGCCGCCTTGTCGGTCGCGTTGCTGACCGCGCGCTACCGCATCGCGCAGCGCGCTTTCGAGCCGTTCGCCGAATTGCTGCGGCCCCTGCCGCCGGCGGCGATCACGCCGCTCGCAATCTTCTTCCTCGGCCTTGGCTGGAAGCTCTACGGCTTCATCCTGGTCTTCGCCTGCTTCTGGCCGGTCTATCTCAATGCCGCGCAGGCGCTCGGCGCGACCTCCAACGTCCAGATCGAGACGGCGCGGACCTTTGGCTACGGTCGCTGGGAAACCTTGCTGCGCGTGCGCCTGCCCGCGGGCCTGCCGACCATCTTCACAGGCGTGCGCATGGCCTCGTCGATCGCGCTGATCGCCGCGATTGCGGCCGAGATGATCGCGGGGCGCGACGGCCTCGGCTTCTATCTGATGGATGCGGGCCTCACGCTGCGCGTCCCCGACACGTTCGCGGGCCTCGTGATGGCCATGATCGCAGGGCTCCTGATGAACGCCCTCGTACTCGCGCTGCGCAGGTTCGCGCTGCGCTGGCACGAGCAGATGATCGTGCAGGCGGAGACCTCGTGATGCGGCTGAACGTCCCCGCGCTCTGTCTGGGCGCCTTCGTTCTCGTGGCGTGGGAACTGGGCGCGCGCGCCGTCGCCAATCCCTTCTTTCCGACGCTGAGCGCCACGCTCGCCGCGCTCGTCGCCAATTCCGGAACGATCGCGCTGCAAATCGTCGACACGCTCCGGCGCGCGGCGATCGGCCTTGCGATTGCGGCCGCGGTCATGATTCCGTTCGGCGCCGCCATCGGGCGCATAAAATTGCTTGGCGATATCTTCGAGCCCATCGTCAACATGCTGCGGCCGCTGCCGCCGCCGGCCGTCGCGCCGATCGCGCTGCTTTTCGCCGGCGCGGGCGATGGCGGCAAGATCGCGATGATCGTCTTTACCTGTTCCTTCCCGATCCTGATCGGCGCCATCGACGGCGTGCGCGCCAATCACCCCATGCTGGCCAATGTCGCGCGCACGCTGCGCCTGTCGCGCGCCGAGACGATTGCGTTGATCGACCTGCCCTCCGCGCTGCCCGTCATCATGACGGGCTTGCGGCTCGCGGTCGCCGCGGCGCTGCTCGTTTCTGTCATTTCCGAGATGTTGCTCACCACCAACGGCATCGGCGTCTATCTTCTGCGCGCGCAGGAGAATTTCCGCATCGCCGACGGCCTTGCCGGCGTGATCGCCATCGGCTTCGTCGGATTTGTGGTCAATCACCTGTTCATGCGCCTCGATCGCCGCCTGCTCGTCTGGCATTACGCGACAACGGGCGGAGGGGCGCAGGAATGAACGCGGCGCGGAGCGATCATGCGGCCTGAAACCGAAACCATCTGGACCAATGCGCGCATTCGCACCATGGACCCTGCGCGTCCGCTCGCCCGCGCCATGCTTGTGCGCGGCGGCAAGATCGTTCGCGTCGGAGACGATGGCGATATTGCCGCCGCCGCCGGCGCGGGCGCCAGGAAGATCGATCTCGGCGGCCGGTTCGTCATGCCGGGCCTTATCGACTCGCACACCCATGCGCTATGGGGCGGCCGGCGCGATCTGTTCGAATGTTTCGTCGGCTATGCGGCGACGCTCGACCAATTGCTCGGCGCCGTCGCGGCGCGGGCGGAGAAGCTGCCGCGCGGCCTGTGGATCGAGGGCGGCCCGTGGCGCTTCGAGCATACGGCGCAGCTTGGCGATAGCCCGCGCGCCGTTCTCGACCGCATCGCGCCGCATCACCCCGTCGCGCTGAAGGATACGACGCAGCACAACATGTGGGCGAACAGCCTCGCGCTCGCGGCCGGCGGCGTCACGCGCGACACGCCCGAGCCGCACGGCGGCCGCATCGGCCGCGACGCAACGGGCGAACCCGACGGCTTCCTGTCCGAAAGCGCGGCGACGCCGGTGCGGCAGGCCCTCGTCGTCACGCCGGATCAGAACGCGCAGGCGGCCGCCTATGTGACGCGGACCTTCCATCGCCTGGGCCTCACCGGCTTCAAGGAGCCGATGGCGATCGAAAGCGATCTGGTCGCCTATTGCGCGGCGGACGCGGCGGACGCCTTGCGTTTGCACGTCTCCTGCCATCTCGTCCGGCAGTCGCCGCTCAACGACGATTTCATTTCGTATGAAACGCTCGTGCGCTGGCGCGACCAATACACGCGCGGCCACGTGCGCGCGGATTGCGCCAAGCTCTTTCTCGACGGCGTCGCGCCAAGCCTGACGGCTTCCTTCCTCGAGCCCTACATGCCCGGCGCCGCGCCCGGCTACGATCCCGCGAACTACGACGCCGACGCGATCCTGCAAATGCCGCTCGCGCGCATCAAGGAAGAGGTGATCGCCCTTGATCGCCTCGGGTTCACGGTCAAGATGCACGCCGTCGGCGACCGCGCCGCGCGCGCCGGCCTCGACGGCGTCGAGGCGGCGCGCAGGGCGAACGGCGCGAGCGGGCTGCGGCACGAGATCGCGCATACGCCCTTCGTGCACGAAAGCGATCTGCCGCGCTTTCGCGCGCTCGACGCGGTCGCCGAAGTCTCGCCGAAGCTCTGGTTCCCGAACGCGATCACGGCGGGCCAGATCGCCGTTCTCGGCGCCGAGCGCACGCAGCGCTGCCATCCGATCCGCTCGCTCATGCAGGCCGGCGCCGAACTCGTGTACGGCTCGGACTGGCCGGCGGCCGCGCCGGATGTCGACCCCTGGATCGGCCTTGCCGGCATGATCACGCGCCGGCACCCCAAGGCCGCCTATCCCGGCGTGGTCGGCGCCGATCAGGCGATTTCGCTCGACGAGGCCCTGCCGCTGTTCACGGTCAACGGCGCCCGCGCCATGGGCCGCGCCGACCTGACCGGCGCGCTGAAGCCGGGCCTCTCGGCGGATTTCATCGTGCTCGACCGCGACCTCTACGCCGTCGATCCGCAGGACATCGCCGATACGCAGGCGCTGACGACTGTTTTCGAAGGCGCGATCGTTCACGAAGCGTGAAAGGAAGACCGCCGCACGGCTTGCTTGCGGAGATCGCGAAATCCTTTATCTATGTCGCGGCGCGGGCGTAGTTCAGTGGTAGAACGACAGCTTCCCAAGCTGTATGTCGTGAGTTCGATTCTCATCGCCCGCTCCATTTCGCGCAACGATAACAATCGATTGTCGCCCTACCACTGATCTATCCGTTCCCCACGTTCCCTAATCCGTTCCCCATCAATCGTTCGACTTGTGTTCCGCGCGATGCGCGGCTCTGAGTCGAGCGACCTTTCGCGACTTCCCGATCGTCCCGCGGACATATCGAGCCGTCGTCGAAACTTGCGAATGCGCAGCGGCCGATCGGATATCGTCGAGATCGGCGCCGGCGTCGTCGGCCTCCGATATCCCGCCCGCTCGCGCATCCATATTCCAGACGCCCTTTGGTACGCCTGCCTTCTCGGCGATCGCGCGCCATTCACGCGCATAGGCGTGTTCGGCGTACGGGCGGCCAGCCGTTTCGTCGATGATGATCGGGCCGACGCGGCGATCGGCCGGGACAAGAGCGATCATCTTCATCGTGAGCGGGCAGAGCCGCAGATCGTGCGCGGCGATCGCGCCTGTCTTAGTCGTCTGCTTGTAGAGCTCGAAGTCGGCGCTGAGATCGGCCCATGTCAGGCCGTTGGTCCAGCGGCGCCCGCCGAGCACAATCCCCGAGGCCGCCGCGCCCGCTGGCATGGGTTGCCACTCGCCGATGACGTCTCGTTGCCGAAGCGTCGTTTCGAACTGTAGGACCGTCCCTAGCGCGAGAGAGAGCCGCCCGCCTTCGATCGCTTTGGCGATGATCGCTTCGACGTGTGCAAGCGTCAGCTTCTCACGCCTCGGCGCCGGCGCTTCGAATTCCGTCGCCTTTAAGATAGCCGATAGACGAGGACATTCGGACAGTTCGGCGGCGACGCCATAGGCGACAATCCGGCGCACCATCGATATCAGCCCATGCGCCTTGCGAAGACGTTCGGGCCCGCCGGGTGCCTTCGGCTTTCGGGCTGCATCATACCAGCGCCGGAAGTCTTCGAGGCCGAGCCGCGCCAGCGCGCGCCCGCCCACCGCCTTGTCCAGCGACGCGAGAACCTGATCGTAGGTGCGCGCCGTGTTCCATTTGACGCGACGATAAGGGCTCGCCGCGTCTGTCTGGTAGCGGCGGATCAGATCGCCGACCGTCCCGTTGAACGTCGCGCGCTGGACGCCACGATTGGCGGACCATTCGAGCATCTCAGCTTGCAGCTTCATGCATGCGGCCGAAACAAGCGCGTGATGCGCGGGATCGGTCCAGTCGTAGTGCAGCGGCACCGTCGGCGGCCGGTAGCCGGCCTTCACAAGATCGGCGCGGGCGCACCAATACAGGCGCATCCTGCCGTCTTTGTTCGGCCTCCTCTTGAGGCCAGGGGTTTCAAAGTTCATCGAGCTTCTCTCCTCCATCTGGTTGGGAGGGCTCGACGGTAGCGAGCGCATAGCGACGATGCCAATAGGCTTCGACGGCAGGCCAGAAGCGCCCGCCCATCATGGGGTCGACACGGGGCAGGCCGTCGCGCTCGAGGATTGGCGCCTTCGCCCGCCATTCCGCCAACGTCTGCGACAGACGGCGCGCGATCTCGGCCTCGCACGGGAACAATCCCTGCGTCTTGACCTTCCCGCCTGGCGCTATCGTCGCAGACCTTGGCATTTGCTCCTTCTCGAATTCCTTGGCCGCCTTCGGCGATTGACGGGATCTTCACTCGGTCCGGGGGCCCGATCGCCTTTCTCGCTGTTGGACGGGCGGCCATCGCCCTCAATGAACCCCCCGGTGAGCCTTAGACCGGAACGTGGTTCAGTCGGACGCGGACGCTCGCGGCGCCGGCGAGGACGCCTTCAGTCACGACGCCGACCCAAGAAAGACCGTTCGCCGCAGCGGCGATATCTTTCGCCGCTGTGTCGAAATACGCCTTGTCGCCCTGTGCGAACGCGACGCCGGCGGCCTTCGGAAGATCGAAGACGCCTTCGGTTGTGATTTCCAGCGGAGCGCCTGCCGGCGCGCTGTAGGCGGCGACGCCGAACAGAGAACCGATCTTGACCGGATCGCCGGACGACACGCCGCCGGCCGGTGCGGTGACGGTGAGATTGCAGCCAGGCTGCACAAAGTTTTTCATGATCTACAGTCCTTTCGAAGCGGCGATGCGCACGGTGTGAATGCGCCCGCCCTGAAGTTTGGCGATGCGGCGCTCGCAATCGGCGATCGCGAGCGTCAGATCCTTGTCGGACTTGAACCGGACGCGTTCTTCAGCATCGAGCGTGCGCGTCATGATCTCGCTTTCGCCGCCGTACCGCAGCTTGAGGAGATCAGCGAGCCGAGCCTGAAGATCGTCCAGTTCAAGAGCCATGTTGCTTACGCTCCCGCGTTGCGATGCCAGCCGCGCCAGTCGACGAAGCCGCCGCCGAAGTCGAGACGCACGCGGAAGCGAACGCCGTCGACGTCGAAGCCAACCTCGGACGTGATCTGCGGGCCCGCTGCGCCCTCGAGGTACGCATATTCGAGGCCGTCGATTTCGGCTGGATCGGCGACCAAGTACCACTCGCCAGAGATGCGCGGATCGACGACGACTTCGAGTTTCGACTGGAAGGGGTTCACTTCCTGCGAAACGACCGGCGTGATGGTCGACACCGCCTTCTCGGCTTCCGTCTCGCGATCGGCGCCGACAAGGATGTATTTCGGCGTGACAGCGATCAGTTCGCCGAGAAGGCCCTTCTGAAGGCGCATCGCCTGGCGCGCCGCCGAAAGGCTGTCGACGCCGATCGCTGCCGCCGAGCCGGCGATATTGCCGTGATCAGCGTGGAAGAGCGTCTTGCCGTCGCTCATCGCCGGGTTATTGACGACAAGATCGGCCAGGAAGTTTGCCTCGAAGGCGGCCGATGCCTGGCCCATGCGCCGCATAACGTCTGTGAAGGCGCCGAGATCGTCGTTGACCATCGCCTGCCGGGTGAAGCCGACGATGCGACCGAAGGTGTCGACCTTGTAGCTTTCCTGCGCCTCGGCCATCGAGCCCGACTTGAACTCGCCGGATTCGTTCAATGGCTCTAAGGTCGGCGCCGTTGAAAACTGGATACGATGCTTCGAGCGGAAGTCCTTCGCCGTAGTCTGGCGGCCGAGACGGCGGACACCCGCCGGGGCCGAGTCATACGCCTGGCGCAGCGTCCGGTTCACCGTATCAGCAAGCAACAGCGGGAAGTCGCTGGTCGACTGAAGCGCGCGTTCGATCATGCGGCCTGTCGACATGCCGGTTGTGGCGATGCCGCGCGTGCGAAGACAATCGCGCGCGATCTCCGGGATAGTCAGGCCGACGAACTGGCGGGCAGCCTCGCTCGGCTGATGCGAAGGGTGGGTGCGCGTATACAGCGCCTCGCCGATCGCCCTGGCGCGAGCCTCCGGATCGTTGAAGTCGCTGCCGACGATTGCCTGCGTCCGAATTTCATTCGCAGGTGCCGTGCGGCTGCGCATGACTTCGAAGGCAGCCGTGCGGGCGGTTTCGACGGTTGCGCCGCCATCGATCTGCGCATCGATCCATGTCTGGTCGAGCGAGGCGACTCGCGCGATCGAGCGGATTTCTGCGTTGATGGTGGCGCGGTCCGCTACGCGGCTTTCGGGCGTCGGCGCCGGGGTGGTTGCAGGGGTGCCGGCGGCCCGCTCCACGGCGGCCGGCAGGGTGGTTTCCGGCTGGGCGACCGGGGTTGCTTCGGGCATGCCTTGGCTCCTAATGCCAGTGCGTGCGTCGGCGGGGACTGGGACGAGCGAGATTTCGACAACGGTCCAGCGGGTGGCGGTCACATAGCGCGCGCCGTCGCGGGTCGATTCCTTCGCCTCGTTGATGATGTAGCCGGTCGAAACGCCGAACGTCTGGCCGGCGTCGAGATCGATCGCAACGCGATCGGCGATGGGATTTGCGCGGGACAATCTCACCGAAGCGATGGCTTCCCCGCCAAACACGCGAACGTTGTTGGCGCCACCGATTTGGCTGCTGAGACTGCCCCGCGCATGGCTATCCAGAACGGGCAGCGCATGGGCGGCTGGCTGCATACCCGCGATGGAGAGCACTTCGAAATACTGGCCGCGCGCGTCGCGGCGCGGGACCGGGGCTTCGGTCGCGAAGACGACTTCGAAGCTGCGTTCCTGCGAATTCCACGATGCCGGCGTCAGCGGCGCTGCGCGTGTGAGAATGGCAACCGCCTGGTTCATGCGTCAGCCCCTTGCTGCTGCGCCGGGGCGGGCGGCTTCGGATTGGCGTCGAAATGCAGGCCGAGACGTTCCGCGTCGGCGCGATCCTGCGCGATCTCCGCGTCGAGTGCTTCGAGATCGTAGCCGCGGGCGGCGACGGCCTGGCGCCGCGACATAAGGCCGGCGTTGATGGCGAGGATTTCGGCCTCCGCATCGCGAAGCGGATCGACCCATTCACATTTCGGAGGGAGCCAGTTGACCGCGAAATACGGGTCGGGATCGCGTTCAAACCTCGGCGCGTCGAGCCCGCCGGAAAGAACTTCAGTGGTAATCCAACGGCGCCAAACCGGATCGCAAAACCTGTTGATGATCGTGTTGAACTGGATCGCCTCGGCGCGGCGCCGGAATTCGATCTTGCCGTCGCGCATCGACGAATAGTTCCCTTCCGACCGATCGCCGGCCAGTTCCTCGAAAGGGACGCCCAAGCCGGCGGCGATTTCCTTCGCCGTGAGCTTCATGAAGGCAATAACTTCGGCACCGACTTCCGCGGGCTCTGAGAAGCGAATGTCTTGGCCCGGCGCCAATAGCTTCAGCGTTCCCGGCTCAAGCCCGCCTTCGAGATTGCCTCGGCCGTCTGCCTCGCCTTCGAACCCGCCGGCTTCGCCGTTCGGATCGATGATGAAGCCGGCGAGCAACGCAGCAACTTTCTGGCGCGTAAGCTGCGCATCGTGGCTCGAGTCGAGATCGGCGAGCCGCAAGAGGATCGGTGCGAACCAAGAGACGCCGCGAACCTGGCCCGGCGTGGTGACTTTGAGAACATGCACAACGTCTTCGGCCGGCAGGCGCAAGAGTTGCAGTGCCGGCATGATCGGCAGGCCCGGGCGTTGTCGCCAAGCGTGGTAGGCGATCCGGCGCCCGGTATCGTCGTATTCGATGCCGGCAACGATGCGCGCCCCGCCCTGAAGCTCGGTGTGGTAGGCGCCGCTTACCTGTTCGCCATCCATGAGGCGAAGGCGCAGGCGGCCGGCGCTGTCATGTGTGAAAACCGCAAAGGCTTCACCGTCGACGACAAGGCGCCGCGCGACGATATCCTGAAGGCCGTAGAAGTCGGCGAGACCGTCAGCGTCCGCTTCGCGCGTCCAGCGATCGAAGGCCGCGTTGATCAGTTTGCGGATAGTAGCGTCGGGGTGCGCGGACTGCGGCTTGATCCCCGCTCCTACAAGAGCAGAGGCCCAAGCGTTCACGCCGCCTGCTGCATATCCATTGTTCGCCTCGAGATAGCGCGCGCGGCGCGCGAGCGTCTGTCGAGCCGCAATCTGCGATGCAAGGGGAAGGTCGAGATGGCCGGCGTTGCGAAGGCGACGGCCGCCGGCGGCGCCGTCGAAGCCCATCGTGCGGGTCTGGAAACGCGCCGCCTGGCGGGAGAGGCCGAGGCCTTGAAGTGCTCGGGCGATGATCTCGCGGCCGATCATCAGTCGCCCCAAACCCCGCCCAAACGAATGTCGGCCCGCGATGCCCGCATGCGCATGACTGCGGCGGCTCGCGAGACGTTGAGCGGCGTGAACCGGACGATCGCAGGAAGGGCGCCGAGGCCTTTGTTGATCTGGGCCAGGGTCCCGCAAATAGCGACATGCGAGGGGTCGTTGCCGAAGGGAAGTTCGATCGTCACCCCGAAGATTTCGTCGACCGAAATCCCGTCGCAAAGGTCCTGCGACGTCTTCGCGATATCGCGGAGTTCTTCAGCGACCGCGGTCGCCATGCGGCCAACGATCTTCGCCGCGGCGAGCATGGAACGACCCTGCTCGAATTCGTCCTCGGCCATGATCGCCAACAGCGCTTCGAGAGCGGTGTACTGGCCCTTGTCGAGCAATTCCTCCCGATAGGGCAGATATCCTCGACGGACGATGTTCTTCAGCCCATCGGTATCGACCTTGAGAAGTGTGCAGAAGTCGGTCCGGGTCAGCATGGGGCGGCTCTCATGGTGAATTTTGTGACACCATGCCTCACGACTCGATTGGCGTCAAGCTAGACACCATCACGACTGATTTTTACTGACTTTCTGTGGTGGCGTGTTTTGCGGCGGCCGATCGTCTCCTCGACGCTCGCTCGTTTTCGCGTCGGCAAAATCTCGACGCGCCGCAGCGCGCGCGAGCGCGCCCACCAAACCAGCAACGGCGGGATCAAGGGGCGGGCGAGCGCCCACCCCCTTACGACGGCGAGTCACGCTGCTACCGGCTCATTGAGCGCGGCTCGGGCCGCGTCGATTGGATCACGCCCGGGATGGCGATTGAAATAGGTCTGCGCGATCGGGCCTTCCCGAAGTTCCGGCGCCAAGCGGGTGATGTAGGCCAGAAGATGCAAGGCGAGCCCGTTGAAGCGCCTCTCCAGAATCCTGAACTCTTCTCGTGACGGCCCGCGGCCGAAGGGGCGGCCGATGCAGCCGATCGTGTCGTCGAAGACGTCGACCATAATTCCGAGTTGCAGGACGGCGCCGAGAGAACATTCGGCCGTGTTCATGTGGGCGAGCGATTCGAGTAGCCGCCGACGGTCTAGCACCGCGTTTTCAGCGTCTTCGATTTTGATCTGACGGAGCCCCTGCCTCTCTCCCGGCCGAACTTCGTCCAAGGCGCTGTAAGCGTTAATCAGATCGCCGATTTCGTTCGCCAGAGCTCGAATATCGGGCGCGAAGCGATTCGGAGTTGCGGGCGGATTTCGGGTATCGTGGGAGTCGGCCATGTCGAACCTCATGCGTTCGGTTTGGTTAGGGCCGCCGGCGGGGTGCAAGCCGCTTGCGGCCCGCTTTTTATGGGCCTAAGAATTAACCATGTCAAATAATGGGCCCAAAAAATCCGGACGCGGACGGCCGACCGTCGATAGCGAAGCCGTCAAGGTGCGCCTTGAACGCAAAACGCTCGACGCTTTGGATGACTGGATCGCGGGGCAGCCGGAGCCGCAGCCTAGCCGGCCCGAGGCTATTCGCCGTATATTACATACATCGCTCATTCAAAGCTAAAAGGAGTTATCCAATGTTTTCAAAACAATCGAAAATATTCAGTGACAGGCCTGAAATTAATGAGGCCTACAAATTTCACTCCAGCTATCGATTCTATTTCGAAGTGGATGATGATGCCGTGTTGATCACGATCACAATTGAGGAAACGCACGACGACCGTTTCATGTTCACGACAAGCCATCTGATGCATTCACCCATTCAGGCTGGCCCATACTCTACGTCGCGGAGGGTATTTCCAACCCCGGACGAAGCGCTGGAGGAGGCGCTCGGCTCCATAACGAGCTTCTACGACAGCGCGGTCCGTGCAGGGCACACGCCGAAGGCCAGCTGGTTTGTCGAGAGGTGAATCCGACCCTGGCACAATTTCTCGAGCACACAATCGCGCTTCTCTTGGCGGCCGTGGCCGCCGGCGGCGGCTTCGCCTTGGTGGCAGCAGCGATAGTCAAATTCTTCGGCGAGCCGTGGCTCAAGAGCCGCTTCGACCGGAGCCTTGCACAATTCAATTCCGAGTTGCGGCAAGGCGAAGATCGGCTGAAGGCGACGTTAAAGGCGAGCGACGATCGGGAGGCGGCGCTGAGGAGCGCCCTTCTTAATGGGATAGCCGGCGGCAGCCTTGAACTGGATAAGCGTCGGCTCGATGCGCTCGAGAAAATATGGAGTGCTGCTGTCGAACGAAGATCAATGCACCTCCTGGCAAAGTTCGCCGAGTCCATCGATTTAGAAGCATTGATGAAAGGCGCACATGGGCGAGGACAGGAGGCGGAAGGATGCCGCCAAATGGCGGAGGCACTCTTAAAAACGTGCAATCTGCTGGATCACAAACCCCACGAAAGACCGCTTCTCGTTCAACCATTCGTCTCCGAGTCGGTATGGGCGGCTTATTCGGCCTACAGTTCTGTTCTGATAAGTGTGTTCGCGAAAATGCAGACCGCACGCTTCGGAATTGATCCCGATCTTTACAATTTGGAATCCGACCCCGTAGAGATCGTTCGGTTGGCCCTGCCTAGCTTTTCGAAATTTATTGATGAGCATGGCCGAGGCGGTCTGCCCTACTTGGTGGAGCCGCTTGAGCAAAATCTTTTGGCAGAAATCCGCGCCCAGGTTCGCGGCGTCTCCGACGACGACGCAAGCATAGCGCGGGCACGGTCTATCCTTGAGGCGCTACAGCGCCTACCACCCTTGTCGGCCAAGCCGAGCGAACTTCCTGCGGAAATTCGCGGTTCGCTTATCGATCCATCCAACTAGATCGGAATACCCGCGGCGGTGCCTTCGGCGGCTCGGCCGCCTTCAGTTCCGCTTCCCGCGTTTCGTAATTGATCATCACGCCTTGGCGGGCTGCGAAGGCGTAGACCACGCAATCGAGGGCCTCGGCCTGGGCGCCGGGCTTGCGCTCGAAGCGGCGCACGGGCATGCCGCGGACATAGCGCAGCACCCTCCGTTCCGAACACAATTGTTCGAACCAAACGGGCTCAAGGCTGTCCGAGAAGCGGATCGATCGGCCGCGCGCCAGGCGGCTGGCGATCGTCGTCTTCAGGCCGTCGACACCAACGAGGAAAAGGCGCCCGCCCTTCACCTTCGTTTTCGAGGCCTGAAGCGCGGGGCGCGAGCCGAAGACGCCCTTGCCGGCCATGATCCGGCGCGACATGCGCGGGAAGCAAAACGCGTAGACCTTATCCGTCCAGTCGCCGTCGCCGGAATCGACAACCATCGCATCGACCTTCAGCTTCCCGCCGTGCGGATGCGTCCAGCGCGTGCGCGCCAATTCGTCGAGTTCCGCCCATGTCGAATCGTCGTCAGGCGAGCCCCAGATCACGGTGTGAGCGAGCGCGATTGCATCTGTGCGCGACCATCCGACGATCGTTGCCTCAAGGCGATCATCCTGCACATCAACGCCGACGGTGATCGCGAGAACTTCGGGCGGAATGCGATCGAGCCCGATCGGCTCGACGCGCTGTTGCAGCGCCAGTTCGTCCGTCTCGTCTTCGGCGTCGTTCCAACCTTCCGCCAAAACGGTGTTGACGAACGGCTGCAAGAGGTCGGGATCGCCTTTCGCGCGAAGCCATTCTTCGGCGAGCTTGCCCCACGACGCGTTCGCGAGCGGCGACACCAGCGCGTTGATCATGAAGCCGGCATGGCCTTCGACTTCCGGCGCCTGCGCGCGCCAGCGGCCGGCGGCGAGCATCTGCATCTTGTGGCGTTCCGGGACGAGCTCGGCGCAATGTTCGCAGCGAAACGCCGCCGTTTCCGGTCGGCCTTCCTGCCATTCGATATGCCGCCAGCGCAGGAAGACGAAGGCGCCACATGCCGGGCAGGGGACTTCGAAGATCCTCCGATCGCTCGACGCATAGGCGCGCAGCACGTTCGAAGTCTCGACATGCAGCGGCGTCGAGCCGATGACGATCTTGCGATCGGGGAAGGCAAGGGTTCGCTTCTCGGCGAGCGCGATCGGCGATCCTTCGGCGCCGGGCTCCATCGCGTCGGCTTCGTCGACAAGCACGATGCGCGCATTGTGGCGCCGCAGATTGCGCGGCGACTTCGCGGCGACGATCTTCAGCGAACCGCCGGGGAAGCGTCGAGACAGAAGCGTGTTGCGACCGGCCTCGCCCGAATCCGCTTCGAGCAACCCGGCGAGCGCCGGCGACGCCTCGAAGATCGGCTCGATATCGGACACCATGTAGTCGCGGGCGTCGGCCTCGGTCGGGAGGAGAGCCAGGACGGGCGAGGGCTCATTCGCTGCGAAATGGCCGAGCGCGCCCGTCAGCAACGTCGTGAAGCCGAGACGGGCCGACTTGACGATCGTGACCCGCTCGATGGCCGGATCGGAAATCACGTCTGCGATCTCGCGCTGATACGGCCAAAGCCGGACCCTACCCGGCTGCGCGGAGACGCCCTGCGGAAGGCGAAGGCTGGCTTCGATCCATTCGGAGAGCGGAAGGCGCGGCGGCGGCCGAAGCGCTGCAAGCGCCTCTCGCTGCGCGACGGCGAGGCTATCCATTTGCGGCCTCCTCGAGGGCTTCGCGAATTTCGGAATCGACGATCTCGATTTCTGCGCGCGTCAGGTGAGGCGCCCGCATCCGGACCCGGCTCGGCACGGCGAGGATGCGCGAGCGGACGCCGACAAGGATCGCCTGCCAGCGCGCTTTCACGTCGGTTGCCGGCACCATGTCGCCGCGCATGGTGGCGTTCTTCATCGCCCGTTCGTCGGCTTGCTCGCGCGCCAGGCGCGCGCGCTCGGCCGTCAGTGTTGCGACGCCCGACTCCCCGCCGCGCCCGGCCGCGATCTCCCGAAGGTGTATGCAGTACGTCCGGACCGATGCGTCGCGGTCGTAGACGCCCTTCCCGAGCTTCACGATGTAGCCGTCGCCGGCCAGATCGCGGATCGTGCGCTCGTGCACGCCAAGGAGATCGGCGAGCGCGCGGCCTGATATTCTCGTCGGCGTTGGCCCGGTATCCTTCATTGCAGTGTCGCGGCCGGCAAACCCGATGGATCCGATATCGAATCGAGCAGGCTCCGCACCGCGCCCTGAATGTGCGGGGCGTGTTGGCTCATGTCGGCCTGAAGGCTTTCGCGGATACGATCGATCAGCGCCGGGTCGGACGCCGCGAGATCAATCAGCGTCGCCCGGAGGACGTAGACGGTCCCGATCATTTCGACCAGGAGGCGTTGCAAAGTTGTCGCGTTTTCGATCGCCAGCGCCGCGATATCGCCGATCGGCGGGAGTGGAGCTTCCGTCATGGCCTCGCCCTCATTCGCCTTGTACGCCGCCGAAGGTGAAGCGCCCGCGCTGCACCCTGCCGTACGTGCCGATCTTTGCTGACTGGCCATCGACAACGGTACCCAAGCCGGCCGCCGCGGCTTTGGCCTGTGCGACCTTCGCAATGAAGGCGTCGAGCGACGAGGAGTCGACGTTTGGCTTCACCGTCAAATTGAGCCCATCGACCGCGTCCTTCGCGCCTTCGGCCTCCGTCTTGGCCTTCTCCAAGTCCTTGGTGTCGACCTTCGGCATCGCTTGACCGTCG
>WBZM01001763.1_pt1 | contig 20186 bp, 15 predicted proteins | sample 5204271 | NCBI WGS metagenome assembly WBZM01 (sample SAMN12344346, study PRJNA552823) | activated sludge metagenome | biome: Activated sludge suspended growth; feature: Nitrification reactor; material: Wastewater; isolation source: activated sludge from nitrification reactor of wastewater...
TCAATCGTCTCAAGCAGTACCGACGCATCGCTACCCGCTACGACAAACGGGCAGCGACCTATGCCACTTGGATCACAATCGCGGCCATCCTGCTCTGGATGTGACTTTGCATACACACCCTAGTCCATTGGCCGCCGGCCGCCCGCCGGTCGTAGTGCAGCCAGCCGGAGGCGTCGCGCGCGGCAATATGAACCGTGCCGTTGGCGTCGACGACCAGGCTGGCTGCCAGGGAGTCCTCGCCGTTATACATATCCTCGAACAGGTCGTGGTGCGTCCACTGGCCGGCCACTTGCTCCGACAGCCGCAGCGTGTAGAAGGTAAACGGCGGTTTATGGCCCTCGGTGCGAAATGTCAGTGTCAGCAGATAGAGTGATGCATCCGGCCCCAGAGCCATGCCGACGACGATATCCCCCACCGGCAGCGTCTCGGTCTGCCAATCGTTCTCGCCCTGGCGCACAGCCTTCACCATGCTACCGTCGCTGGCCCAATAGACGACATGGGGAACATCGTCGCCATCGAGGGCCAGATAGGCGCTATAGATGTCTACACCGGCCGGGCTGATGACTTCGCTCTGCCACGCGCCCCCCTGTTGCCTCCAGTAGACAAGCCGGCGACCCTGGATGACGATCAATTGCGGCTGGTTGTCATGCCCCACGGCCAGAGCCAAACCGCTTCCGGCGGTGGTGACCGGCTCCAGCGACCATTCGTCCCCCGGCCGTGTGCCGACGATTAAGGCATTACCGGGTTCATCGACGTAGGCGATCCAGGGCACGCCGTTTGGCCCGATGGCCGCGGCCAACTCCAGCTCGGAGAGCGGTAGGCCACTGAGGTCGGCGACAGGGCTTGTCGCCCACGCATCGCCATCTTTGACCGCCCACCGCAACTGCCCCACGGATGGCTGAGTGTAGAGAAGATAGGGCCGGTCGTCCGCGTCGAGGGCCAGCGCATGCCTTAAGCCCACCGGGTCTTCGACGGCCACAGGCATGGCGGCCCAAGGCCCACCGCGGTTGGTCGCATAATAGAGACCCTGCGCATACTGCAAGGTGGAGATGTGGGCCGCGCCGCTAGCGTCTAGCAACAGGGTGTTGTGGCCACCGGCATGCCCGACCATCGGTATCGTCGTTCGCCCCCAGCCCGCGTCGCCCAGCACAGCATAGACGAGATCTTCGTTGGCATTGGTATAGGCAATGTGCGGCCGGGCGGCGTCGTCCAGGGCCAGACTGAGGACATAGCCCGTGTCAGACTCCACCAGCGTCTGCCAGCCGTTGCTGGTCTGGCGCAAATAGACGAGACGAGCGGGTTCCAGGTCGCTGAAGACGACATGCACCCTGCCGGCGGCATCCAGCGCCAGCGAGCTGCCGACGATGTGCGCGGCATGGGCAAGCGATTGGTGGGTCCAGCCGGACGCCTCGCGCCGCGCCACCCAGAGAATCTCGTCTTGGTAGTTGGTGTCGTAGGCTTGGTAGAGGATAACGGGGCGGTTGCCGCTGTCGAGCGCCAGAGAGACGTAGAAGGCCGCGTTGCTCTCAAGCTCGATCGTCTCGCTGACCCACCCCGCGGGCGAAGTGTGGGCGTAGATCAGGAGCGGGGTGAAGTCGGCCGTGCGGCCGGTCGTGGCCACGTGCGGCCGGCCGTCGCCGTCCAGGGCCAGGGCCAGGACCGGATACTCGCTGATCGACGGTACCGGGATGGGCGCCGTTTGCCACTCGCCGCCCGGCGCGCGCGAATAGGCGACCAGTTCCTGGCGTTGGCGGCTGGCCTCCGTATAGGCGACGATGGTGATCTTACCGGCGTCGTCGATGGCGATGACCGGGCCGGTCAGCGCGCCGCCATTCGGATCGACGGTTTCGACCTGCCACGACGCGCCGTCGCGCCAGGCGTGAAAGAGGCGGTTGCGGCCGTAGACGAGGTGAGGGCGGCCGTCAGGGTCGAGGGCCATCCCCGGCACGCCCTGTTCCGTCAGGGCAACGCCCGGCACGGCCACTTCACTTTGCCAGACAGGCAACGGCACAGGTGGGATGCCCGACTCGTGGGCGTTTCCGGCGAACGAGTGGCTGCCGGCGACGATGAGGAAGACCAACGCCAAAAGGAATGAAAAGGCGATACGCGCTTTCATAGGTTTTCCTCCTGATAGTCATTATAGATCGCCGCTGGGCGGAATCAATCCCGGTTTGTGTAGGTTTGTTCCCGCTACACCCTCGCCCGGACACCCGCAAAAGCCCCTTTCGTCCGCGTCTCATCGAGCCTATGCCACGGCCCGGGCAATTGGATGTATAATCTAGTTATGCTCACGAGTGGGAGTGGATTGGCGACAACGATAGCGTCCACTGGCCTGATCTGGACGAGGACATCAGCGTGGCAGGCATCAGCGCCGGACGACGATCGGGGAAGAGCCAGCGGTCGTTGCAAAGGTGGTTAGAACGACGATAGCGAGTCGCCTATAATCGACGGCAACTTGCTCCAGAGGATTGGAGTAGACACATGATCGATCTGACGCTTCAAGTTCCAGACGAACTAGCCGAGCGCCTCCAGCCGATCAGGCCCTGGTTGCCAGCGGTGATTGAATTGGGGCTTCTCGGGCTTCGAACGCGAGCAGCAGCAGTGGCCAGCGAGGTAGTCGCTTTTCTAGCTACGAATCCGACTCCTGAAGCAATGCGTGGGTACCACGTTTCTGAAGATGCTCAGACCCGTCTGCGCCGTTTGCTTGCGCTCAATAGCGAGGGGCTTTTGGGGGAGGAAGAGCAACGCGAACTAGACGAACTTGCCGAACTGGAGCATGTTCTCATTATGCTAAAGGCGCGCGTTTCTGAGTAGGTCATCCACAGGACAAAAAGGTGGAATCGGTATCCGGGAGCTTACGCCGTTTGGTCATTGAGCGGGCAAACGAGCGATGCGAGTATTGCCTGCTTCCTCAGTCGGCTTCGCTTCACAAGCATGAACCAGATCACATTATCCCGCGACAGCACGTGAGACTCAATAGTGATGAGCGAGTGGCGGAACGCCGCCGACTCATTGCGGCGGGTCTCTACTAGAATACATTTGGTGCAAGAGCCTTTGTCTAGGTCTACTGTGTTAGACAGGAAGAGAAAACCATGCCCACTGAAGCCTACATCTACGACGCCATCCGCACCCCCCGCGGCCGCGGCAAAGCCAACGGCTCACTGCACGAAGTCCGGCCGCTCGATTTGCTCAAGACGCTTTTCGACGACCTGCGCGTCCGCCATGCCCTGGACACGTCGCAGGTCGATGACGTGCTGCTCGGCTGCGTCACCCCTATCAAGGAACAGGGCGGTAATATCGCCCGCACCGCGCCGCTCTATGCCGGCTGGGACCTCGACCTGCCCGGCGCGCAACTCAACCGCTTCTGCGCCTCCGGCCTGGAGGCGGTCAACCTGGCGGCCATGAAGGTGCGCTCCGGCTGGGAGGAGCTGGTCGTGGCCGGCGGCGTCGAGTCGATGTCGCGCATCCCCATGGGCAGCGACGGCGGGGCCATGTGGGACGACTACGAGGTCATGGGCCAACTCGACATCGTGCCCCAGGGCATCAGCGCCGACCTGATCGCCTCGCTGGAGGGCTTCAGCCGCGCCGACGTGGACGCCTACGCCCTGCAATCGCAGCAGCGCGCCGTGGCCGCCCAGCGCGAGGGACGCTTTGCTTCCATTGTCCCGGTGCGCGATGCCGACGGCCGCGTCCTGCTCGATTGCGACGAACACATCCGCGCCGACGCCACCCTCGAAGGGCTAGCGGCGCTCAAACCGGCCTTCGTCGCCCTCGGCGCGATGGGCTTTGACGCCGTCGCCTTGCGGAAGTACCCGCAACTGACAGCCATCGACCACGTCCACACCGCCGGCAACTCGTCGGGCATCGTTGACGGCGCGGCCCTGGTGCTGGTCGGGTCGCGGGCCAGGGGCGAGGCGCTGGGGCTGCGGCCGCGGGCGCGCATTGTCTCGGCCGCGCTGCTGGGCGACGATCCAACCATCATGCTGACCGCCCCCGCCCCGACCTCCAAGCGGGCGCTGAAGAAGGCCGGCATGGCCGTCAGCGACATTGACCTGTTCGAGATCAACGAAGCCTTCGCCTCGGTCGTGCTTAAGTTCATTCGCGAGATGGGGCTGCCCGACGGCTCGGAGCGCGTCAACGTCAACGGCGGGGCCATCGCCCTGGGCCACCCGCTGGGGGCCACCGGGGCGATGATCCTGGGCACGGCGCTGGACGAGCTGGAGCGGCGCGACCTATCCACGGCGCTCATCACACTCTGCGCCGGCGGGGGGATGGGGATTGCCACGATTATTGAGCGGGTGTAGAGACTCGTTCGTCTAGGCCCACAAGCAAAGGGCGAGGGAATGGACGGGGTGCCCATTCCCTCAGCGCGTTTCTGTCTCAACTGCTCCCTCGTTCGCCACCGTCACCGGAATCGCCACCTCGTCGAACGTGCCGTCGGCGCGCACGACGGTCAGCAGCAGCGTGTAGAGGCCATCGTCCAGAAGCGTCGTGTCCCACACGCCCAGTTTGCCATCTTCCACCGCCGTCTCGCCGCGCTCAACAATGAGCTGCATCTCCTCCGGCAACAGGCCGGCAAAGTAGGCCAGCCGGTAGTAGGCGAAGTCGTCGCCCCCGGCCGAACCGACCACCGGCCACTGGCCTTGAGGCGACTCCTGTCGCCCGACCACCGCCCACGGTTCCGGCGACGACACGGCCGCGCCGCCCGACCGCGCCGGCACGCGTCGGATGGTGTCATACTCGATCGGCGGGGCGGGAAGGCCGCGCTCGGCCGCCCACTGGGCCGCCTCCGGTGGGTAAACGGTAAAGACGCGCCGCTCGACCAGATTTGGCGGCGTAAAGACCGTCGCCAGCCGCCCTGTCTCGCGGTTGACGGCCACCTCGCGGGTCATCGTGTCCGTGGCCGTCGGCTCCGTCCCGGCAATGAACCACTCGCGCACGGTCGGGCACCCTGGCCCACCACGCGGCGGCAGCAGCCCGGACAGGGCACAGACATCGACGGCGCGCAGGCCCGCCGGCCGTGCCCACTCCCCGGCCGGCTGCCCGGCCAGCGCCTCGTCGAACAGCGCTCGCCAGATGGGCGCGGCGGCGTTGTCGCCCCCGGCCGCGCCGCCCGCCCAGACGCCCACCAACCGCTCTGGCGACAGCCCTACGGCCCAGTCGCCGCCGGCGGCCGAGCGCCCCGTGGCCAAAGCCTCGCCGCCGGCAGCCGTGCGCAGCATGTCAGCCAGCAGCCAGGCCAACTCCGGGCTAACCACGTCGCGCGTGTCTGGGCCGAGGGCGTAGACCTCCGCCCCTTGCCCGTCCAGAACGCGCCTGATCGTCGCCGGGCGTGGTCGCTCCGCGCCGGGCGCGCCGGCCAACGTCCCGCCGTTGCCGGCAGCGGCAAAGGCATGGCTCAGGCTCAGCAGGTCGGCGGCGAAGCCCTCCTGGGCAAAGGCCAGACCCGGCGTCGCGTCCGTCACGGCGACACCCAGCGCGCGAACATTGTCCAGCACCCGCGCCACCCCCACCCAGCCGAGCATCTGAGTCGCCGGGGCAGCGCGGTCAGCGGCCAGGGCCTCGCGCAGCCGCAGCGGGCCGCGGTCGTCGCCGTCGCTGGGCGGCACGTAGGGTTGGCCGTCCTGCAGATAGATCTGCGCCACGTCATAGGTCAGGCTGGCGGCGGTGTAGCCCTGGCTGAGCGCCGACAGGGCAATGAACGGCCGCGCCAGTGTGCCCACGGGCCGGGCGGCCAGTGGCTCGTCGCCGGCCAGGGCGAGAATGGCCCCTGTGGGCACGTCCAGGACAACAACGGCTGCGCCGTCGACCGAAGGGGCATTCGCCAGCGCCTCAGCCGCCGGACAAGGTGGCCCGCCGCCGACTGGCTCGCCGCGCCCGGCCACCGCCGCTGCCACACACATCGCCGCCTCTTGCAACGGCAGGTCGAGCGTTGTCTCCACCTGGTAGCCGCCACGCAGCAGCCGTGCCGGCCCCAGCAGCCGCTCCAACTCCGCGCGGGCCAGCCGGGCAAAGGCCGGGGCGATGGCGTCGCTGCCCGGCGGCGGGGCCAGGCGGGCCAGTGGATCGGTGGAACTGTCGGCTGCGTCTGCCCAGCCGCGCGCGGCCATCGTCGCCAGCACGCCGGCCGCGCCCGCGCGGGCGGCCGGCGGGTCGTCGAAGGGGTTGGCCGCCGGGTTGCGGCCCACGGCGGCCAGCAGCGCCGCCTCGGCCGGCGTCAGCTCGGCCGCGCCAACGCCGAAGGTGAGCCGCGCCGCCGCCTCGATGCCGTAGGCCAGGTGGCCGTAGTAGGTCGTATTGAGCAGCCACTCCAGCGCTTGCTCGCGGCCGAAGCGCTGTTCGATTTGCCAGCCGAGAAACCAGTCTTGCAGGGCGCGGCGGGCAGCGGAACCCTCTCCCCAACCCTCTCCCATAGGGAGAGGGAGTCCGATCCCCCGCCCTGTGGGAGGGGCTAGGGGAGGGTCTTCCGACCGCAAGTGAGTATCCACGAGTTCGGCCAGCAGCGGCGACTGCGCCTGCGTCACCGCCCCGGTGCGCGCCCACTCGGCCGCCGCGGCGGGCAGGTCCAGCGGCGGGCGGTCGAAGTAGGCCGGGTCTATCGCGGCCAGCGTGGCGCTGATGACCGCCGTCGGTAACTCGTCATAGGCCAGCCAGCCCGCGCCCCCAGCCCGCGGATCGGTGATCGCGTCGATCCGCACCGGCGAGCGCAGGCCGCCAGCGGCGGGGGCGTCGTAGGCGTAGAGGTAGGTGACGGCCAGCGAAGGGGCATAGGCGGCGGGCAGATCGCGCAGTGACTCGATGTCGGGCAGGTCGCGGGCAAAGGCCAGTAGCCCGGCCGCGCCACCGGCCAGCGCCGCAGCTGGGGCGAAGACGGCGACCAGCGCCGCCAGCAGCGCGGCGACGATCAGCGCGCGGGTCAGGCGCGGGGCGCGGGCGTTAGCACACCGGGCGTGCTGTCGCCGGCGGCGGACAATGTCGATCGTGCGCATCGGCCCGATTGTCGCCGCGAGCAGACCAGCAGGCAAGCGAGCAGGGCACGGCTTTTCAGTTGTCACCAATTGACTTGAGACCTGACCGGCTGTATGCGGCGCAAAGTAGCACAGCCTGTCAGGCTGTGGCTGGCGACGACAGCCTGACAGGCTGTGCTACGAAGCTCGACTACTAAAACCCCCGGCCGGCGGGGTCTAGCGCGTCACTTCGAACGTGCTGAAGACGTAATCGATCAGTTCCTCCTGCGCCGGGTCCTGGTAGATGAAGATGATCGAGATGGCCGCATCGCTGTCCAGCATGTAGGAGAAAATCTTGAGGTGAAGCTCCATCTCCGGGTGGGCAAAGGACATGATCAGGGCCGGCTCATTGAGAGCGCTGACGATATCCTCGCGGCCTACGAAGTCCATGCCCGTCGCCGCCGGCATATTCTCCTGATAGGACTGGGCCATCTCGTCCAGGGTTCGCGGCGCTCCGGCCCGGCCAAGCTCGAACTCGACGACACCGATGAAGTTCTCGCCCAGCGCGTCGGCAAAACAGGTGCGGTAGGCTTGCTCCGGGCACTCCGCCATGCGTGAGATGTCCTCGAATTCGGCCGGGTAGGCGAAGGCAAACGGAAACAGGTCGCTTTCCCAACGGGTCAGTTCGCCGAACGGGCTAACGATGGGCGTCGGCGTCGGCTCGAACGCGATGGGCGTGGGCGCGCCTTCGTAGGCTTCGCGCACTTCAAGCTGGTAGCCGCCGGAGAGCACGCCGGTTGGCTCAATGATAATGAGCTTGTACAAGCCCGGGCTGGGCGCCTGGAAGGTCAACTCGGCGTCCGTGTCGAAGAGGCCGCCGCCGCTATTGTCGTCCTCCACGCCCGAATCGAGTCCCAGCGTCGCCGAGCGGATCAACAAGACCGGATCGACCAGCAGCGAACTGACGTGGATATTGACGATCTGATCCTTGCCGAGGGCCAGGTCTATGGTGTCAACATCGTAGGGAGTATCAAGCACCCCTGCGTAGGTTTCGCCCATCGATACCTGCTGGCCATCGTCGGGATCAAGATAGGGCGTCCAGACGACGTTGCTCTTGAGCGTATAGGACTCATTGTCGTCAAAGTGCCCCAGCAACAGGTAGTACGTGCCGGCGTTCTCTACAGTTAGCCTGATCGTCTCAATACCGTGACTGGTCTCGTCGGCCAGGGCGCTGTCGTCGGGCGTGGGGCCGAGAAGCTGCATCAGCGCGTCGCCGTTGCCGTCGACTGTCACCTCCAGTTCTGTGCCCTTGTCCAGGTCAGCAGTGAATATGCGCATCTCGTCCGTGCGGTGAAGGCGAACGAAGTGCCTGTCCGCAGCTTCCAACAGGTCCGGGCCGCGCCCGCTGGCCGGCTCGCCCTGGCCGGCGACAATGCTATCCACGCGCGACCGGATGTCGGCCATCGCCGCGATGAGGCCATACTGCGCCTCGGTAATGCGATTGCCGGTCAGGCCGACCACTTCGCCGTCCATCGTCACGGCGATGCCGCCGCTCTGACCGCCGGCGACAGGGGCACTCACCTGGAAATAGGTGATGTCAAATGTCTCCTGCTCGCGCAGACGCGAGATGAGCGTCTCGGTCAGCGTCGGCTTCGGAGCGCTGGTCACGTCGCCCGGATAGCCGATCAGCAACAACGTGTCACCGATCGCCAGTTCCTGGTTGTCGGACAGCGCCAGTGGATCGACGTCCGTCTCGACCGGCCCCAGCACGGCCAGGTCGGCCAGCAGGTCTACGCCAACGACCGGCACGGCCGCCAGCGTTGTGCCGTCGGGGAAGGTGACGATGGCGTCCTGGGCCGGCCAGACGACATGGGCGTTGGTCAGGATGTAGTTGCCCTCGATCAGCACGCCGCTGCCAAAGCCGCTGTCCGCCTCGATGCGCACGACGGCCGGCGACAGGCTCTCGAAGATGCCGGTCGGCGTCAGCGGCGCGGGCGTGGCTGTGGCTGTGGGGAGAGGCGTGGGCGTCGCCGTCGGTTCGGGCAATGGGGTGGCCGTGGGTTGGGCCTGTTCGGTTAAAACAATGGCCGTGGCGACGCTGTCGGCCGACGGCTGGGACGTGCAACCAACAGCAAATAGCAAAGCGGAGACGAAGGCAGCGATGAGGCGGCTCATGGTGGCTCCTATGGTAAGGGATGGCGTGAATCAACCGGACTGGAAGCCGGATGAGGCGATCATACCGCCCCTACCTATCGCGTCAACTTACGCTTTCATCCGCTGCAACGGCCGGACGTAACCCAGCCACAGAATCCCCGCGGCGGACGCGCCGCCGACCAGCAAACTGCTGGCCCAGGGGACAACCGCCCGCCCGCCGGCCAACGCCCCGAACGCCACCGCGGCCCCCAAAGCCAACCCACTCAGCAACGCCACCGACACCGCCTGCAGGAAGCCAAAGCTGCGCAACTTGAATGCCGGGGGCACGGTTGCCGTCGTCCAGCGGAAGTAGGCCGCCAGCGCCGGGTCCTCGGCCATCAGCCGGTCCTTGATCTGGTTCAGCGCCAGCACGCTCTCCAGCCACGCCTGCCGCAGCCGCACCAGTTGCAAGATGGTGATTAGCCCCAGCCCGGCCAGCAGGGCGAAGATGACGACGAACGTCAGGTAGAGTTGCCGCCGGTCGATGCCCGCGATCTGGCTGGACAGCAGCGCGGCGATGAGCGTGGCGAAGGTGACAAAGAAGTATTGCCAGGAGCGGGCGCGGTCTTCATTGGCCTGGAAGGCCGTCTGGGCGACATAGGTGTACTCCGCGCCGATGATGGCGCGGGCCAGCTCGCTGGGCGCTTTGTCGGTCGGCATGGTTAGTAGGCGACGACGTGGGTCGGCAGTATCCTCAGATCGACCCGGTTCTCCGTGCCGCGGCGCTCGATGGGGGCGTAGTCGCCGTAGTAGTGTTCAACGCCGCAGTAGAGTTTGGCGTGGGCGTCGATGGTCTTGTACTCCGGGTCGGGAACGATCTCCTCGACATAGCCGCGCACGTCGATCCAGTGAAAGGGGTCTTTCGGATCGACGGCCGTCAGGGCCACCAGCGGGTTGCGGGCGGCGTTCTTGGTCTTGCGCCGGCTGTCGGTCGAATTGACGATGACATGTGTGCCGTCCCACGAGCACCAGACAATGGAGTTCTCCGGCTGGCCGTCGGGGGCGACGGTCGTCAGTACCGCGTAGACAGGCCCAGTGAGTAGGGACAGGTGTGAATCCGGGATCGTGGCGGTCATGGGGTGATTCTCCTTCGCGCAGGGTAGTGTTGGCTGATCGTACTGTAGCAGAAATGCGGGCACTTGTCAGACAAAAATCGACACCCACGCCGATGATTGATCGGTCAACTTGTTGCCCCTGCCAGATAACTATGATACTTTCTCGCGCGGCTACCTACTGGTTTTGTTACCAAGACGACATGGAAAGAAGCGCTGCGATCCTCTCAGTTGAAGAAGTATCGCTCCACTTCGGGGGCAACACCGCCCTGAGCGATGTGAGCTTCGACGTGCGTCCCGGCGAGATACGCGCCATCATCGGCCCCAACGGCGCGGGCAAGACCTCCATCCTCAACTGCATCAGCGGCTTCTATCGACCCCAAGAAGGGCGCATCCTCTTCAAGGGCCAGACCGACCTGACCCGCACGCCCACCGACGCCATCGCCGCGCTCGGCCTGGCGCGCACCTTTCAGAACATCGCCCTCTACACCGGCCTCAGCACGCTCGACAACCTCATGGCCGCGCGCCACATCCATATGAAGCAAAATGCGCTCCAGTCGATCCTCTACTGGGGCACGGCCCAGCGCGAAGAAGTGCGCCACCGTCAGGTCGTCGAGGAGATCATCGACTTCCTGGAGATCGCCCACATTCGCAAGGCCGTCGTTGGCGCGCTGCCCTACGGCCTGCGCAAGCGGGTCGAACTCGGCCGCGCCCTGGCCATGGAACCCGACCTGCTGCTGCTGGACGAACCGATGGCGGGCATGAACCTGGAGGAGAAAGAAGACATGGCCCGCTTCATCCTCGATACCTACGAGCGGCGCGGCGTCACCATCGTCCTCATTGAGCACGACATGGGCCTGGTGATGGACATTTCCGACCGCGTGGTGGTGCTCGACTTCGGCCGCGTCATCGCCGACGGCCCGCCCGAAGCCATCAAGCAAGATGCCCGCGTCATCCAAGCCTATCTGGGGGAAACATGACGGCGCGAGCGACGGCACCCCCACAGCCCACAACGAATGAGAGCCGCCCGCGTCGCCTGGCTCTCATTCGTTGTTTGTATCCAGCTGTAGCCGACTAAGCCAATGGACGCCGAAGCGCAGACCCTGCCCCAGTTCTTCCTCCACCAGGTGCAAATGCAGCCGGCCGGCAAGGTTGCTCTGCGACAAAAGGAGTTCGGCATCTGGCGCGAATTCAGCTGGACTGACTCCTACGCGGAGATGCGCGCCCTGGGCATGGGGCTGATCGTGCTGGGAGCACGGCGCGGCGACACCATCGCCACCGTCGGCGACAATGACCGCTATCACCTGTGGAGCTACCTGGCCTTGCAGGCCATCGGCGCGGCCCAGGCCGGCCTGTTCACCGATGCCACCCCGGCCGAGTTGGCCTACATCATCGATCACAGCGACGCGACCTTCGTCCTGGCCAAAGACCAGGAGCAGTGCGACAAGCTGCTGGACATCCGCGCCCAGATTCCCAAGGTCCACCGGGTCATCTACTGGGACGAGCGCGGCCTGTGGAACTACGATGAGCCGTGGCTGATGCCGTTTGAAGAAGTCCAGGCGCGAGGGCGCGAGCTGATCGCCCGCGAACCGGCTCGCTTCGAGACGGAGATCGCCCTGGGCGCGGCCGGCGACCCGGCCATGTTGTGCTACACCTCCGGCACCACCGGCCGGCCGAAAGGCGTCGTCCTCAGCCACGGCAACATCCTCAGCGGCATCCGCCTCTACCACGCCGTCGATCCGCGCCGCGACACCGACAACCACGTCAGCTTCATGCCGATGGGCTGGATCGCCGAACCGATCCTGGGCATCGCCGCCCATGTCTTCACTGGATTGATCCTCAACTTCCCGGAGGAACCAGAGACAGTGCGACAGGACATCCGCGAGATTGCCCCGGAGATGCTTTTCTACAACTCGCGCCTGTGGGACTCGCTGGTGGGCACGGTGCAGGTGCGCATGAACGACGCCAATTGGCTCAACCGGACGCTTTATCGCCTTTTCCTGCCCATCGGCTACCGCATGGCCGACGCCCGCTTTGGGGGCCAGCCGGCCGGGCCGGCCGTCCGCGCCGCCTATACCCTGGGCGACTGGCTGGTCTTCGGCCCCCTGCGCGACCAGTTGGGCCTGTCGCGCGTCCGCGCCGCCTACACGGCCGGCGCGGCCCTCAGCCCCGACGCCATGCGCTTCTTCCACGCCCTGGGCGTTAACCTGAAGCAGATCTACGGCTCGACCGAAGTGACCGGCGGGGCGACGATCCACCGCGACGAGGCCATCAAGTTCGCCAGTGTCGGCCCGCCCGCGCCGGGCATTGACATCCGCATCGCCGGCGACGGCGAAATCCAGATCGCCGGGCCGACGGTGATGCAGGGCTACTACAAGGACCCCGAGACCACCGCCCGCGACATCCTCACCGACGCCGACGGCCGGCGCTGGTTTCGCACCGGTGACGCCGGCACCATCGACGACGACGGCCACCTGATCTACCTCGACCGCGTCAAGGACATGCTGACGCTGGCCGGCGGCGAACGCTTCTCGCCGCAGTTCGTCGAGGGACGGCTGAAGTTCAGCCCCTACGTGCGCGACGTGATGGCCATCGGCGGCGAGACGCGCGACTTCGCCACGGCGCTGATCATCATCGACTACGAGAACGTCGGCCAGTGGGCTGAGAAGCAGCGCATCCCGTACACGACGTTCGTAGACCTATCGCAACGCTCACCGGTCTACGAACTCATCCGCCGCGCCGTCGAGGAGGTCAACGCCTCGCTGCCGCTGGGAGCGCGGCTGCGGCGCTTCGTGCTGATGCACAAGGAGTTCGACGCCGACGAAGCGGAGATGACCCGCACGCGCAAGCTGCGCCGCGGCTTCCTCTATGAGCGCTACGGCGACATCATCGAGGCCATGTATCGCGGCGACGAGGCCATCCACGTCCGCGCGCCGGTGCGGTATCAGGATGGGAGCGAGGGGTTTATTGAGACAGAGATACAGGTGATGAAGTTGGAGTAGCGGGTGGCAAGCTACAGGCGACGGGTGGTAAGTGGACTTTGAAATTATTGGCGAGATTCATCAGATTGAGATCATCGCCATTGGAACGAAGATACGCGAAGTTCGCCGGCTGCGCAAACGTTATGGGCGCGGGCGCTGGCGCCAGATGAAAGGTGTTCCTTGTTCGGTTGAAAGATGGAACAACGCACACAGCGGAAGTCCATTGGTATGAGGCGCACGGCATCGGCAGAAAGGAGTTCAAGCTGAAGCTTCCATTACTGGACTGACTATGAATGAAACTGAATCCCACGTGCAATTTGCTCTATGCCTGGACAATGCGGGCTACGAGGCTTCGCTCGAACTGAGCAAGCTCTACCGAGTTGTGATCGATGACCAAGCCGAGGCGCGAGGCTACGTGCGCATCATCGATGAAAGCGGTGAGGATTATGCCTATGATGTGGATCGGTTCTACTTACTGACCCTGCCAGAGACTGTGGAACAAACGCTCTTGCTGGCCATAAGCTGACCGCTCATGAACTGGCAACTCGTCCCCCAACAATTCGTCACCGGCGTCCTCAATGGCGGCATCATCGCCATCATCGCCCTGGGCATCGTTCTCATCTACCGCTCGTCGGAGGTGTTCAACTTCTCCCACGGGCAACTGGTCATGCTCGGCGCGTTCCTGACGTGGTGGTTCGCCGGGGCCAACGAGGACGGCAAGGAGATCTTCAACCTGCCCCTCTGGGCGGCCATCCCGTTGGCCATCGCCGTTATGGCCGGGCTGGGGCTGGTCATCGAACGGCTGGCGCTGCGGCCGATGACCGGCCAACCGCTGCTGGCCATCATCCTCATGACCCTGGGCCTGGCCCAATTCCTGGAAGGGACGACGGCCATCGTCTTCGGCATCGAGCCGAAGAACAACTTCCCCTCGCCCTTCTCGCCCAGTGACGTGATCACCATTCCCTTCCCCGGCGCGTTCAATGACGCCATCATCCTCAAGCAGGCGCTGCTGGCGACGTTCGTCGTGGCCATCGTCGCCGCGCTGCTGTTCATGGTCTTCTTCCGCTACACGCGCACCGGCCTGGCCATGCGCGCCACCTCGGCCGACCATGAGCTGGCCCGCAGCGTGGGCATCAACGTGCCGCGCATTTTCGGCCTGTCGTGGGCCATTGCCGGCATCATCGCCACCCTCGGCGGCGTGCTGCTGGCCACGCTGACGGGCGTCAGCCTGAGCCTGGGCGTTGTCGCTCTCGTCGCCTTTCCGGCTATCCTGCTGGGCGGCCTACAGTCGTTCTCCGGGGCCATCGCCGGCGGGCTGCTCGTCGGGCTGGCCCAGGCGCTGGTGCAGGCGTCGTCGGTGCAGGTCGTGCGCAGCTCGTCGGAGATCGCTCCCTACCTATTGCTACTGGTCGTCCTGATCATCCGCCCCGAAGGGCTGTTCGGCGAGAAGCGCATTGAGCGCGTCTAGGGGTAATCCACCATGACCGCACTTCGCCCCGCCGGAGACTTCGACCGCAGTTACGAGCAGGACATGGCCGTCGTCCGCCGGCCGTGGCAGTGGGTTGCCCTGCTCATCGGCGCGGCCGTCGTTCTGACCGCGCCGCTATGGGCCAGCGCCTACGTCGTCAGCACGGCCAATACCATCTTCTACACGATCATCGCCGTCCAGGGGCTGAACATCCTGACCGGCTACACCGGCCAGATCTCCCTGGGCCAGGCGGCGTTCATGCTCGTCGGCGGCTACACCTCGGCGCTGGTGACGACCCACTTTGGCCTGCCCTTTCCGCTGGCGGTGCTGGCCGCCGGGCTGGTAGCCGGGCTGGTGGGACTGCTCTTTGGCCTGCCGTCGCTGCGCGTCAAGGGCTTCTATCTGGCCATGGCGACGCTGGCGGCCCAGTTCATCATCCCCTGGGTCAGCCGCCACGCCTTCCCCGACCTGCTCGGCGGCACCTCCGGCCGCATCAGCGTGCCCGTGCCGGTCATTCTGGGCGTCTCCTTCAGCAAGACGAACCAGTACTACTACCTATCGCTGGTCGTGCTGGTGCTGACGACGCTGGCCGTGCTCAACATCAGCCGGTCGCGGCTGGGGCGGGCGCTGGTGTCCATCCGCGATAATGACCTGGCCGCCGAGCTGCTGGGCGTCAACCTGTTCCAGTACAAGCTGCGGGCGTTCTTCATCGCCTCCTTCCTGGCCGGCATCGCCGGGGCGCTGAAGGCCCACAGCCAGCGCGGCGTGGGCACGGAGTTCGGCTATGGTCTGGAGGAGTCGATCATCCTGCTAGGCATGCTAGTCATCGGCGGGTTGGGCACGAACCTGGGGCCGTTTCTGGGCGTCACCGCGGTCATCTTGCTGCAAGACCTGGCCCGCGTGGTCGGCCAGTTTTTGAGCGAGCTGTTCCCGGCCATGCAATCGCGTTTACTGAACTCATTCCGGCCGATCTTCTTCGGCCTGGTGCTGATGCTCTTCCTGATTTTCGAGTCGCGCGGTCTGGCCCATCGCTGGCGGACGTTCAAGGCCGCCTGGCGTCTACGCCCCTTTGCGCGGTAATGGTCGGCGCAGTTGTTCCGCTGGGTTTTCGTGGCTTCGGGGACTGCCCGGCCACTTGTTGCCTGAGTTGCAGTAGTTATGAAGGAGAAGAGAGGTATGAAGCGAAAAGGTATGGTGCTGATTGTGTTGGTGTTGTTGCTGGGTCTGCTGCTGGCGGCCTGCGGCGGGGGCGGGACGGCCACGCCGACCGAAGCCGCGGCGACGGCCGAGACGAGCGTCGAGGAACCAGCGGCGACCGAAGAAATGGCCGAACCCACTGATGAACCGGTCGTCGAACCAACCGCCGAACCGACGGAAGAAGCCACGCTGGAACCGACGGCGGAGGCCACGGCCGCCCCGACCGAGGAGGCCGCCACCGAGCCGACGCCTGGCGCAATGGCCGAGGAAGAATGCACGGAAACCTACGACGGTGAGACCATCGTCATCTACCAGGCCGCTGGCCTGACCGGCCCGCTGGCCCAGATTCTGGGCGACGGCTTCATCAACGGCTCCAACGATGCCGTCGAGCGCATCAATGCCAATGGCGGCGTTTGCGGCGTGCAGATGGAGCTGCATCTGGAGGACTCGCAGTATGATCCGGAGCAGGAGCTGGCTATCTACGAGCGCTACCGCGCCGAGGTGCCGACGCCCGTGCTCCACCTGACCTATGGCAGCGGCGCGGCCATCGCCCTGAAGGATCGCGTCACCGAGGACAAGATTCCCCACATCACCGCTGGCCTGAACGACGAGGCCTTCTACGTGCCGCGCGGCGGCTACACCTTTGGCACCGGCCCTATCTACTCCGACCAGTTCGCCGGCTTCCTGACCTGGGCGCAGGAGAATTGGGACGAGATCAAGCCCGAAGGCGCGGGCGATGACATCGTCGTCGGCGTCATCGGCTGGGCCAACGCTTTCGGCGCGGGCGCGACCACGCCCACAGCCCTGGCCTATGCCGATGAGATCGGCATCACCGTCCTGCCGCTGGAGTCACAAGATGTCTCGCCGACGGCCGACGTGACCGGCCAGCTGCAGAACCTGCTGGTCAACGGGGCCAACATCATCTACGTCCAATCGCTCTCCTTCGGCCCGGCCCAGGTCATCGGCACGCTGCGCGCCCTGGGTGCGTGGGACTCGGTCGTTGTTGGCGGCGTCAACTGGAGCCTCAACACCGACGTGCTCAATATCCTGGGCGAGAACGCCGCCTTGATGGAAGGTTACTATGGCGTCATGCCCAGCTACTGGTGGAACGACACCGACAACCCCGGCGTGCAGATGGCGCTGGAGGACTTCGCGGCCGCCGGTCTGCCGGAGTCGAAGAAGGACGTCGGCTACCTGCTGAGCTATGGTCAGATGTTCGGCGTGGCCAACATCCTGCGCCACGCCATGAACACCGTCGGCTTTGATGGACTGACCGGCCAGGCCGTATTCGAGGCCATGCAGGACATGGGCACCATCGACGCCGGCGGTATGGCGACGATGAACGCCGCCGGCGAAGACCGCGCCCCGCGCGAGGCCCAGATTCGCCAGGTGCAGATCAACGCGGACGGCGTGCCGGAGTTCGTCGTCGTGCAGGACTTCTTCGAGCTGCCGGATACCCGCCCGGCCGCGGAGTAAGGAGCAAGAGGAAGAAGGCTCACGCAAAGGACGCCAAGGGGGCAAAGACGCTAAGAAGAATTGACTCTTCTTGGCGCTCTTGGCTCCCCTGGCGGCTTTGCATGAGCTCGTTATACGGCAACAGATATGCTCAAGGTCAACAACATCGAGGTTGTCTACAACGACGTCATCCTGGTCTTGCGCGGCGTAACGCTGGCCGTGGAACCGGGGCAGATCGTCGCCCTGCTGGGGGCCAACGGCGCGGGCAAGTCGACGACGTTGAAGGCCATCTCTGGCCTGCTGCGCACCCAGCAGGGCGACGTAACCCGCGGCAACATCGCGTTCAACGGCCAGCGCATCGACCGGCAGTCGCCGGAGGAGATCGTGCGCCGGGGCATCGTCCAGGTGTTGGAGGGGCGGCCGCTCTTCCAGCACCTGTCGGTCGAAGAAAACCTGCACACCGGCGCGCTCTTTCGCCGCGACGGGGCCGCAGCGGCGCGCGAAGACCTGGAGCGCGTCTACCACTACTTCCCCCGCCTGCGCGACTTCCGCCACCGCACCAGCGGCTACCTCTCCGGCGGCGAGCAGCAGATGGTCGTCATCGGCCGGGCGCTCATGTCCCGGCCGCAGTTAATGCTTCTCGATGAGCCGTCGCTGGGGCTGGCCCCGCTGCTGGTGCAGAGCATCTTCGAGATCATCCGCCGCATCAACCAGGAGGAGGGCATGTCCATCCTGCTGGTGGAGCAGAACGCCAACGTCGCCCTGCAAGCGGCCGACCGGGCCTATGTGATGGAGAACGGCCGCATCGTCCTCGACGGCTCGGCCGAGCAGTTGGCCCAGAACGCCGACATCAAGGAGTTCTACCTCGGCCTGACCGCCGTGGGCGAGCGCAAGAGCTACCGTGACGTGAAGCACTACAAACGGCGCAAGCGGTGGCTGGGGTGAGAGAGCGACGGCCGACAACAGACCACGGACGACGGACCACTGGCCTACTGACCACCGACCACCGACCACTGAGGACTCATGAACGACCAAACCCTACACGCCATTATCCGTCACGCCTATGCGAACTCGCCTGAAGTGCGGCAGCGCTTCGACCGGGCCGGGCTATCGCCCGACGGCATCCGCACCGTCGCCGATCTGGCCCGTGTGCCCGTGCTGACCAAAGACGAGGCCATCGCCCGGCAGCAGGCCGACCCGCCCTTCGGCGGGATGCTGGCCGCGCCGTTGTCGGCCGTCAGCCACCTGTTCTTCTCGCCGGGGCCGCTCTATGAGCCGGGGCCGGAGGAGGACGACCCGGCCTGGGCCATCGCCGTGGCCATGCTGCGCGAGGCCGGCTTCGGCGCGGGCGACATCATCCTCAACAGCCTGTCGTACCACCTCGTGCCCGCCGGCTACCTGTTCGACGGAGCCTTCACCCGCCTGGGGGCGACGGTCATCCCCGCCGGCACCGGCGCGGCCGAGCTACAACTGCAAATGGCCCGCGACCTGGCGGCGACCGGCTACGTGGGCACACCCAGCTTCCTGGCCAGCCTGCTGCAAAAGGCCGAGGAGAAGGGCATCGCCCTGCCGCTGCGCCGCGCCGTGGTCACGGCCGAGCCGCTGCCGCCCGCTCTGCGGGCCACGCTGGTCAGCCGCTATGGCCTGGAAGTCATTAACACCTACGCCACGGCCGAGTTGGGCGTGTTGGCCATCAACACCGGTGACGGCCTGGCCATGCGCCTGTTGCCGGAGCCGCTGATCCAGGTGGTTGATCCCGACAGCGGCGCGTCGGTCGGCCCGGGCGAAACGGGCGAGGTGGTCGTCACCAACGGCAGCGCCCTCTACCCGCTCATCCGCTTCGGCACGGGCGACCTGGCCATGAACATCGACCCGCGGCCCGGCGAGAGCGCCCAGGCCGAGCGGGCGATCATCCTCGTCGGCCGGCGCGGCGAGGCGGTCAAAGTGCGCGGCATGTTCCTGCACCCCAACCAGTTGCGCTTTGCCGCGGCGCAAGTGCCAGGGGTGCGGGCGGTGCAGGCCGTCGTCACTCGGCCCGACGGCGTGCGCGACCATCTGGCCCTGCGCGTGGACTTCCCTCTCCCCACGGGAGAGGGCCAGGGAGAGGGTTCCCGCGCGGCCGTGGCTGAGGCGTTGAAGGGGGCGGTGCAGGGGGTTTGTCGGGTTAGGGTGGATGAGGTGAGGTTTGGGATGGTAGAGAGGGATGGGCCGGTGGTGGTAGATGAGCGCAGATGGGAATAAAATCGCAAGGCTCATCCATGAATAAAATAGCGATTCGATACTTTGAGGCTGAAGACATTCTGCATATCGCCATCGCCGGCGACCCGGAAAGCCGGAGTGTTGAACTCAGCCCCACGATCACCGTCGAATTAGATGAAAACGATGAGATGATCGGCGTCGAGATTTTAGAGGCGAGTTCGTTCCTGCGCGATGCGGTGCTGGAGCCAATTCAGGCGCGGACGTTGCGGGTGTTGGCAGCAGCCGCGGATTGATAGAGACCGGGCGGACAGTTGATCGGTCACGACAGCAACCCGGCGGCCCTGTACGGGCGAATCGCCGCCCGTTATCCCGACCGTTTCGTGTGGCTGACGGCGGTCGAAGAAGAGCCACTGGCGACTGTTAAGTTCCGTTCCCCCCGAATCGCATCACTGTCATGACGGCCGTTTTTGCCTATCATTACGATAGCGGCCATCATCTGCCTATCCGATAGTCGAGCTGACGATAGGGTTGCCATCGTCTGAAGTGACCATACACGTTCATGCAGTCATATAATGATGATAGTTTGAACGGAAGCACTGATCTCGCCGAGGCAAAACATCTCATGGAGCATCGCAGTGAAATCTGAAAGCGTATAGTGAACCCCAAAAACTGGTTCTTCCGCAACTTTCGTGCT
>WBZM01001766.1_pt1 | contig 20166 bp, 17 predicted proteins | sample 5204271 | NCBI WGS metagenome assembly WBZM01 (sample SAMN12344346, study PRJNA552823) | activated sludge metagenome | biome: Activated sludge suspended growth; feature: Nitrification reactor; material: Wastewater; isolation source: activated sludge from nitrification reactor of wastewater...
TCAGGCCCCGAAAGACTGGATCGATAAGTACAAGGGTTGTTTCGATGACGGATATGAAGCGATCCGGGAACGGATCCTTGAACGTCAGATCGAGATGGGCCTGCTGCCGGAGGGGACCGAGCTCTCACCGATAAATCCTCACGGTGAGCCCGGACGTACCAGTCCTGACGGCAAGCCCTGGCCCATGCTCGACACGGTGCGACCTTGGGATTCACTGAGCACTGACGAGAAGAAGCTCTTCTCTCGCATGGCCGAGGTCTTCGCGGGTTACATCTCGTACGCCGACCATGAGCTCGGACGAGTCCTCGATTTCCTCGAGGATTCCGGGCAGCTCGAGAACACCCTGATCGTCACGGTCTCCGACAACGGTGCCAGCGGCGAGGGCGGGCCGAATGGGTCGTTCAATGAATGGAGGTTCTTCAACGGGATCGCCGACAGCACCGAAGAGACCCTTCCTCACATTGATGAACTCGGCAGCCCGGAGTCCTACAACCACTACAACACCGGCTGGGCCTGGGCATTCGACACCCCATTCCCGTATTGGAAGCGGTGGGCTGGATACGAGGGTGGAGTCGCGGACATGTGCCTCATCTCCTGGCCCGAGAAGATCGAGCCGCAGAGCACTCCTAGAAGTCAGTACATCCATGCAGTAGATGTCGTCCCGACCATCTACGAACTGCTGGGGATAGAACCTCCGGAACAGATCAACGGTTATCTGCAGAGCCCCGTCGAAGGGGAGAGCTTTGCGGACGCGATCAGCGATGCTGAGGCGCCAGGCAAGGAAACCCAGTTCTACACGATGCTCGGCCAGCGTTCCATCTATCACCAGGGTTGGCTGGCCTCGGCAGTCCACCCGCCGCTCTCAAGCTGGGGCAACTTCGAACAGGACGAATGGGAGCTCTTCGATCTCGAGAATGACCGTTCCCAGTCGAAGGACCTCGCTGAAGAAAATGCGGAAAAGTTGGAAGAGCTCAAGTCACTCTGGTTCTACTACGCCGGCATCTACAACGGACTGCCGCTTGATGACCGTTCCGCGATCGAGCAGGTACTCGCCGAACGCCCGAGTGGCTCACCGGACCGGGACCAATACACCTACTACCCGAACACAGCGGATGTGCCGGAACAGGCGGCAGTAAGGGTGTCCGGGCGTTCGTACACGATCAGCGCCGGAATAGAGGTCGCGGAAGACACAGAGGGCGTGATCTTTGCTCACGGCGGAGTTTCGGGAGGGCACAGTCTCTACCTGAAGGACGGAACCCTGACCTATACCTTCAACTGGGTCGGAACCCACCTGCAGAACGTTGTGTCGGATCGGACAATGAAGCCGGGCAAGCACCTCGTCGTCGCCGAATTCACGGCGACCGGACCGAACGAGGACCCGAAAATGCCCGGCGCCAAAGGCACTCTGGACCTCTACATCGATGACCAGAAGGTAGGCAGCGAAGAGATCGTGACTCAGCCTGGCTACTTCTGTGTGGTCGGGGACGGACTCTGTGTCGGCCGCGACAGCGCCTCTCCGGTTACTCCCGAGTACCGGTCGCCGTTCAGGTTCACTGGCCAGATCGAGAAAGTGGTGGTGGACGTCTCCGGGGCTCGTTACCCGAGCCACGAGGGTGATGTCCGCGCCTGGTTCTCGGTGGACTAGTCGCTGTCGGACTGAAAGGTCTGCTTCAGCGAGGCCCCCGGGAACGCGATTCCCGGGGGCCTTTCTTATGGTGGAAAAGCGCAACCGAGGCCTCTTCGCCCGGTTGGCTTAACCATGGTTCAAGCCCGCCTGACCAAACTTCGCCCCCTTCTTGCAGCAGTACTGGCTGCCATTTTTCTGGCTTGCTGCCTGGGATCGGCGGCCCATGCAGCGGTCCTGAAGCCGCCCCCGGGCAAGGTGTTCTTCGGGGTTACCGATACCGGTGATGCCGACGATTTCCGGGACTTTTCACGGTCCGTCGGAAAGCGCCCGTCGGTGATCCAGACCTTCCACCAGTGGGGCAACAGCTGGGACAAGTCGCTTCCCCGCTGGCGCGCACTGAAGGCCCGCCCGATGCTCCACATGACGACCCGTGCGGACAGTGGCGAGGAGCTGATTACCCCGAAGCAGATCGCCCGGGGCCGTGGTGATGACTACCTGGTCCGGATCAACACCCAGGCTGCCCGCCGCAACCTGCGCATCTACCTGAGACCACTCGGCGAACCGAACCGGTGCCTGAACTACTACGCCGGAGTCGATTGCGCCGGCAACGTCAGGGGCGGTGACTACAGCTACGGCTGGTACAAGCAGGCCTTCCGCCGGATCGCGATCATCACTCGTGGCGGAGCCAAGCGCGGATTCATCAACGCGCGACTGAGGGACCTGCGGCTGCCGAAGGTCCAGAAGGTCGGGGACGCGAAGCGTCTGCCCCGGCGCCTGCCGAAAGCACCGGTTTCGCTTGTCTGGAGTCCCCTTCCCGCCGGATCGCCAACCGTGAGGGCCAACCTCCCGGCCAGGTACTGGCCCGGCAAGAAGTGGGTCGACTGGGTCGGAACCGACTTCTATAACCGGTACAACAACTGGAAACACCTGGCGAACTTCTACAAGAAGTGGTCTTACAGCAAGAACAAGCCGATGGCCCTGACCGAGTTCGGGCTCTGGGGCAGTGACGGCCCCGGATTCATCAAGAGGATCATGTCTTTCGCCCTGAAGCGGGACAAGGTCCGGATGCTCGTCTACTACCAGGACTTCGGGTCATCAAATTCTTTCCGGATCCAGAACTTCCCGAAAGGCAGGAAGATGCTTTCGAAGTTCCTCAGGAAGCGCACCTTCCCGAAGTACGCACCGGCTTTTCCCCGCTTCCGCTAGGCGATCAGCGAAACGCCGGAATGCCGGTGAGTGCCATGCCGATCGAGAGGGTGTGGATTTCATCCGTTCCCTCGTAGGTGAAGACCGACTCGAGGTTGTTGGCGTGACGAAGGACCGGGTATTCGAGGGTGATCCCGTTGGCTCCGAGGATTCCCCTGGCCGTCCGGGCCACGTCCAGTGCGATCCTCACGTTGGCCCGCTTGCCCATCGAAACCTGCTCTGGCTGTATACGCCCCTCGTCTTTCAGCTGTCCGAGCCTGAGCGCGAGCAGATATCCCTGCTGGACCTTTGTCGCCATGTCGGCGAGCTTGGCCTGGGTGAGCTGAAAGGAGGCGATCGGCTCGTCGAACTGCTTGCGGGTCATCGAGTACTCGAGGGCCGATTCGAAACATGAACGGGCTGCCCCGATAACGCCCCAGACGATGCCGTAGCGGGCTTCGTTCAGGCAACTGAGCGGCCCCTTCAGCGACTGGACCTCGGGCAGCCGGTTGGCGTCCGGAATCCTCACGTCGTCAAAGGCCAGCTCGGAGGTCACCGATGCGCGAAGCGAAAGCTTTCCGTGCATCTCGGGTGCCGTGAAACCTTCCATCCCCTTTTCGACCAGGAACCCCTGAACACCGTCGTCGGTCCGTGCCCAGACGACCGCGACATCGGCGATCGAGCCCGAGGTGATCCACATCTTCGAACCGTTCAGGATCCAGTCCTCGCCATCGCGCCGGGCCGTAGTTCGCATCGAACCGGGGTCGGATCCCGAGTCGGGTTCGGTCAAACCGAAGCAGCCAATCAACTCACCGGCCGCAAGCCCCGGAAGCCAGCGCTGCTTCTGTTCCTCGCTGCCCCATTTCCAGATCGCGAACATCGCGAGTGAACCCTGGACGGAGCAAAACGAGCGGAGAGCCGAGTCGCCCGCTTCAAGCTCCATGCAGGCGACGCCGTAGGCGACAGCGCTCGAGCCGGCACATCCGTAGCCGGTGAGGTGCATGCCAAGGACGTTGAGGTCACCCAGCGCCTTCGGCACCGACTCGTCGAAGGTCCCGTTCTCGAAGTGCTCCGCCACACCGGGCAGGTACTTCTCGTTCACGTACCGTGAAACGGTCTCCTTGATCAGGCGCTCCTCGTCCGTGAGGAGCCGGTCGATTTCAAGATAGTCGCGCGGGTTCACAGGACCAATCTAGTCGGTCCTGTGTTCAGGGAAGCCGTTTGCGCTTCTCGCAGCCTGCGGCTTTCCGTCGGTCGTTGTCTGTGCCGCCGTCGCAAAAGTCGTTCCCGCCGTCGCCACCGTTGAGCTTGTCGAAGCCGGAGTTGCCGTAGAGCTTGTCCTTGCCGTGGCCCTCCCCGTACAGGGTGTCGGCGTTTGCGCCCCCTTCCAGCCGGTCAGATCCTTCCCCGCCCTTGAGGATGTCTCCGTGGTTGTGGCCGTAGAGCTTGTCGTCTTTTGCTCCGCCGAGCAGCTTGTCGTTGCCGTCACCCCCCTTGAGGATGTCGGCACCGTCCTGCCCCAGGGCCCGGTCATTGCCTCCACTGCCGGTCACCGTGTCAACGCCGTCACCGGCGCAGATCAGGTCATTTCCTTTCTTCGGGTTGATCTCGTCCTTGCCCGCCCGAGCGACGATCACATCCCGGCCGTTGGTGCCGTTGATCGTCTCGCTGTTGTTTGTGCCGACGATGGTGGCCTTGATCCCGTCGCACTTGTAGACGACCGGCTCCGGCGGACAAAGGCTCTGGTCCGTCTCGCAGGTAGGCGGGCAGAGCGAGGGGTCGGTGTCGCAGGTCGGCTCCGGTTCGAGGGGCCGGACTATCGTCTCGCAGTCAATGAACAGTGACGCCGGTTCGACCAGTGACGGATCAGCAGTCACGGTGTCGCTGCCGGGGCCGCAATTGACCAGGGCGTCTGCGACGCCATCGTCAACCACGATCGAGTCTCCCCCGCCACCGCCAAAGACCGTGTCGACGCCGGCGCCGGGATTGATCTGGTCGGCACTCTCGCCTCCTCTCAGCAGGTTGCTGTCTGGAGACCCGGCAAGGACGTCCGCCTGCGGGCTGCCGGTCAGGTTCTCGATCGAAAGCAGCATGTCAATCGATCCGTGGATGGCCTGATCGAGTGCGAGGCTGGCCCCGACGCTGCCGGTCAGGTCGCTGAAATCAGCCGTGTCGGACCCGGTACCGCCGGAGAGGATGTCCCCCGCGTCACCGCTCTTCAGGTTGTCGTCACCACCGCTGCCACAGAGCACTTCCCCGTCGTCGCCGGCGATCAGTTCCTCCCCGGAACCGCTGCCGGACTGGTCGCAACCCTCGCCGGACTGGGGCCCGAACTCGGAGGTGACCGGTCGGTTGGCGACCGGGTCGAGGCGGGTGGCGGTTCCGCTGAGAGTCGATCCGCCGGTGAACGGGGTCGCCAGGACCCGGGAGAACGGGACCGTCGAGTCCCCGGCCGGTGTCTCCACCCCGAAACCACCGAGATAGCTCTCTCCTTCCCCGAGGCCGGAGGGGTCAGGGGTCTGACTGCCGAAGATTTCGATCCGGAAATCCTCGGCCGGGGTCGAGTCGAGCGACCCGGTCAGCAGCAGGTTGCCGCCGACCGCGAGCGCCGCGTCGATCACCGGATAGTTCTGGAGTCCGTTCGGTCCAGTGTCCCCGTCACCCGGATCGTTGGGTGTGACCCCGGAGGGCAGGGCGGCAAGGTCGATACCCAGTCCGAAGTTGTCCCGGATCTGGTTGCCGAGAATCGCCACATGGTCAGAGTTGCTGCCGACCACCACGCCCGGGTTGATGGTCGAACCGGCAATCACGTTGCAGTCCCCCGTACAGGAGCCCGCCGTCAGGCCGGTGACGCCACCGACCACGTTGCCCGGACCGATCGGGTTGGCCACGTCAACAAAGTTCACTCCCCGGCCATTCGCCAGGATCGCAGTTCCGGCGGCATTCAGACCGATCCGGTTGCCCGTGACCGTCGCACCAGACGGCGTGTTGGGCACTCCCACGGTGTCTTCGAAGTGGACGCCAGTGTCACTATTGCCGGAGATCAGATTCTGCTCGATCGCGGTCGAACGCGAGTCTCCCCGGATCGACACACCAAGCAGGTTCGGCAGGGCAGCGGTTCCGGCGAGGTTGGTTCCGATTCGGTTGTTGCTTATGACGCTGCCGTTGTTGCTGTCAGTTGCGCTCCCGGTGACCTGGACACCTGGGCCACCGTTGCCGGAGATCAGGTTGGACTCGGCCGGCGAACCTCCAACAAGCGTTCCGTCCGCATCGCGTATCGAGATTCCTTCGGCATTCGGAATAGCCGCCGTGCCGGTGCTGTTGGTCCCGATCAGGTTGCCCTGGATCTTCAGGTCCTGGACCAGCCCTCCGGCGACCCGTATGCCCTGCTGGGCGCTGCCGGCGATCACGTTGTCCTCGATCACCGAGTCCTGACCCTCTTCGACCAGGACGCCGGCGACCGTGGTCCCGAGTCCTGTCCCGTCGGACTGATTGGTGCCGATCCGGTTGTTCGCCGCCCGGTTTCGGTCTCCGGTGATGTAGACCCCGTAGCCCCAACGGACAAGCGACAGACCGACGACCGAAGAGTCGTTTCCGTCCAGCCAGAGCGCCACGTCAAATGTGGTCAGGGTCCCGTCGAGAATGATCTCGTCGGGTTCCGTGCTGCCGTCGACAATGGTGGGACCGGTGAGCGCCGGGTATTGGGTCGCCGGTGTGATCGTGTGGGGACCGGACCCCGCGAAACTGAAGGCGATCACGTCCGCGCCGGCACCCGCCGCACACTCGCCGGGGTTTGTACCACTCGCGAGGTCGGTGTTGGCGGAGACGATGGCTTCCCTGAGGACGCAGCTGCCGGCATCGGCTACGGAGTCGCCAGTGTCGTTCACGGTGATGGTTGCCGCTTCCGCCGGGGAGGTCCCGGCAAGCAGCAGAGCTGCCGCAACGACCAGTTGTCCAGTGATCTTCCGAATCCCCAAAGCAAACCCCCTTGCTCCCGACTTTCCCCGATGCTCCCCGAACAACCGTGAATTGTCAACGTTGCGGCGGTCTTTCATTCAGTACGAAGCGCAGGGTAAGGTTGGGGGCATGCAGATCGGGGGAACGCTCATCACGGGTCTTGTTCGCGTGCTCGTTGTGGTTGGCACGCTTGCCGCGGCCTATTACTTCATTGTCAGGCCGGTGCTGGATACGACCGAGAAGGTCTCGACCGGGATCAACAGCAGCATCCAGCAGAGCATCGACGAAGCGAACGACGCTTTCGACCAGGCGAATGTCAATCCCCAGAACCAGAGGGTCATGACCAACCGGATCAAGACCGTTCCCACCTCGCAGATCCCGAAGCTTGAGCGCTGCATCACCCGCTCGGGAACCAACATCAACGCGATCAACCGCTGTATCGATCGTTACAGCCAGTAGGTCGCCTGGCCGAGGCCGGCACTGGTTAAGCTGTCCCTGTTCATCCATACGCCGAATCCGCCACCAAGGGTGTCGGAGCGGGGGACCCATTGGCGACCGTCAGGTTGCCGGGGGCGAATCGGATCGGTTGATCCGTAGCGCAGCTTCTTCAGCGCGAGCCCGTCAGCTAACCCCGCAGGCACAACGAAGAAGGAGGTACCCATGGATCTGAACAGACACGTGGTGAAACCGATGACCGAGGAGACCGGCGTTCGCGCCGCGCTCGGGATGACGGTTGGAACCCTGGCAGGGGCGGCCATCGCGCTGCCCCTTCTGGTCGGAGTCTTCGGGCTCTAGAGCGGAAACGACCGACGGCCGCCGTGCTTTCGCGCGGCGGCCGTTCCGGTCGTGTGGGCAGGCCGGCCAACCCGGAAGGTGACCGGCCAGCCTCACCCCCGAACCCGGACGATCACCGGCTTCGAGGCCGCCCCGCTGTAGGGGAAGCGGAGCGACGGGATGAGAAGAGCGCGGAGTCGGATCCGGGCGGTCCCCGTGATGTAGCGGAACCTGTACCCGGTCCGGTAACGGCCATTGCGGTCGGTCCGGGTGATTTTTACCGGCCGCCACTTTCGGGCCGACTCCTCGAAGTACTGGATCTGGACCAGGTTTCCCCGGGGCGGGTTCCACGCCTCACGACCAAGCACCCTGCCCCGGAAGTCCACCCTCGAACCGGTCCTGAGGCGCTTCGGTCCGGCCTTGAAATTCAGCTTTCCGCGGACCCGGAGTTCAAGTACTCCGGAGGTGGCCTCCTTGAGCCTTCGGGTCCCGGCGAACCGGACGATGACCTTCCTGCCAGGGCCGGGCTTCAGCCAGGCCTCGAACCGTCCTTGCCCGTCAGTCTGAATGACTCTCCTTCGCACACCCCAACGAGAACCGGGAAGGGGAATCTCGGTCACTGTCAGGTGGGTGCTTCCGATCCCGCCGCTCTCTACGCCGGTGAGGCGACCCTCGAGAAGGGCGCTTCTTCCGTAATCCGCGAGAACCCGGTCCCGGCCCCCGCTCCGACCATTGCTCAGGGCCGCGGTGATCATGGTTTCGTCCAGAAGCGGAGTGCGAACGGTCATCCTGGACCCGTTTGCCCGTCTGTCGATCACGCCCAGGTTACCCGCCGCGTCGACCACCACCGCCCTCAGTTCCCAGACACCCCGGGGAAGGCCATCGGGAAACCGGGCGACCAGCGTTGGTTCGCCACCGGTCGAGAACCGGGTTGGGAGTTCATGCCAGGCGCCGCCCGATTCACGCCACGCGATGCTGCCTCCCCTCACTCCGGAGTGTCGGTCGCTGACGGGCACCCGCAACAGCGCTGGATCATCCTCGGGAGCGTCCTCAAAGTAGCCGACCGGTGGCAGATCATCAAAGCGCAGTGTCGCTTCGGCGGCATGACTTTCGTCGGCGTTGCCAGCCTGGTCAATGAGCCAGACCCGCAACCGGTACTCGCCCGGTCCCGGCAACTGGATTCCATTGACTTGGCCACCACCTTCAGCCGCCCATGGTCCACGGGTGAAACCTTCCGGGCCCTCCAGACGGAGCAGACTTGCCGCAACGGGTGATGCCACCCCCTGGTCCGGGTTCATCCAGCCCAGATCAAAGCCGTTTGTTCGATGCCAGCCTTCTCCGCCAACCACCGAAAGCTCGCGCGGCGCGGCTGGAGCGTTGTTGTCCACCTTGATCGTCTGCGAGGGAGCGCATCCAGTGGAGCCGGCGAAGTCGACCGCGCAGTGCTGCAATGAGTGAGGACCGTCGGAAAGGGCCCTGGTTTCCACGGTGTGGCTTCCGCTTGCCGCGACCGGACAGGGCTGCATCTTCGTTCCCCTCCACTGTCCGGACACCATGACCTTCTCGCATGTCATTTCCGAACTGCCCTTCAAGGAGCCGTCTATCGAAGTCTGGGCGAATCGCAGCCCCGCCCCGGTGTCACGATTGCTGAAGGTCAGAGACCTGGTACCCCTCATCCAGTTGCCGGAGGTGATGTCGCCACCCGTCTGGACTGCAGGACGAACCTGGTCGTCGATCGAAATCGTCAGGGACCGGACACCGGCCAGCACCGTGCCATCTGCGGCGCAGGTCCGGTCCGAGGGCCTGAAGCAGACCAGCCGGCTCTCGAAAGCCTGGGCGTAGGGCTCGAAGCCCTGCCAGAAGTCGCGCTTGGTTCCGTCGCTGGTCTCGAGCTCGAGAAACGGCTTGAAACCTCCGTTCGCGGGAATGCCGCCGAGCCGGTGCTGGAAGCCTTCCTTCAGGTACTGCCAGCGCTGACCGTGAACATTGACGATCCCGGTGCCGGGTGGCGCCTGCCATCGCCATGAAGCGAACCTCGTTCCCCCTACGGTCTCCGTCGAGGCCTTGACCTGGCTGATCAGGTGAACGCCCTCGAACGGGTCGGCCGAAACCGGCGGTTGACAGTAATTGCTGCGACCGAAGCGGTCGGCACTGGAGTCGAACCAGCTCGCATCCTGCCCGGCCCGCCAGCCGCACTGGGCAACCACGTACCTGGCTCCGGCAGCGCCCTCGACGGCTGCGACCGCCAGGACCAGGAACACCGCCAGGGTGAGCAAAGCCAGCCTCAAGCCTGCGGATCGGTTTCGAAAAGACATCGGGTCCTCCTCGGTCGGGTTCATCTGCCCCGGATAAGGGCCCGGCGGCCCGGACTCTCCCCTCCCCGGGACCCTGCCTCTGCGAGAATCAGGTCATGTCCCTCCCGACCGAAGAGCAGGTAAGAGAGAAGCTGACGGCGGTCATCGACCCCGAGCTTCGCCGCAACATCGTCGAGCTCGGCATGGTCCGCAGCATCGAAATCAAGGATGACGGCCAGATCAATGTCACCGTCTCACTGACCACGCCCGGATGCCCGATCCGCTCCCACTTTCAGGATGCCGTGGTCAAGCAGGTCAGCCAGCTGGATGGTGTGTCCGGAGTAGGAGTCGGATTCGACGTCCTCTCCGAAGACGAGAAGGCCGGCCTGATGCAGACCCTCGGTCGGGGCAAGCTTCCGCAGGGAGCGCTGGCCCAGGTCAAGAACGTGATCGGGATCGCCTCCGGAAAGGGCGGCGTCGGCAAGTCCACCCTGACCGCGAACCTGGCCGCGGCGATCGCGGCGGAAGGGCACTCGGTCGGAGTTCTCGACTGCGACGTCTACGGCTACTCGATTCCCCGCATGCTTGGTGTCGACCTCAAGCCCGAAGTCAATGCCGAACGAAAGATCCTCCCCCCCGTCGCGGAAAGCGGCGTCAGAACCATGTCAATGGGCTACTTCGTGAACGACAACGCCGCGGTCGTGTGGCGAGGCGCGATGCTCCACAAGGCGCTTCAGCAGTTTCTCGAGGATGTGGCCTGGGGCGAGCTGGATTACCTGCTGCTCGACCTGCCCCCCGGCACAGGTGACGTGGCAATGTCGATGGCCCAGCTTCTGCCGCAGGCGAAGATCGCCATCGTGACCACGCCGCAGCCTGCCGCCCAGTCGGTTGCCGCAAGGTCGGCCGAGATGGCGGGCAAGGTTGACGTGGAGGTCATGGGAGTGATCGAGAACATGGCCGGTTTCACCACGCCTGGCGGCGAGACTTTCTCGATCTTCGGCGAGGGCGGAGGCGAGATGCTCGCCAACGAGCTCGGAGTTCCGCTGCTCGGCGATGTGCCGCTTTCGGAGGAACTCCGCGAGCATGCCGACACCGGTAACCCGCTGACGATCGATCAGCCTGATTCACCGGCCGGCGAGGCGATCCGCGGGATTGCCCGAAAGATCATCGCCAACACCCCGCGGGAGTTGCCGATGATCCAGACCGCCCAGACGGCCACTCCTGAGATCGCCCCGAAGCTAGGAAAGAACGCCCGGGAACTCCCGGTCCTCTGAGGGCGGGTCGGACCCGCCCGACTGCAGTTAAGCCTGCTTGAAGTAGGCGGCGTTCTTTTCGGCGAAGTGCGCCCACTCGGGCGGGAGCTGATCTTCGGCGAAGCAGGCGTCAACGGGGCAGGCCTCGACGCAGGCATCGCAGTCGATGCACTCGTCGGGATCGATGAAGAGCATGTCGACCTCGTCGTATCCGGGCTCGTCCGGGGTCGGGTGGATGCAGTCGACCGGACATACCTCCACGCAGGAGTTGTCTTTCTGACCGATGCAGGGCTCTGCGATGACGTAACTCATGGCCTGCATATTAGACATTGGCGAAGCGGGACCTTCCCCTCGTCTGACTTAGGAATGCCTACCTCGCCGCCTCTCTAGACTCCTGCCGGTGATCCTCCTAACCGGCGCAACAGGATCGATCGGCTCCCGACTGCTGAACCGTCTGATCGACGATGGTCAGCAGGTCCGCTGCCTTGTTCGCGAACCACGCAAGCTGGGTGACCGCCGGGTCGATGTCCAGATAACGATGGGCGACCTTCGCGAACTCAGCGACCCCTACATGCTGCGGCAGGCGATGCGCGGCATCGACACGGTGATCCATCTCGCGGCTTCCATCCGGGACCAGCCTCCCTACCGCGTAGAGGAGCTGAACGGACTCGCAACGGTTCGTCTGCTCGAGGCCGCCGAAAGGGCCGGCGTCAAGCGATTCATCTTCTTCAGTGCCCTGAATGCTTCTGCCGTACAGCGGACCCGGTTCTTTCGTGCAAAGTGGACGGCCGAGCAGGCCGTCGCGAAGTCGCGGATCGATTCGACGATCTTCCGCCCTTCGATCGTCTTCGATCACTCCGATCCGTGGATCACCCTGCTGAGGCGGTTCTCGTTCCTGCCCAGGATCCCGATCTCCGGCAATGGCAAATCCCGCTACCAGCCTGTCTGGGCCGAAGACGTAGCGCGCGCAGTCGAACACTCCCTGAAGGAGGACGGCCCGGGCGATCACGTCTACGAACTTGCTGGTCCCGAGACGATCACCTACGCCGGGATGTCCGAACTGGTGGGTCGCCTTGCCGGCCGCCCCCGGCCCGTGATCAGAATTCCGCTTCAGCTCGTCTGGCTGGGCCTGACGACGATCCATCGGCTGGTCGGCGAGAACGCTTTCGCCACCTGGCAGGAGGCGGAACTGATGCGGGTTTCGATGACCACGAGCCGCGGAACCAGCGACCTCGAGAAGCTCGGAGTCCAGCCGCGCACCATGCAGGACGTGCTCTCAGAAGACTGATTTTGGCGGCCGGGAGCCGGGAAGCTGCCATCATTCAGCTACCCGTGAGGTTATCTCTGGCCCGAATTGTTCTCGCGGTGGTCGTCGCCGCTGTGGCCTTTCCAGGTGTTTCGGAGGCCTCCAGATTCCTGCCTGCGAAAGGCAAGATCTACACCGGCGTGACCGACAACGGCACCCTCCAGGGGTTCGAGAACTTTGCCGAGGCGACCGGGAAGCACCCCGCGATCCTTCAGACCTACCACCCCTGGGGCAATGGCCTGGACCTCGCTTTCCAGCGCTGGCAGAACGCAGAGGTGCTGCCGATGCTCCACATGTCCACGGCCGATGATGAAACCCGCGCCGAGCTCATCACGCCGCAGGAGATCGCGATCGGTGCGGGCGACCCCTACCTGATCCAGATCAACCGCTTCTTTTCAGAGAACCGCCAACGCGCGTTCATCCGTCCGTTGGGTGAGCCAAACCGCTGTATCAACCCCTACTCGGCGTTCGCCTGCTCAGGACGCAAGAAGGGCGGCGAGCACAAAACCTTCTGGTACCGCCAGGCATTCCGGCGCATCGCCCTGATCACCAGGGGCGGCGTGTCCGCCAACTCCCTCGATCGAAGCCTCAAGAAGCTCGGCATGCGGAAGGTGAACTGGGGCGCCATCCGTCGTCCGACCCAGGTCCCGAAGGCTCCGGTTTCAATCATCTGGAGCACACTTCCCTCAGGGTCCCCCGAGGTCAAGGGCAACTACCCGGCCTTCTACTGGCCGGGACGCAAGTACGTGGACTGGGTCGGAACCGACTTCTACTCCAACTATCCGTACTGGAAGGACCTGAACCGATTCGTCCACGCGAAGCGCTTCAGGGGCAAGCCGATCGCTCTGACCGAATGGGGTGTTACCGGCTGGGATGACGTGCGCTTCGTCAACCGTCTCTTCAAGTGGGTGAGATCCCAGCCCAGGGTCCGGATGATGGTCTACTACCGGGGCTTCGGCGAGGACGCCTACTACCCGTATAGCTACCCCCGCGCGCTCCGGGCGGTCAAGAAGCAACTGAAGAGCGCCCGATTCGTCCAGTACGCAAAGGGCTACGCCCGCCGCCGCTGAAAAGAAAGGGCCCCGGTTTCCCGGGGCCCTTTGATGCTTCTTCGGCTTGATGCCGGAGGCAAGAGCCTCCCTACATCATGCCGCCCATGCCGCCCATGTCGGGCATCGCGGGCATGCCGGCGCCGCCTTCCTCCGGCGGCTCGGCGATGATCGCCTCGGTCACCAGGATGTTCTTGGCGATCGATGCGGCGTTCTGGAGCGCGGAGCGGGTCACGACCGTCGGGTCGAGCACGCCGGCCTTGACCATGTCGCCGTACTCGCCGGACGCAGCGTTGAGGCCCTCGCCCTGCTTGAGCTCGCGGACCTTGTTGACCACGACCGAACCCTCGAGACCGGAGTTCTCGGCGATCTGCCGGACCGGCTCCTCGAGCGCGCGATGGATGATCTGCGCACCGGTGCGCTCGTCGGCATCCTCGAAGGAGTCGACGTCAAGCGCATCCTGGGCGTTCAGGAGAGCAACACCGCCACCCGGGACGATGCCCTCTTCCAGTGCCGCACGGGCTGCCTGGAGAGCGTCCTCGACGCGATGCTTCTTTTCCTTCATCTCGGTCTCGGTAGCAGCACCGACCTTGACCACGGCAACGCCGCCGGCCAGCTTGGCGAGGCGCTCCTGGAGCTTCTCGCGGTCGAACTCGGAATCGGTGTTCTCGATTTCCGACTTGATCTGCTTGATCCGGCCCTTGATGGCCTCGGCGTCACCGGCACCATCGATGATGGTGGTGGTGTCCTTCGAGACGACCACGCGGCGGGCCTGACCGAGCTGGGTCAGCTGGGTGTTCTCCAGCTTGAGGCCCATCTCCTCGGTGATGACCTCACCACCGGTCAGGATGCCGATGTCCTCGAGCATGCGCTTGCGGCGGTCGCCGAAGCCCGGCGCCTTGACCGCAACACCGGTGAAGGTGCCACGCAGCTTGTTGACAACGAGGGTCGCGAGGCATTCGCCCTCGACGTCCTCGGCGACGATCAGCAACGGCTTGCCGCCCTGCATGACCTGCTCGAGTACCGGCAGGATCTCGCGGACCGAGCCGATCTTCTGGTTGGCGATGAGCACGTACGGCTCTTCGAGAACGGCTTCCATCCGGTCCTGGTCGGTGACCATGTAGGGCGAGATGTAGCCCTTGTCGAACTGCATGCCCTCGGTGAACTCGAGTTCCATGCCGAAGGTCTGGCCTTCTTCGACGTTGACGACGCCGTCCTTGCCGACCTTGTCGATCGCGTCGGCAATGGTGTTGCCGATCTCGTCGTCAGCAGCCGAAATGGCGGCGACGCGGGCGATCTGGTCCTTGCCGTTGACCTCGGCCGACTGCTTCTCGCGAAGGTTGGCGACGACCTCGTCGACGGCCTTCTCGATGCCGCGGCGGAGAGCCAGCGGGTTGGCGCCGGCGGCCACGTTCTTGAGGCCCTGACGGACGATGATCTGGGCGAGCAGGGTGGCGGTGGTGGTTCCGTCACCGGCGACGTCGTTGGTGGCCGTCGCGACCTCGCGGACCAGCTGGGCGCCCTGATTCTCGAAGACGTCCTCGATCTCTACCTCGCGGGCGATCGTGACACCGTCGTTGGTGATGGTCGGGGCGCCGAACTTCTTGTCGAGCACGACGTAGCGACCCTTGGGGCCGAGGGTGACCTTGACTGCGTCGGCGACGGCGTCTACGCCGGCCTGCAGGGCTCCCCTGGCATCTTCTGCGAACTTCAGCTCTTTGTGAGCCATATCTTTCTGTTACCTCCTGAAAGTCTGGTTGATAGCGGACGCGCTAGGCGACCTTGGCGAGGATGTCCGACTCACGAAGAACGAGAAGATCCTCGCCTTCGACGGTGATGTCGGTTCCGCCGTACTTGGAGTAGAGGACCTCGTCGCCTTCAGCGACGTCGAGCGGACGGCGGTTGCCGTCGTCGCCGATGGCGCCGTCGCCGACAGCCACGACCTTGCCCTTCTGCGGCTTCTCCTTGGCGGTGTCGGGGAGTACCAGACCGCTGGCGGTGGTCTCCTCTTCATCTACCGGCTTGACGATCAGCCGGTCCCCGAGGGGCTTCAGCTTCATTTATTACCTCCGATGGTCATGTTCATGCGTGATTCAGGTTCTTGCTTGGGATTCAGGCGCCGGAAAATCGAAAGATCTGGGCGCTTCAGTCTCTTGGCACTCTCAAGGTGAGAGTGCCAGCGTGGATGAATCCTACACGTTCAGACCGAGAGGTCAAGCCCCAAATGTGAAAAATCTGAGTCCCTAGGACTCAAGGTTCAGGTGGGGGCCGGTGCGGGGGTGCCCGAAAAAGATCTCGCTTCGCTCACTATCCATCTTTTTCGGGCACCCCCACACCAGCCCAGATAACGGAGTCGTCAGTCGACTGAGGCCGGATCCCGATTTACGAGCTCCAAGGCATACTGGTTGCTGATCTCCCCATCGGAAAGTTGATCGAAGTCCGTGGCTTCGATCAGATCATCAATCTGTCCGCCAATCCGATCGGCCCGATCTAGAGCCTTGGAGGCCAGGTACAACTCTCCCTTCCGGGTCTTCTCCAAGGCCTTTTCGTTTGCAGCGGCCCAGTCCGTTGTCAACGAGGCCAACTCATTGGCGAAGTCTTCCTGCTCGGAGTTATCGGCATCGTCGCGATCGATGCGGCCCGCAAGCCTCCTGGAAAGACGGAATCGTCCAGCGGCCTGCGCGACCTTTTCGGCGCGAAGTTCGGACTGCCCTACTTCTCCCTGTACTCGCGCAACTCCGTAAGTGCGAATCGAACTCTCGAGGGGGTCATAGCTCGAATCGTCGTTGGTCCAGCCGCAACCTTCCAGAATCATGATGCCTACAAGGACAGCAACCGCTCCCAACGCCAGCGACTTCAAGGCCGGCACCCTCGTCACTCGACCGAAGCGGTGAAGTTGCGCAGATTGCTTGACAAGTGAGTAGCGAGGCCCTGGGCTCCCTTTTTCATGACGTGGTCGTGGCCGGAGATGAAGACCGGTCGCGCGACCGGGGCGAGCGCCTCCATCCAGCCGCGGTTCGCTCGAACGTTCCAGTCGAACTCGATCGAGGTCCACTCATCCCCGGTGGTCCCGAGCCGCCAGCTCCCTGCCCCCACGACGTCACCGGTGGCAATTCCACGCAGATACTCCGGATGAACTCTCTCGACCGCCTCGATAGACATCTTCAGCTTGTAGCCGAGCGGTCCCCGCCAGACAGCGTCCGCCTTCTGTCCGATTCCATGCTCGTCCCCGTGGATCGTTTCGACCGCCTGCTTGAGGGCCGGCCACCACACAGGCCACTGATTGAAGTCGACCAGGGCGTCCCAGACCGCCTCACGTTGAGCCGAAACCTCCCAGCGGGAGACGAAATCGAAAGCCGCAGCGTCGCTGCCGCCCGCCACTAGTTCGGCGAGGGGACGGCGCCGTACCCGGTGAGGCCGGGTTCGACGATCTGGGAAAAGTGAAGGACCGTGACGATCGCGTCGTCCTCGATCGGCCGGTCGTAGATCTTCTCGAGGAAGTCCTTGGTCTCCTCTAGCCGGCGGAACTCGGGATTGTCGCGTTCGATGTCGCGGGGCGAAAGTTCCGAGAGCCGCTTCACCTCGACCTCATCGATCACCGCTGAAAAGATCTTCTCGCGGCGGGAGTGCCGGGAGCCGACCGTGACCCAGACGATCTGGCTGCGCTGGTACTTCCCCGACTTGTTGCCAAGCCGGATCGTGGCGGTCTTGCGGCCACGCTTGAGCTGGTCGACGAACAGCGGGGAATAGAAGTTGAGCGCCAGAAGTCCGGACATTTCGCCGCCTAGAATATGTAGTTGCCGAGCTTGGCGGGTTCCAGAATCGTCACCTGGCCGCGCCCGGCCCTGACCACGCCGGCCCGTTCGAGGTCAGCGAGGAAACGACTGACGCTTTCCCGGGAAGTACCGGCGAGCTGGGCGAGATCGGCCTGGTTCATCCGGATCGTCACCTGACGGCCGTCCTCGCCCTCTTCGGCAACCATTTGCGAGAGAACGCCGGCAACCCTCGAGGGCACGGTCTGGAAGGACTGTCTCGAGATCCGCTCGTTTGCGGCCCGCAGGCGACGGGTGAGTGCCGCGACAAACTTCACGGTTATTTCCGGGTGCCTCTCGAGCAACGCCCGGACATCGCTGGCCGGAAGTGCGAGCAGTTCACCATCCCCGCCAAGAGTTTCCACCGATGCTGATCGCACCTCGCCGTCGAGCATCGCCAGCTCGCCGACTATGTCTCCCTCGCCAAGGGTGGCGAGAGTTATCGCGCGGCCGTCGGGGTGCTCCCGGGTGACCCTGAAGGTTCCGGACTTGACGATGTAACAGGCGTCCGAGTGGTCACCCTCGTGAAAGACCCGGGACCCCTCCGGGTAAGAGCGGGGAATCGCGACACGGGAGAAACGCTCGAGCTCGGCTTCATCGAGCTCGGCGAACAGGGGAACTCTTCTCAGCAGCCCGACGGGGCTCTCCTCGGCCGAAGTCACCCGCGGAGTATTTCGCATCCCGAATGAAAGTCAAAACCAAGGTTCAGCTCTGACAGTTCGGACACCAGTAGGTAGTCCGGTTGTCATCCCCCTGCCCCCTCGACCTGACCCGCGTCTTCCGGCACATGCGACAGGGGCGACCGGTCTTCTTGTAGATCCTTCCGGGGCGTCTCCCGGTCTCTACCGCATCGAGCATCTGCCGGCGTGCGATCTCGAGCAGCCTTACGGCCTCGTCACTGCCGTCGGGAGCCCTCGAGAGCGATCCAGCCGTCCGCCATGGGTCGATGCGGGCCTCGAAACAAGCTTCCGACTTGAAGATGTTTCCGATCCCGCAGACCAGCTTCTGGTCCAGCAGGGCGACCCCGATCTGATCGGGGCTGGAGCGAAGGCGGGCGGCGGCCGATTCGAGGTCGAGGTCGTCGGCGAGGATGTCAGGACCGAGCGTGGCGAGCCGCGGATCCCGCGCAAGCTCCACGGTCCGGACCAGTCGCAGGGTCGTGCCGCCAAACTGCGCCACCCGGGCTCGTACGTTCGGGGACAGCTGCCCGCTCCCTTCACTGGACCCCTCACTCACCACATCCAGCAGCAGCCAGGCGCTTCTCTCCGGCTTTCCGAAGCCGCGACCCATGTCGACCCGCCAGCCTCCGTTCATGCCCAGATGTGAGTGCAGCGAAAACCCCTCGTCCAGATGGACCAGGAGATGCTTGCCCCGGGTTTCGACGGACTCGACCTGGCGGCCTTCGAGTCTCGAAGCATGCATTCGAAGCGATGAGCGAGGGCTAGGCGCCGATGCGCTCACGATCTCCGCGCCTTCCATTACCGGTCGCAGGTTGCGCGCGATCCGGACCAGCGAATCCCCTTCCGCCATCAGCCAGGAACAACCAGACGACGGGGCTGGCGGCTGAACCCGGCCGCGACCATCAACTGCTCGAAGGTAGAACCAAGGATCGGTTCGCCGTCGAACCTTTCGATCTTCAGTTGGCCCACCCTTCCGGCGTTGGCTTCCTCAGCCAGGAAAGCCAGGGCAGCCGCCAGCTGCTCACCGTCAAGCTGGGGATCGAGGCGAAGAATCCCCTTGCCTCCCCGTTCAAGGTAGACCAGAGGATGGCCGGCCCTCGCAAGCACGTAGGCGCCAGCGGTCCGTGCGGCCTTGCGGCCCGACTCCAGCTTCGGCCAGGGCAAGGTTGAACCCCATGGGCTGGCCGGGTCGGTTGCCGCGAGGACAGTGAACTCGTCGGGACCGTTCTCCTCCGGGGGGAGCGCCCTCAGGCGCTCGACCGCCCCGGAAAGCGCGAACTGCGCGCCGCCGAGACCTTCGACGAAGTAGCCACGACGGGCGGTTCCCAGCACTTCCAGGTTCGAGAGTTCCGGGTAAAGGGTCGAGAAGCCACCGGGGATGCCTTCGGCGAGGGCCATTTCCCGAGTCAGGATCCCGTACCTCTCCAGCATCAGCTCTGCCTGGGCCCGGAGTCGGGGACCGGCTGCCGGGGCGTTCCGGAAGAGGGCCTCGGTAAGAGACCAGCGACCCTGGACAGTCGGACCGGTCGCGGCACGCCTCCGCGAGAAGCGCCTGCCCCCGGGCTCGTAGGTCGGGACTGACCGCAGTCGAGGCGCCCTGAGCGGCGCGAAGGAATCGTTGGTGATCTCGCCAACGAAGGCCAGATCCCAGAGCGCCGAGTGGAGTTCCTCGGCAGGGTGGTCAAGCTCGTAGGCCAGGTCGAGCCAGAAGGCGGGTCCAGCAGCGAGCCTCTCCCTGATCGCGTCATGAACCTCGCCCTCGGGTGCGGTCAGCTTCGCGTTCGAAGGGGGTGGGCCGGCCAGTCGAACATCCTCGCGGAAGTAGAGCGCTACCCGGCCGTCGGTCCGGCCGATCGCGCCGGCACCAATCCAGACCACCTCGCCGCTGGTGCAGAGTTCGTCGAGCCAGGTCGGGCTGTAGGAGCCGAGCCGCCGCGGAAGCACGTCGTTCTCCCAGACCGACTGGGTCAGGGCGACCCCCTGCAGTGGCACGAGGATCTCTCGAAGCCGGTCGGTTCCCGCCCCGGGCCGCGCATCACGCCGCAGTGGCCGATGCCGGTCGATCCCCTGCCAGGAAGCAAGGAAGCGGGCGTAAGCCGCCCCGTCGGCCGGTTCGACTTCCTGACGCAGGTGAGCCAGGCTGGCCCGCCGGATCCGACGCAGGACCTCAGCATCACACCACTCCCGCTCGGTCCCGCCGGGCCGGATCTCTCCCCTGACCAGACCGCC
>WBZM01001138.1_pt2 | contig 20163 bp, 19 predicted proteins | sample 5204271 | NCBI WGS metagenome assembly WBZM01 (sample SAMN12344346, study PRJNA552823) | activated sludge metagenome | biome: Activated sludge suspended growth; feature: Nitrification reactor; material: Wastewater; isolation source: activated sludge from nitrification reactor of wastewater...
GCGACGAAGCGGGGGTCCTCGCCGGCCTCGAGCATGCGCGCCAGGTAGTGCAGCGCCGCGTCGACGTCGCTGCCGCGCACGCTCTTGATGAAGGCCGAGATCACGTCGTAGTGCTGGTCTCCGTCGCGGTCGTAGCGCACGGCGGCCTGCGCGGCAGGCGGGGTGGGCGTTGCAGGGCGGGCAAGGCTGGGAGCGCCTGTCCATGCGGGTTTCATGCTTTCTATGGAACGCGCGCTGGTGCGTTCATCGGCACGGCGCCTTGGTCATCCGGCCTGCTGGACGCTGGATCGATGCTCGGGAAACATCCACATCGGTTAGGCAGGGTTCAATGGGAATCGATATGGCGGGGGAAAAGCGGAAGGCGCGGCCGCGAAGAACGGTTGTGGGAATCGATTCGAACTTGGCCGCTCTTGCTCCGGTGAGAATTCGTGGTCCGTCCCCAATGCCGTTAAGTTAGGCCAAAGTCATGATAGAATACTGCCTGCAAAGTGATTGCTTTTCAACGGGATAGGCGAAGAATGACTTTGCAACTTCCATACCATGCTGTTTGCTCAGATCAATGCGGCGCTTGCGTCTGACGAATTCATTGCGGCACATCGCGCAAACGCCACGGATTTCACACGCCGCCGCACCCTGACCTTCTCCACACTGGTCGCCAGCCTTGACAGAGACGATCGTTCACGTCGTCATCCCGGCAGCAGCCGCCCGCAAGGCAGCCGCTCAAGGCTTCAAGACCGAAATGCACCGCTTTCCCATCCGTCTGATTCGCGTCCTTCCGCCGTCCGGGCAAAGCGAGTTCCTGGTCACCTCCCTCCTCGACGCAACGGCTTTCCCGGCCCGTGAGTTCGCCGCGCTCTACCACCGTCGCTGACGCATCGAGGAGTGTTTCAAACAACTCAAGTGCCGTCTGGCCGTCGAGCACTTCTCCGGCGAACTGCCCGAGTCGATCCGGCAAGACTTCCTGGCCAAGGTCTGGTTGGGCAATCTGGTCGCCACCTTTGGATATCTGGCGCATGCCGCGCTACCGGAAGAGAAGCGCCGAAACTTCGTTCCCAATCTGAGCTATGCCATCTCTGCCGTCCGGACCACGCTGCCTCGTCTGTTGCTGCGCTTGCGAAATCCGGTAGCCACCTTGCGCCGCCTGCTCGACCTCATCGCCAGAACCCTCGAATGGCGACGCCCGCATCGATCATTCCCACGATCCCGGCAGGCCGTCAAACCTACTCGCCATCGCGCTTACAAACCCGTCTGATAGCATGCACATGGCCTAACTTAACGGCATTGGATCTGTCCCTGCTTATTTGCTGGTTATTTGCTCTGCTGTTTATTCCGGTTATTTGTGGTTCTGGTCGTAACTTTGAAGAGTAGGACTTCTTTTCCGGTACCATGCGAACCGGAGAGTCCACCACCCCGCGCGCGGATTGGGCGCACGCGGGAACAAATAAGAACCTCGAGGAATGGCAGCAGACAAGATGGCTTGGCCCCGTCCACAAGCCACGATGTCCGTTTCTGATAACTGCCACGCATTTCCAATCGAGGTACTCCAATGTTCCGCGCCGTTTACCTGCAAAAGACCGACGCCGGCACCATCGCCGATGTCCGATCGCTCGACGAGAGTGCGCTGCCCGAGGGCGACGTACTCGTCTCGGTCGAATACTCCACAATCAATTACAAGGACGGGCTGGCCATCACCGGCCGCTTTCCGGTGGTCCGAACGTTCCCGATGGTGCCGGGCATCGACGTGGCCGGCACGGTCGAGTCGAGCGCCAGTCCGCGCTTCAAGCCCGGCGACAAGGTGTTGATCAACGGCTACGGCGTCGGCGATTTCCACTGGGGCGGGCTGGCACAGAAAGCCCGCGTGAAAAGCGATTGGCTGATCCCGGTGCCGAAGACATTCTCGACGCAGAACGCCATGGCCATCGGCACCGCCGGCTACACGGCAATGCTGTGCGTGCTGGCGCTCGAGAAGCACGGCGTGCGACCGGAGCAGGGCTCGGTTCTGGTCACCGGCGCAGCGGGCGGCGTGGGCAGCATCTCGATTGCGCTGCTTGCCAAGCTTGGGTACACCGTCGCCGCGTCGACCGGTCGCATCGAGGAAACCGGCTTCCTCAAGAACCTGGGCGCCACGCAGATCATCGACCGCGCCACGCTCGCCACGCCGGGCGAAATGGTGGGCGAGGAAAAGTGGGCCGGCGCGATCGACACGGTCGGCAGCGCCACACTCGCCAACGTCTGCGCCACGACCAAGTATCGGGGTGCGGTCGCGGCCTGCGGCCTGGCACAGGGGCTGGATTTCCCGACCTCGGTGCTGCCGTTCATCCTGCGCAACGTCACGCTCTACGGCATCGATTCGGTGATGGCCCCCTACGCGGTGCGCAGCGAGGCCTGGGAGCGGCTCGCGCGCGACCTCGAAGTGGACAAGATCGAAGCCGTGACGCAGGTGCTGGGCCTCGACCAGGCAATTCCGACTGCACACGACATTCTTGCCGGCAAGGTGCGCGGGCGCGTGGTCATCGACGTCAATCGCTGATCGGCCGAACGGCGGCGCGACGACGCGGCCCCGTGCGCCGTCGCTTTTCTGGTCGATGATTGTCAGATGTCACATCTCAAACGAAGGAGGGTCCTCGATTCAATAGGAAGCAAAGAAGAACGAAGTAGAGAGGGCCGTGGTGTTTCCTGATCTGGTCTAAAGCGAATCCACGCCCCGTGGCCCGCGCATCCAGTTCGATGGCGTGCCGCGGCGCATCGTGCAGCGCGGCCACAACCGTCAGCCGTGCTTCTTTGCCGAGGCGGACTATTTCGCCTGCCTGCCTGCATTAGCTGGGCGAGGCGCTGGAAGAGGCGCATTGCGCGCTGCACGCCCATGCGTTGATGACCAACCATGTGCATCTGCTGCTCACACCGCGCAAAGCCGAGGCGGTGCCGCGGCTGTCATCGCACTGGGGCGGCGCTACGTGCAGTACATCAACACCACCTATCGACGCACCTGCACGCTGTGGGGCAGCCGCTACAAGTCTTCGCTGATCCAGGCCGATACCTGTCTGCTGGCCTGCCAACGCTACATCGAACTCAATCTGCTGTGCGCCGCCAGGGTGGAGGATCCGGCGCACTACCGCTGGACCAGCTATCGCGCGAATGCGCTGGGGCAGGCGAACCTGCTGTTCCGCCCGCGGCGGCGGGGCAGGGCGCGTTGGGGCTTTGAGTCAGTACGGTCGCCGGTTACGCGCATGCCCCCTTGTTGTTCGGCTTGTCGTCTGTCTTGGCTTTTCACGTTGCTCGCTTTCAAGAGGCGCTCCCGCCGCCGCGACAGCACGGCGTAAGGATCGGCTGCCGGGCGCGGTCTGCTTGCATGACGGGCATTGCCCGGGCGACCCGCTTGGCGGAGGTGGATCATGAAGCCGATCACGTTTGCGTTGTTCCTGGTTGCCGGGCTGGCGAGCGCCACTGTGCAGGCAGCGCCCACCTGCCGTGCCATGAGCGGTACGCACAAGGTGCCGGTGGTGGAGCTTTACACGTCGGAAGGCTGCAGCAGTTGTCCGCCGGCCGACCGCTGGCTGTCGGGGCTGAAGCGCGCGGCGCAGAACGGATGGGTGGTGCCGCTTGCGTTCCACGTCGACGACTGGGACTACATCGGGTGGAAGGATCGTTTCGCGAAGGCCGAGTTCTCGCGGCGGCAGCGCGATGCCGTTGCGCGACAAGGCTCACGCACCGTCTATACGCCCCAGGTGATGATCGACGGCCGCGACGAACGCGGCTGGGCAAGCGGCCTGCGGTTCGATCGCGCTCGTGCCGACAGTCCGGGCCCGGCCGCTGCACGCGTGGCGATCGAACGATCCGCCGGCGGCGATGGCGCCTGGAGGGTGCGCGTCAGCGGCAGCATCGACGATCCATCGGTGGCGCGCGGGGCCTATGTGCACATTGCCCTGTTCGAGAATGGGCTCGAGTCGGTCGTTCAGGCCGGCGAGAATCGTGGCGCGAAACTCGATCACGATTTCGTCGTGAGGGCGTGGCTGGGGCCATTTCCGGTTGATCGGAGCGGGGGCATCGATCATGTCGCCGACGCTTCGATCGACGCGTCGTGGCGACGCGCCGCGCTGGGGACGGCGGCGATCGTTTACTCGGCGAAGGGCGATGTGCTTCAGGCGGTCAGCACCGGCGCCTGCGCAGCCGGCTGAGCGCGGACGCGGATGCGACGCGCCTGCGGCCGCAGGCGCAGGCGCGCTATCGAGGCCGCGCGCCGATGGTGCGGAAAGCCGCATGCCTGGGGCGGTGCAGGCCGGCATGCCGTGCGACCCGCATGGATAGGGCGACGCAGGCCGTCATGGCTGCAGAGGTCCGTTCCATGCGCCTCTTGGCGCGGCCGATCCGCGAGTGTCGAGCGAACAGTGGATGCGTGGTGCGCCCAGCCGGGGTCGAACCGGCATGACCGAAGTCGAGGGATTTTCTTGCCACTTCGGCTTACGCCGCCATCGCCGCAGCGATGTTCGTGGTCTGGACTTTGCCTTGGCCATAGCGGCGATGCCTTAGGCCGGCGCCGTCAAGTCTCTGCACGTTCCCGCTGCGGCCTGCGGCGGGCTTCGCTCAGCGTTGCCTCGTCTCGCGACAGGGGGTTCGCTGAATTTGACGCCATTCACGCGGGCGCTTTCGCCTCCCGGTGCTCAAATTGAATCAAGTCCCTTGCGTCTACCAATTTCGCCATGGGCGCTCCACGGGGCGCATTGTCGCATGGCGGCGCGCCGCCCGGCGCCTCGGCCGGATGGAACGAAAGGCTGCTAGGATTTGAACTTCCTGATCCAACGGACGCCGCCCCATGAAACCTGAACGTCGCTCTGGCCGAATCCCGCCCGTGGCAGCGAGCCTGCTCGTGTTCGCGCTGTTGGCCGGTTGCGCGACCGTGCCGCCGCCGGGAAGTTATGCAGACTGGGTGGCCTCGCGCCCGGCGCCGCTGAACGAGGAACAGCGCCAGACAGAGTGCGCTTGGGTGCGCGGCGAGGTCGGGCGCCAGCAGGTGGTCGGCCACGACCGTGCGCAGGAGGCGTTCGGTTTCGAGATCCTGATGATCCGCTCGACGATGGAGCAGAACATCCTGGCGCTGGAGAAGCGCGGGCGCTACGCAGGCTGCTTCCGCTGAGGGGCGGGGCAGTTGGGCTGCCGCCGCACGCGGCGGCGGGGCATGCGCTGCGTCAGTCGGCGGCAGGCGCGGCCTGCCCGATCTCGTGGTTGGCGAGTTTCTCCAGCGCACGCACCATCGCCGAGTGATCCCAGCTCTTGCCGCCGTGGGCGGCGCAGGCGTTGAAAAGTTCCTGCGCAGTCGCGGTGTTGGGCAGCGATACGCCGAGGCTGCGCGCCGCGGACAGTGCGAGGTTGAGATCCTTCTGGTGCAGCCCGATGCGAAAGCCCGGGTCGAAGGTCCGGCGGATCATGCGCTCGCCATGCACTTCGAGGATGCGGGACGCGGCGAAGCCGCCCATCAGTGCCTGGCGCACCTTCGCCGGATCGGCGCCGGCCTTGGCAGCGAACAGCAGCGCCTCGCCGACGGCCTCGATGTTGAGGGCGACGATGATCTGGTTGGCCACCTTGGCGGTCTGGCCGTCTCCGTTGCCGCCGACCAGGGTGATGTTCTTGCCCATCAGATCGAACAGCGGCTTGGCGCGCGCGAATGCGGCCTCGCTGCCGCCGACCATGATGGTCAGCGCGGCGTTCTTGGCGCCGACCTCGCCGCCGGAAACCGGCGCGTCGAGGTAGTCGCAGCCGAGTTCGCCGATGCGGCGCGCGAACGCCTTGGTTTCGACCGGCGAGATCGAGCTCATGTCGATCACCAGCTTGCCCTGGCTGAGGCCGGCCGCGACACCGCCGTCGCCGAACAGCAAGCGCTCCACGTCGGGCGTGTCGGGCACCATGGTGATGACGACGTCAGCATTGCGCGCCACTTCCTGCGCACTGGCGCAGGCGCGGCCGCCCGCCTCGAGCAGGGCAGCGGGTACGCCGCTGCGGCTGTGCAGGAACAGCGTGTGGCCGCCCTTGATCAGGTGCCCGGCCATGGGCGTGCCCATGATGCCGAGGCCGATGAAACCGATGTTGCTCATGCTGTCTCCTTGGGGTCTTGTCGTGTGGTCATGGCTGTTTCAGCCAACGGTCGGCCCAGCCGAGGCCGTCGTGTGTGGTGGTCTTCGGGCGGTATTCGCAGCCGATCCAGCCGTCGTAGCCCAGGCTGTCGATCCAGTCGAACAGGAACGGGTAGTTGATCTCGCCGGTGCCGGGCTCGTGGCGGCCGGGATTGTCGGCAAGCTGCATGTGGGCGATGCGCGGCAGCAGGCGCTGCACGGTGGCGGCGAGTTCGCCTTCCATGCGCTGCATGTGATAGAGGTCGTGCTGCAGAAAGATGTTGTCATGGCGGGCGGCGTCGATCAGTTCGATCGCCTGCGCCGAGCGGTTCACGTAGAAGCCGGGCATGTCGAAGGTGTTGATCGGCTCGACCAGCAGGCGGATGCCAGCCGTTGCCAGTGCGGTTGCCGCAAAGCGAAGGTTGGCGACGAAAGTTTCGCGCACGCGGCCGGGATCGGCCTTCGCCGGCACCAGGCCGGCGAGGCAGTTCAGTTGCCGGCAGCCGAGCGCGGTCGCGTACTCGATGGCCAGGCCGACGCCGTCCTGGAATTCGCCGATACGGTCCGGGTGGCAGGCGATGCCGCGTTCGCCTGCCGCCCAGTCACCGGGTGGCAGGTTGTGCAGCACCTGGACCAGGCCGTTCCGTTGCAGCAGCTCCGCAAGCTGCGCCTTCGGATAGGCGTAAGGAAAGAGGAATTCGACGCCGCGAAAACCGGCATGCGCCGCGGCGCCGAAGCGCTCGAGGAAATCGAATTCATTGAACAGCAGGGTGAGATTTGCAGCCAGCCGGGGCAAGTCGGGCGTCCTCGCGGTTGCGGTGGAAATCGGCGCGCCGTCCGGCGTGCCAGGAAGGGGCGATTTTGACCGATAAGGCAGGCAGCCCGCTTTTGGGGCAAACCCGAAGGCGCGGGCCGGTTCGGCTTGCGCTGGCGTTCAGCGAAACCGCTTGGGGATGCGGTGCGGCGTGGCTGTCGGCGCCGACTCGCCAGCCTGCGGCGCTTCGGCTGCGGACGCGGCGGGTTGCTTCCGGCGTGCCGGAGCTTTTTTCGGCGGCGCTTCGGCCGGCGCGGCCGCCTGTCCGCTCAGGATGCGCTCGATCTCGTCGGTGCTGCGCTCGCCGTCCCACGGTTCCATCAGGAGCAACAGCAGCAGGTGCTCGAACTCCGGCTCGAAACGCGCGACGATCTTTTCCGGATCGGGCACGAAGCGTTTGTCGGTGATGACGCCCATCTGCACTTGCCCGTTGTAGGACAGGATCGAGACGCCGATGCCGATGTCGCCCGACTGCGGCACCCAGAACATCTGCTCGGCGAGTTTTTCGCCGCACAACCAGAGCTGCTTCTGCGGGCCGGGCACGTTGGTCATGACCGCGCTCGCGCGCCGTGCCAGCACATCGAGGATCTGCGATTGCACGGTCTTCGGGCACACGCCGAGGACGCCGAGCAGGCCCATCGCGAGCACCGGCTGGTAGGAGCCCTTGAGCTTTTCCATGCGCCGGCGAACTTCGAACACGCGCGTGATCGGGTGCGCGATGCCGACCGGCAGCAGCAGCGGCACCAGCCCGAAGTGGTTGCCGAGCTGGTGTTCGCGCCCGGGCGGGCGCAGGTTCACCGGCACCATCGCGCGCACCTCGACGCCGTCGACCGCGTCGCCGCAGGCCACGAGGTATTCGCGCAGCGCCCCGGCGACGCAAGCAAGCATGACGTCATTGACCGAACAGCCGAGCGCCTTGCCGACCGCCTTGATCTCGACCAGCGACATCGGGTCGCTCCAGGCGACGCGCTTGACGGTGCCCGGCTTGCCTTTGAAGCGCGTCGGCGTGTCGTTGGCCATCAGCGCGATTTCGCCGACATCGTTGGCCACCGCGGCCGACAGGCGCGCCAGATCGGCGGCCTGCTGCGGATTGTTCCAGATGTCGACCGACTTGCTGAGCAGCGAGCCGGACCACTTGACGGTGGCGGCGAAAGCCGATTCGAGCGGCGCGAGCACCGGATCCCAGAGGCTGCCCTCGCTCTTGCGCGCGCGTGCCTTCTTGCCGATCTGGGTCGCGCCGGCGCCGGACTCGATCGGTGCGTCGGCGGATTCGTCGGTGAGCGACTGCATGACGCCGATCAGCGCAATGCCGTCGGCGATGCAGTGGTGGATGCGCACGATCATCGCCGAGCCGCCGAGGTAGTTGTCGACGAGCTGGAACTGCCACAGCGGCTTGCTGGGATTGAGCGGCTGGCTGACCATCTCGGCCACCAGCTTCTGCAGTTCCGCCTTGCCGCCTTCGCCGGGCAGGGCGGTGCGCAGCACATGCGTTTCGAGTTCGAAATCGGGATCGTCTTCCCAGAACGCGCCCGATGCATCGAAGGCGACGCGGCGGTGGAAGCGCGGGTAGGGCAGCAGTCGGGCGCGCACGGTGGCGAGCAGGCGGTCGTAATCGAGGCGCCCGGCGAACACCATCACGCCGACGATCATCATCAGGTTGTTCGGGCGGTCCATGCGCAGCCAGGCCGTATCGACGCTGGACATCCGCTCGCGTGTGCTCATGCGTGCTCGCTCCGGGTGCAGGTTGTCGCGCATCATACCGCCGCCTCGCCGCCGCAGGGTTGCTTGCAGCGTCCGCGCGATTGAGGAATCATGCGACGACTTTGTGCGCGGAGGAGGACACGTGAGCGACATCGGCAAGCAGTTCGAGAAGGCGGCCAAGGACATCCTGAAACTCGACGACGGACCGGACAACAACACCAAGCTCAAGCTCTACGCGCTGTTCAAGCAGGCGTCGAGCGGCGATGTCGAGGGCAAGCGCCCCGGATTCACCGACATGGTGGGGCGTGCCAAGTACGATGCCTGGGCGGCACTGAAAGGCACGGCCAGCGACGATGCGAAGAAACAGTATGTGGATCTGGTGAACAGCCTGCTCAAGGGGTGAGCAGGCTGCGCGGGATCGACGGGGCCGGCGGGTTCAGACGGTGGGCCCGCTGCTCTTGCCGAAGTGTTCGTCGAAGAATGCGTGGATCTCGCTTTCGATGCGCCCGCGCAGCGGAAGCAGCAGGAATCCGAGGCGCACGCTGATCTCGACCTCACGCTTGGCGACCGCGAGGTGACCGGTGACGCCGGGGCGCCGGAACGCCAGCACGTCGCCGTCCCATTCGTAGTCGAGGTCGAATTCCTCGTCCAGTTTCGCGGCGATGTCCTCGGCCGCGGCGCGCGCCTTCTTGATGGTCATCTTGTGGGTTCTGCGCACCACGATATCGCTCATTGCAAGGCCTCCCGATTCGGAAACGCGATTCTAGGCCGGCGTGCGAATGCTGTCATGGCATCGCCCGCCGATCGGAATATCAGTGAATCAGGGATCGCTGAAGATGCCACACCATTTCGCGATAGACTGCGGAAAATTGATCAACAATCGCGCGCAAGTGCTTGTGTTGCGTAGCAATATTCTTGGGGTTTGTGGAATTTGGCACTGACGTGCGCATGGCGTGGCGACAGAATCCGCCGCGATAGGTGACTATGTGTCTCAGGGCACGGGCCACGCAGAAAAACAATCGAAAAACCAACCGGAGAATGGCATATGGCAACGGAGGGCATGCTGCTGGGCAAGCTGCTGCAGCTGCGCGAGCCTTGGGCGGTGCGCGAACACCGACTGGATCAGGCGCGGCAGCGGTTGGATATCTGGATCGGCGTCGAGGTCCAGCGAGGCTGGTTCGGGCGGCCCAAGGCGCGGGCCGAAGAAGGAGCGGAGCAGGTCTGGCGCCATCTCGATTCGGCCGGGTGGAAGACCTTCGTTCATGTGATCCCCCCCAAGGGTGCCGACCTTTCTTCGCATCCCTGGGCCGGATCGGCCGACCTGCCTTTCACCCGTGCGATGGCCAAGCGGATTTTCGATCTGCTCAATGAAGGTCTGGATCTGAACGGCATCTGCACGCTCTACGGCATCAAGCTCGACGAGTTGTGGCGCTTCAAGTATGCGCTCGATAGCGGCAAGACCGGCATGCAGGCCGAGAAGCAGGCGGCGTCGGGCAAGCCGGTGGTCGAGGCTTCGCCGGTTACCGCGACCGCGTCGGCGGCCGCTTCGCCTGCAGGCGAAGCCGAGGTGCCGGACGTTAGCGACCCGGTGTGGTTGCAACTTGCCTCCGGCACCATCGAGCCGGATATCCGGGTGCTGAGCCTCAAGCTGTTGCTGACCCGCATTCGCTCCCAGATGGAAATCATCCAGGACGACGAAGTGCGCATGCTGAAGCTGCGCGAACTGCATCGCTACTTCGTCAAGAACGCGCGCATGCTCAGTCATGAACTAGCTCAGATTCGCGGGGTGTGACATGGGCGCAGTGATGAACGGTACGAGGCCGATTACGGCCGGACGCCTGATCAGCGTCGAATCCGCCAGCGCACTGATCCGCTCGGGGCTGTTCCTGAGCATCGCCGGGGACGAAGCGCTGCTGCGCAGGTTGCCCGCCGGCCACTGGATCGGCGGAACGATTCCCTACTTCATGGGGCAGGAGGGCGGCGAGACGACGCGCGACCGCATCTTCGTCACGGAGCTGCCGGTGATCGGCGGCGCACCGAAGATCCGCTTCTACGACATCACCAACCTCGATCGCGTTTGCGTCGATGGCCCGGAGAACGGTTATTCGCTGATCGTGATTCCGGCATTTTCGGAAGCGCATTCGTTCTTCGCCCGCAATGCGCCCGGCTTCGAGGACATGTTCCTCAAGCCGCTGCTGGGCTGGATTTCAGGCATACACCTGTCCGATCTCGGAAGCGCCTCGCCGATGGTGGTCAACGGAGAGACGATGGAGTTCGACAGCGAACGCGCAGTCGTTGTGCATGTGCCCTTGCCCGAGCAGCATTTCGCGCGCATCGACATCATCAACCTGTTTTCGCAGGGCGACGGCGATCGCATCCGGTTCCCGCAGAAGGGTTTCAGCGCCACCGACTGCACCATCAACGGGATCAAGCGGAATTTTGCCGAGTACGTGAGCTCGACCAAGGCGGACACGCGGCTTCCGCTGGTGGCGGATTACAGCGGCGCGATGATCAATGTCTCGATCAAGGGCGTGGATACGTCGACTGGCGTGGTCGATTTCTACGCGCCGGTGTTCGACGACATCGAATACCGCTTCGCTGCGCCGGTGCCCGATTACGTTTCGGCGTTCAACAACCAGTTGCCCAAGAGTACGGAATCCGTGGGCTTTGCCTGCAACTGCATCCTGAACTACCTGTACTCTGAGCTCGAAGGCAAGAAGGTTCCGACCATGCTCGGCCCGATGACCTTTGGCGAAATCGCCTACCAGTTGCTGAACCAGACTCTCGTCTACCTGACGATCGAGTAGTCCCCCCACGGTGCCGGCGAGCAGTACGGCCGGCACCGTTTCTCTTTCCGGCCGCTCGTGGGCTGCCGAACCGGCGTCCCTCCAGGAAGTTGCGTCTCTGCGCGGGCAACTCACTGCCGTTTCGGTCTGCCGTGCGCGGACGCTTCATGACCGGCACGATGTATCGCCTTGAAGGTCCGCAAGGTTTCCAAAAATGCAAGAAGAATCGGCGACTCGTCGTTGCTGCGGTAAATGCAACTCAGATCGACGAGCGCCGGAGGCGACTTGACCAGCGGTCGGTAAATGACACCCGGCAGCTTCAGGTTGGTGGCTGATTCGGGGACGATGCACATGCCCAGTCCGCCGCCGACCAGGGCGACGCCGGTCACTGCATCGCCGACCTCCTGCACGACCCACGGCTGGAAGCCCTCCTCCTGGCACATCGAGAACACGCGATCGATGAAACTCGGTCGCGGTCCTGTAGGAAAGACGACCAGCGGCTGGTCCGCAAGCGAGGCGAAAGGGATCTGGGTTTCGCGCGACAACGGGTGGTGGCGGTTGATGGCGAGAAACAGCGGTTCCGTCATGACGAGTTCGGTCGTGATGTCGGGTGCTTGTTCCAGGATGCGATTGAAGCCAACGGTGATGCGTCGCTGGCGTAGCGCCTCGAGCTGCTCCGTCTTGTCCATGTTGTGCAACACCACGCGGACATCGGGATGCAACTGCCGGAATGACAGGATCAGCTTCGGGATGAAGTCGAGAATCGCCGATCCGAAGATCGCGATGTCGAGCCGCCCGAGCTGGCCTTGGGCCGCGCGCTTGACGCGTTCGGACGTCTGTTCAAACAGCGCGAGGAGGTTCCTCGCTTCGGCCAGGAGCAGGCTCCCAGCATCGGTCAGGGTAACGCCGCGTGGCGTCCGATCGAAAAGCCGCACCCCCATTTCTTCTTCTAGCTGCTGAATCTGGCGAGTCAACGGCGGCTGGGAAATGTGCAGGCGGATCGCGGCACGCCCGATGTTCTCTGCTTCTGCAACCGCAACAAAGTATCTGAGCTGGCGAAAATCCATGGCAAAACATACCGGTCAGGTATGGAAGGAGCCTTGAAATGGTATTAGACAGTATTAAAACGGGCAAGTAATTTTCGATCGGGCCGCAGTCTCATGGATGCGGGAGCACATCAATAAGAGCAAGGGGACATCGATGGCAATGACTGGCGTATTGCGTCCGGGGCACGCGCAGGTTCGTGTGCTGGATCTGCAGGAGAGCGTGAAGTTCTACGGCGACGTGCTTGGCTTGGTGGAGACCGGTCGCGACAAACAGGGTCGCGTGTATTTCAAATGCTGGGACGAGCGCGACCACAACAGTTACGTGATCCGCCAGGCGGATACGGCCGGGATGGATCACTTCGCCTTCAAGGTGCTCGACAAGGCCACGCTCGAGAAACTCGATTCCGACCTGCGTGCCTACGGTGTGGCGACGGAGCGCGTTCCCGCAGGCGAGATGCTCGAAACTGGCGAACGGGTACGGTTCCAGATTCCGTCGGGCCACCTGATCGAGTTGTATGCCGAAAAGACCCACATCGGCAACGGCCTGCCGGAGGTCAACCCGGGACCGTGGAGCGCCGACGCCGAGCACGGCATCGCACCGGTGCGGCTCGACCATGCCTTGCTGTACGGCCCGAACATCGAAGGCAACCGCAAGCTGTTCACCGAGGTGCTGGGCTTCTATCTCGTGGAAACCGTTCTGACCCCCGACAGCAAGGGCAATGCAGCGATCTGGTTGTCGTGCTCGCACAAGGTCCATGACATCGCCTTCGCCGAGTATCCCGAGCCGGGCAAGCTGCACCACTGTAGCTTCCTGCTCGAAAGCTGGGAAAAGGTGCAGCGTGCCGGCGACATCATGTCGATGAACAAGGTGGCTGTCGATATCGGCCCGACCCGCCATGGCGTGACGCGCGGCAGCACGATCTACGCCTGGGATCCGTCAGGGAACCGCTTCGAAACCTTCATGGGCGGGTACCAGCCTTATCCCGATTACAAGCCGCTGACCTGGACCTTCGACAACTTCGGACAGGGACTCGACTATCCGCAGCGCAAGCTGCACGAAACCTTCCTGACCGTGGTGACCTGAGGTTGCCGCGATCCAACCGGGGCATTGAATGAAGCAGATCCTGAATTTCATCGACGGCGAGTTCGTCGCCGGTTCGCATGGACGTGCGTTCGACAAGCGCTCGCCGGTGACCAACGAAGTCATCGCGAGCGTCGCGGAAGCCAGCAAGGCCGACGTGGACCGTGCGGTGGCAGCCGGCAAGGCTGCGCTGCGGGGGCCCTGGGGTCGCATGACGACGGCGGAGCGTGTCGACATGCTGCACGCGATTGCCGATGGCATCACGCGGCGCTTCGACGATTTCGTCGCAACCGAACTGTCCGATACGGGCATGCCGGTGAGCCTTGCGCGCCACGCTTTCGTGCCGCGCGGAGCGGCCAATTTCAAGATCTTTGCGGACATCGTCAAGAACGTGCCGAGCGAGTTCTTCGAGATGGCGACACCGGACGGACGCGGGGCGATCAACTACGCGATTCGTCGTCCGGTGGGCGTGGTCGGTGTCATCTGCCCGTGGAACGCGCCCTTGCTGTTGATGACATGGAAAGTCGGTCCGGCCCTCGCATGCGGCAACACCGTCGTCGTCAAGCCCTCCGAGGAGACGCCCCAGAGCGCAGCACTGCTCGGTGAGGTGATGAACGAAGTCGGCCTCCCGAAGGGCGTGTACAACGTTGTGCATGGATTCGGCCCCGATTCCACGGGCGAATTCGTTACCTCGCATCCCGATGTCGACGCGATCACGTTTACCGGCGAGACGCGCACTGGCGCCGCCATCATGAAGACAGCCGCGGTCGGCGCGCGGCCCGTGTCGCTCGAGATGGGCGGCAAGAATCCGGCAATCGTCTTCGCCGACTGCGATCTCGATGTCGCGATCGAAAATGTCATGCGATCTGCGTTTGCCAACACCGGCCAGGTCTGCCTTGGCACCGAACGCGTCTATGTGGAGCGGCCGCTGTTCGAGCGCTTCGTCGAGGCGCTCAAGCGGGGCGCCGAAGCGCTCAGGCTCGACCGGCCGGAATTGTCCGGTACCGGCATGGGGCCGCTGATCTCGCAGGAGCATCGCGGCAAGGTGCTTTCCTATTACCGCAAGGCGGTTGAAGAAGGCGCAAACGTGGTGACGGGCGGCGGCGTGCCGGACATGCCGGCGGAATTGAAGGAGGGCGCATGGGTGCAGCCGACGATCTGGACGGGCCTGCCGGAAACCGCGTCGGTCGTTCGGGAGGAGATCTTCGGACCCTGCTGCCATGTCGCCCCGTTCGACAGCGAGGATGAGGTCATCCGGCTCGCCAACGACACCCGATATGGCTTGTCTGCCTCGGTGTACACGACGAATCTCGCACGTGCGCATCGCGTGTCGGCGCAGCTCGAAGCGGGCATCGTATGGGTCAATTCGTGGTTCCTGCGCGACCTGCGCACAGCGTTCGGCGGTGCCAAGCAATCGGGCATTGGCCGGGAAGGTGGTGTGCATTCACTCGAGTTCTACACCGAACTCAAGAACGTCTGCATCAAACTCTGAGGAGAACAATTTGAAGCTCTATTACTCACCCGGGGCATGCTCGCTTTCGCCGCACATCGCGCTGCGCGAAGCGGGGATCGAGGTCGAACTGGTTCGCGTCGATCTCGCAACCAAGATCACCGAACATGGCGATGAATACCGCAAGGTCAATCCGGCCGGCTACGTCCCGTGCCTGGTTCTGGACGACGGACGTCAGTTGACAGAAGGGCCGGCGATCCTCCAGTACGTCGCCGACCGGGCTCCCGAGCGCAATCTGGCGCCGCCCGCCGGCAGCTTCGAGCGTTATCAGTTGCAGCAGTGGCTCAACTTCATCTCGACCGAGGTGCACAAGAGCTACAGCCCGCTGTTCAATCCCGCGGCCAGCGATGACTGGAAGGCGGCGGCGCGCAACAACCTCGCAGCGCGCCTTGCTCTGGTGGCCGAACGGCTGAACGGGCAGCCCTACCTGCTCGGCACCCGGTTCAGTGTGGCGGACATCTATCTGTTCGTCACGCTGAGCTGGGCAGCTTATGTCAACGTCGACCTGTCTGCATGGCCGTCGCTTGCCCGTCTGTCGGCTGACGTCGGTGCGCGTCCGGGTGTCCAGGCTGCGTTGAAGGCTGAAGGCCTGATCAAGGGCTGAGGCTCTATTGCGAGAAAGTGACGGAACGTGGACAACGAGAAAATCCTGTACTACGGCGATGAACTACATGATGCGCTGACGCGTCGCGTCATGCTCGCGCCGCTTACCGAGCGCGAGCCGGGCATCACGATCGAGGATGCCTATCGCATCCAGGAACGCATGGTGTCGCACCGGTTGGACGCGGGGGAAAGCATCATCGGCAAGAAGGTCGGCGCGACCTCCAGGGCGGTGCAGGATCTCCTCAAGGTGAATCAGCCCGACTTCGGCTTTCTCCTGTCCGGCATGGTCTATGGCGAAGGCGAGGCGATCCCGATGCAGCGCCTGATCCAGCCGTTTGCCGAAGGCGAGATCGCTTTCCTCCTAAAGCATGATCTGATTGGGCCCGGCATCACCAATGTCAATGTTCTGCGGGCGACGGAGTGCGTGATGCCCTGTTTCGAGATTGTCGATTCGCGGATCACCGACTGGAAGATTCGCATCCAGGACACCGTTGCCGACAATGCGTCGTGCGGCGTGCTGGTGCTCGGAGACCATGCGGTCGATCCACGCAAGGTCGACCTCGGCCTGACCGGCATGGTGATCGAAAAAAATGGCGAGATTGCCTGCACCGGCGCGGGGGCCGCGGCACTTGGGCATCCGGCCAACGCTGTCGCGTGGCTGGCCAACACGCTTGGCCGGCTCGGTATTCCGCTCAAGGCTGGCGAAGTCATCCTCTCGGGTTCGCTCGGCACGCTGGTGAAGATCGCTGCGGGCGACAACCTGCGTCTCTCGCTGGGTGGGATCGGGCGTTGTTCGGTGCGTTTTGTGTAGAGGATCGGATCGAGATCCCCGAGAACAGATAGGGAACCCTTATGGCATTGGCACCTGAAATCATCGCGCGATTGGCCGAGCACCTCGAGAGCTGCGAGCTCGAGGCGCGCGACACGACCAAGATCACCGACGATCATCCGACCATGGACATGGAGGATGCGTATTCGGTGCAGTACGCGATTCGTGCGCGCAAGATCGCCCGTGGCGGGCGAGTCGTCGGCCTCAAGGCGGGCCTAACCTCGCGCGCCAAAATGAAGCAGATGAATGTCAGCGAGCCGTCATACGGCTTTCTGGCCGATTACTTTGCGGTTCAGGACGGTGGCGAGGTCAATTGCGCCGAACTCATTCACCCGCGCGTCGAGCCGGAGATTGCCTTTGTCACCAAGGCGGCGTTGAAGGGGCCGGGTTGCCACATTGGTGCGGTGCTGGCGGCGACGGACTTCGTGGTGCCGGCGATCGAGATCATCGACTCGCGCTACCGCGACTTCAAGTTCGACCTGGTCAGCGTCGTGGCCGACAACGCGTCGTCATCGCGTTTCGTGCTTGGCGGAAGGATGACGCCGATCGAGGATCTCGACCTGCGTACGCTCGGCATCGTGCTGGAGAAGAACGGCAGTCCGGTCGCGATTGCCGCGAGCGCCGCCGTGCTGGGCCACCCCGCTGCCAGCGTGGCGATGCTCGCCAATCTGCTGGCGCGCCGTGGCGAGGAGATTCCCGCTGGCACGCTCGTGCTGACGGGCGGTGCAACCGAAGCCATTGCGGTCGCGCCCGGCGACGCAATTACGCTTCGCATCCAGTCACTGGGGACGGTTTCGGTACGGTTTGGCTGATCGATAGGAGGCGGAAATGCCGTTTGCACAGATATACCTGTTGGAAGGCCGCAGTGAAGAGCAGAAGCGGGCGGTGATCGAGAAGGTGACGGCGGCGCTGGTGGAAGCGCTGGACGCGCCGGTAGCGAATGTCCGGGTGTGGATCCATGACATGCCCAAGGAGAACTGGGGCATTGCGGGCAAGAGTGCGAAGGACCTGGGGCGTTAGCGTCAGGCGAAGATGACGAGCCGCGTGCGCAGCCAGGACGGCGCGGGCGGCGGGCAACAGAATAACGAGGCGAGGCAGCCGCAAGGCATGCAGCGCAGGAGAGAGGACGTGAGACGAGACACACGCGCGCCCGGTACGCGGGCGAAGCGAAGCGGCGCGCACGCGCTGGGTGCGGTGCTGGCCGTGGTGCTTGGTGGCTGCACGCAGGCACCGGATCTGAGCGCGATCCAGGCCGAGCGAGCCAAGCCGGTGCAACGCTACGACATCACGCAAGCGCTGGCGGCCAACGGGCAAGTCATCGTGGGCGCCACGCAGACGGGCGCAGCACTCGTCTCGGCCGACGCGGGCAAGAGCTGGACGCGCACCCAGTTGGGCGGGGCCTCGCTGATCGGGCTGGCCGCCTGTCCGGACGGCAGCTTTGTGGGCATCGACTTCTACCGCAAAGTCTGGAGCGCGGACGCCAGGGGCGGCAACTGGAAATCGGTTGCACTCGACAAGCCGCGCACCCCGCTTGCCGTCACCTGCGACGTTGCCAACCGCTGGTGGGTCGCCGGCACCCACGCCACCCTGGCCGTCAGCGCCGACCGGGGCGCGAGCTGGAAGGTCACCGACCTGAACGAAGACACCCAGATCACCGCGCTGCAATTCATCGACGACAAGCAAGGCGTAGCCGTTGGCGAATTCGGTCTCGTGCTCAAGAGCACCGACGGGGGTGCCAGCTGGACCAAGCAAGCGGCGGTAGCCGGCGAGTTCTACCCCTACGCCGTGTACTTTGCCAGTGCCGGCGAAGGCTGGATGAGCGGCATCGCCGGGCAGATCCTGCACACCCAGGACGGCGGTGCGAGCTGGAAAGCGCAAGACAACCCGACGCGTGCCGCGCTCTACCGGCTGTTTGCCCACCAGGGCCAGCCCTACGGCGTTGGAGCGGCCGGGCAAGTGGCGCGCTACGACAAGGCCAGCGGCGCCTGGCAAGCCCTTGCCTACACCGACGCGCAACCGGTCTTCCTCGGCGCGGGAGCCTCGCTCGACAAACAGGCGGCTTTGGTCATCGGGGGCCCGGGCGGGCTGATCCGTGCCATCGGCACCGCGAACTGAACAAGGAAAGCAGAAATGGTAAGCCGACTGCGCCACAGCATCACCCACCGGCTGCACGTAGCCGAAGAATGGCTGTTCGCCAACCCGAAGATCGTGCTCGGGCTCATCTTCGCCGTCACCTGTCTCTTCGCCCTGGCCCTGCCCAAGCTGCGCATCTACTCCGACTTTGCCGACCTGCTGCCGCAGGAACACGAATACATCAAGGTCTACAACCGGCTCAAGGAGAACTTCGGCGGGGCCAACATGATCGTCATGGCCGTCGAAGTCGAGAAGGGCACCATCTTCAACGACGAGACGCTCAAGCTCATCCACGAAGCCACCCAGGGCGTGGACAACCTGCCCAGCGTGAACCACAACCTGGTCTCGAGCCTCACGCACCGCACCGCGCGCAAGGTCTTCCTCTCGGCCGAAGGCAGCTTCGTCTCGCAGCCCTATTACGACCCGCAGAAGCCCAGCCGCTCGGTGGCCGAACTCGAAGCGCTCAAGGCCGACGTCATCGCCAACCCGACGCTCTACGGGCTGCTCGTCTCGCCGGACCTGAAGGCGGCCCTGATCAAGGCGCAGTTGAACGAAAGCGAACTTGACTACGTCAAGACCTTCGCCGAACTGCAGAAAGTGCGTGAAGCCGTCTCGCGGCCTGGGCACCAGATCCACGTCACCGGCAACCCGGTGCTCACCGGCTGGGTCTATACCTACCTGAACCAGATCATCGCCATCCTGGCCTGGACGCTGGCGCTGCTGGCCGCGCTGCTGATCCTGTACTTCCGCCGGCTCTACGGCATTGCGCTGCCGCTGCTGGGCATTGCGCTCTCGTCGATCTGGGGCCTGGGCTTCATGGCGCTGGTGGGCATCAACCTGGAGCCGCTGTCGCTGCCGATCCCGTTCCTGATCGCCGCGCGTGCCACCTCGCACGGCGTGCAACTGGTGGTGCGCTACTACGAAGAACTGGCGCGCACCCACAGCGGCAAGCAGGCGGCGCGAAACGCTCTGGACGCGCTGTTCCGGCCGGGGTCGCTGGCCATCATCGTCGATGCGATCGGCATTGCGGTGCTGGTGCTCGGTGCCGCCCCGTTCAACTACAAGCTCGGTATTGCCGCCGGCTTCTGGGGCTTCTCGGTCATCTTCACGGTGCACTTCATGGTGCCGCTGGCGCTGACCGTGCTGCCGCAGCCGAAGAAGATGGAAAACGCCAACCAGGGCGTGAGGAACTTCCTCGGCCGCATGATGGCCGCCACTGGCGGCACCGACGGGGGCGCGCGCTCGATCCTGATCCTGGCGCTGATCGGCGCCCTCGGCGGCAGCTACTTCGTCTCGCGCGTGCAACTGGGCGAATCGGAGCCGGGCAGCCCGCTGCTGCATCGCGACCACGACTACAACCTCTCGACCAAGGCGATCAACACCCTGTTCCCCGGCTCGGAAGAACTGCACGTGGCCGCGCGCACCGACGAGAAGGGCGGCATCAAGCGTCCCGAGGTGATGGCCGCCATCGAGCGCTTCCAGGCGCACATGCTCTCCGACCCGACGCTGGGCGGCACCAAGGCCATCCCGGGCGTGGTGCGGGTGGTCAACCGGCT
>WBZM01001346.1_pt2 | contig 20163 bp, 13 predicted proteins | sample 5204271 | NCBI WGS metagenome assembly WBZM01 (sample SAMN12344346, study PRJNA552823) | activated sludge metagenome | biome: Activated sludge suspended growth; feature: Nitrification reactor; material: Wastewater; isolation source: activated sludge from nitrification reactor of wastewater...
AATTCCTCCCCGTTGCGCAGCCATCTGACCTTGACGCTCTGCCCGACCTTCAGCCCCTTCACGACGCCAAGCGCTGTGTCGAGGTCCGATATGCGACTGTCGTCCACATGGGTGATGATGTCGCCGCCGATCAGGTATTGCGTACCGCCCCAGACCACCGGCCAGTCGCCCCCCTTCAGGCCCGCCTGGTCGGCGGCGCTGCCCGGTTCGACGGTTTCCACCAGAAAGCCCGTCGTCGCTGCCCATTCCTCGAAGGGAACGCCAAGGATCATCAGGATCGGCGGCGTCACCATCTTGCCGTAAAGCCCGTGCCAGGGGCGCGCAACCGTGCCGCCCGCAGCCAGTTCCCCGAAGACGGCCGTCAACACGTCGCCCGGAATGGCGAAGCCGACGTTGTCGGCCCTCGGTCCGTGAATCGACCGGCTGACCATCCCCAGCACCCGCCCGCAGTCATCCAGCAGCGGCCCGCCGGAATTGCCCGGATTGACGGTCGCGTCCGTCTGGATCATCGGACTGAGCCAGTCCCACGTCGTGCGCGGTATCACCCGCCCCAAGCCGGTCACGATACCTTGCGTGATCGTCTTGCCCAGCCCCAGCGGGAAGCCCACCGCGAAAGCCCGCTGTCCGACACCGATCCCTTCCGCCCCGGCGATCTCCAGCCCTTCGGGGGGATCGACCATGATCTGCAACCTAAGCAGCGCGATGTCGAGAAGAGGGTCGGTGCCGATCACATCGGCATCCCAGGCCCCCCAGTCGTCGAAAACGACCACCGTCTTCGCATCGGCGACGACGTGGTAGTTCGTGGCCACCGTGCCGTCCGTCAGATAGAAACCTGATCCGAAGCTGGGCAGCACCCGGTCGGCCACGCGAAATCGATCGATCGTCAGCGAAAAGACCTCGACAACCGAGGGGGCCGCTTGCCGATAGATTTCCTCGGCCGACAGCCCGCAGCGCGGATCGCCGGCCGACAGCGCGCTTCCGGGCAGGCAGGCGATTGCCGACGCCATGGCCAAAGCGACAATTCCGGCGATCTTCATCCGGCCATCCCTCCATCCTGCATAGCTACAGTCTGGCGGCCGAATCGCGCCCGCGTCATTGACTGGCCGCAATGGGCGCGGGCAGAAGGTCAGGCCTTCCAGTCCCAGGGCGTGGCGAATTCGCCCAGCTTTGCGCGCAGCACCGATTCATCCACCGTGCCGGTGCGGGCAATCCGCGCGACAAGGCCGCGCTTCTTGTCTTCGGACACCTCGGCGACATGGGCGGCAAGCCCCGCCTCTGCCAGCGCAGCATCGAAGATCCGCTGGATCGCGCGCTTGCGCAGGTCAGGCTTGAATATCTTGCCAACCGCCGTCTTCGGCAGTTCGGGCAGGATCTCGATGTGCTTGGGGACTGCCGCGCGTTCCTGGATCGTCTCGCGCGCGAAGGCCTCCAGTTCGGCCACCGTCGCGCTGGCGCCCTTGACCAGTTCGACATAGGCGCAGGGCAGTTCCCCCGCGAAGGCGTCCGGCTGGCCGATGGCGCCGACGAAGGCCACCGCCGGATGGCTGGCCAGCGCCTCTTCGATCATTGCCGGGTCGATGTTGTGGCCGCCCCGGATGATCAGATCCTTCGCCCGCCCGGTGATCCACAGATAGCCGTCCGCGTCGATGCGACCCAGATCGCCGGTGCGCAGAAAGCGCCCCTCGGCGAACAGGCCGCGGTTCTTGTCGGCCTCGGTGTAGGTCGATCCCTCGAAGACGCCCGGGTTGGCCACGCAGATCTCGCCCACCTCGTCCACGCCGCATTCGTGCCGGACGGTCCCGTCGCCGTTCGTGTGAAGGATGCGCACATGCGTATAGGGCAAGGGCAGCCCCACCGAACCCACCTTCTTCAGCCCGTCCACCGGGTTGCAGGATACAAGGCAGGTCGCCTCGGTCAGGCCGTAGCCTTCGGCCACCTGGACGCCTGTGGCCTTTTCGAACCGCTTGTAAAGCTCAAGCGGCAAGGGCGCCGAGCCCGAAATCGCCATGCGCAGCGACGACACGTCGGCATCGACCGGGCGCTGCACCAGCGCCGCGATGGCCGTGGGCACGGTGATGAGGAACGTCGCCTTCCAGCGCGCGATCAGTTTCCAGAAGTTGTCGAAGACCCCCTCGCCGCGATAGCCGGCCGGCGTCTGCAGCACGACATGGGCACCGCTGACGATGCAGGACATCAGGATCGGATAGGCCGCGAACACATGGAACAGCGGCAGCGGGCACATGAGCACGTCGGTCTCGTCGAACAGCAGCTCCGCCCCGAGCCAGCCGTTGTAGATCATGCCGGAATACTTGTGCTGCGCGACCTTCGGCATCCCGGTCGTGCCGCCGGTGTGAAAGAGCGCGGCGACGCGGTCGCCCTTGCTGTCGGCAAAGGTCAGCCGGTCGGCCGGCATCCGCGCGCAGGCGGCATTCAGGTCCATCACGCGGGCCTTGTGCGCGACCGGGTTCTTCGGCCGGATCAGCGGCACGATCCAGCTTTTCGGCGGCGCCAGGTAGCGGTTGAGATCGACCTCCAGCACCGTCTGCACGTTCGGCGCCTCGGCCACCGCGGCGGCAGCCTTCTGGGCAACATCGGTCTTGGGAAAGGATTTCAGCGTCACCAGCACCTTCGCGCCCGTTTCGCGCAGGATGGCGGCGATCTGTTCGGGTTCCAGCAGCGGGTTGATCGGGTTGACGACCCCCGCCACGGCACCCGCCGCCAGGACAACGGCAGTCTCAAGGCAGTTCGGCAGCAGGTAGGCCACGCGGTCGCCTTCGCCCACGCCAAGGCTGCGCAGAAGGTTCGCAGCTTGCGTGATGCGGGCATGATAGGCGGCCCAGGTCAGCGTCTCGGCCTTGTCCTTCGGCCCCGAAAGGATCTGAAAGCTGATCGCCGGGCGCGCGCCGAACCGGTCGCGGGTGCGGGTCAGAAGCTGATAAAGGGTCGACGGGACGTCCCGCTCGGACCAGGACATGGCCCTTTCGACGGCGTCGCGGTCGGCGACGCTGGCAAATCTTCCCATCGGCTCCCTCCCTGAACCCGCCGCGGCGATCCGTGGCGCGATCTGTATCTGTCCTGACACGGAATCATGGGGGGAAAGGCCCGACGGGGCAAGCGTGACGCTGCGATGCGGGGCCTTGAAGGCGCCTTGCCGACCTCACCGTTCCCCCGGCTGCGGCCGGCCGTCAGGCCTGCTCCGCCTGGGCACCCTCGGCCAGGCCGTCGGTGAACTGAAGCCGGGCAAGCCGGGCGTAGAGCCCGCCACCGGCAACCAGTTCCTCATGCGTGCCCTCGGCCACGATGCGGCCCTTGTCGAACACCACAATCCGGTCGGCCTTCTTCACAGTGGCAAGACGATGCGCGACGATCAGCACGGTGCGGGTCAGCGACAGTTCCTCGACCGCCTTCTGCACGGCCCCCTCGCTTTCGGCGTCCAGCGCGCTTGTCGCCTCGTCCAGAAGAAGGATCGGCGCGTCGCGCAGGATGGCGCGGGCCAGCGCGATGCGCTGCTTCTGACCGCCCGACAGCATCACGCCCCGCTCGCCGACATAGGTGTCGTAACCCTGCGGCAGCGCCGTCAGGAAGTCATGCGCCGCCGCCGCGCGGGCCGCCGCCTCGACCTCGGCATCGGTCGCATCGGGCCGGCCGAAACGGATGTTGTCGCGCGCCGAGGCGGCGAAGATCACCGGATCCTGCGGCACCAGCGCGATTGCCCGGCGGAAATCGGCACGCGCCATGTCGCGCAGGTCGACCCCGTCGATCATCACGCGGCCCCGGTCGGGGTCGTAGAACCGCAGCAGAAGCTGGATCACCGTCGTCTTGCCCGCCCCCGACGGCCCGACCAGCGCCACCGTCTCACCGGATCGGACCAGAAGGTCGACGTCATTCAGCGCCGACTGCGCGGGCCGCGTCGGGTAATGGAAGGTCACGCCTTCGAAGGCGATCTCGCCGCGCACCGGGCGTGGCAGCGCCCGTGGCTGTGCCGGTTCCCTGACCTGATCGGTGACGGCCAGAAGTTCGCCCAGCCGTTCGGTCGCCCCGGCGGCGCGCTGCAGCTCGCCCCAGATTTCCGACAGCGCGCCGACCGCGCCCGCCACCATGATCGCATAGATGACGAACTGCACCAGATCGCCCACGCTCATCGCGGCCGTGCGCACGTCGCGTGCGCCGACCCACAGGATGCCAACCACGCCGGCGAAGATCAGGAAGATCACGATGGCCGTCATCACCGCCCGCGCCCGGATGCGCGTCAGCGCCGAGGAATAGGAGGATTCCGTGACGGCGCCAAAACTTGCCCGGCTGGCATCCTCGTGCGTGAAGGCTTGCACGGTCTGCACCGACAGCAGCGCCTCGGACGCATTGCCCGAGGATTGCGCGATCCAGTCCTGGTTCTCGCGGCTCAGTTGCCGAAGCCGCCGCCCCAGAAGGACGATCGGCACGACCACCAGCGGAACCAGAAGCAGTGCAAGCCCCGTCAGCTTCGCCGAGGTGAACAGCATCAGGACGAAGCCGCCCAGGAAGATGAGCATGTTGCGCAGCGCCACCGACACCGAAGAGCCTATGACCGACAGCACCAGCGTCGTGTCGGTGGTGATGCGGCTGAGGACTTCGCCGGTCAGGAGGCGCTCGAAGAATGCCGGCGACATGCCGATGACCCGGTCGAACACGGCGCGGCGGATATCGGCCACGACGCGTTCGCCCAGCTTGGTCACAAGGAAATACCGTGCCGCCGTCCCCAGCGCCAAGAGCGCCGCAATCCCCAGTGCCGCGACGAAGTAAGCGTCAAGCAGCCCCGCCCCGTTATTGAACCCGTCGATGATTCGGCGCACCGCCAACGGCAGGATCAGGCTGATCGAGGCGGTCAGCACCAGTGCCAGCCCCGCCAGCACCGTCAGCCCGCGATAGGGGCGGATGAAGGGCCAGAGCGCGCGCAGCGATCCGATCCGTTTCGATGTCGCGCGGTCGGGAACCGCCGCTTCGGGTCTGCGCGCCATGGTGCCTCCGCTGATGTCGGCACGGGTTTAGGGGGATGAAGCGCGCGGGGCAAGGGCCCCGATCGCCGCGCCCGCCGCCAGACGCCGGCGCGCCTATCGCGCGACCGTGGCGGGCAGGTCCAGAACGGACCCGCCTGCCGCCGCGGCATCGGCTGGCTCGTGCGTGACAAGAATGGCCGGAATGCCGCGGGCGCGGATATGGTCGAAGGCGAAGGCGCGAACGGCGCTGCGCAAGCCGGGGTCGAGCCCCGAGAACGGTTCGTCCAGAAGAACCGCTTGTGGCTCGCACAGCAGCGTGCGCATCAGGGCGGCCCGGGCGCGCTGGCCGCCCGACAGCGTCGTCGGGTCGCGGTCGTAAAGCCCGCCAAGCCCGGCCAGCGCCAGCGCCTCGTCGACGCGCGCGCGCCGGGCGGCGCGCCCTCTTACCGTGGCCGCAAGCCCGAAGGCCAGATTGTCGCCGACCGACAGGTGGGGAAACAGCGCCGCATCCTGAAACATCAACCCGATGCGCCGCGCTTCGGCCGGCAGCGCGGTGACATCACGCCCGTTGAGCACGATCCGCCCCGCCGCCGTGAAACCATGCGCGAGATGGCCGCCGATCGCATCAAGAAGCGTCGACTTGCCGGCGCCGGACGGACCCATGATCGTCGCCACCTCGCCCGCCGCCACTGTGAGCGTCAGGGGGCCGAACAGCGGCTGCGCGTCGCCTTGGCTGACTGAAAGTCCGAGCAGTTCAAGCGTCATGTCGGGTCCTCCTTCCCGTGCCTGCCGCCCCGCAACCCGCGCCTGTTGCGGTGAAGAACCGCCGGAACAGCGAATGCCGCAAGATAGGCCAAGAAAGGCAACGCCGCCTGCAAGGTGGCGTAGACGCCGGCAATCCGCCGGTCCGAGGCCGAGGACAGGGCCACGGCCTCGGTCGTCAGGGTGGCGATGCGGCCCCCGCCCAGAAACAGCGTGGGCAGGTATTGTGCCACCGACACGGCAATGCCGATGGCCGCCGCGGTCAGCAGCGGCGACAGCAGGATGGGCAGCTTGACGGCAAGAAGCCGCCGGGTGGGCCCCGCCCCCAGCGATGCAGCGGCGCGCAGAAGCCGCGGGTCGAGGCTGCGCCAGGGATCGGACAGCGCGATCATGAGATAGGGAAAGACGAACAGAACCTGCGCCCAGACGACGGCCGCCAGCCCGTCCGGCAGACCGGTCGACAGGAATGCAACGTTCAGCCCGTAGACGAAGGCGATCTGCGGCACCAGAAGCGGCGCATAGATCAGGGCCTCGGCCCAGCCGGCCCGTACCATGCGGCCGCGATCCTCGCCCTCGAGCCAGGCTATGGCCAGAACCAGCGACAGCAAGGTTGTCGCCCCAGCCAGCATCAGCGTCTGGCCAAGCGGGCGCAGCCACCCCGCCCCGGCCGCGCCCCAGGCCCGAAGCGACCAGGTTTCCGGCAGAAGCCGGGGGAAGGGCCAGCGCCAGGCAAGCGACCAAAGCGCCATCGACGTCATCGCCAGCGCACCGAGCGCCAGCAGCGCCGCGGCCGCCAGCGCCGCCACATGCACCGCCGGCCCGATCCGCCGCCCGCGCCCGCCCCTGCGCAGCCACCCAAGGCCAAGGCGCGCCACCGCGCCTTCGCTCAGCCACAGCGCCAGGCAGGCGGCCAGCACGATCACCCCCTGCACCAGGGCCCCTGCCGAGGCCGGCAGACGTGCCTGCACGTCAGGGTCGCCGAACATGCGGGTCAGCATTACCGCCAGCGTCGGCGGGTTCGACGGCCCGAGGATCATCGCCATGTCGACGACCGACAGCGAATAGGCCAGCACAGCCCAGACCGGCAACCGGATCAGCGGCCATATCTGCGGCAGGATCGTCTTCAGCCAGACCGCACCCGGCGCATAACCCAGCGATCGCCCTGCCGCCAGCTGCGCCCGGACGGGAATCCGTGTCAGCGCCGTCAACATGACAAGCGCAAGGAACGGCACCTCCTTGACCACAAGCCCTGCTGTCAGCGCCAGACCCCAGGGATCGTGCACGGTGACCAGTTCCGGCGGCCGCTCCCACCCGACAAGGGGGGTGAGTGCCCGGGCAATCCAACCCGAAGGCGCGATCACAAAGGCAAGGCCGATCGCCACCGCTGCGTGGGGCGCCGCCAGAAAGGGGGCAAGCAGCCGCCCGGCCGCCCATGCTGTCAGGCGCCCGTGCGTCGCCGCGCAGAAGCCCGCGGCCAGAACCAGCGACAGCAAGGTGGCCCCGACACCGGTCGTCAGGGTCACGGTCAGGCTGGTGCCCAGACCCGGCAAGCCGGCAAACCGCCCCCAGGGTTCCAAATTCCATCCGCCGGCGCCGGCCGCGGCCATCAAGCCGAAAGCGGCACGCGCCGTCTCGGCCAGCCCGGCCAGGATCGGCAGGATCAGCCCGCCGAAAACGGCGGCCAGAACGCCTGCGCGCAGCCACCGGCCGTCTGGAGCCCGCCCCGTCACCGCGTGTAGCGCCGTGCCCATTCCTCGGCGATCCGCGTCATCCAGCTGGGATGGGGCTCCGGCAGCGTCGGCCCCAGGTCATCCAGCGCAGGCAGCGCGGGCGAACCTGGCAGCGCCGCAAACGCCGCTTTCGCCGCATCGTCCAGACGCGAGGGGTCGAGAACCGGGAACGAGCCGAGAACCGCGATGTCCTGCATGTGCGCCTGCGTCGCCGGATCGAGCAGGAAGTTCGCCACGACCCTGGCGCCCTCCTTGTGCGCGGCGTTGAAGGGGATGGCGACGAAGCTCATGTTGCCGATGGTGCCGCCCTCGGGCACGAAGGTGCGCGCCGTCTCCGGCAGCAGCCCCTGCGCGATGGCCGCCGCCGCCGAAGCCGGGTCGAACGACATGGCAATGTCGACCTCGCCGTCGTTCAGAAGCTGTTGCTGCACCGACTCGTTTTCCGGAAAGGCCTCGCCGCCGCGCCACAGGTTCGGGCGCAGCGCATCGTACCAGTCCCACAGCGGCGCGGTGGCCGGGCCGAAGGCCGCGTCGGTCGCGGGTTCCTGCAGGATCGCGGGATCGGGCGCCAATTCGACCAACGCCTGCTTGAGGAACGTCGCCCCCATGAAGTTCGACGGATCCGGGTGGGTCATCCGCCCCGGATGGGCAGCGGCCCAGCCGACGAAGTCCGCCATCCTGCGGGGGGGCCGGGCGGCGCGGGCGCTGTCATGGATGAACACGAACTTCGCAAGCCGCCAGGGGCTTTCCATCCCCTCGACCGGAACCGTGAAGTCGACCGTCGCCGCCGAGCCGGGCGTCAGGTCGAGATATTTCGCATTGGGCAGGTCGGCCAGGAAGGGGCCATCCAGAAGCCCCTGTTCCTTCATGGTCAGGAAGTTCGGCCCGTTGATCCAGATCAGGTCCACCGAACCGCCCGTGTCCTTGCCGGCCGCCTTTTCGGCCAGCACGCGCGTCACCGCCTCGGCCGTGTCGGCCAGCTTGGCCTGTTCGACACGCACGCCATAAAGCCGCTCGGTTTCCTGCCCCACCCAGGCAATGAAGGCATTGGTGCGCCCGTCCCCGCCCCAGGCGTTCCAGTAGACCGTCTGGCCCCGCGCGCCGTCCAGCGTGTCCTGCCAGTCGGCCAGGGCCGGTGCGGCCAGCGTCATGGACAATGCGGCAAGTAGGGCAAGGCGCATGGTGGCTCCGTTCGCGCTGCGCCTGCATCGTGATGCGGCGCGGCTTTTGGTCAAAGGCTGTGGCGATCTTGCCCCGGCACGGCAAATGCCGTCCAGCCCTGCCGCCAGCGCAACACTGTCGTCACCGCGCAGGCCGCGGAGAAGACGAAGGCAAGCCCGGCAAAGGCTGCGGGGATAAGACACATGGCCCCGAAGACGACAATGGTCTCGAAGCCCTCGGTCAGCCCGCCAAGATAGTGGATTCCCTTGGTCGGGAACGCCGTAGCCGTCCGCCCATGCCTTGCGGCGACGGCCGCAAAGGCCAGGAAGGACGACCCCGTGCCGACGAAGGCCGCAATCAGCACCGCTGCCGCCAGCGCGTTGGCATCGGGATCGGCCAGTGCGAATCCCACCGGCACCAGCGCGTAGAAGGCGAAGTCGAGCGTGATGTCGATGAAGGCACCGCGGTCCGTCGGGCCCGCGATCCGCGCGACTGCCCCGTCAAGGCCATCGAGCAAGCGGTTCAGAAGGATCAGGCAAAGCGCAATCCCCGGCATACCCGCAGCCAGTGCCGGCACCACCAGCAAGCCGATGGCGAAGCCCGCGATCGTGATGCCGTCTGCCCCGACGCCAGCCGCCGCCAGCAGCCGCGCGGGCGGCGTCAGGACGCGGCGCATGATCGGTTGCAGGGCGGCGTCGATCATCCCCGTCTCCAGCCGTGATAGCGTTCGGCCAGCCGAAGAAGCCGCGGGCTCAGACGGGCGCGCCGCCACGCGCCTGCCGCAAATCTGTTCGCCTCTGCCCAGGTCGGATAGATATGGACCGTCCGCAGGATCGCGCCCAGCCCCAGCCCGTTGCGCATGGCCAGCGCGAATTCGGCGATCATGTCGCCGGCCCGGTCGCCGACGATGGTCACCCCGAGGATGCGGTCGCGTCCGGGCACGGTCAGCACCTTCACGAAACCCTCTGCCGAGCCGTCAGTGATCGCCCGGTCCAGATCGTCGATGCCATAGCGGGTGACCTCGACGGCGATCCCCCTGTCCCGCGCCTCGGCCTCGCTCAGGCCGACGCGCGCCACTTCGGGGTCGGTGAAGATGGCCCGCGGCAAGACCCGTTCATCGACGCGAAAGCGGCGGATTGTGCCGAACAGCGCGTTCATGGCCGCGTACCACGCCTGATGACTGGCCGTATGGGTGAACTGCAGGCGGCCGACGACATCGCCGGCAACAAGGATGCTTGGGAATCGCGTCTGCATGAAGCCGTTGACGGCCAGCGGCCGGTCGGTCGGGATCCCCAGCGTTTCAAGGCCCAGGCCTGCCAGACGCGGCACCCGCCCGACGGCGACGACGATTTCGTCGCACGCGATGCGGTGGCGCGCACCGCCACCCTCGACGTCGATCCATCTGGCCTCGCCGGCCACGCCGCATGCGACGACCGTAGCACCCGTCAGGACGGACACACCGTCGGCGCCCAGCTTCGCCTGCACGGCCGCCGACACGTCTTCATCCTCGCGCGGCAGCAGCCGTGGCGTCATCTCCACCAGCGTGACGGCGGATCCGAGCCGCGCCAGCGCCTGCGCAAGTTCGCACCCGACCGGCCCGCCCCCCAGGATAGCCAGACGCGCCGGCGCCTCGGCGCGGGCCCCCAGGTTGTCCCACAGCGTGTCCGTCGTGAGAAACCCGGCCTGCTGCAGCCCGGGCACATCCGGCACCGCCGGCGCGGCGCCTGTGGCCAGAATGATCGCGCGCGTCGTCAGGCGGCGGACAGCACCGCCGGCAAGACTGACCTCGACTGTCCAGGGATCGGCGATCCGGGCATGGCCGGCCAGCACCTCGACGCCCATCGCCTCGTAACGCTCCACGCTGTCGTGGGGCGCGATGTCGGCGATCGCGCGCCGCACCCGGGCCATCACCTGCGCGAAAGGGACCGTCGCCCCGGAGGGGTGCAGACCGTAACGGTCGGCATGACGCATCTGGTGGGCAATCGCTGCGCTGCGGATCAGCGCCTTGGATGGAACACAGCCGTAGTTCAGGCAGTCGCCCCCCATCGCATGGGCCTCGACCAGCGTGACCTTCGCCCTGGCAACCGCCGCCACCTGCGCGCTGATCAGCCCCGCAGACCCGGCGCCTATGACGACAAGGTTGCGATCGAACCGGCGGGGCGGCGTCCAGCCACCAACCGGGCGGCGGCGTGTGGAAAACGAGCGGATCATGCCCGCATCGAGGCGAAAATCCATCGCATTGCAAGAAAAATCCAATCAGCACGGATTGTGGGCGCCGTAGCGGGGGTGGAAAGTATCACGTCATGGCGGCGGAAGACCGGCCAGGCATCGGCGGCAAAGGTCTGGTCCTGCGGATAATTCCGGGCGGCTTTTGTCAGTGGCCGCGAAGGATCGTTTTCGGCGCTGGTTGATCATCCCCGCGTCGAATTCCGGCCTGCAGCACCAAGCACGCCGTCGTCGCCATGACACGCCGGATCGCGGTCGGCTAAGCCCGCTACGGCGTCAGGCACAACGCGTTCTGCCCGGGCTTTGCCGATACAGTCTCAACCCCGGGTTCGGGCGGCGGATGGGGGGCGAGGCACTGGAATGTCATGTCGCCGGCACCATCCCCATGAGGCGATGGGCTGCACCGCGGGAGATCGCCGACAGCATCGTCGACGTCGCCTCGGACCGCTGGGCGATCAGAACGGGCATGCGATCGCGATCGACGGGGCGGAAAGCCTGTAAACGTCCGCGAACGTTCTTGCCCCGCCCAGGTCAGTCATCGTCGCCCGACGGCCTGAACGGCTGGGAGTCGCGGCGCGAGACGCGCCAGATATCGGTGCCCTCGCGCCGGTGTGCCGGGCCGAACCCGGCCCGGCTGAAGGCGGCGCCAGCCTCGGCGGCAGCCTCGTCAAGGATTTCGCCTTCATCCAGATGCGGATGGACGCGCCCTTGCATTAGCACCCGACCATCGACAATCACGGTGTCGACATCGGCCGCATTGGCAAAATGGGTCAGTCTCAGCACCGGCATCACCGGCGGATAAAGATGCGCCCGGCGCGCATTGACAAGCACGATGTCGGCCTTCTTGCCGACCTCGAGCGAGCCGATGTCGCGATCCAGACCAAGCGCCCTGGCAGCGTCGATGGTGCACATCTCCAGAACCTTGCCCTCGGGCAGTATGGCCGCATCGCGGAAATGACGCCGGTGGTAGTGCATTGCCTGCGCCATGTGGCGGAACATGTCGTAGCCGCGGTCCGGCGCCGATGCATCCGACCCCAGGCAGACCGTGATCCCCGCGTCGATCAGTTCCGGCACCGGGCAGCGGCCAAGGATCGACATGATGGCCGAGGGGTTGTGCGCGACGTTAGCGCCGGTCCGCAACAGTGCCGCGATATCCTCGCCGGTCAGGTCAACGGCGTGCGCAAGCACCGCCCACGGACCCAGAAGGCAAAGGTCTGCTGCCACCGCGACCGATCCGCTGCGGTGCCCGTCCTGCGTCAACAGAACCCCTGTGCGGTCGCGCAGGTCGGCAACCGCTTCGCTCATCGCGCGAATCCCGGCGCCGTCGGCAGCGAGATGCGCCGCGGTGTAGACCGGCAGGCTCAGCGCCGTGCCGGTCCTGCGGCCGATCACGTCGCCCCAGCGTCCGATCAATTCGGCGCAGACGGCCATCTGTGCGGCGAAATCCACCTCGGATTCGGCGAACCTTCCGTTGGCGGCCGGCCTTGCGTAGCGTTTGGGAAACGGTCGGCGGCCGGGACCGACGGCCATGATGGTGCGCAGCCCGCTTTCGAGCGTCGCGCCGGCATGCACGTCCCCGAACTCGGCGGAATCGGTGCGCATCACATCACCGCCGCCGCCCAGCAGCGAAACGGCGGTGGTCACGCCCGACTGGAGGCGCTCCAGCTGGGTCAGGCGCGCTTCGGCACGCCAGAAGCCGGGGGTCGAGGCGCGGGCATAGATCGCCTCGCAGATGTCGAACCAGAGATCGCCGTTCCCATCGCCTGCGGCCCGCACAAGACCGTGTCCCGCATGTCCGTGCGCGTCGATCAGCCCCGGCAGGGCGATGAAATCCCGACCGCCCAGCCGTTGCCGGCCCGCTGGCGGGCTGCCGGTACCGATTCCGCTGATGCGGTCCGCGGTGACGCTGATCCAGGCATCGTCCAGCACGCGCCGTTCGGCATCGACGGTCACGGCCACGACGCCGTGAATGACAAGATCAGGTCCGCTCATCCGAATATCTCCCGAAGGTCCACGTCGCGTGAGCGGTCATCATCAAGGTCCAGACGCGCCTCGAGATGCCCCAGGTGGTGTTCCATCGCGCCCTTGGCGCCGTCGACATCGCCCGCCCCGATCCGGGCCACGACTTCGGCATGTTCGTCGGGGCCGCAATCGGCGTGACTGGGAATCTGGTACATCGCCACGATCAGGGACGTGCGCGAGACCAGATCGCGCAGAACCTCGGCAAGATAGGGCGACCCCGCGAGATCGCCGATCAGCATGTGAAAGCCCCCTGAAAGCCGGATCACCGCCGTTGTGTCGCCGCGCTGGCGGGCGCTGCGTTCCTCGGCCACATGCGCACGCAGCCTTGCGATCATCGCGTCGGTGTGCGTTGCGCACAACCGCTCCACAAGCCGCGTCTCGACCGTGCGGCGCGCAAACAGGATGTCGCGCGCCTCTTCGATGGTGGGTTGCGCGACCGCGGCCCCGCGGTTGGGCTGGATCGTGACCAGCCCGTCGCGTTCCAGCGCGGCCAGCGCCTGCCGCACCTTCGCCCGCGACACATCGAAGATATCCGCCAGATTCTCTTCCTTCAGCCGCGTCCCGGGGCGCAGCTTGCGCTCGGCGATGGCTGTCCAGATTCGGTCGTAGATCGTGAGATTGCCGGAACCGTCGGCCAGATCCGCGATCAGCATTTCCACCTCTGCCCGTGTGCTACGGATCGCATACTTTTCAATGTCGACAATTTCGTCAACAGCATTTGCTATTTTTGTGAATTTTTTTGTAGACAATTTTGGATTTGCGCTTATCCGATAGAGCCACAGGAACGGCAGCCGCCCTCCGAGTCACCCTACCGCGCGGCAAGACGCGGGCACGGATCAACCCAACTGGAGACCCACATGAAACGATTCCTTCTCGCCACCGCCGTCTCGGCCCTCTTCGCTGTCGGCGCTCAGGCCGAGACGCTGCGCTATGCGACCGCGGGCGACATTTATGGCCTTGACCCCCACTCGGCAGCGTCAAGCTTCACCAACGCGTTCCACCACCACATCTATGAACCGCTGGTCCGCTACAACGCCGAGCTCAAGATCGAACCGGCGCTGGCGACAAGCTGGGAAGTCATCGAGCCGACCCGCGTGCGCTATCACCTGCGCGAAGGCGTCACCTTCCACGATGGTTCGCCCTTCACCGCCGACGATGTGGTCGCCTCGCTCAAGCGCGCGACGCACGAACATTCGCCGATCCGGGGCAACCTTCCGGGCCTTGTGGACGTGGTCAAGGTCGACGACTTCACCGTCGATCTTGTCCGCGCCGCGCCATCGCCGCTGCTGAACAACTACCTTACCAACATCTACATCATGGATTCGGGCTGGATGGAGGCGCACAACGCCAGCAATCCGGTCGATGCAACCAAGGGCGAGGAAGGCTACGCGACCTCGCACGCCAACGGCACCGGGCCCTTCATCGTCGAAAGCCGCCGGCCCGACGCGGAAACGGTGCTGGTCGTCAACGAGAAGTGGTGGGACGAGCCCAAGCATAACCTCACCCGCATCGTCCACACCCCCATCGCCTCGGACGCGACCCGCGTGGCGGCGCTGCTGTCGGGCGAGGTCGACCTGATCGAGCCGGCGCCGCTCCAGGATGCGGCGCGCATCGAGAACACGCCAGGCGTGCGGATGCTGCAAAGCCCGGGCCTGCGCACCATCATGATGGGCTTCAACATGGGCCCGAAGCTGGTCGACGGCACCACCGAGGGCAACCCCTTCGCGGATGTCCGCGTGCGGCGCGCCTTCGAGATGGCAATCAACATGGACGCCATCCGCGAAAAGATCATGCGCGGCAAATCCCGCAACGCGGGCACGCTGGTCGCACCCGAGGTTCCGGGCTTTGCCGAGGCGCTGAATGCCCGCCCGGCCTATGACCCCGCCGCTGCCAAGGCCCTGCTGGCCGAGGCGGGCTATGGCGATGGCTTCGCCTTCAACCTCAGCTGCCCGAACGACGCCTATGTGAACGGCGAGGCGGTCTGCCAGGCCATCGTCGCCATGCTGGCCCAGGTCGGCGTCGAGGCGCGGCTGACCTCGCAGATCCGCGCGCTGCACTTCGAACGCGCCCAGAAGGGCGAGACCGACATGTTCATGCTGGGCTGGGCCACGCTGCCGATGCTTGACGGCTTCAGCGTGATCTCGGCGCTGCTGCACAAGCCCGAAGGCGTGTTCGGCACGTGGAACTTCGGCGGCTACGACAATCCGAAGATCGACGAGCTGACCAAGGCGATCGACATCGAACTCGACGAAACCAAGCGCCGCGAGATGATGGCCGAAGCCTTCGCCCTGGCGAAGGAAGACGTCGCCTGGCTGCCCTTGCACCAGCAGCCGATGTCCTGGGCCGTGCGTGATGGCGTCGAAGTGATCCAGACGCCCGACGACCTTGTCCGGCTCTGGCTGGCGCGCGTGACGGCCGCCCAAGGGAAGACCGCCGAATGACCGATCTGCTGATCCGCAATGCCCGTCCCGACGGCGGCGCCCCAACCGACATCCTGATCCGCAAAGGTCGCTTTGCGGCCTTCGGCCCCGCGCTCGACGCCCCCGGCGTACCCATGGCGGACGCGGGCGGCCGCATTGCGCTGCCGGGTCTTGTCGACGCACATACGCATCTCGACAAGACGCTGATGGGCCTGCCGTGGTACCGCAACGAGGGCGCGGTCGAGCTTGGCGCCATGATCGACAACGAACGCGCCGTGCGCCACGACCCGGCCATCGACTTCCACGTCCAGTCCATGCGGCACGCGCTGACGCTGGTGGCGAACGGCGCCACGCTGATCCGCAGCCATGTCGACATCGACACCGAACACGGCCTGCGCATGGTCGAGGGCGTCCTGGCCACGCGCACGGCGTTGCGCGATGTCGTCGACATCGAACTGGTGGCCTTCCCGCAATCCGGCCTGCTGATCCGCCCCGGCACACTGGCGTTGATGGAACAGTCGCTTTCTCGGGGGTTTGACGTCGTGGGCGGGCTGGACCCCGCCGGCATGGACCGCGATCCCAAGGGCCATCTCGATGCCGTGTTCGCGCTGGCTGAACGCTTCGGCCGCCCGGTGGACATCCACTTGCACGAACCCGGTCATCTGGGCGCCTTCTCGACCGAACTGATCCTCGAGCGCACCCGCGCATTGGGCATGCAGGGCAAGGTCACCATCAGCCACGCCTTCTGCCTGGGCATGAACGACTGGCACCGCACCGGCCGACTGATCGATGCCATCGCCGAATTGGACGTCGCGGTGATGACCGTGGGCTCGCCCTCGGTTGAAGTCCCGCAAGTCGCACGGCTCCGCACTGCTGGCGTGCGGATGGGCGGCGGCTGCGACGGCGTTCAGGACAGCTGGAGCCCGCTGTCGCGCCCCGACATGCTGGACCGCGCGCGGATCATCGCGCTCAAGAACAACCTGCGCAGCGACGCAGGCCTTGCGATGGCGCTCGACCTCTGCGCCAGCGGAGGGGCCGCCGCAATGGACCGACGCGCGCACGGGCTCGAGGCAGGGCTGCCGGGCGATCTGGTGCTGGTCGAGGGTGAAACGGTCGCCCATGCGGTGATCCTGGCCGCGCCGCGCGCGCTGGTTGTGAAGGGAGGCCGCATCACCGCCCGCAACGGCAAGTCGGAAATGTCCGTTCCATGACGCTGGCCAGGCTGACCCTGGGCGAACGCCCCGCCGGCCGCACCGCATTGGGGGCCCGCTGGATCGTGGGCCACCGCGACGGCGCACATTGCCTGCTCGAAGGCGGAGAGATCGTGATCGAAGGGGCCGCGATTATCTACGTCGGACCCCGTTTTCCCGGCGAAGTCGCCCGCCGGATCGACTTGGGCGAGGCGCTCGTCTCGCCCGGATTCATTGACCTCGATTCGCTGTCCGACCTCGACACGACCCTTCTGGGCGTCGATCACCAGCCAGCCTGGGCCAAGGGCCGCGTCTGGCCGCGAAGCTATGTCGAACGCGGCCCGTACGAAATGTATTCGCCCGACGAACTGGCATTCCAGAAGCGTTTCGCCTTCGCCCAGTTGCTGATGAACGGCATCACGACCGCCCTGCCCATCGCCTCGCTGTTCTATCGCGAATGGGGCGAGACGGTCACGGAATTCGAGGCCGCGGCAAAGGCCGCCGGCGAACTCGGGCTGCGGGTCTATCTGGGCCCGGCCTACCGCTCTGGCGGGATGGTCTGCGAGGCGCCGGGCCAGTTGGTGCCAGTCTTCGACGAGCCACGGGGATTGGCCGGACTCGATGCCGCGATAGCCTTCGTGGCGCGCGTCCAGGGCAGCCACCAGGGCCTCGTGCAGGGCATGCTGGCCCCCGACCGGGTCGAGACATGCACGGCAGGCCTCCTGCGCCGCACGATGGCGGCAGCCGACGAGATGGATCTTCCCGTACGCCTCCACATGGCGCAGGGGCGGATGGAGCGTGACACCGTCGCCCGCCTGCACGGCACGACGGCACCGCAATGGCTGGCGCGCGAAGGGCTCCTCTCCGACCGGCTCATCGCGCCGCATGCCGTCGAGGCCGACCCCGAGGATCTGCGGCTTTACGCTGCCCACGGCGTGACGATCGCCCATTGCCCCTTGGTCTACGCCCGGAGCGGCGCAATCCTGCGATCGTTCCGGCGCTGCCGCGACATGGGAATCCGCATCGGCATGGGCACCGACACTGCACCGCCCGACATGGTCCTGAACATGGCTGTGGCCGTGATGACGGGGCGCATCGCGGAAGGGTCGCCAACCGTCCTGACCAGCGCCGAAGTCTTCGATGCGGCGACGACTGGCGGTGCCGATGCGCTGCGTCGCCCCGATCTGGGCCGGCTGATGCCGGGCGCCAGGGCCGACATTGCCATCTTCGATCTGGCCGATCCGTGGTTCGCCCCGGCCATCGACCCCATTCAGACGCTGATCCTGTCGGCCAACGGCCGCAGCACCAGGGCGGTCTTTGTCGACGGCCGGCTGTCGATGCGCAACGGCGAGGTCGCCGGACTGGACATGGCCGCGGCCCGCCGCCGCGCCCAGGCCCAGTTCGACGGGCTTGTCCTGAAATACCCCGACCGCACCTGGGGCCACCCCGCGGTGGAACGGATCTTCCCGCCAACCTACCCCCGGTACTGACCGAAGGGACGAGCCGACCTCCGGCAACGGCGCCGGAAGGGCATTTCAGGCCCCCTCCCGAACCCCGCGCAACGGCAACCCCGTCCGGCGGCTGCCCCGCATCGTGCGTTCGGTGAACGGGAAAACCTGGCCCGCGGCCCGGCAAAGGACGGTTTCCGAAAGCGAGGGTGGCGGTTACTGTCCCGCGCCCTCTCCATCCGAAATCGGCGTGGCTCACACATCGAATTCGCCCCGTGCCCGGCAGGACCAAACCCCGCCATGGTCGGGGCACTCCGGCGCAGAGAGCGGGGACCTAACGGGGGACAGGAAATCGAAAAGGCCTCAAAGTCGGCCCGATTTCATTCGCTTAGATCGATTTTTTTGGTGGAGCAGAGGGGGATCGAACCCCTGACCTCGTCATTGCGAACGACGCGCTCTCCCAACTGAGCTACTGCCCCGCACCGGGGCGCTATGTGACGGATGGCGGGGCGGAAGTCAAGCGATCCGGCCCCGCTTTGCCGCGAAATTTTCGCGTCGCCTCAGACCCGCGCAGCACCCGCCCGGTGGAGGAATTCGACGATCTCCGCCGCGGGCCGTGCCCCCGGCAGCCGCCCGGCCTCGCGCCCCCTGTGCCACAGGATAAGAAGCGGAATGCCGCGGATGCCAAGTCTTTGCGAAACTGAGGGAAATTCCTCGGTGTTGATCTTGGCGAACCGGACCTTGCCGGCCATTGTCTGCGCCGCCTTGGCAAATTCGGGTGCCATCATGCGGCAGGGGCCGCACCAGGAGGCCCAGTAGTCGACCACCAGCGGCAATTCGTCGCCGCGCGTCGCCTTGTCATGCGCGGACAGATCAAGTTCCGCCACCTTCCCCGCCATCAGCGGCGCGCCGCAGACCCCGCATTTCGGCCCCGCATCGAACCGCGCCAGTGGCACGCGATTGGACTGGCCGCAGGCCAGGCAGGCAAGTTTGACGGCGTCGGACATGCAGGCCTCCATACATTCATCATCCAGAATACATGGGGGCCATCCGCCGAAATGCAAGCGGCGGCGCACAGTGCCGCGCCGCCGCAAGCCCGATCATCAACAGGCCGGCAGACTATTCAGCCGCCTCGGCATAGCTTTCGACCGGCGGGCAGATGCACACCAGATGGAGGTCGCCGTAGACGTTGTCGACGCGCCCGACCGGCGGCCAGTACTTGTCGACCCGGAACGCCCCCGGCGGGAAGCAGCCCTGTTCGCGCGAATAGGGCCGGTTCCAGTCCCCGATCAGTGCGCTCACGGTATGCGGCGCATGCTTCAGCGGGTTGTTCTCGGCATCCATCTCGCCCTTCTCGATGGCGGCGATCTCGTCGCGGATCGACAGCATCGCGGTGACGAAACGGTCAAGCTCGGCCTTGGTTTCCGACTCGGTCGGTTCCACCATCAGCGTGCCGGCGACCGGCCAGCTCATCGTCGGCGCGTGGAAGCCGTTGTCGATCAGCCGCTTGGCGATGTCGTCGACGGTGACATGGGCGCTGTCGGCGAAAGGACGGGTGTCGAGGATGCATTCATGCGCCACACGCCCCCCCTTGCCCCTGAACAGCACGCCATAGGCGCCCTCCAGCCGCTTGGCGATGTAGTTGGCGTTCAGGATCGCCACCTTCGTCGCCTGCGTCAGGCCCGCGCCGCCCATCATCAGCACATAGGCCCAGGAAATCACCAGGATCGAGGCCGAACCATAGGGGGCCGCGCTGACGGGCCCTTCGCGCCCGCCGGTCTCCGGGTGCCCCGGCAGGTGCGGCGCCAGATGCGCCTTGACCCCGATCGGCCCCATGCCGGGGCCGCCGCCGCCATGCGGGATGGCGAAGGTCTTGTGGAGGTTCAGGTGGCTCACGTCGCCGCCAAGGTCGCCCGGACGCACCAGCCCGACCATCGCGTTCATGTTCGCGCCGTCGATATAGACCTGCCCGCCGTGCTTGTGCGTGATCGCGCAGACCTCGCGCACGGTTTCCTCGAAGACACCGTGGGTCGAGGGGTAGGTGATCATGCAGGCGGCAAGGTTCGCCCCCGCCGCCTCGGCCTTGGCACGGAAATCGTCCAGGTCGATGTCGCCGTTTTCGGCGGACTTCACGACGACGACCTTCATCCCCACCATCTGCGCCGAGGCCGGGTTGGTGCCGTGGGCGCTGACCGGAATCAGGCAGACATCGCGGTGTGCCTGGCCCCTGG
>WBZM01001264.1_pt2 | contig 20157 bp, 22 predicted proteins | sample 5204271 | NCBI WGS metagenome assembly WBZM01 (sample SAMN12344346, study PRJNA552823) | activated sludge metagenome | biome: Activated sludge suspended growth; feature: Nitrification reactor; material: Wastewater; isolation source: activated sludge from nitrification reactor of wastewater...
GAGTGCTAGTTCCCAGCTGTAAAACCAGACAATAATAAGCGTCAGGAACATCGTAATAAACATCTGGAAAAAGTTATTCGCAAACATGTTCATAAACTGCGTCACTTCAAAAATAGTGCGATTCAGGCGGTTAATAATTGTCCCCGTCAGCTCTTTGTCATAGTAGCTTTGTGGCAGTTTCAAAAGATGCGAATAGTACCGCTCACTGAGTTGTTTTTTCAGCTTGGCGCTCATAATATCGCCCAAATATCCGCCCCAGTTAGTAAATAGAGTGCCCGCAACATCGACAATAAATAGCCCGACAGCAAACCACAGTGCCCCTGTAACATCTGCCGACCCTGTTTTTATAGAATTCACAATCAAGTCAGTTGCGCCTTTTAGCAAAAACGGTACCGCAAGCGCCGAAGCGCTCATCAAAATCGAAAAGACAACAATCCCCGTATAATACGGCCACAAGTTGCGCGCGTAGCCCAAAACTTTTAGGAGTGTTTTCATGCTACTCCACAGTATAGCAGATCATTTTTTGGCATAATACCGTGCCAAAAAATCATCGCGAAAATTATAGAAGGTGCCGCTGGCAATATGAGCACGAATGTCATCGACAAGTTTAATGATAAATCGTTCGTTGTGGTACGAAATCAGTGTTGCTGCGAGCATCTCTTTGGCGCGCTTTAAGTGCTGAATATAAGCTCGTGAATATTCGGCACAAACTTTGCAATCACATTCAGGGTCAAGTGGCTCGAAGCTTTCACGATGTTTTGCGGCCGTTATATTGTACCGACCATCGCGTGTATACACTGCGCCGTTACGCGCTACACGTGTTGGCGAAACACAGTCAAAGGTATCGACCCCCATTTCTATCGCCGCAAAAATATCATCGGGCTCGCTAATACCTAGTAGATGTTTTGGCTTGTCGGCGGGTAGCTCTTCATTGACCCAACGCACAATGTCGCTAAGCTGAGATTTTTCGATCGCGCCACCTATACCGTAGCCGTCAAAATCTTGCGCTGCCAAAAACCGAGCTGTATCGCGACGAAGATCTTCGTAATTGGCTCCCTGCAAAACACCAAACAGTGCCTGGTATGGTCGAGTAGGGTGCTCTTGCTGCAGGCGTCGAAATTCAGTCACCGAACGCTTCGCCCAAGCATGCGTACGCGCCAGTGCTTCTTCTTGATAGGGTCGTGGATCTGCCAAACTCGTGAGTTCGTCAAACGCAAAACAAATGTCAGCACCCAACGCATGTTGGATCTGCATCGAAACCTCTGGCGTAAATCGGTGCATGCTGCCGTCGCGATGCGATTTAAAATTCACACCATCTTCATCAACGAATGCATGCCGCGTACTCTTGGCAGCTACCGTTGCTTCGTCACTTTGCATCGCAATCACCTTTTTGTAACCACTGCCCAGACTCAGCACCTGAAACCCACCACTGTCGGTAAATGTTGGCCCATCCCAATTTTCAAACTTTCCTACCCCACCTGCTTTTTCAATCAGTTGCGGGCCAGGTTGCAAATACAAATGAAAGGCATTCGAAAGGATTGCTTGTGCACCGACTTCGTGCATCATATCCATCGTCAGCGCTTTCATCGCAGCAGCCGTACCAACAGGAATAAACGCAGGCGTTGCGATATTACCATGTGGAGTATGAATAGTGCCCGTTCGCATCATGCGTTTATCACCAGGTGCATGCTCAATCGTAAAACTAAAACTTCTCTGCGGCATAAATTATACGACAGTTGCTCCGAGGTTTTCGGTAGCAGTATCCCCAATTTTCTGTAGAATTTTCGCTACATCTTTGTCGGTAAGTGTTTGCGTATGGCTCGTTACTTGCACGCGCAACGTAATAGTTTTTTGGTCGTCGCCTTCGACCTGATACACATCACGCGGAGTAATGCGTATTTCAACATCTTCATCACTGCTCGCAGCATTCCATGCCGCCCAAAAGACATCTTCGTACTTTTTATCTGTTGCAACTTTTAGCGATATATCTTGCGTCACGCTCGGGAATTTACTCAGCGGAGAATAACCACTACGCGGTGTTTCGTAAGCTTTTTGTAACCCTTCAAGATCGAGCGTCATTGTCGCTGTGTAATGTGGTAATTTGAAGTTTTTTATTACACTTTGTTGTAGCTCGCCAACCATGCCAATAAATGTTCCGTCGCGTGTTTCTACGAGCGCACTGCGTGTTTGATCAAACGGAGCGGTTACAGGAAAATCTAACGGTTCGGTAATCGGTTTTAGCTTTAGCGTAAATCCAAGATCTTTTGCTAGCTGCGTTACAAGTGTACGCATGTAATAATATGCGGCGCCTTCATGTGGTTTTTTACTCGCATATACAGCATCGACAAATTCCATTTCACTCGGCAGCCCATCGTCATCATTGGCATGGTATTTTTTGTTGTGACCTTTGCCAATTTCAAACAATACAAATTCATCATGACCTGCTTTTATGTTCATATGTACTTTGTCGAGCAAGCTCGGCAGCACACCGAGTCGGTAGTACTGCAGATCAGGGCTTAGTGCATTCGAAAGCCCAAATGCCTGGTCTACATCCTGCTCGGCTTTTTGCATAATTTTTTCGTGCACAAAGCTATAGGTCAGAACTTCGTTTGCGCCCGCTTTCGCCAAACTATCACGAATTTTTTGCTTCACTATTTGTTTGCCATTTTTTGTCACAGGTTTTGTGCTGCGCATCGGTAATTCGCGTGGTAGTTTATCAAACCCATATAGTCGCCCGACTTCTTCTACGATGTCTTCGGGCTGTTCAATGTCGGTGCGCCAAAATGGAGCAGTGATCAGTAGTGTATTCTCGTCATCTTCAGTTGGGTACGATGCAAAGTTAGCCCGACGCAACAAATTGCCAACTTCAATAGTTGTTAATCGTAAACCTAGACGAGCATTAATGAACTCGGTCGAAACAGGCAGTTCATTACAAAGCGACACTTCATCAAGTTGACCAGACTTGTCAGGAAGATCATATATAGTACTTGCTTGCTCACCACCCGCAAGTTCACATATCAGCTGCATCAGCTTACTGATTACTCGACCATTCTGTAATGGCGACTGACCTTTATTAAACCTTGTCAGTGCATCAGTAAATAATCCGTGCTTCATGCTGCTGCGTCGCACGGCATACATATCAAAATTGGCACACTCTAGCACAATATTGGTCGTCTCATCCGACACTTCGCTGTTATTTCCACCCATAACACCCGCCAAGCCCACGGGGCCTTCACCATCGGCAATAACAATATCAGTATTATCAAATTCATATGTCTTACCGTTTAGCAATTCTGCTTTTTCGCCGCCACGCGCCATACGCGCACCGAGCTTATGCCCACGAAGTTTGTCATAGTCATATGCATGCGTCGGCTGAGCAGTCAGTAGCATGATATAGTTTGTAAGGTCGACAATATTATTGATTGGTTTCCCACCCCAGCGCACCAACGTTGTTTGTAACCACAGTGGACTAGGTTCAACTTTTACGTTTTTCATTGTAACCGCCATAAAGCGGGGCACCTTTTCAGGCACATCGTTAAATACTTCAAGCTCCAATCCACTTGCATTTTTAAATTGCGGCATCTGCCAGTACCATTCGGGGTTTACATAACGAGTATCACCCTCATCTTCATCCTCTGTTCGCAAACCTTTCAAAATTGCCGAAATTTCTCGTGCCACACCTAGCTGCCCAAACAAATCTGGACGGTGGGTAAACATCTTGTTTTCGATATCGATGATCGTGTCGTCTAACCCAAACATTTCCGCAAAGCTCGTCCCTGCCTCTAGTGTTTTTCCTTCAGGCAAATCTTTTTCGGTGATTTCTATAATTCCGTCGTGGTCGCTATTGATCGCCAGTTCGTCGCCCGCGGCCAACATTCCGTTACTCATAATTCCGCGCAGCTCACGAGCGCCTAGTGTAAACGGCTCTGCGTCGTCGAACGTACTCGGCACAATACTTTCGGGTGGCAGCCACACCGCCCACATATTTGCATGGACATTCGGTGCACCGCACACTGCCTGAACGTAGCCGTCAGGTTCTAGATTCTTGACTCTAGATTTTAGGGGGCTATCGCCAACATCAATTTTGCAAACACTTAGCTTGTCAGCATTCGGATGCTTTTCGCATTCGACCACCCGCACGATCACCGCGTCTTTGTATTTCGCACCCAAATCAATCACTTCTTCCACACCACCCAACTGCGCATTTATTCGTGCTACCAATTCATCGACTGGTGGGAGTTCGAAATCTATAAATTGTTTAACCGTATTTAAGCTAACTTTCATTCGTCATCTCCTCGCTGAATTTCAATGAATACATCTTGTCTATCGATTGCGTCAAAAACATGCGTTAAGTACGATACTAACTCACTCCGCACATCTTTTGGATGTGCCCAAACAATCTCTGAGCATTTATCGGTCTCGGCAATTATTGGCATGCCTTCCCATTTTTTAATACTAAAAAAACTGTCGACATAATCATGTTGGCCAGCTGGCTGGTAACGATGTAGTGTTATGGTGTGATCAACCGATTTTTCATCAGCCGAAATACCTGCCTCTTCTTGCAATTCACGAACTGCCGCGCTCTTGAATGACTCATTTTGTTCGACATGCCCTGAAGGCAAGCCTAATTTTCCATCCATATACCCAGTATTGCTTCGTCGCATAAAAAGCACCTTGCCGTCATTGTCACGTAGAATTGCATGTGCGGCAGCTTTCAGTTTAAAATAATCACTCATTTATAATTGCTCCACTATTACATCACGAACCAAAGGAAACTCTGTGTATGGTAGGTTACGACTTTCTGATCCAAAGTGACCTTCATTGCGGATGATCTGTGTTCCACCTAAGTGATCGAACAAAGCACGTCCTTGCTTGTCATCACACCCCCAAGGATCATCCACAGAATTTATGAATGTAAAATTTTTAGAGTTCTGTTTTATCTTACTCCAATCATATGAATCCTGAAGGATGGGATCTTTGGTTTGACCAAAAAGAGGAGTTGAATATCCAGCAACAAGGACACTTCCTCTCACTCTAACTTCACTATTTTCTAGAATACTCAGCACGAGTGGTGCACCCGCCGAATGCCCCACGAGCAGCGTGTCTTCAGTAAAGCTATGTGCCTCTAAAACTTTTGGTAAAAATGAGCTGATAGGTTCGTGATTGATCTCTTTATAGTAAGGTGTTTCAACAATATGTCCACGCATTTCTAATTCTTTCTTCAACCATGCATACCAATAATACTTATTATCTGGCGAACAATCAGTACCATGAAAAATTATAACTTTCATATCATCTCTCTCAATATTTTCTTCACTTCATTATAAATCACTTTATGACCTTTTGCATTTGGATGGATTCCATCGGGCATGGTTTCGACATTCTGCTGAGCATCATACGTGACTTGCCAGAGGGGCACAAATGCAACATCTTCCCTATCGGCACACTCACGCAGAATATTTTCGTAAACTTTCACCAGATTATTAGAGTAGTGCAGCGCAGAGTTCCAGCTTGTTGGCTGGACACGTGAATCTACGCAAGCGCTGCAACCTAGTACCAAAACGTCTCCAAAATTTTTTGCTGATTTTATAATTTCTTGAACGTTATTGCGAAAATCATCTTCAGACGTACGCCTAACGCCATTTTTTTCATAACTATCGTTGACGCCGATTGCAACGATCGTAAGTATTTGTTCATTATTTTTGCGAGCCTGACTTTCGGGCATGATCCGTTCACGAACCTCTTGGCTAGTATGCCCGCTTACGCTCAAATTTATTATATTGATTTCTTTTTTTCCTGCATACGAATCATTGAAGAAATCACGCTGTAGTAATCGCACCCAGCCGCCATCTATTTCATCATAGAACCCTTGACCAATACTATCGCCAAAAACAAGGATTCTCCCTATCATACTTGTTTGCCTTTATTGACTTTTTTCGTCTTTTTTGCTACAGTAGAAGTATCACCATGTTTAGGCAGGCCTAAGGTTTCGTACCGACCGCTACTCCTAGACGTTTCACCAGCCCCGCCTAAGGTTTCGACCGACCGTGTGGGCTGGTTTTTATATGGCTTGTACTGCATCTTTTGCTCCAGCTGATCAATTCGTACAATATACTTCAGTCGCGACCGAAGCAGCTTCGAAAAACGTACGTTTGGAACCATTATGTGCAGTAGTTTCTGTCGCTCAATTAAGTACTCGTGCAAGCAAGCAAAATCACCATCGCCACTTATAATAATAGCTTTGTCGTATTCATCATACACTTTTGCCGCAGCATACAGTACCAGTTCAGCGTCAACATTTCCTTTCATGGTCGGCTTGCCATTTTCTACATACGCAACGGTGGGCTTAAATACTAGCTGATAACCTGCTAGTGAAAGATGCGAATAAAGCTGTTCGTTTCCTGGAACCATACCGATAAAAAGATACGCCTTTTCTACCCCGTACTTATTTTTCAAATACAGCCTAAACTTCTTAAAATCAAGCTTCCAACCTTGTGACTGTACACCAAGATTTAAGTTTTGGCTGTCGATAAATGCGTAGACTACTGGCTTCTTTTGTGCCATATTAAAACTGCCTCAAAAAGTCTAACTTTGCGCTTTCAAAATGCCGCACGTCTTCGATAGCGTGCTTCATCATAACAAGGCGGTCGATTCCGCAGCCGAAGGCAAACCCTGTGTAAACATTTGGGTCGATATCGGCAGCCTTCAAGACATTTGGATGAATCATGCCGCAGCCCAAAAGTTCGATCCAGCCTTCGCCGCTACACACTTTGCAGGCTTTGTCTTTACTCTCACCACTACCTTCAGTTTCTGCTCCGCAGAAGGGACAACTCAGCGCAAATTCAAAACTCGGTTCGGTAAATGGGAAATAAAATGGATTTACCCGTACTTCGAGTTTTTTGCCATAGTATTCTTCTAGAAAAGTTTGTAACGTAGCAATCAACATACCCGCATGCACGCCTTTGGCTACATACACACCTTCTATTTGGTAAAACGTATGTTCGTGCCGTGCGTCTAGGTCTTCATTGCGAAATACACGGTCGGGTACTACGGCGGCAATGGCTTCGCCGCGTTCTAGATTTTCGCGGTATTTTTTTAGCACGCGGTTTTGCATCGTGCTGGTGTGTGCGGGTGCAACTAATGGGTGGCCCTCATTGTCTTTTTCGACAGTCATAAATGTATCGTAATCGTCGCGTGCGGGATGGTCTTTGGGGAAGTTGAGGGTTTCGAACATATGATATTGGTCGTCAATTTCACGCGATTCTTCTACTACAAATCCCATGTGCTCAAAAATTTCACTCAGACGAGCAATTTCTTGCATAAGTGGATGAACAGAACCTTGCGAACTAGGAAGCAATGCGGGGATCGCAGCATTAGCATCCATCGGCGCCGTTACGTCGATTGGCGCAAGTTCTACCGCTACTTCAGTTTCGCTCATAACCTTGTCTTTTAGCTCCTGGCGCAAAGCATTAACCGCCGCACCGTACTGCGCTCGATGTTCGGGTGCAGTATTTTTTATTTCACTCAACAGCCGCTTTAGTTCTGGAGCTTTTAAAATATCTGCTTTATTTTCTAAACTATCGTAACGCTGCAACAAAAGTGTGCGAGTTGTAGTAATCTCTTCCATATCTGTTACATAGTATACACTAATTCGAGAGTGAGGTTTAGCGTGTTGCAATCCAAACAAGCAATGCGAGTGTAGCAAGCGCAATGAGCACCCACGCCCATGCAAGACTAGTGGTTTTTTTGGTGTTTTCTAAATACGCAGAATCATCGATTCCATCTGGGCGATCACCCATTTCTTCGGCAGCTTTTTTCTTGGCTTTTTCGGCCAATTCTGCAGCTATTTTTTCTTGCAGTTTTGTGCGTGTATTTTGCTGACTTATAAATAATCCCATACGACGTATTGTACCACTACTTGCGTAGGTGTGGGCGTATGCTATACTAAAACCATATTTCTTATAAGGAGGGAAATTCATGGCAACCAAAAAATCTGCTTCGACCGCACGGAAAAAACCCGTCGCGAAAAAAGCGACGGCTCCAGTCGCCACAACAACTAAAATAACAACTGTAAAAGCAACCAGCACATCACAACGTTCTGGCCTATTCACGCTTGGTGGATCACCAATTTTGGCGGCATCGATCGCTGAATTTGTGGGTACATTCCTGCTCACCGCTGTCATCCTTTCGACACAAGGTCAAGCGGTAGTGGTATTCTTTGCACTGATCGCAATTGTCCTAGCTGTAGGCGCAATTTCGGGTGCATATGTAAACCCGCTTCTCACTGTTGGTGCATGGGCAACTCGCCGTATTTCACGCCTGCGTGCAGGGGGCTACTTGGTAGCACAGGTGCTTGGTGCGCTGATGGCACTTGTCGTTGTCAACGCATTTGTTGCTGCAGCACCACAACCTGCTGCAAGCCAAAACCCAATGATGAGCCAACAAGGTGCAACATTGTTTAAGGCCAGTCAGCTTGTTGAAGGCAAAGAATGGTTTGTTCTTTCAGCTGAGCTACTTGGTGCGATCATCTTTGCATTCGCTGTTGCCGCGGCAACTCGCGAAAAGAACCGCGCAGCTGCAGCCTTGGGTATAGGTGGCGGTCTGTTTGTCGCACTGGTTGTTTCAACCTACTGTGTTAGCACGGTCGGTATGGGCGGAACAATCGTCAACCCTGCAGTCGCGGCAGCTTTGCAGGCAATTAGCTGGAAGGTTTGGCCTATCATGATCTATGTCATCACTCCATTAATTGGTGGTGTTGTAGGATTCTTCCTACACGACATGATTGCCGACGAATCTGGCGTCAAAAACGCTTAGTAGTAGATTCAAAAGTTCTACAGAATACGACCTTTTCCCAGAGCAGAAAAGGTCGTATTTATTTTGGAAAACTACTCATCGCTCGTAGGCTTGTCAATCAAAAGTGGTTCGACAGCACTGTCGGTTTTGGCAATTTTTATAATGTCTTTATCGACTTTTCCGAGTTCTTTGTGTGCATTGTTGTAGTGGTTTACCGTCGTTCCCAGGCTCGCCCCAAGCTTGTGCATAAAGCTTTCAAACTTGGCAATATGCACGCCAAGCTTGCCGACTCGTACCTGAATATCTTTAGCTTGTTCTTCGATCTGCAGGCTACGCAAACCTTGCAGTACTGTCTGTAGGTACGCCATAAAACTAGTTGGGCTAACAATAATCACCCGTTTGTCACGAAACGCATACTCTATCAGGTCGCGCGAACTGCCGCCCGTCCCAACGTTGTTGATCAGCAAATCATAATACAACGACTCGCTCGGGATAAACATAAAAGCAAAATCCATAGTTTTTTCACTCGGGCGAATATACTTACTGGTTTCATCGATTCGCTGCTTCAAATCTACTTTCACTTTCTGCAAATACGTTTCACGCTCTTTGCCACTCGCTTCGATCATACGGTTGTAGTTTTCTAGGCTAAATTTGCTGTCGATGGGGAGCATTTGGCCCTTTTCAAGAAATATCACTGCGTCGACAATCTCGCCGTCAGCAAATTTATACTGCATTTGGTATTGGCCCACAGGTAGTACGTTCTCGAGTACACTTTGCAAATAGTATTCGCCAAACACGCCACGTTGTTTTGGGTTCGAAAGTACGTTTTGCAGTGTCTTTAGTTCATCGGCCACATCTACCACGCGCCGATTGGTTTCATCGAGCTTGGCAAGGCGCTGTGTAACATCTGCTACCAGCTTCGAACTTTCCACCAGTTGGCGCTGCACTGATTGCTGCATGTTTGTACTACTTCGTTCAAGCTTGTCGCCCATGGTTTGCTGCAGCTGTGCGATCGTACGCGAAAGCTCAGTTACATCGCCTTTTACTAGCTCGACAGCATTCATATTTTTCAGCTCCTTTAAACGCTGATTCATCACAAAAATCACGAGCCCAAACCCAAGTACTAAAACAACGAAAAATCCTATAATAAGTGCCGTATTCATACAGCTAGTATAACACTAGACCGAAAGCATAAGCCGCATCAAAACAACAAGTATAATCCCAACGATAAGTGCAATAACAAAATTACGGATTTGAGCCAGCCATGCAAATGCACCGTACGTAGCTGCAAATAGCAGAGCGGCGGCAATTATCGCTACCACTAAAGGCAAGGTGACGATCAGCAAAGCAACATTCCACAGCCCAACAGTTGCTAGCAATATCACCAAAAGCGGCCGATACACGCGTTGCTGTACCAATGCAAAAAGTCCCGCTACGGCACCAAGAACCATGGCGATCGCGCTCGCAAAATATGATTTAGAGGCACACCGCGCAGCCATTTCTGGCGCCGAACAAAGCGCAGGCGTCAGCACATATTTGTCCAAAATAGCACATAGTGCAACCGTCACAAGACCCACTAATGCACCGATAGTCACTACCCGACCAAGCTCGCTCCACGACATCAATAGCATAACAGGTCGAGATTGCTGCTCCATTACTCTTGTACTCGCCATACACTTCTCCTTTGGTTACTGCGTGTATTTTTTATTATTGTACACGTTTTTTGTGTTTTGTACGAGTTTCTTTTACCAGATGTTTCTGTTTATGCTTTTCACGCTGCAGGTACCACGGTATCCCCGCGCAGGCTATCCCTACCCCACCAATAACATCGAGTGGCGTATGCACCAATGCAAGCACGCGGCCAATCGCCACCAAAGCAGTGAGTCCAATCAGTATGTAGGTAATTTTTTTGTGTTTTGTTTCGAACCATACCGCTAGCAGTATAGCCATACAAAACAGCACATGGTCGCTAGGAAACCCAGGGTTATTCAAATACGCCGCGCCTGGCTTTACGCCCATTTGTTCAAACGGCCGCGCTACTTCAGGTTGGTAAATAGACGCTACGAGTTTTGCGACCAAAAGTGCGGTGAGCCCTGCCATTAGTATGCGGCAATACGCATGGTAGCGTTCATCTTTCGGAATACGCGTTAGTAAAGTCCAGGCACCAATTGCAACCACCAAAAATACGAGTCCGTCGGCGATTAGTTTGGTAAACAGCTCATGCATATAGCTATAGTATACAGCTGTAGGGGATGATTGTTCAATATATTGCTGTGGCATGAGGGACGAACGCAAGATGATAGACTATTCTGGTTCTATCGTCGGCTAAACATCGTATTGATCATTCTGAGGGATATCGGCTAAAGCCTCCTCCATTTGCTTGCAAAATAAGCAAGCTAATTTTGCTGCGCCGCATTTCGCCGAACCGCCCGACTTTTGCTTCGCAAAAGAATCGGGGGTTCAGATTCCCACTCCGAAAACAAGAAAAAATCTACGACAAAGATGCCGTAGATTTTTTCTTGGCTGGGGATGAGGGACTCGAACCCCCGATCATGGGACCAGAACCCACTGCCTTACCACTTGGCCAATCCCCAATAATTATAGTTTTACGTCTTTATCACGGACATTGCTTGTAAAAGTTCTGGCCCCAAATGGGACTATTGATTACCTTCTCGGTCTTGAAAGACCTCGGACAGCCACTGCATTGCCAATTGGCCAACCCCCAGTATAGCGAACTAACATTCTATATTTTACCTTAGTCACAGAGACAACTCAAGACTTTGCGCCACGTGCAGGGCGCTGTTCGTCCTGAATGGAGCGCACAGTGTACCAAACCAGCAAGCATATCACACCCAAACCAAACCAAAACAGCCATGGGCCGTTAGGTACATACGCATAGCCACCACCCAGCCCCGAATTAACATACCCCGTAAAGCTCGGCGCCGACATAATGCCCACTAGCATAATATACATCGCTACCATATAGGCAAGCACCGCCGAAAGCACCCTCATCGCCAGCGAAAGCTGCATACCAAGCAAGAATGGCAAAGCAAACACTTCACTCACCACCAGTACAGACGCTACTATTTTAGCTTGTTCGGCCATACCTAGTGGCAGTGCTACCGCTATTAGTCCCGCCATTTTTTCAAATGTCACCAGCTGCAACACCGCCAAAATAATATATAAAATGGCAATCATTGCGCCTAGTTCATTTGTCATAATATTTTTTCGTTTGGCGTATTTTGCAATCACACGAAGCATACTTTTTAGTATAGCGCTTCTGCTTGAAAAATAAAATGTTGTGTTTTTTATACCAAGCTATTGCAATTGTTGGCATAAGCATTTAAAGTACAGAGTAGCGAAAGTTACAAAAACAAACACCAAACCAAAAAACTTGTAGCATAATTCGCTCTACGATATCCACCACAACATATCGAAAGATGCTCTATTTTTAGAGCATCTTTATTTTTGTCGCGTTTTATCGCAATACCTCCTCTTTGCAAGGTTGGACCCTGTAGCAGGGTCCAACCTTGCAAAGAGGTTGAGTTGGTTTTTGGGTGATTTTTCAGAGAACTATATGGCTTTTTTCGACTGTTCTTGGCGCCATTTGGCGATTTGGCCGTGGTGGCCACTTAGCAGCACATCTGGTACTCGCATACCGTTAAACTCTTCAGGCCGCGTGTAGTGCGGGTATTCTAGCGTTTCGCCGTCGCTAAAGCTTTCGATTTCGGCACTTTCGGCACCGCCGAGTACGCCAGGGATCAGCCGCACTATACTGTCGATAATCGTCATCGCAGGCAGTTCACCACCTGTAAGTACATAATCACCCACACTTACTTGTTCGTCTACCAGCTGTAGGATTCGTTCGTCGTAGCCTTCGTAGCGCCCGCAGACGAAGATATAGCCGTTTTCGGCAGTACTCCACTGTCTTGCTACTCCTTGTCGCCAGCGTGCTCCTTTTGGGGTCATCAGCACCACTTTGGCGCTTGGGTCGTTTGCTTTAGCATGCTGCACGGCATTCCATAGCGGCTCTACCATTAGCAGCATGCCATCACCACCACCATAGGGTGTGTCGTCGACTTGTTTGCGTGGGCCTAGGCCAAAATCTCGCAAATTGATACAGCTCAGTTCGACAATTCCTTCTTTTTGCGCTTTCCACATCATGCTATTTTCAAACACACCTGAAAACATTTCGGGGAATAGCGTAACAACTTGGAATTTTTTCATCTTTTATGAGCATAACAGCGATTGACAGTTTTTTCAATAAGTGATATATGTATATTAGTCTTTCAATTGAAGGACTTCGATTGTAAGGAGTAGGCATGTTTCCTAGCAATACAGTGAATGATCACCGCCTATTAAAACATGGCATGATCATCCATGTACTCGATGAATCAGATGGCCATATTAAACTAGCGGGAGAAATCGATGGTTTTCCTTACCGTAGTGCCCTTCTCGAAAAGGGAGAAGGCCGCGATGCTCTACCCGACATGGTTAGGATAATCATTAACGGCTGTGCCAACGATGTTAAGCTGTCTGAGCTTGGGATCGGGCCTGACCGCCATGCCGTCCGCTGTGTCGAGATGGTCACATAAGCCCCCTAGTATTGTACTCGCTGAGTAGACACCGATGATCTACTCAGCTCATAGCTCTTCAGGGGGCTTTCTTCATTTTTATAGATATTTCCATAACTAAAAAACACACGTTTGCACATGTGTTTTTTAGACATATAAGGCTCTCAACCTTGCCTGCAAATTTATATAAAATTCATCAGGTCTTATTTATCGGTTGCTCGCATAGAGCGTTTTTAGTTCTCGCAGGTGTTTGAACTAATGCTTATTATATATCAAGATCGTCTAGTTCTTCAAGCTCTTTTCGAGACTTTTTTGCGTAGTCTGATGCTTGGTCTTCGTCGTTTTCCACAGTTTCCGTGGTAGAAGTTTCCACAGGCTTGGCTTCTTCGCTATCTGATGATACGGTATAGCTTTCGCGCTCGTCGTCGTTATTCACAATCTTCAGGTTATAGCGCGCATCGTTTTTGGTTCCCAATGCTCGCAAAAGTGTACGCAAGCTCTGCGCTGTACCACCACGTTTGCCGATTACTCGCCCCAAATCGTCGGGATTGACAGTGAGCGTCAGCAGTACGCCCTTTTCGTCGATAATTCGCTCTACCACCACATCGTCGGGGTGTCCCACGAGTGATTTTACGATATATTCTACAAATTGCTGGTCTATTGTCGACATATTGCCCTCCATGTCTTACGGTCTTTCCTACTGATATCGTAGCTCTATTGTAACATAGTAGCAAAAACTCCCCCATGTATGCGGAGGAGTTTTTTAGTACTCTATAGTCTGGGCTATTCTGCTGCTGGCTCGGCAGTTTCTTCGGCAGCAACTTCTTCAACCACTTCTTCTTTGGGCTGGTTTTTGCGGAGTTTTTCAGCGTTTTTTGTGGCTTTTTCTTTGTCGCCTTGGTATTGTTTTACCCATTTAGGCAGTTTCACACCTGCTTCTTTTAGCAGTTTTGCGACGCGAGGAGTTGGCTGTGCGCCGTTATCGAGATACTTCTGAGCTACTTCTACCTGGATATTAGCATCTTTGGTGTGTGGATTGTAGCTACCAACATAGGCAACCACGCGGCCGCTACTAGGGTGACGCTGTGATTCTTGGACGGCGAGGCGATATACTGGGTAGGCTTTGCGACCCAAACGTTGCAAACGAATTGCGAGCATAAAAATTAAACTTCCTTTACTTACTCGTTATAGTTTTTTACTATCTTCTGAACAATTGTACTCTATTTCACGCACTTAGTCAATCTGTTGCCGTCTGTTCGGCGTACTTTTCTAGTGCGGCGCGAGCGGCGTTTTGTTGGGCGATCTGTTTTGAATGTCCCGTGCCTTTGCCCATGAGCTTGCTCCCGACATACACCCCTAGTGTAAATACTTTGTCGTGGTCGGGACCGATTTCTTCGAGTACTTTGTATTGCGGCGTGGCGCCGTCGATACGCTGACTGACTTCTTGCAGGTGGCTTTTTGGATCTCGCCATGAACCTTCTTGCAAGATCGCTTCGAGCTTTTGGCAAATATGCTTACCGATAAACTTTTCTGCTTCGGCGTAGCCTTTTTCGAGGTAAATCGCACCGATTACTGCTTCGAACGCATTGGCCAAAATCTGTTGTCGAGCGCGGTCGGTGCCTTGCTTTTCGCCGCGACTCATACGCAGAAGTGGTTCATACCCCAGTTTGTCGCCCGCTGCCGCGATGCTTTCGGTGCGCACCAATGCTGCGCGCCAGCTGGTCAAAATACCTTCGGGTTCGCTATAATTTGCGTACAAAAAATCCGTGACTGCCAGTTCGAGCACAGCGTCGCCCAAAAATTCGAGGCGTTCATTGTGTTCGCGCGCACTTTTTTTGTGTTCATTTACGTAGCTACGGTGTGTTAGTGCAGTCACGAGCAGATCGATGTTCGTAAATTCAAATCCCAAGCTTGTGCGGGCAAATTCTTGGTACGGTGCAACGGGCATGCCACTCATACTATAAATTTTCCTGCCGAATCCGTTTTTTTGCAAGTAGCATTAGTTTACCGATATCTTCGTATTCGATTTCGTCGAACGCGTCGCTAAAATTAAACCATTTAATGCCGTTCATCCATTCCTCTTTTTTGATAGCATCGGTGTCACCCAGCGCCTTTACCAAATAAATTTGCGTGGTCATAAGTACTAGTTTGTCGATGCGGCGATAACGAAAATGAATCTTCCCGAGCCACCCCTGCATTTCGACGTTTTTCAGGCCTGCTTCTTCGCCGATCTCGCGTTTGGCTGCCGCAACGGCGGTTTCGCCTGGTTCGATGTGGCCTTTGGGAATTGTCCAGCGATCTTTGGCGTCTTGAATGAGTAAAATCTCGAGCTCACCTTTGTCGTTTTTGCGATATACAATACCTCCCGCGGTAGGTTCACGGACAATTTCTTGGATAGATGGCTTGCGACCTTTTGGGAAAAATTTCTTGATAGAATCAAGCCGCGATGGTTTCGTCATTTGATTCTTCTCCTTCCACAAGCGTTCGAAGAGCAGTGCCTAACACACCGTTAATGAACTTGCTTGAGTTATCTGAACCAAATGCTTTTGCGAGCTCGACTGCTTCGTTGATCACTACTTTTGGCGGTACGGCTTCGGCTTTATAGAGAAGCTCGTAGAGGCCGATACGCAAAATATTTCGATCAATTCGTGCAATTTGGCTAATCGGCCAGCCTGGAGCAATCGGCTGCAGCTTTTCGTCGAGTGTCTCTGAATGTGCAATTACTCCGTCGACGAGCTCGGCAATAAACTGCGTATCATCTATCGCTGTCTGGTAGCGCTCGGTATTGCGCTGCAAAATTTCACGTACATCTACATCAGGCTGTACTTCATGACGAAACTCGTACTCGTACAACGTTTGCAATGCGACAATGCGCCCAAGGTGTCGATTTGATGCCATTTACGTCTGGTTCTTTCTTGATATGTTAAAAATTGCGGTTGATTTATTTGCTAAGCGCTTTTTTACCAGTTTCACGCTTGGTAGTTACTACTTTTACAGGTGATTTTCCGTTCACCATGCGAGCAAGCTTCAGACGCAAGTGACTGCGACGAAGACCTGTTTTTCGAGGGCTGCTCTGTTTCTTTGGCTGAGCCATGAAATGTTCTCCTTTTCAGGTTGATAATAAACTTACGCTCTATTATACCGAAAAAACCATAAAATCTCAAGAAATAACAATATTGACAAGACGACCAGGTACATACACAATTCGCTGCACTTTGGCAGTTGCGACGAATTTTTTCACATTTTCTTCAGCGAGTGCCTGAGTTTTGATCGCTTCTTCGCTGGTATCTTTTGCTGTTTCAATCTTTGCACGCACCTTACCATTAACCTGCACGATAATCGTCATCGTTTCCGTCGCTACCTTTGCCTCATCCCACGTAGGCCAGGCTACAAAATCAATTTGCTCACTGTGACCAAGCTGCTCCCATAGCTCAGCCGCCATATGAGGTGCAAATGGCTGTACCAGCTGCACAAATTGTTCGAGCACTTGCTGCCACTGCTCACTAAACCCATCAGTCTTTAGTTTGTACAGCTCGTTCACACCTTCCATCATTGCAGCGATGGCTGTGTTGAAGTTGAGTCGATGAATATCGCTTGTTACCTTTTTGACTGTGCGGTGCTGCACTATGGTAAGAGCGGTATTTTCTTGTGAGGCAGACTTTTCTGCTTGCAAATACTCTTGGGTCAACGTCCATAAACGATTCAAGAATCTGTACACTCCTGCGATGCCTTTCGAGCTCCATGTGCTGTCTTCATTGATCGGCCCTAGGAATAGTTCGTAGGTACGCAGTGCATCGGCGCCATAGCCAGTGTCGATTACCTCGAGCGGATCGACCACATTGCCTTTACTCTTGCTCATTTTAGTACCATCTTCGGCATTTATATAGCCATGGTAGACGAGTTTTTTCACAGGCTCTTTAGTTGGTACTAGGCCCATTTCGTAGAACACATGATTCCAAAACCGCACATATAGCAAGTGCGCCACCGCATGATCGCCACCCACGTACATATCGACAGGCTCCCAATAGTTGGCTTTTTCTTTGCTCCAGGCGTGCTCGGCATTATGCGGGTCGGCGTAGCGTAGCAGATACCAACTACTACAGGCATAGCCATCCATAGTGTCAGTTTCGCGTTTGGCGGGGCTACCACATTTCGGACAAGTCGTATTCACCCAATCGGTTTGGCTGGCCAAAACACTTTGGCCTTTTGGTTCGTACTCCTGCACTTCTGGCAGTAGTACTGGCAAATCTTTTTCGGGCACAGCCACTGCGCCGTCTTTTTCACAGTGAATAATAGGGATTGGCGCCCCCCAGTAGCGCTGACGACTAATCAGCCAATCGCGCATTTTGTACGTGGTTTTACTCTTGCCTACGCCCTGTTGCTCAAGCCACGCTACAATTTGCTCGCGCGCGTCGCTGGTAGGCGTGCCATCAAATTGGTCAGAGTTTATCAAAATTCCTTCAGATGTCACTATGCCGTCTTTATCTTTTTTGGCATCGATTACACTCACAATTGGCAAGTCGTACTTTTCGGCAAACGCAAAATCGCGTTCATCATGTGCAGGGACTGCCATTATTGCACCTGTTCCGTAGCCCCACAGCACGTAGTCGGCCACCCAAATGGGGATTTTTTCACCCGTTGCAGGGTTGGTAGCGTGTGCACCCGTAAAGACACCTGTTTTTTCTTTGCCTTCACTCATACGTTCGATATCAGACTTCTTCAATGCATCGGCGACGTATTTTTCTACAGCAAGCTTCGCATCATCTGTAACAATCTGCTTCACAATTGGATGTTCGGGCGCCACCACCATAAATGTCGCCCCAAAGATCGTGTCGGGTTGGGTAGTGAAAATAGAAATAGACGCTAGATTCTGGATACTAGATTCTGAAAAACTGCTCACATTCATTTCTGCTTTTCCTCTAGTATCTAGAGTCGAGCTTCTAGAATCTTGCTCAGTAACAGCAAATTCAATCTCGGCACCTTCGCTTCGGCCAATCCAATTCTTCTGGGCGGTTTTAATTTTTTCAGGCCAATCGAGTGCGGGTATCTCTTCGAGTAGTGCATCGGCGTAGTCAGTGATCTTGAAAAACCACTGTTTCATTGACTTCTTCACCACTTCGGTACCGCAGCGCCAACACTTTCCGCCCTCTACCTGCTCATTTGCTAGTACAGTCTTGTCTACAGGGCACCACCATTGGTTGGCTTCTTTTTGGTACGCTAAACCTCGTTCATAAAATTTTGTAAATACCCACTGCGTCCATTTGTAGTATTCTGGGTCGCTGGTATTAATTTCGCGCTGCCAGTCAATACTCGCGCCAACACGCTTCAGTTGGTTGGTAAAGTTAGCGATATTTTGTGCAGTAGACGCTGCGGGCGAAGTGCCTGTTTTTATCGCGTAATTTTCGGCAGGCAAGCCAAATGAATCCCACCCCATTGGATACATAACATTCTGACCTTGTGCACGCCGAAACCGCGCAATACTATCAACAATTGCATGTTCAAAAAAGTGACCAGTATGCATTCCCGCACCACTAGGATACGGGAACATACCAGTCACATAATATTTAGACTTGCTCGAATCATCACCTGCATGATAACGATTATCGTTGTGCCAAATTTCTTGCCATTTCGGCTCTATTTCTGTAGGATTGTAGCGTTTCATTCACCCTACAGTATACCATGGTCTTCTCTAGAGACCGAGCTTGAAGCTAGAAGAGACAGGAGAAGGCATAGATGTACTGCTGCCACCATACATACTGCCCGTCATGCTTTCAATTTTTGAAATAACCTGCTTGATTGGCTTAGCATCTTTTGGAATGTCTACATTAATTGAGGTATTGTATTTCGCAGACATGTCAAAGTTAACATTCATCTTGTTCTTTGAATCGTCACTTTTAATACTCACTTTGTTTAAGGTGTGCGACCATTCGCCAATCCATACCGATACTGTTGTGTTTGCGCTCGAAGTAGTGTCTACAGCAGAACTTGTAGATTCACTAAATATCTTGTCGTCACAGGCTTTTAGTTGTTTTCCAAATGCCGTATTCTTTACTTCGTTACCAAAGGTCTTTGCTTTTGCTTCGTCGCCAGTAATTTCAAACCCAACGTTACCATCTTTGTTGCCTAGCTGTTTTTTGATAGTAATAAACTTATTCTTTTGGTACAACTTATACAACTCTTCACTCATTGCTTTGTCTGTACGGAGCTTTTCGCCAGCTTTTTTAAAGCAGGTAAAGCTATCTTTATGGCAATTATACCCTCAAGCCATAACAGAGTGGGCTAATCCGTTTGAGTTATAATTAGGTCATGACTGACAAGAAATTGCCAAAACCGAAGAAAAAAGATCGCGACTGGCAAGAAAAGGTAGCAAAGAATATCGAAAAAGAGGGTGTAAGACTTGACCACCCTCAAGGTTTAGAGCGTTTTCAGAATGTGCTAAAGAAAATTGGCAGAAAGAAGAATGACTAAATGAAACGTATTCTCTATGTTCGCCATGGTGAGAGCACTGCCAACATCAATGGCGTTGCAGGCGTGAGTGACGCACAACTGACAGAAAAAGGTGCGGAGCAAGCAAAAAATACTGGACAACATCTAAAAAACGAACGTATTGTTACTATCTGTTGTTCGCCATTCATTCGCGCGCGTCAAACCGCCGAGATTATCGCACAAGAACTTAACTACCCCGTGTATGAAATTGTTACGATTGACGAACTACAAGAACGCTACTTAGGTGAATTTGAAGGTACCACCGGTAGACCGCCGGAGTTTTTCCTGAACTCGGACAATGAGG
>WBZM01001769.1_pt1 | contig 20061 bp, 21 predicted proteins | sample 5204271 | NCBI WGS metagenome assembly WBZM01 (sample SAMN12344346, study PRJNA552823) | activated sludge metagenome | biome: Activated sludge suspended growth; feature: Nitrification reactor; material: Wastewater; isolation source: activated sludge from nitrification reactor of wastewater...
AATGCGGCTGATTTGTTGCTGTTTCTCGATGGCACCCCCCTCGCGAAGCGAGGGGGGCCGGGGGGGTGAAAGAGCAGCACCTCCCTCATCAAGCACAACGACGTCGCCTTTTTCATCAAACTGCTAGCAGGAAGCCGGTGTCTTTCGGACGTTCTCTTCGCGCTGCCGGCGTTGCGGTCTGCGGTCAAGGGGCGCGTTGCGCAACGGAAGAGTACGGTTCCGTCATTGACTTAAGGTCGAGGCCCTCGTAGCCGTCAAAGCTGCATTCGGCATGCATCTTTAAAGGAGATGAACATGAGCACGATCTACGAGCAGCTCGGTGGTGCACCAGCGATGGACGCGGCGGTCGACATTTTCTACCGCAAGGTCCTCGCGGACGAACGGATCGCGAAGTACTTCGACGGCGTGGACATGGCCAGGCAGGCGTCCAAACAAAAGGCCTTCCTGACGATGGTCTTCGGCGGACCAAACGCCTACACCGGCAAGGACATGCGCGCGGCCCATGCCCACCTCGTGCTGAAGGGCCTGAACGACGCGCATTTCGACGCCGTGGTGGAGAACCTCGGCGCGACCCTGGCCGATCTCGGCGTTCCCTCCGAGAAGATCGCAGAGGTCGCCGCGGTCGCAGAGTCGGTCCGCAACGACGTCCTCGGGCGCTGAGATGACCAAGATCTCGTTCGGTGGGCAGTCACACGAGCTCGCGCCGGGGCAGACGGTCCTCGACGCGCTGCTCGCCGCAGGGGAGGAGATCCCCCACGCGTGCCGTGCCGGTGCGTGCGGCGCGTGTATGCTCCGCGCGGAGTCCGGCGCGGTGCCCGAGCGTGCGCAGGTCGGCTTGAGCGTCGCGCTCAAGGCGCGTGGGTGCTTCCTCGCGTGCCAGTGTCGGCCCACCGAGCCGATGATCGTGAGTCCCGCGGACGAGGGGCTCCTGGTCTCCGGCCGCCTCACATCGGTCGAGCCGCTCTCGGCGAGCGTGGCCAAGGTCGTCGTCGAGCTCGAGTCGCCGATCGAGGGCGTGGCTGGCCAATACGTCAGCGTCCGTCGAGGACCGCTCGCGCGGAGCTACTCCCTCGCGGCGGTGAGCGGCCCGGCCGTCACGCTGCATGTCCGGCGGATCGAGGGGGGGGCGCTCAGCCCCTTCCTGACGGACCCATCGAGCGCGGGAGCAGCCGTCGACATGACAGGACCGTTTGGCTCCTGCTTCTACGTCCCCGACGACCTGTCGCGCGTGCTCGTGCTCGCGGGCACGGGTACGGGGCTCGCCCCCCTCTGGGGGGTCCTGCACGATGCCATCGAGCACGGCCACTCCGGCCCGATCTGGCTCTTCCACGGCGCCGTCGAGCCGGAGGGCCTCTACCTCACGGCGGAGCTCGCGGCGCTCGCCCGCATGACCCCCAACCTTCGGTTCGTTCCGTGTGTGCTCCGAGGCGGGCGAGGGGAGATCGAGGAGGGCAGCATCGACGACGTGGTGCTTCGCCATGTCCCGAAGCCCGCGCGCGCGCGCGTCTTCTTGTGCGGCGCGCCCGACATGGTCGCGAAGATGAAGAAGCGCATCTACCTCGCCGGCGCGTCCCTCTGGGACATCTCGGGTGACGCGTTCGTCCCCTCGTCGGCCGGCTGAGCGCGCGGCGCCGCTTTCGTCTATTGGTGGAGCATCGTCGATGCGCCTCACGCTCCACGCCGACTACGCCCTCCGGATGCTGGTGTACCTGGCGGTGCGGCCCGAAACCTCCGTCACGACCGCAGAGATCGGGGAAGCGTACGGCATCTCGAAGCACCACCTTGTGCGAGTCGCGCACACGCTCAAACACGCGGGCTACGTCGTGATCGCGCAGGGCCGCAAGGGGGGCCTGGCGCTCGCGAAGTCCCCCTCGGACATTCGCATCGGTCAGGTCATCAAGAAGGTCGAGCCCGATCTCGACCTCGTGGAGTGCTTCGCTGAGAAAGGATCGGCATGTCCGATCACCTCCGTGTGCGCCCTCGGCGGCGCGCTCGGCGAGGCGCTCGCCGCATTCCTCTCCACGTTGGATCGCTACACGCTCGCGGACGTGATCGCCGACTCCGGGCCGACGCTCGCCGGCCTCCTCCTCCCCGCCGACGCGCTCCGCCCGGCTCGGCGGAAGCGCGCCTGATCACCAACGCTCAGAGGTGGCGCAGGAAGCTGCCGCCGAAGCCGATCACGATCATCAGGGCCAAGAGGATGATCCCGAGCGATCCGGTCGCGATACCGGTGATGGCCATACCCCTGCCGGTGAGCTCGAGGGGGCGCTTGTTGATGTTCGACAGCGACAGCAGGCCCACGGTCACCGCGGCGAACGAGAGCGGGATGCCGAAAAACGAGCAGCAGAAGCTGCCGACCACACTGGCGAGGCCCAGCGCCATCGCGACGGAGGCCATCGGGTCCGTCCGCTGGCCCACGGGCATCGGTCCTGGCGCCGTGTACGGGTTCGGGCCGTACCCACCCGGAGCCGGCGCGCCGTAGCCACCCGCGGGCGGCGCGCCAAACCCGCCCGCCGGGGGCGGACCGTAGCTGCCGCCGGAGCCACCATTGCCAGGCTGTCCCCAGCCGCCACTGCCGTCGTTCATGCGTTTGCTCTCCTGGTTTTTCCGAACGCGACGCGAGCGAAGCTCGCGGCCGCGCCCACGCCCGCGAGCCAAGCCAAGCCATAAAAAAGAGGGGCGCCGCGGTTGTAGGCCAGCGCGTCCGTCAGACGGCCATGGCTCAGGGCCGTGAACGCGCGGGTCATTCCACACGTCCAGCAATCGCGGCCGAAGACCAGCTTGAAGTGGCAGCTGGGCGAGAGCACGACGCGACCGCTCTCGATGTCCTCCGGCGAAACAGCGAACGAAACGGCGAGCACCGCGAAGACCGCCAAGAGGATTGCCCCGCTCACCATCAGGCGCGCCCGCATCGACAGCTCCGAGACCCCGCCGAGCGCCATGGAGGAAACACGATTGCCACTCGATCGGACCTCGGCAAGGCACCCCGACGGCTTTCAAGGGTGGTCAGACCGCCTTGGGTCGGGTTAGCCTGAGGTCCCCGAACCCGGGAGGGCTCCATGACTCGCCTTCAGCTCTCGACGCTCTGCGCCATGCTCACGATGGTCAACCTGTCGGCCGGCTGCGATGACAGCTCCGACGACGACGGAACCACGGGGGCGGGGGCCGGCTTGAGCGTCGGCGCCGGCGGCAGCGGCAGCTCGACCGGCAACGGCTTCACGACGGGCAGTCAAACGACCACCGGGGCGGGCGGCGGAAGCTGCAACCCCAACCTCACGGGTGTGGTGCGCGACTTCCGCGCCTACGAAGACGGCATCGGTCACCCCGACTTCGAGACGTTCGGTGGCGACGGGCTGGACGGCATCGTGGAGGCGACGCTCGGCGCAGATCACAAACCCGTCTACGCACACGCCGGCTCCACAATCTACACGACGGGGCCTGCCGAGTTCGACCAGTGGTACCGCGACGTGCCCGGGGTGAACGTCTCCATCCCGTTCACGATCGTCCCGACGATCTCGCAGGACGGCTCGCTCGTCTACGACAACTCCGCGTTCTTCCCGATCGACGATCAAGGGTTTGGCAACGAAGGGCGCGAGCACAACTTCCACTTCACGTTCGAGCTCCACATGGAGTTCGCTTACAAAGGTGGGGAGATCTTCACCTTCACGGGGGACGACGACCTCTGGGTGTTCATCAACGGCAAGCTCGCGATCGATCTCGGCGGGTTGCACCAGGCGCTCAGCGAGACAATCGATCTCGACGCTCGCGCAGCCGAGCTCGGCATCACCGTGGGCGAGACGTACCCGCTCGATCTCTTCCACGCCGAGCGCCACACGAGCGCATCGAACTTCCACATCGAGTCGTCGCTCGAGTTCTCGAACTGCGCGCCGATCGTGTACTGAGAGGCATGGACCTCGGCCTATCGAACAAATCGGCGCTCGTCACCGGAGGGAGCCGAGGCATCGGGCGGGCGATCGCGCTCGGCCTCGCGGCGGAGGGCGCCCAAGTGTTCCTCGCCGCTCGCGGCCAGGACGGCGTGGACGAGGTCGTGCGCGAGATCGTCGCCGCCGGGGGGACGGCGCGTGGGCTCGCGACGGACGTCGCCACACGAGACGGTGCGGCCCGCGCGGTGGACGAGGCCGCTTCGGCGTTCGGCGGGCTCGACGTGCTCGTCAACAACGCAGGCGGCAGCCTGGGCGTCGGTCCGTTCGACGCCGCCGACGCCGACGCGTGGGCGCGCTCGGTCGATCTGAACCTCATGTCGGCCGTCTGGGCGAGCCAAGCGGCGCTGCCTCATTTCGAGAAGAGAAACGGTGGTGTCATCATCAACGTGACGTCGATCTGCGGGCTGGAGTATTGCACCAGCGCGCCCTACACCGCCGCGAAGGGCGCGCTCGCCTCGCTCACGAAGGAGATGGGGGTGGACCTCGCGAAGCGGCGCGTGCGAGTCGTCGCCGTCGCGCCCGGCTCCACGATGTTCCCCGGGGGCTCGTGGGATCGTCGCCGCAAGGCGGACCCGGCCCGCATCGACAAGATGATCGCCGACGAGCTGCCGTGGGGTCGCTTCGGCTCGCCGGAGGAGATCGCAAACGTTGTGGTCTTCGCCGCCTCCGACAAGGCGAGCTGGATCACAGGCACGAGCATCGTCGTCGACGGGGCGCAGGGCCGCGCCATCTGAGCACCCTCTTAGAACGCGCGCCCGAGGATGTGCTCGGAGAACACGAACGAAGCCGAGAGGTGCGGCAAGATCTGCTGGAAGCGCAGGTCGTGCGCCGGCGTGCCCCAATAGGTCGCGCCGAAGAAGAAGGGTACGCGCAGCTCGACCTTCGCGTATTCGCCGGCGATGACGCTCAACGGGACGGCGACCGGACCGAAGAGCCCTTCCTGCGGCGCGTCGTCGGAGTCTTTCGCGCCCGGCACCGAGCTCTCGCCGAGCGCGCCCGCGAAGCCGGCCCCGAACCCGATGACCCCATTGGGGTACCACGTCAGCTGCGCCACGGTGCCCGCCGTCCCGCTCGTCACGTCGTCCCCCACGGTGAGGATCCAGAAGAGGTCGCCCGCGAACCAGACGTCTCTCGCCACGCGCGCCGCGATGGCGATCCGCAGACCTCCGCCGCCTTGCACGATCCAGGGGTCGCCGCCGGTGACGTTCACTGCGGGCAGGAAGCCGATCTCGAGGGCGTACGGATCCTCGCGCTGCGGCTCTTCCTCGGGGGGCAGCATCGAGAGGCAGGGAATCGGAGGCGGAGCGTCGATCGGGACATCGAGCATGGTCCCGGCGCTCACCTCGACCTCACGCGTGCTCTCGGCGCCCCGGTCGGTGACGAGACGGAGCGAGTGAGCCCCCGGCCTGACGCGCAGCCCCTCCGTCGCGCGCGCGGCCGAGCGCTCGCGGCCGTCGATGAAGATGCGCGTCACCCGCGCGCCCTGCCCGAAGACCCGGATGCGAGCCGTCCTCGCATCCAGCTCGGCGCGCATCCGCTCGAGCTCCGGGTTGGGACCTCCGCAAGCAAGCTCCTCCACCAGGATCGCGAACGCCGAGTCCAGATCGTCGGCCTGCTCGTGCGCCTGCGACAAAAGGGCAGCCAGTCCCGCGCGCGGCGCGAGGGCGTAGGCGCGCGCCAGGATGGAGATGCGTGTCGAGGCGTCCGCGGAGGAGCGTGCCTCGTCGACGAGGCGCCGCGCCTCGTCGAGCTCGGCCTCGCTCGGCGTGCGGGGCCGGCAGTCCTTCGCGATCGCCGGACCCTCCTGCGGCATCGCCTCGGCTCGCTTGGCCAGCCCGACGCTCGCCAGCGCGCCGGCCACGAGCGCCGCGCGCCGAGCGAGGATGGCGATGCGGTCCTCCGAGTCTTCACCCTTCATGCGCGTCTCTCCTCTGGAAACCTGCGCGCCGCGCCGAACGGAGCAGCGAGGCCCACGACGGCGGCGACCGCGAAGAGCCCGCCGAGCCCGATCTGCCCGGTGATGAACCCGCTCCCGACGAGGCCGACTCCCGTCACCAGGACCAGCAGGCAAGCCTGCACGGTGTAGTCTGTGGCGCGCGACTCGTCGCGGCAGAGGTCCATCATCCGGCCGAAGAGGGCGGCGGTCGCCGCGCCGCCGAACGCGTGCTCCACGATCGAGGCTGCGTGGTAAGCGCCGAGCGGCAGAGGCGCCTTCACGCCGAGCGCCAGCACCGCGTAGAGCAAGATCGCCGCCGACTGCAGCGCCGCGCAGACGACGAGCGCGCGTCGCCTTCCCAGCCGCGTCGCGAGCGCTGCCCCGGCGATCGCCCCGCCGACGGCGGCGACGCCGCCGACGAGGCCGCGCGTGAGCGCGATCTCCGCGGTGGAGAGGCCCTGCTTCACGAACCACCGCGTCACCATCCCGGCGGCGAGCGCGTCGCCCAGCTTGAACGAAACGAGCAAGACGAGGATTGCGCGGAAGTCCTCCCGCTTCGCGAAGCTCGTGAGCATGCTCCACGCGGGCGTCAGGGCTGCGCGAGCCGCCCGCGCGCGCGGCGGCTCGCGCAGGAAGAAGAGCGGCAACGTGGACGCGCCGACGGAGAGGGCCATGAGGTAAAACGCGGCGTGGAAGCCGACGTCGTCGGCCAAGTAGAGCATGCCGCCGCCGCCGGCGATCATGCCGAGCCGGTACGCGCCCGTCTGGATCGCACCGCCGCGCTCGCGCTCGGAGGCGTCGAGCAGATCGATGGTGAGGCCGTCCGCGGCGATGTCCTGCGTCGCGCTGAGGAAGCTCACGAGCACGAACCCGAAGAGGAGCGGCGTCAGGCGCTCGCTCGACACGTCGAGCGAGCCGAGCAGCAGGAGCGCTGCGATCGTCAGCGCTTGCAGCGGGAAGATGATCGCGCGCCGCTTCCCGAGGCGGCCTCCCTCGACCCGATCGACCCAAGGCGCCCAGAGAAACTTGAGCCCCCAAGGGATCGCGAGCAAAGATGACAATCCCGCTATCTCGGGCGGGTGCTCGCGGTTGATGAGCGTCGGCACCGCGTGGGAGAAGAACCCAAACGGGAGCCCCTGCGCGAAGTAGAGGAGCGCGAGGGCGACGAGCCGGTGCACCGGCGCATCCTACTTCGTCGCTGCCGGTGCGTCGCATCGGACGTTCGTGAGGGCGAAGCCGTGAGCCAAGCTGCTTCCGCTCCCCCGGCCTCTCGATCTAACGTGGAAGGTTGAGCTGCGAGCACTTTTCGCTCGCTCAAGGAGACGTTCATGAATCGTAGGATCGGCTTGGCAGTGGTGCTCCTCTCTTCGGTGGCTCTTGCTTGCGGCGACGACAGCGAGAGCGAGGGCGATGGCGGTGGCGCGCAGTCCAACGGCCAGGTCAACGAGGCCGCGGCCCAGGGCAATGCGACGCAGACCATCACCGGCTCCAAGACGGCCATCTCGGGTGACGGTCTCGCTGCGGCCTATCAGCTCGCGAGCCTCGGCACCTCCGCTCTCGGCCTCGTGCAGCCGGCGGGTCAGTCGAGCCCGCAGTCGGAGGGGCAGGCCAAGCAGGCTGTCCAGGTGGGCACCTGCGACTGCACCGACACGCAGTGCACGTTCGTCGGCTGCTCCGACGACGCCTACGTGAACCCCTTCACGATCGACGGCAGCATCTCCTGGGGCGGAGGCCACGTCGTCGCCGACCTCACGTACACGGGCAGCGCCGGCACCGCGACCTACGACTTCCACCTGACGATGGACGTGACCGTGACCGACACCACCATCGACGGCACCGTAGGAACGGACGGCTCGGTGCAGAGCTCGGGCTACGGGACCACGTGGGAGTCCACGCTCGACATGAACGGCATCACCTTCAACGCCGGCGGCTGCCCCACGGCCGGCACGCTCGACGTCGACGCCTCGGTCGATGGGCCCAGCACCGCCGACTACTCGGCCACCACCACCATCACGTTCGACGGAACCGGCTGTTGACGTGGTAGTGCAGACGCCGTGAAGGCGCTCGACACGCTGCTCGAGGAGCTCGTCGGCCGCGGGCATCGCGGCATGGTGCTCGGGTTGGAACGCACCCTGGCCGCTTCCCGGGCCCTGGGCGATCCCCACCGGGACCTCGCCGTGCTCCACATCGCCGGGACGAACGGCAAGGGCAGCGTGAGCGCGATGCTCGAGCGCGTCGCTCGCGAGGCGGGCCTGACCGTCGGCCTCTACACGTCGCCGCACCTGGTCCGCTTCTCGGAGCGGATCCGCCTCCGCGGCGAGCCCATCTCGGACGACGCGTTTGCGGAGGCGCTCGGGCGCGTCCTCCGCGACGCCCCGCCCGAGCTCACGTTCTTCGAGACGCTCACGCTGGCCGCATTCGTGGCCTTTCGCGCCGCGAGCCTCGAGGTCGTCGTGCTCGAGGTCGGCCTCGGCGGTCGGCTCGACTCGACGAACATCGTCGAGCGGCCGCTCGCCACGGCGATCGTCTCGATCACGGAAGGGGAGGGCGGCAAGTGGCTCGAGCACGGCGATCTCCTCGGCTCGGACGTCAGCGCGATCGCTCGCGAGAAGGCGGGGATCGCCAAGCGGGGCGTGCCGCTCGTCCTCGGTCCGCTCGGAGCAGAAGCGCGCACCGCGATCGCGGAGTCCGCCGCGGCGGCGGGGGCGAGCCCGGTGTGGTCGGTCGACGACGACGGCCGGCTCGATCGTGCAAACGGTACTGTCATGGTTCCGTCGGGCGAGACGGTGCGCCTCGCCCCGCGGCTCGCGGGCGTCCATCAGATCGAGAACGCCGCGGTCGCTGCCGCCGTCGCGCGGCTCGGGCTCCCGAGCGTCCCCGGCGCCGTCGTGGAGCGCGGGATCGCCCTCGCCGAATGGCCGGGCAGGCTCGAGCGGTTCGAGGTCGACGGGCGTCAGGTCTGGCTCGACTGCGCGCACAACCTCGAAGGCGCTCGCGCGCTCGTCCAGTCGCTCCCCATGCTCGGGGATGTCGGCTCGGGGACGCTCGTCTACGGCTCCCTCGCCGACAAGCCCTGGGAGCCCGTGTTGAGGCTCCTCGGCCCCCGGTTCGCCCGGCGGTTTTACACCACCCCCGCGGGCCGCGCGGCTGCACCGCTAGAGTCGCTCCAAGCCGTCCTTCCCGGCCGCGCGGAGCCGGATCCGGCCGAGGCGCTCCGCGCCGCCGTGCGCGCCACCGCTCCCGGCGGGAGCGTGCTCGTCACCGGCTCGATCTACCTGGTCGGTCGGCTGCGCTCGGTCCTCTGCGGGATCGCCCCCGATCCGGCCATGGGCCTGTGAAGGGTGTAGGCCCAAAGCGGATGCTCCGTTGGCCGCGCAGCGTAGGCGTGCCTGCGCTTCCGGACAGGATTCGCGGCCTCCGATATGCTAGGAGCCATTCTAGGTGCGCTTCGCACCGGAGGTAGCTCAATGCTTTTCAAACTGCTGCGCGCGCAATACGGGCGCGCGATCCTCGCGGCCTCGATCGCGTCCTTGGCCACGTTCGCGGGTTGCGCCGAAGAAGAGACCATCCCGCAAGGCGGCGGCGGCAACGGCGGTAACACGACCGACGGCGGCGGCGGACAGAGCACCACCACCACCACGACCACCACGTCGTCCTCCTCGAGCAGCTCCACCGGCTCCTCGATGGACGGAGGCGGCGGCATGGGCGGCATGGGGGGCATGGGGGGCTCCGGCGGCAGCGAGCCCAACCCCAACTACCCGCTCGAGACCGAGCCGAACGGCACGCTCGCCACGGCGGATGCGCTCGAGGATGGGACGAAGGGCTTCACGGCCGAGATCGAGGACTCGAACGACTTCGACGTCTTCAGCGTGGACGTGCCGATCGGCAGCTCGATGCGCGTCGCCATCACGGACGGCAACGGCGGCTGCCCGCCGGACGCGGAAGTCACGGTGCAGATCTTCGATCCCGACAACCTGCAGATGGCGACCGCCACCGGCCTCTGCCCCGAGCTCAGCGGCCAGAACAACGTGGACCTCGCCACCGTCGATCCCGGCGGCGTCCACTTCATCCGCGTGACCGCCGCGGCGCCCGTCCCGTTCTACGTCATCGAGATCGAGGTGAACCCGCCGGTCTGTGGCGACAACATCGTCAACCTCGGCGAGGCGTGCGACGACGGCAACCTGGTGGACGGGGACGGCTGCGACTCGAACTGCGAGCTCACGCCGGTCTGCGGCAACAACCTCGTCAACTACACCGAGGAGTGCGACGACGGCAACCTCGTGAACGGGGACGGCTGCGACTCCAGCTGCCTCCTCGAGGGCAACTGGTGCTTCGAGGTCGAGCCGAACGACACGTCCGCGGCGGCGACGCCCGTCGTCCTGTGTGACGGCGCGGCCGGCACGATCAACCCCGCGACGGACGCGGACTGGTTCGCGGTGGACGTCACCGTGCCCGGCTCGTCGATCCGGGCGGAGGTGGTGAACATCACCGGGACGGGCTGCCCGACCAACTTCGACTCGCTCATCCGTCTCTACAACGGCTCGCTGATCGAGCTCGCGAACGACAACGACGACGGAAACAACTTCTGCTCGCTCATCTCGCCGCTCTCGGACGTGGGCGCGACAAACCTCGTCCCGGGCACCTACTTCATCCGCGTGGAGGAGTCGGGCAACAACGCGATCAGCCCGGCCTACGCCGTGCTCATCGACGTCCTGCCTCCCGGCTGCGGCGACGGTGTCCTCCAGGTCGGGGAGGCGTGCGACGACGCGAACCTCCTCCCGAACGACGGTTGCGATCCGACTTGCCAGCTCGAAGGCGCGTGCTCGGAGGCGGAGCCTAACAACAACCAGGCCACTGCGAACCCGCTCGGCGTCTGCTCGGCCATCGTCGGCCAGGTGAACCCTGTCGGGGACCTGGACTACGTCGCGGTCAGCGTCACGGTCCCGGGCTCGAGCATTCGTGCCGAAATCACGGACATCCCCGGCGGCGCGTCCTGCCCCACGGGCTTCGACTCGCTCCTCCGCCTCTACGATTCGTCGGCGGTGCAGCTCGGCAGCGACGACGATGACGGCTTCAACGCCTGCTCGATCATCGATCCGCAGGTCGACCTCTTCGCGCGCAACCTGCCGGTGGGCACCTACTACCTCGCGGCGGAAGAGTTCGGAAACAACGCCACGAGCCCGCAGTACAAGCTCAACGTCGAGGTCAACCCGCCGTCATGCGGCGACTCTCTCGTCCAGGCGGGCGAGGAGTGCGACGACGGCAACACCACCCCCGGGGACGGTTGCGACGCCACCTGCCAGCTCGAGGGTAACTTCTGCACCGAGTCGGAGCCGAACGACTCCTTCGCGTTCGCGACGCCCCTCACGTCGTGCACCGGGGGCAACGGCTCGATCAATTTCATCGGTGATCCGGACTACTACTCCTTCACCGTGACCAACCCGGGCTCGAGCGTCCGGATCGAGGTGGTGGACACCACCGGCACCGGCTGCCCGACCGGCTTCAGCTCGTTCATCCGGCTCTACAACAGCTCGATGACGCAGCTGGGGACCGACTCGACGGACGGCAACGTCAACTGCTCGCTCATCCAGCCGTCGACCGACGCCTTCGCCACGAACCTCATGCCTGGCACGTACTTCGTCCGGGTCGAGGAGAACGGCAACGACGCGACGAGCCCGCCCTACCTGCTCCTGGTGGACGTGAACGCGCCAGGCTGCGGTGACGGCATCGTCCAGGTCGGCGAGCAATGCGACGACGGCAACAGCGTGTCCGGCGACGGCTGCGATCCGGCCTGCGTCTTCGAGGCCGGCTTCTGCGCCGAGACCGAGCCGAACGACTCGCAAGCTGCTGCCAACGTGCTCGGCACCTGCACGGACCTCTACGCGCAGGTGAATCCCACGGGCGACGTCGACTACTTCCAGATCGACATCCCGACCGCCGGCACGGACCTCCGTGTCGAGGTCATGGGCCCGAACGGGCCGACCTGCCCCGGCGGCGACTCACACATCTACCTCCTCAACTCGATGGGCACCGAGCTCGGCAACGACGACGACGACGGTGACGGGCTGTGCTCGCTCATCAACCCGACGGTCGACGCCTTCGCGCAGAACCTGGCTGCTGGCACCTACTTCCTGCGGTTCCAGCACCACACGTCGGGCACGGTGCCCCTGGCCAAGATCAAGTTCACGTTCTTGCCCTGATTCGGAGAAACGAAATGCGCTTGCCCCAATCGTTGCTCGGTCTCACGTCTCTTCTGGTCCTCGTTGCCTGCGCCGACGGCTCGTCCGACGACACAGGCGACGGAGGCAGCGGCGGGAGCCCGACAACGACGGGCAGCACGACGTCGTCGACGTCGAGCTCCAGCTCATCGACGACGTCGACCACCACGACCACCACCACGACCTCCTCGACGTCGTCGACCGGGGGAGCGGGTGGTGGTGGTGGCGACGGTGGCTCGGGCACGGGCGGCGGGCCGCCTTCCGACTACGTGCTCGAGACCGAGCCCAACAACACCGGCGCCCAGGCGAACGCCCTCCCCATGGGCGCGCCCGGCTTCGCCGCGGAGATCTCGAGCTCCAACGATCCGGATTGGTTCAGCGTGGTGGCGCCGCTCGGTGCCACCATGAGCGTGAGCATCGGGGACGGCTACGGCGGCTGCCCCGCGGACGCCAACGTCTCGGTTCAGATCATCGACCCCGACGATCTCATCCTCGCTTCGGGCATCGGGCTCTGCCCCTCGCTCGACGGCAACTCGGACCCCGACCTCGCCAGCCTCGCGCAAGCCGGCACCTACTACGTGCGCGTGTCCGCCAACCAGCCGGTGGCGAGCTACGTGGTCGATATCGTCGTCAGCGCGCCGGCCTGCGGCGACACCATCGTCCAGCTCGGGGAGGAGTGCGACGACGGCAACCTCATCAACGGCGACGGCTGCGAGGACGACTGCACCGTCACCCCCGTGTGCGGGGACGGCAGCATCCAGACCGGTGAAGAGTGCGACGACGGCGGCACCACAAACGGGGACGGCTGCGACTCGCTCTGCCAGTTCGAGGGCAACGTCTGCGTCGAGACCGAGGTGAACAACACCATCGCTCAGGCGAACGTCGGCCCGATGTGCACGGCCTGGAACGGCGCGATCACCACCATTGGCGACGTGGACTACTACGCTGTCAACGTGACGACCGCTGGCTCCCGGATCAACGCGGAGATCGTCGACATCGGCGGCGTGACCAACACCTGCCCGAGCCTCTTTGACTCCCAGCTCTACCTCTTCAACGCGATGGGCACCCAGCTCGCCTACGACGACGATGACGGCTTCAATGCTTGCTCCATCTTCACGGCTGTGGGCGATCCGGGCGCGTCGAACCTCGCACCGGGCACGTATTACCTCGCCGTCCACGAATACAATGACGACGGCACGTCGCCCCCCTATCGCCTCAACGTGAACGTCGTGGCGCCCGGCTGCGGGGACGGAACCCTGCAGGGCACGGAGCAATGCGATGACGGCAACCTCGTCGATGGTGACGGCTGCAGCTCGACCTGCACGCTCTTCAACTGCGGTGCTGGCGAGACGTCGGTCGTACTCGATGCGACTGGGCTTCCGCTCTCCATCCCGGACCCCGGGTCGGTCAACTCGACCATCGCGGTCCCGAACACGGGCACGGTCAGCAAGGTCGCTGTCGTGCTCAACATCCCGCACACGTGGGACAGCGATGTGGACATCTCCCTCGTGCCGCCGAATGGCTTGACCTACGATCTCTCGAGCGACAACGGCGGCTCGGACGACAACTACACGAACACGGTGTTCTCCTCGGACTCGGCGAACCCGATCACGAGCGGCGCCGCGCCGTTCACGGGCGTGTATGCGCCCGAGACTTCGTTCTCCACGCTGCTCGGCAGCAGCTCCGCGGGCAATTGGCAGCTCACCGTGGCCGATGACGCGAGCATTGGCGCAGGCCAGCTCGCCGGCTACAAGCTCGTCCTCTGCGTCGCGCCCTGAGACTCGGAAATGGCTGAACGAAAGATCTTCGGCACGGACGGTGTCCGCGGCACCGCCAATCTCCACCCGATGACGCCCGAGTTCGCGCTGCGGCTCGGGCGCGCCATCGCGTACGAGGCCGGCAAGGGGAAGAATCGCCCCGTGCGCGTCCTCATCGGGAAGGACACGCGCCTCTCCGGCTACATGATCGAGACCGCGCTCGCGTCGGGCATCTGCGCGATGGGCGGTCACGTCATGCTCACGGGCCCCATCCCCACGCCCGCCATCGCGCAGCTCACCCAGAGCATGCGCGCCGACGCAGGTGTGGTCATCAGCGCGAGCCACAACCCCTTCGAGGACAACGGCATCAAGATCTTCGGCCCCGACGGCTTCAAGCTGCCGGACCAGGCGGAGGCAGAGATCGAGGCCCTGGTCGAGGGCACCACGCTCGACGAAGCGCGCGTCACCGGCGACAAGATTGGCGACGCCGTCCGCGTGGAGGACGCACGCGGTCGCTACGTGGTCTTCGCGAAGAGCACGTTCCCGAACCGCCTCACGCTCGACGGCGTGCGCGTCGTGATCGATGCCGCGCACGGCGCCGCCTACCGCGTCGCCCCCACCGTCTTCGAGGAGCTCGGGGCGGAGGTGCACGCGCTCGGCATCTCGCCCAACGGCACCAACATCAACGCCGACGTCGGCGCGCTCCACCCCGAGCACATGGCGAAGGAGGTCGTGGCGCGCGGCGCTGCCTTCGGCGTCGCGCTCGACGGCGACGCGGACCGCGTCATCGTGGCCGACGAGAAGGGCAACATCGTCGACGGCGACGCCATCATGGCCCTGTGCGCCGCGCGCCTCCTCAAGCAGAAGAAGCTCCCGCACGGCACCGTCGTCGCCACCGTCATGTCCAACCTGGGGCTCGAGCGCGCCATCAAGGCGCTCGGCGGTCAGGTCATCCGCACCGCCGTCGGCGATCGCTACGTGGTCGAGGCCATGAAGAAGGGCGGCTACACCTTCGGCGGCGAGCAGTCCGGCCACCTCATCTTCCTGGACCACGCCACCACCGGGGACGGCGTCGTCGCCGCCCTCCAGGTCGCCGCCGTCCTCCTCGAAGAGGGCCGCCCCCTGTCGGAGCTCGCCGCCGCCGCGCTCACCCGCGTCCCGCAGGTGCTCGAGAACGCCAGGTTCGCCCGCCGCGTCCCGCTCGACGCCATGACCCGCACCCAGGCCGAGGTCGCCCGCATCGAGTCCGAGCTCGGCGATCGCGGCCGCGTCCTCGTCCGCTGGAGCGGCACCGAGGCCAAGCTCCGCGTCATGGTCGAGGGCGAAGACGAGACCTTCATCAAGACCGCCGCCCTCGGCATCCTCAGCGCGGCGAAGACGGACATCGCGGACTGAGCCAAGGCGTGTGTGTGCCGGCGCGGCGCGCCCGCCGAGCCCCTCGGTGCTACGCTGCACCCATGAGCGCCGAAGAGCGCGCCCGCGCGCGCCAAGCGTGGCCCATTCGCCGGTTCAAGCTCGGCGAGGAGCCGTCGGAGGATCTCTCCGCGTCGACGACCGCCGAGGAGCGGCTCGACATGGTGTGGCGCCTCACGCTCGATGCGTGGAGATCGGCCGGGCTGAGCATGCCCGAGTACACCCGCGAGACCATGCCCGGTCGCGTGATTCGGCCAGGGAAGCCGGGCGCGTGAAGCGCTTCGCCGGTTCCGCGCCCCCGTGCAAGCTCATGTCACGGCCGGTGGCGAGGCGGGCGTCAGCGCAGGCGCAGCGGCGGACCCTGACCCCGCTCGGTTCCCCAAACAGCGATGACGAGGACAGTCTCGTCATCCAAGACGAAGTGGTAAACGTATCGTCGCGTTCGCTTCAAGAGCGTGCGGCGGACGGTTCGACCTGCGAGGGGCTTGTAGGCCTCTCCCGCACGAGGAGAGGAAGCGAGCAGCTCCAGGATCCCCGTGAGCTCATCGCGGAAGAGGTCGGGGGCGTCCTTTCGGTTCTCGCGCCACCACGCATCAACGAAGTCGACGTCTGCCTCGGCGTCCTCGCTGAGGAGGACCTCACCCGCGCGCCCGGAGCTTGTTGATCACGTCCTCCGCGGGCACGGTCCTTCCGCCGGCCACGGTTCGTTCGATGCGACGCTCGAGCTCTTGGTCCATCTCGGCCTCGTCGCTCGTGCCGCCGGCGTCCACGCTCTCGGCAACCTCATGCACGACACGCTCGACGAGCTTGAGGCGCTCGCGATAGGGCAGCGCCCGCACGTGCTCGAGGATCTCGTCGGCCGTCATCGTCATCCCCCCGAGCGTAGCGCACCTTTCGGCCTCGTTCCCGTCCTGCTCTTCCACCTTGCTCTCTGCCTGGCGCGCGGGAAAGGCTCGGCTGGATCTCGGACGGCCCGACGCTGGGCGGCGTGGATGCCTCTGCGTCGAAGCGGCCGCCGCGAATCGCTCATGCACGAGCCACGCGCCCTCGGCGCTCACGGACAGGGCGCGCCACACGTCGTCGCGGCGCCGCCGGGGCAGACCACGATCTCGCCCGCGGCGCACGAGGTGATGTCGCAGTTCTGGGTGCCGGCGGTGTCGGGCGGGCAGTCCACCACGCAGGTGCCGTCACACGTCACGTGGCAAGGCCCCGCCGAGCACGTGAACGCGCAGGTGCTGTTCGAGCCGCAGGTGCACGTCCCGTTTGCGCACGTGCCGCTGCACGAGGGGTTGTCGCCCGCGCACGTCACATGGCAAGGCGGCGCGTCGCAGGCGAAGTCACACGTCGCCTCCGGCGCGCACTCACACGTGCCGTTCGCGCAGGCCCCGCTGCAGTCGCTGCCCTCGCCGCACTCCACATGACAGGGAGGTGCTTCGCACTCGAAATCGCACTTGGCCCCGGCCTCACACGTGCAGAGGCCGTTTTCGCACGTGGCCTCGCCACACGAGGCCGCGAGCACGAGGGCGAGGCCACCCGAGAGCAGCAGCGGGACCCAGGTTCGCATGACGCTATCGTAAGCGTTCGCCGCGCCAGGTGTCACCTCTCGGGGCTCGAGCGGACGCCCCGTCGTCGACAGCCGATCGACAAATGGCCCTCGAGTGGACTGCCCGTCCACACGGTTCCGCCGAGAAGCGGCGCAACAAGCCTTGGCACGCGCGCTGCTCTCGATCGGTCGACCGCGAGGAGGTCCCGATGAACACGAAGCTTCTTTCCTTGGTGCTGGTCACGTCGCTCGCTGCCGTCGGAGCGTGCTCGAAGTCCGAGCCCGACAAGTCGAAGCCCACGGAGGATGGCGCCTCCGAGGCGAGCGACGAGGGCTCCGAGACCCGATCCAAGAGCCGCAAGTCCGGCAGGAAGAGCAAAGACGACAAGGCCGACAAGGCCGACGAGGTCGAGTCGGGCGGTGACCCCTCCGACGGCATCGGCGCGTGTGACGAGTGGAAGAAGAAGCTCTCTTCGTGTGAGGTGCTCAAGAAGACAGCGCCGTCGCTGATCGAGAAGACGGCCGTCGTCTGGCGAAAGAAGGGCCTGAGCAAGGACGACATCGAGAAGGACTGCAAGGAGCGGGCGGAAAACCTGCCCAAGCCCTGCCGCTGATCGCTCAACAGGCGCCGCGCGTCACCGGCGCGCGGCGGCTGCGGGTGTCGCCGTCGCCGACCTCGATGGACGGAGCGCGATTGGGTTCGCCTTCCGGGGACGCGGGCAGTGAGCCGAGCTTCACTGTGCCCGCAAAAGTCGGTCGGCGCCGTCCTTCTCGAAGGACAGCACCAATGTCGCTTCTCCGTTCGCTTCGGACTCGCGGAGACAGTAGAAGTACTTCCCGAGCAGCACGCAGTCTCCCAAGTTGAGGCTCATCCCGCCGCCGCTCGGGTGTTCGCAATCTCTTCCCCACCACCGCGCTTCGGTTGGCTCACCGCAGCTGCACGAGTGATCGAACCCGATCCCATCGTCGCGAATAACGTCAGCGCGAACGTAGCATTGTCCAGCCTGGACGGCGACGTTGCGCTCGACCCGCAGCTCGCGAACGGGTTGGCCATCCGGAGTGCAGGCGCTGCCGAGTACGAGCGCGCCCAAGGCGACAGTGAGCACCGAACTGGGACGTGCGCATTGGCTCATTGGTAGCACCTACTGAACTTGTAACCGGATCCCGCATCGGGTTGATACTTGCGACAGTTGTCGCGCTCCGTCGCGCAGCAACCATCCGGGTCTCCGCCTGTTTTCGAGAGACAGGATTGAAAGCGGCCCTCACAGTTTTCCGGGTCTGGCTCCGGGGGCGCCCCACCGCAACCACCCAGTCCGAAGCCCGCAAAGAACCGGCTGAAGAACCCACCCAACCCACCACCGCAGCCGTCGTCGGGATCCTCGCACGTCATCGACCCACCGTCGTCTCCCGGCTCCTCCGGTTCGAACGACCCCGGGCCGCCTTCGCCGCCGCCATCATCGCCATACAAGCCACGAGGATCGCGGAAATTGACCGGATCGCCGTGGACGTACAGATACAGGTTCGGGCCGTCCGCCTGCTGGAAGCGCAGTGGATCCTTCGCCGTCCACCTTCCCACCTCCGCGTCATAATCCCGCGCCCCAAACCGCACGAGCCCGGTGTCCGGATCGTACAAGCCACCCGCGAACCCAGGGCTGCCTCCACTCGCCCGTGCTCGGCGCTTCGCGCCTGCGCGCGGTCGGTCTCCTCCAAGTCCGTGCTCGCGCGGGCTGATGCCCGCGCTTGCGCGCGGACGGAGGAGACAGGCCTCGCCACCTGATACCGCCGAGCTCGCAGTGGATGACTGAGCTGAGATGGTAGACGGGCCGAGCGGAGCGCCGGCGGCAAGCAGGTCGCGAGGACGCCAGCGCCGGTCGCCGAGGTGGGAGAAAGCCCTCGCCGTGGCCGGTCCGGCCGGTTGGCTGGCCGTCGGCCAGCGCGCACCTCCCGCGCCGCGCCAGGGAAGGGCATGCTCATTCGATGTCCACCCGATACGGCTGCCCCCCGCTGATGACCAGCGCGGTGCCGGTCTGGGTGACCGCGCAGTGGTTGATGGGCTTCTCGAAGGTGCACGCCGGCCACGAATAGGACTCCGACGCCAGCTTCCGGCCCACAGCGTCGACGCGGACCAGCGCAGAGAACGGCTGCTTCCGGCAGCTGTGGGCGAACGACAGCGCGGGCGAGCGCTGAGCTCATGGTGAGAAACCTCCAGACTCCGGCGGCACGCACTCGGGTGCATCCTTGCACAGTTCACAGACCACGCTGGCCACGTCTGCCAGCTCGCGCTTTCGCGCGACGTGGACCAGCTTCCGGCACCTTGGCTCCGCGACGCCGTCCAGCGCCGCCTGCAGGATCCTGCGGGCCCAAGCGTCCAGATTGGACTGCAGAAGCGCTGCCGCGTAGCCAACTGCGCTGCTCACCCTCCCTCGTTCGAGGTCATTGCTCGACTCGACTCCGAGCTCGCCCAGTCGAATCATGACACCGTCATAGAGCGGCGCCTCGAGCACGTCGATCAGGAGCAGCGCAGCGTCGTTTTCGTCGAGCGAGTGGAGACCCGTCGGACCTGCCGCCGCCAGGACCGTCAGCGCCTCGTGGTAGCTCCGAAGGGAGAGGCTCTTCCGCAGCCGTGCCTGAAGTGCTTCCGCTCGCTCGGGCCGGTCCCAGCTCTGATAGACCGACAGAAGCGCGAAGACACGGCCAGTGAGCTCTGCCTCGGAGATGGGGTCCGATGCGACCTCCGTCTCGGCGAGCTCCACGGTCCGCCAGACCCGGGGCTCGGCGCTCGGACACTGTCGCGACAGTCGGCGCAGATCCGGCCCGACCTGCCGTGCGGCGGCAGGGCAGGTGGTGAAGCAGTCCAGGTACCGCTCGAGCGCATCTTCGCACCGCCCTGCGCTCTCGAGCTCCCGGGCCTCGGCGCGTAGGCTTTCGGCCGCGTCGTAGTCGAGCACGGCCGGGCGATTGGCGGCGGAGCAGCCCAGGAGGGCCGCGGCCGGGAGGAGAAGTTGCCACGCTGCTCTCAGCGGCCTCGTCAGGCGGCGCGCCATTGGCTCCAGCTTCCGGGCCGCGGACAATAAGCTGAGCCTCGCTGCGCTCGCAAAGGTCGGCTCTTGCCCTCCGCTCATCCTAGAGACACAAACCGCTAAGCCGCCAGCCTGATTCGCGCAAGGGCGTGGAGATTAGCGAGGGCGGCGGCACGGTTGAGGTCGAGCAGGTTCTTCCGCGCGCCGAGATATCGTGCGCGTCGACCTTG
>WBZM01001770.1_pt1 | contig 20061 bp, 20 predicted proteins | sample 5204271 | NCBI WGS metagenome assembly WBZM01 (sample SAMN12344346, study PRJNA552823) | activated sludge metagenome | biome: Activated sludge suspended growth; feature: Nitrification reactor; material: Wastewater; isolation source: activated sludge from nitrification reactor of wastewater...
ACCTCCCCGCACCCCACGCCCCGTCCGGCGTCCCGCGCCCGTGCGACGCGGCGCCCGGCCAGCCCCCGTCGTTCTCCGTTGACGATCTCCACTCAATCCCCTACTGTCGAAATCAAGTTTTCGAACCCCGATTTTGGATCGATGGATCGAATGGATTTCTTCAGCGACGCCGAGATCGAGCGGGTCGAGCGCGAGCGCGCCGGGGGCATCACCTCCGTCGAGGTGGTGCGGCTCTTCGAGGCGCGGGGGGCGCGGCTGTCGGCGTCGACCTTCCGCAAGTACGTGCAGCTCGGGCTGCTGCCGCGGAGCAAGCGGGTGGGGCGCAAGGGCAAGCACACCGGCTCCACCGGCCTCTACCCGGTGTCCGTGGTGCGCCGCATCGCCCTGGTGAAGCGGATGATGGCCGAGGGCTACACGGTGGACGACATCCGCGGCAGCTTCGTCACGGTGCGCAACCGCATCGAGGACGTGGAGCAGGGGCTGTCGGAGCTGGTGGCGGCCATCGCCGCCAAGGCGCAGGCGCACCCGGGCCGGCGCCGCTATACGGTCGAGCTGGGCAGGGCGGAGCGGGCGGCGCGGGCCGCCCTCCGGAAGCTGGAGCGGGTGGGCGGGGCGGTCACGACCATCGGGGCGGCGCAGGCCGCCGGCTGGCGTGACCCGGGCGCGGGTGCCGCGTCCGCTGGACGGTGACAGGGGGCGCCGCTCGCGGCGCCAGGTGGATGGGGAAGGGGTCGGGGATGAGCGAGGCCAAGCGGAACGAGGGGCCGGTGCCGGACGGCGTCGGCGAGGGTGAGGCGGCCCAGGAGCGCCGCCGCTCCAAGACCATGTCGCGCAAGGAGATCGCGCGCGACCTGCGGCGCCAGCGCCAGTCGGGGATCGTCGATCCCGAGCTGGAGGCGGTGATGCAGGAGATCGAGACGCAGCGGCCGCGGGAGCGGGCCGAGTGCGCCACGGGCCCCCGCCCGTGCATGTTCATCTCCTGCAAGCACCACCTCTACCTGGACGTGAACCCGGCCACCGGGTCCATCAAGCTCAACTTCCCGGACAAGGAGGTCTGGGAGATGAGCGAGACCTGCGCCCTCGACGTCGCCGACCGCGGCGGCATCACGCTCGAGGAGGTGGGGGCCATCATGAACCTCACCCGCGAGCGGATCCGCCAGGTCGAGACCCGCGGCCTCCTCAAGCTGCGGGCCATCGCCGAGGACGAGCCGCGCAGCGGCGAGGCGCTGGATCGCCTCGACGACGAGGGCTGAACCGGCCCGGGCGGCGCCCCCGCGGGCGCCGCACGCCGCGTCCCTCCTGCGGGTGCCCAAAGGCCGGGCACCCGCCGGCCTTGAATCCGCCCGTCGCGCTTGCTAAACGGGGCACCCTTCCGGAGGTTGCCCCCATGGTCCGCCGCGCGCTCCTTTCGGTCTCCGACAAGACCGGCCTCGTCCCCTTCGCCAGGCGCCTCGCCGCCCTCGGCGTCGAGCTCCTCTCCACCGGCGGCACGCAGAAGGCGCTCGCCGAGGCCGGCGTGCCGGTCACCTCGGTCGGCGACTTCACGCAGGCCCCCGAGATCCTCGGCGGCCGGGTCAAGACGCTCCACCCCCGCGTCCACGGCGGCATCCTCTACCGGCGCGGCCTGGCCTCCGACGAGGCCGACGTGAAGGCCCGCGACATCCCGCCCATCGACCTGGTGGTGGTCAACCTCTACCCGTTCCGCGAGGCGGTGGCGGCCGGCAAGGCCTTCGCCGAGTGCGTCGAGGAGATCGACATCGGCGGCCCGACCATGGTCCGCAGCGCCGCCAAGAACATGGCCCACGTCGGCGTGGTGGTGGACCCGGCCGACTACGAGAAGGTCGCCGCCGAGCTGGAGGGGGCGAAGGCGCTCTCCGAGGCCACCCGCTTCGACCTGATGAAGAAGGCCTTCGCCCACACGGCGGCCTACGACGCCGCCATCAGCGAGTACCTCACCGCCCGGGCCACCCCCGAGGCCGCCCCGGCCAGGTTCCCGGCCACCCTCGGCGCCGTCTACACCAAGGTCTCCGACCTGCGCTACGGCGAGAACCCGCACCAGGCGGGCGCCTTCTACCGCGCCGGCCGCGAGCCCGAGGAGCCCACCGTCGCCTACGCGCAGGTGCTCCAGGGCAAGGAGCTCAGCTACAACAACCTCCTCGACCTGGAGGCCGCCATCGCCGGCGTGAAGGAGTTCGACGAGACGGCGGTGGTGGTCATCAAGCACAACACGCCCTGCGGTGTGGCGGTGGGCCAGACGCCCGGCGAGGCCTTCGCCCGCGCCCGCGCCTGCGATCCGGTCTCCGCCTTCGGCGGCATCGTGGCCCTCAACCGCCCGGTGGACGCGGCGGCGGCCAAGGAGCTGACCGACCTCTTCCTCGAGTGCGTCATCGCCCCGGCCTACGACGAGGCGGCCCGCGCCCTGCTGGCGGCCAAGAAGAACCTGCGCCTCCTGGTCTCGCCCCGCCTCGGCCAGCCGCGCGCCACCTGGAAGCGCCGCCCCGAGGAGGCCCGCGAGGTCCGCTCCATCACCGGCGGCGTGCTGGTGATGGACCGCGACCTCGGCAGCGTGCGCCGCGAGGACTGCAAGGTCATGACGAAGCGCGCCCCCACCGAGGCGGAGTGGAAGGACCTGCTCTTCGCCTGGAAGGTGGTCAAGCACGTCAAGTCGAACGCCATCGTCTTCGCGGCGGGCGATCGCACGGTGGCCATCGGCGGCGGGCAGACCAGCCGCGTCGAGTCGGTCAAGACCGCGGTCATGAAGGCCCAGCTGCCGGTGCGCGGCGCCAGCGTCGGCTCCGACGCCTTCTTCCCCTTCGCCGACGGCGTCGAGGAGATCATCAAGGCCGGCGCCACCGCCATCATCCAGCCGGGCGGCTCGATGCGCGACGCCGAGGTGGTGGCCGCGGCCGACGCCGCCGGGATCGCCATGGTGGCGACCGGCATGCGCCACTTCCGGCACTAGGCCCCGGCGCGACCGCCCCGGGCCCAGGGACAGACCCACGGTCGCGGCCGCGCTAGGCTCCGGCCATGTCGCCCGCCGCCCGGACCGCCGCCGTCACCGGTGCCCTCGTGGCAGCCGTGGCCGGCGGCGCGGCCGCCTGGTGGTTCCTGCGCGCGCCGCCCCCGCCGCCCCCGCCGCCCACCCCGGTGGAGGCGCGGGTGGCCGCCTGGAGGGCCGCCGGCGGCCTCCCGGCGGGGAGCGCCGCCGAGCTCACCGCCCTGGGCGCCTCGCTGCTGGCCGCCGACCTGCCGGCCCGCACCGCCGAGGCGCGCCTCGCCTTCCGGGCGGCGCTGGTGGCCGACCCGGCGCGCCTGGAGGCGGTGGCCGGCTACGCCACCGCCTTCGCCGACGCGGCGCGCGACACCGAGGAGCCCGACGGCGAGGGGCTCAAGGAGGCGCACGAGCTCCTGGCCTTCGCCCTGGCCCGGACGCCGGGCCGCGCCGACCTCCTGGCGGCCCAGGCCCGCCTGCTGCTCCTCGTCCCCTCCGAGCGCAACCGCGCCGAGGCCCTCACGGCGGCGCGCCAGGCGCGGGGCGCCAGCCCGGGCGACGCCTCGGCGGTGCTGGCCCTCGGCCTGGCCCTCCTGCCCTCGGATCCCGCCGCCGCCGCCGCCGCGCTGGAGGCCCCCGCCGCCGCCGGCGCCGAGGACCGCCGCCTGCTCTCCGCCGCCGCCCTGGCGCGGTGGGAGGCGGGCGACGCGGTGGGGGCGCTGCGCCTGGCCGAGACGCGGCTGGAGCTCGATCCCCTCCACCCGGCCATGCTCACCCTGGCCGCCGGGATCGAGGCCGCCTCGGCGCGGGCCGAGTGGGCCGCGGCGCGGCTCCGGGCCTGGCGCGCCCTTGACCCGGCGGCGCCAGAGCCGCTGCTCCTCGCGGCCCGCCTGGCGGCCCAGGCGGACGGCGACCTGGCGGCGGCGCGGCGGCTCCTCGCCGAGGCGCTGCCGCGGGCGCGCGGCGACGTCCAGGCGGCCCGCATCCTGGCCCACCAGGCCGCGGTGGCGCTCTCCCTCGGCGAGGTCCCGGCCGCCGAGGCGGCGGTGGCGGAGGCCCTGCGCCGGGTCCCGGCCGCCGCCCCGGCGCGGTACCAGGCGGCCGTGCTGGCCTTCCGGCGGGGCGACCGCAAGGCCCTGGCCGAGTCGGCCGGGGTGGTGGGCGAGCGCTGCGGCGAGGCGGCCCGCCGGCGGCTCCAGGCCCGCGAGGCCGAGCTCGGCTCGTCCACCCTCGACGAGGCCGGGCGGGCCTGGAAGGCCTGGCCGGCCGCGGCGCCGCGCGACCCATCGCTCCTCGTCGAGGCGGCCGGGGCGCTGGCCCGCATCGGCCTGACCGGCGAGGCCCTGTCGCTGGCGCGGCAGGCCACCTCCCTCGACCCCGTCGAGGGGCGCCTGCACCGCGTCTTCACCGACTGCTGGGAGGGCTCGCAGGGGCTGGCCGAGGCTGCCCAGCGGCTCGGCGCCATCGCCGAGGCGGAGCGCGCCGCCGCGGTGGCCGCGCTGGAGGGGGCGGCCGCCGCCGAGCTCCTGCTGGGCCGGACCCGCCCGGCGGAGCAGGCGGTCACCGGGGCCCTCGGGGCCGACCCGGGCGCCTGGCGCGCCCGGCTGCTCCTGGCCCAGGTGGAGCTCGATCGGGGCCGCCCCGCCGCCGCCGCCGCGGAGGCCGCCGCCGCCCTGGCCCTGCCCGGCGGGACGGCCGCGGCCGGGGCCCTGGCGCGGGCCCTGGCCGCCCAGGGGCGCCCCGAGGCCCTGGCCGCCGCGGCGCGGGCGGTGGCCGAGACCGGGGCCCCCTCCGCCCGCCTGCTCCACGCCCGCCTCCTGGCCCGCGAGGGGCGCGGGGAGGAGGCGGCCCGGGAGGCCCGGGCGCTCCTGGCGGAGGACCCCACCCTGGGCGAGGCGCGCGGCCTCCTCCTGGACCTGGACGGCGGCCCCCCGCGCGCCCGCCGCTGAGCGCTGGAAGTGATATAAACCCTGGCCCCATGCGCGTCCTCGTCGTCGGCTCGGGTGGTCGTGAGCACGCCCTCGCCTGGAAGCTCTCCAAGTCGCCCCGCCTCACCGCCCTCTTCGCGGCGCCGGGCAACCCCGGCATCGCCAGGCTGGCCACCCTCGTCCCCCTCAAGGCGGACGACGTGGACGGCCTGACCGCCTTCGCCCGGGCCGAGAAGATCGACCTGGTGGTGGTCGGCCCCGAGGTGCCGCTGGTCCTCGGCCTGGTGGACCGCCTGTCCGCCGCGGGCATCCCCGCCTTCGGCCCGGTGGCCGCGGCGGCCCGCATCGAGGGGTCGAAGGCCTTCGCCAAGGAGATCATGGCGGCGGCCGGCATCCCCACCGCCGAGTACGGCACCTTCACCGCGCCGGAGCCGGCGCTCGCCTGGGCCCAGGCCCGCGGCGGCCAGGTGGTGGTCAAGGCCGACGGCCTGGCCGCCGGCAAGGGCGTGGTGGTCTGCGGCGGCATGGCCGAGTGCGAGCAGGCCCTCCGCGAGATCATGGTCGACCGCGTCCACGGCGCGGCCGGCGCCACCGTCCTGCTGGAGGAGCGGCTCACCGGGCCGGAGGCCTCCTGCATCTGCATCACCGACGGCCTGCGGGTGCGCATGCTGCCGCCCGCCCAGGACCACAAGCGCATCTTCGACGGCGACCGGGGGCCCAACACCGGCGGCATGGGCGCCTTCTGCCCCACGCCCAAGGTCAACCCCGACCTGCTCGCCGAGATCCAGCGCACCGTGCTGGTGCCGGCGGTCCGCGAGTTGGCGCGGCGCGGCGCCCCGTTCCGCGGCGCCCTCTACGCCGGCCTGATGCTCACGCCGAAGGGGCCGAAGGTGCTGGAGTTCAACGCCCGGCTCGGCGATCCCGAGACCCAGCCCATCCTCATGCGCGTCAAGGGCGACCTCCTGCCGGCGCTGCTGGGCTCGGCCCGGGGCGACCTCTCCGCCGTGGAGCTGGAGTTCGACAGCCGCGCCGCGGTGGGCGTGGTGCTGGCGGCCGAGGGCTACCCCGGCCAGGTCACCACCGGCGACGCCATCACCGGCCACGACTACGCCTTCCCGGACGACATCCAGGTCTTCCACGCCGGCACCGCCCTCGACGCGCAGGGGCGGGTGGTCACCTCCGGCGGCCGGGTCATGACCGCCTGCGCCCTGGGCGCCGGCCTCGACGACGCCGCCATGCGGGCCTACAGCGCCGCCGCCCGCGTCCACTTCCGCGGCATGCAGTACCGAAAGGACATCGGGACCAACGCATGAACCCCAAGGTGCTGATCCTCATGGGCTCGGACTCCGACTGGGAGGTCATGTCCGAGGCCCGCAAGGCCCTCCTCGACCTGGGTGTGGAGTCCGAGGTGCACGTCTCCAGCGCCCACCGCACGCCGGAGCGGACCGGGAAGCTGGCCCGCGAGGCGGCGGGGCGCGGCATCCAGGTGGTCATCTGCGGGGCGGGCGCGGCGGCCCACCTGGCCGGCGTGGTGGCGGCCGAGACCGAGCTGCCGGTGCTGGGCGTGCCGCTGGCCGCCTCGGACCTGAAGGGGCTCGACGCCCTCCTCGCCACCGTGCAGATGCCGGCCGGCGTGCCGGTGGGCACCCTGGCCATCGGCAAGGCCGGGGCGCGCAACGCCGGCCTGCTGGCCGGCCGGATCATCGCCCGCGCCGACGCCGCGGTGGCGGAGAAGATCCGCGCCCAGCGCGCCCGCATGACCGCCGAGGTCGAGGCCAAGGACGCGGCGCTCCAGGCCAAGCTGGCCCAGGGCTAGCGGCCGGGTCCCCGCCCGGCATGCTCCCCCGGCTCGACAGGTACCTGGCCAAGGAGATCCTCCTCCCCTTCGGGGCGGCGCTGCTCTTCCTCACGCAGCTGCTGCTGGCCACCCAGATCCTGGCCCGCGCCGACATCCTCTTCGGCGCCGGGGTCTCGCTCCTCGACCTGGGCGGCGTCATCCTGGCGCTCACGCCCCACCTGCTGGGCTACGTGCTGCCGGTCTCCTTCCTCCTCGGGGCCATCCTGGGCACCGGGCGGCTGGCCGACGACCGGGAGATCATGGCCATCGGCGCCGCCGGCCTCTCGCCGGTGCGACTGGTGCGCGTGCCGCTCCTCATCGGGGCGGCCCTGGCGGGGCTGGGGCTCTGGCTCTCGGTGGAGGTGGAGCCGGCCGGCCTCCGCGAGGCCGAGGCCCGCTTCAACGAGATCATCAAGAACAACGTCACCGCCAACGTGCGGGCCGGCACCTTCTTCGACGAGATCCCCCAGTTCACCGTCTACGCCGGCGAGGTGGGGAAGGAGGGCTGGCGCGACGTGCTCATCTCCGACCGCACCGACCCCGCGGCGCCGGTGCTGGCGCTGGCGCGGCGCGGGCGCCTGGAGGCGGTGGGGCGCGGCGAGGAGATGCGGCTGGTGCTGGAGGACGGCGAGGTCCACCGCGAGGAGGCCCGCGCCGAGGAGTACGTCACCGCCGCCTTCCGCCGGGCCGAGATCGCCCTCGGCCTCGGCACCACCATCAGCGACCGCAACGTGCTGGCCGGCTCCACCAAGGCCATGACCATGGCCGAGCTGGCGGAGCGCGCCGGGCCGGGCGGCGACCGCACCGAGGCCCAGCGGCTGGCCGCGCTGATCGCCTACCACCGGCGGCTGGCCGCGCCGCTGGCGGTGCTGGCCTTCGCCCTCATGGCCGTCCCCATCGCCGCCATGCGCAAGGGCGGCCGGGCGGCCGGCCTGGGGGCCACCGTGGCCGGGGTGCTGGCCCACTTCCTCCTGCTGCGCGGCGGCGAGGTGCTGGCGGAGAAGCGCCTGCTGCCCCCGGCCGTGGCCATGCAGCTCTCCACCGTGGTGCTGCTGCTGGTCGGCCTCTGGCTGGTCCGGGTGCTCCACCGGAACGGCCCCGGGGCGGTGCGGTGATCCTCTTCCGCTACGTGGCGCTGAAGGCGCTCGGGGCCTTCCTGGCGGCCCTGGCCGGCGTGGTCTTCGTCTTCCTGGTGGTGGACTTCGTCGACAACGCCCACACCATCCGCGGCGAGGGGTGGCTGCTGCCGGCGCTGGAGCTCTACGCCAACAAGGCGGCGGTGGTGATGGTGCAGACCGCGCCGGCCGCCATGCTGCTGGGCGCGTCGGTGGCGGTGAGCGGCCTGCGCCAGACGCGGGAGTGGACCGCGCTGCGCTCGGTCGGCCTGGGCCCCTGGCGCGTGGCCCTGCCGGTGGTGGCGGCGGCCCTGCTGGCCGGCGTCGCCATGGGCGGGCTGCAGGACCTGTGGGGCGTGCAGGCGGCCCAGCGGGCCGAGGAGATCTCGGCCACCCGCTTCCAGCGCGGCGCCAGCAACCGGCGCTGGCTGGCCTGGCGCGAGCCCAAGCGCTGGTTCCGCGGCGCCGACGGCCGGCGCATCTACCACCTCCGCGGCACGCTCCCCGGCGGCGGCTTCGAGCGCGTCACCGTGCTGGAGGTGACCAGCGCCTTCCGCCTGGCCCGCCGCCTCGACGCGGTCCGCATGACGCCCGGCGAGGGCGGGGCCTGGCGCCTCGAGGAGGTGGAGGAGCGCACCTTCGACGCCGACGGCACCAGCCACCTCACGCGCAACGACGTGCGGCAGGTCTTCTTCGACGAGCCGCCCGGCTCCTTCGAGCTGGCCCCCGGGCGCCCCTCCCAGCTGCGCTACGCCGTCCTCGGCGAGCAGATCGCCCTCCGGCGCAAGCTCGGCCAGGCGAGCGCCGACTTCGAGCTGGAGCGGGCCAACCGCCTGGCCTACCCGCTGGCGGCGGTGCCGGGCGTGCTCCTCGCCACCGCGCTGGCGCTGCGCCGCAGCCGCCGCGGCCACATCTCCTCGGCGCTCCTGGAGGCGGTGGGCATCTCCATGGCCCTGTGGGCCGCCCAGGGCGTCTGCTGGGCGCTGGGGCGCTCCGGCCGCCTGCCGCCCGACGCCGCCGCCTGGCTGCCCGACCTCGCCTTCCTGGCCGTCGGCGTGCTGGTGGTGCGCCGCGCCGCCTGAGCCCGCCATGGCCGCCCCCGCCCCCAGCGACCTCCAGGCCCGACTCGCCGCCGCCGCGGCGGTGCTGCGGCGCGGGGGGCTGGTGGCCTACCCCACCGAGACCTTCTACGGCCTGGGGGCCCTGGCGTCCGACGCCGCCGCGGTGGAGCGGCTGGTCCACGCCAAGGGGCGCCCGGAGGAGAAGCCGCTCCCGCTCCTGGCCGCCGACCTGGCCCAGGTGGAGGCGGTGGCCGAGCTGTCGCCGCTGGCCCGCCGGCTGGCGGCCGCCTTCTGGCCGGGGCCGCTCACGCTGGTGGTCCCGGCCCGCGCCGCCGCGGGGCTGCACCGGGCCATCGCCGGCGGGGCCGGCACCCTCGGCATCCGGATCACCAGCGGCGCCGCGGCGGCGGCCCTGGCCCGCCTGGCCGGCGGGGCCCTGGTGGCCACCAGCGCCAACCTCTCCGGCCACCCGCCGGTGGCCGCGCCGGCCGACCTGGACCCGGCGCTGCTGGCCCGCCTCGACCTGGTGCTCGACGGCGGCCCGGCCCCGGGCGGGCTGCCCAGCACGGTGGTCGCGGTGGGCCCGGGCGGGCTCGGCCTCATCCGGGCCGGGGCCATCCCCTTCGAGCGGGTGGAGGCGGCGGGGGCGGGGTAGGGACCGGGAATCCGGGCTTGCGCCGGCCACCGGTGGTGGTAAACGGCTCTCCCGCCAGGCCCGAGGGCCAGGGACCGAGTGACGGCGCCGGGGCGGGCAGGCCCAGCAGGAGCGAGAGGGAACCATGGGACGCATCTTCGAGACGCGCAAGGCCACGATGTTCGCCCGCTGGAACAAGATGGCGAAGGCCTTCACCCGCATCACCAAGGAGATCGTGATCGCGGTGAAGGCCGGCGGCCCCAGCCCCGACACCAACCCCGCCCTGCGCCGCGCCATCCAGAACGCCCGCGGCGCCAACATGCCGAAGGACAAGGTCGACGCCGCCATCAAGCGGGCCAGCGGCCAGGACCAGAAGGCCTACGAGGTGGTGCTCTACGAGGGCTACGCGCCGCACGGCGTGGCGGTGATCGTCGAGACCGCCACCGACAACGTGGTGCGCACCGTGGCCAACGTCCGGGTGGGCTTCAAGAACCACGGCGGCAACATGGGCACCACCGGCTCGGTGGCCTTCCAGTTCAAGAAGATGGGCGTCTTCCGCCTCTCGCCGGAGGGGCTCGACCAGGACGCGATGGAGCTCGAGCTCATCGACCACGGCCTGGAGGAGATGGGGGAGGGGACCGGCGAGAAGGGCGAGAAGCAGCTGGTCATCCGCTGCGCCTTCGAGTCCTTCGGCGCCATGCAGGCGGCGCTGGAGGCGCGGAAGCTGGAGGTCATCTCCGCCGAGTCCGAGTACGTGGCCCAGACCCCGGTCCAGCTCTCCGAGGAGCAGGCCAAGGAGGTGCTGGAGCTGGTGGACGCCCTGGAGCAGGACGACGACGTCCAGCGGGTCTTCCACAACCTCGCCTGAGCGAGGCGACCTTGCGTCGACCCTGCGCGTGATCTAGCGTCCCGGCACCCCCGATGGCCGAGCTCGTCCCCTTCCGAGGCATCCGCTTCGTCGCCTCGCGCGGCCGCGCGCTGGGCCAGCTGCTGGCGCCGCCCTACGATCTGATCTCGGCGCTGCAGCGCGACGACCTGTCGCGGCGCAGCCCGCAGAACATGGTCCACCTGATCCTCGGGGAGGATCGCATCGGCGACACCGCCGAGGCGAACAAGTACACCCGCGCCGGGGAGGCCTTCCGGGCCTGGCAGGCCGAGGGGATCCTCAAGGCCGACCCCAGCCCGTCCATCTACCCGCTGGAGCAGACCTTCTGGGCGCCCGACGGCCGGCAGCTGACCCGCCGCGGCTTCGTGGCGGCGGTGCGCCTCCACGAGTTCTCCGAGGGGATCATCGTCCCCCACGAGAAGACCCTCTCGGCGCCCCGCGCCGACCGGCTGGCCAACCTCAAGACCGTCCAGGCCAACCTCACCCCCATCTTCGGCCTCTACCGCGACGAGCAGGGGGCCACCGCGGCCGCGCTGGAGCGCGCCTGCGCCGCCGAGCCGGTGGCCGAGACCGACAGCGACGACGGGGTGCACCAGCGGCTCTGGCGCGCCGACGCCCCCGAGGTGATCGCCTCGCTGCAGGCGCTGGTGCGCGACCAGAAGATCTTCATCGCCGACGGCCACCACCGCTACGAGACGGCGCTGGTGTACGCCAAGTGGCTGGAGTCGCAGCAGCCGGGCCTCCCCGCCGACGGCGGCCACCGCTACATCCTGATGTTCCTCTGCCCCATGAACGACCCGGGGCTGGTCATCTACCCGACCCACCGGCTGCTCCACGGCGTGAAGGACCTGACGCTGCCGGGGCTCCTCGAGCGGCTGGCGCGCTACTTCACCGTCCAGCCCATCGAGGAGAGCCTGATGAAGCCCACCGGGCGGGCCTGGGCGGTGGCGCGCCTCTCCGAGCACGCCGGCAAGGCCACCTCCTTCCTCATGGTCACCGCCGAGGACCGGAGGGCCCGCCTCCTCACGCTGCGCGACGACGCCGACCTGGCCGGCGCCGAGCTGCCGGGCAACCGCACGCTGCGCGACCTCGACGTGACGGTGCTCCACAGCGTGGTCTTCCAGCACCTGCTCGGCATCTCGGTGCAGGCCCAGGAGGACCAGGCCAACCTCACCTACGTCCGCGACGCCGGCGAGGCGGTCAACCGGGTCCTCTCCGGCGAGCACCAGGTGGGCTTCCTGCTCAACCCCACCCCCATGTGGCAGGTGGAGGCGGTGGGCGACGCCGGGGAGACCATGCCGCAGAAGAGCACGCTCTTCGCCCCCCGGCTGCAGAGCGGCCTGGTGATGCGGGCCATCGACCCGCTCCACCGGCCGTAGGCCGCCCCGCGGCCCGCCGCCGCGCCCCGGCGCGCCTTCCCCGGGGCCCCTGGTTGGGCTAGAACGCAGCATGCCCTTCCCCCAGGAACGCCCCCGCCGCCTGCGCCGCACCGAGGCGCTGCGCCGGCTGGTCCGCGAGACCACCCTCGCCCCGGACGACCTCACCTGGCCCCTCTTCGTGGTCGAGGGCCAGAAGGTCCGCAACGCGGTCAAGTCGATGCCGGGCGTCTTCCAGACCTCGGTGGACGAGCTGGTGGCCGACGCCCAGGCCGGCTACGAGGCCGGCGTCCGCTCGGTCATCCTCTTCGGCATCCCCGGCCACAAGGACGCCACCGGCTCCTCGGCCTGGGACGAGGAGGGGGTGGTGCCCCGGGCGGTCCGGGCGCTGAAGCAGGCGCTGCCCGACCTGGTGGTCATGACCGACGTCTGCATGTGCGAGTACACCGACCACGGCCACTGCGGCGTCCTCAAGGCGCCGAAGGCCGGCGGGCCCGGGCAGGACCTCGGCGTGGACAACGACCTGACGCTCCCGCTCCTCGCCAGGGAGGCGGTGGCCCACGCCCGCGCAGGCGCCGACGTGGTGGCCCCCTCCGACATGATGGACGGGCGGGTCACCGCCATCCGCCAGGGGCTCGACGCCGCCGGCTTCGGCGACGTGCCCATCCTCTCCTACGCCGCCAAGTTCGCCGGGGCCTTCTACGGCCCGTTCCGCGACGCCGCCGAGAGCGCGCCGGTGGAGGGGCCGGGCATCCCCAAGGACCGCAAGGGCTACCAGATGGACCCCGCCAACTGGCGCGAGGCCCTGCGGGAGGTGGCCCTCGACGTGGCCGAGGGCGCCGACATGATCATGGTGAAGCCGGCAGTGCCCTACCTGGACATCGTGCGGCAGCTCCGCGACCGCTTCGACCTGCCGCTGGCCGCGTACCACGTGTCCGGCGAGTACGCGATGATCAAGGCCGCCGCCGAGCGCGGCTGGATCGACGGCGAGCGGGTCATGCTGGAGACGCTGCTCTGCTGCCGCCGCGCCGGCGCCGACTTCATCCTCACCTACGCGGCGAAGGACGTGGCCGGGACGCTGACGGGGCGCCGCCGGTGAGCCCGGCCGGCGACGCCGCCTACAAGGTGGTCGAGGTGTCGCCGGTCGCGGAGGACACCCTGGAGCGGGCGCTCAACGAGCGCGCCGCCGAGGGGTGGCGCTTCGACTCCATCCACTTCGTCGGGCGGGAGGGCTCCCACCGGCCCGCCCTGGCCTACCTCTTCTTCGTCCCGGGGGCCCGGCCGCGCCGCCGGAAGACCTGACCCGTGGACGAGGGGCGCCGCGAGGGATCGCCGTATCCCAAGGCCGACCTGACGCTCCGGGGCCTGGCGCGCCTGGCCGACTTCACCATCGCCTTCGGCGTGGCCACCAGCGCCCCCGGCGTGGGGCCGCTGGTGGCCGCCTTCTACCTGCTGGTGGCCGACGGCCTGATGCACGGCCAGTCCCCCGGCAAGAAGATCTTCGGCGTGAAGGCGGTGCAGCCCGCCACCCGGGCCCCGGCCGGCTTCCAGGAGTCGATGCTGCGCAACGCCCCCTTCGCCCTGGTGGCGCTCTTCTGGGCCCTGCCGCTGCTCTGGCCGGTCTTCTTCGTGGTGGGGCTGCCCGTCATCGCCTACGAGGCCTGGCGGGTCTGGGACGAGCCGCTGGGCCGCCGGCTGGGCGACGCCTTCGCGGACACCCAGGTGGTGGACGCCAAGGTGGTGGCCGGCCTGCCGGCCAGCTCCTCCTCCTCGGGGTAGCCCGGGCCCGGCCCCCGGGGGCCGGGGAAGAGGTGGAGCCCGGGGCACGGGCCGTGCTAGGTATGGCCCCCTCGGATTTCGGACCCCCGTGGCGGGGCGTCCCTCGGAGCGAACATGGCCAACTCGAAGAGCAAGCACAACCGCATGAAGTCCATCCGCCGCAAGCAGTGGAAGGCCCGCAAGAAGCGCCAGGCGGCCGCCAAGAAGACCACCGCCAAGAAGTAGGCGGCGGTCGCGGCCGGCGGGCCGCCCGCGCCCAGGCGCATCCGGAAGATTCCGGGTGCGAACGGGCTTGACGGGCCCCGCTGGGCCGCGATAGATAGCCGCTCCCTGCTGTACGAGGGAGTTGCAGAGACGCTCGGGCCTGTGGCGCAGCTGGGAGCGCGTCTGAATGGCATTCAGAAGGTCAGCGGTTCGATCCCGCTCAGGTCCACTGTAAAGACGGGCGGCCAGGGAAACCTGGCCGCCCGTTTCCTTTTCGGCGGGGAGGGAGCGTGATGCGCATGGCGACCGCGACCGCGACCCCGACCGCGACCGCGACCCCGACCGCGACCGCGACCGCGACCGCGACCGCGACCGCGACCTCGACCCCGACCTCGACCGCGACCCCGACCTCGACCTCGACCTCGACCGCGACCTCGACCGCGACCCCAGCCCGAGCCCGAGCCCGAGCCCGAGCCCGAGTCCCCGTCCCAGCCGCCCTCCTGGCCCTCCTCCTGGCCCTCCTCCTGGCCCTCCTCCTGGCCCTCCTCCTGGCCCTCCCAGCCCACGCCCAGCCCTCCACCGTCCCCCCCGAGCACCTCCGCTTCACCGCCCCCGCCCGCGCCGGCGGCTTCGTCCTCCGTGCCCTCTGGGAGACCAGCTACCTCTCCGCCGTCGGCGAGCGCCGCCGGGGCGAGGTCTGGAAGGTCGAGGCGGCCTACGACTTCGACCCCGCCGCCCCGCCGCACGACGGCGACGGCCGCCCGCTGCCAGAGCCCAGGCGCCCCGGCTGCCCGCCGCGCCACGACCACGGCATGCCGGTGACGCTCTCGGTGGTGCGCACGGGGGAGCCCGGGCGGCCCTGCGGGGAAGACGGCGAGGCGGTGCGCCTCGGCGACGGCTGCGGCACCCTGCGCCACAACGTCGGCGACAAGGCCCAGACCGAGGGGGCCTGGGCGGTCGACTGGTCGGACGGGGGGCTCACGGCGCAGCTGCGCATCGGCCCGGCGGCCTCCGGGCTGCCCGGCGCGGCCGGCCGCCTGGTGGAGGCGGCGGCCCAGGCGCGCGCCTGGGCCCGCCAGCTCCGCCCCGGCGCCAGCCCCGACCCGGCGCTGCTGGCCCGCCAGCGGGCCGCCACCGAGGGCGCCCTGTCGGTCGGGCTGGAGGAGGCGAACGCGTCGCCAGCGTGCCGCTGAAGCCAGCTACTTCTTCTCGGGCGTGAACTCCGGCGGCGCCTCGGCGCCCGGCCCGAAGAAGAACTGCTCGGCCTGCTGGAAGAGGATCTGCTGCGTGCGCGGGTCCGCCGGGGAGAGGCGGTACTCGTTCATGATCATCTTGAAGTGCTCGAGCCACATCTTCCAGGCGTCCTGGGAGATGGAGTCGAAGATGCGCTGCCCGAGCTCGTTGGGGAAGGGCTTGAACCCCAGGCCCGGCAGCTCCCTGCCGAGCTTCCTGCACTGGACCATCCGCGCCATGCACCTGCCTCGCGTCGTTGGAGAACCGGAGAGCGGCGAGGATAGTCGAAGCCGACCCCGGATGCACGCCGGCCCCGGGCGCCGGGTGGCGCGCGGGGCCGGTCGTGCTGCGGACGGCGGACCTGGCTACTGCAGCAGCGAGACGGCCGACACGGAGAGCGCCTTGGCGAGCGACTCCAGCGTGTCGAGCGGCGGCGTGCGCTGCCCGCGCTCCAGCATCGAGATGTACGAGACCGAGAGGCCGGCCTTGTGGGCCAGCGCCTCCTGCGACAGCTTGCGGCGCATCCGCTCGGACTTGAGGTTGGCGGAGAACTTCTCAGCGAGACCGGCCATGGCATTCACTCCTGGTGCTTGTGCGGCCCCCCGGCCACTTCTGGACGCGTGCACGGTTGGTGCGTCCACACCGATAGCAATTAGCACTCTTGGCGCGGCATTGCTGTACCGCAAATGCATGAAATTGGGGCCGGTCAGCAGTGCACCGGAGGTCGCAGGTCGGGGCGTCGTTGACCCGGGGTGATGACCCGGCGGAGGGGGACCGGACGTCGCAGTCGAGACCGGTTTTCGACCGCTGGCAGGCGTTCGCTTACGGCAATTCCCGGACCAGGATGGCGCGTACCAGGACCCCTGGTTTCAGGACGGAGCGACCGGGGGGGAGGATCGCCAGCGCGTGGTGCCCGGTGGTGGAGGAAAGGTTCCCGGACACCTGCGTCCGGAGGGGCGTGAAGGTCGGGCCGGCCTCCCCGGGCGCCACCTGGACACGCAGGTAGACGGTGAGCTCCGAGGGCTTCTCCAGCGGCGCCGGGAGGGCCAGCCGCCCGGCCAGCTCCACCCGGCCCGTGCCCGGGCGGCCGGCCAGGGCGCGGAGCGCGGGACGAGCGAAGACCTCGAAGGTGACCAGGGCGCTGGCGGGATTTCCCGGGAGGCCAAAGACCAGGGTCCGGCCCAGGCGGCCGAAGGCCAGCGGCTTCCCCGGCCGGACGGCCACCTTCCAGAAGTCGAGCGCCGCGCCGGCCTCGGCCAGGGCCGCCTTCACCAGGTCCCGCTCGCCCACCGAGACGCCGCCGCAGGTCACCAGGGCGTCGAAGCCCCGGGCCCGCCGGAGGGCCCGCCGCAGCGCGCCGGCCTCGTCGGCGGCCGCCGGCAGGATGGTGGGCAGGCCGCCGGCCTCCGCCACCGCCGCCGCCAGGGCGTGGGAGTTGGACTCGACGATCTGGCCGGCCCCGGGCCGCCGGCCCAGGGGCACCAGCTCGTCGCCGGTGGGCAGGATGGCCACGCGGGGCCGGCGGTGGACCGCCACCCGGGCCCGGCCCAGGGAGGCGCAGAGCCCGATGGCGCCCGGGTCGAGGAGGGCGCCGGCGGCGAGCGCCACGGCGCCGCGCTGCACGTCGTCGCCGACCGGCCGGACAAAGCGACCCTTCTGGGCTGCCCGGCGGAAGGTGGCGATCTCGCCCTCCCGCTCGACCTCCTCCTGCATCTCCACCGCGTCGGCACCGCGCGGCAGGGGGGCGCCGGTGAAGATGCGGGCGCAGGTCCCGCGCGGCAGCGGCCGTCCGGCGGGGTGACCGGCCGCCACCTCCATGGCCACCGGCAGGGCGGCGCCGGGCCGATCCGCGTCGGCGGCGCGCAGGGCGTAGCCGTCCATGGTGCTGGCGGCGAAGGGCGGCAGGGCGCGGGGGGCGCGCAGGTCCTCGGCCAGCACGCGGCCGCCGGCCTCGGCCAGCGGCAGCCGCTCGGCCTTCAGGGGGGCGACGTCGGCGACGCTGGCGAGGATGCGGGCGAGGGCTTCGGCGGGGGTCAGCACCGGATCGTCATAGCACTCGCGCGCACCGCCCGAGCCGGACCGGGCGGGGGCCGGAGGGCGGCCGGGTCCGGGGGCGGGTCGCCGCGTGGGGGGCGACCGTGTAGACTCCGCGCCATGACGTGCCCGGCCTGCGGCCGCCCGCCCATCCCGGGCGGCGCCCCTCGCCGCCACGCCCCACCTTCAAGCAGCCCGGGCCGCCGCGGCGCCGCCGCCGGCCCCGGGCGCACCATCGAACAGGACCACACGACATGACGGACACCACCAAGCGCGAGCGCCGCCGGGACGCGCTCCTCGGCGCCCTGCGCGCCTTCGCCGGCAAGCCGGCCGGGCTCAAGGAGCTGATGCAGAAGGCCGGGATCCACCCCGGCGAGCAGACCGAGGTGAAGCGCACCCTCCGCGGCATGGTCGCCGAGGGGGAGGCGGAGCACGAGGGCAAGCGCTGGCTGCTCCCCGCCGACGAGGCCCCGCCGCCGCCCGCCGGCCGCGGCCTGCCCCCGGCGCGGCCGGGCCTGGCGGGCCTGGGCGGCCCCGGCGGGCGGAAGGGCGGCCGCGGCGGCATCCTCGGCACGCTGACGCGCCACCGCGACGGCTTCGGCTTCGTGGCCCGCCTCGACCGGGCCGGCGAGGACATCTTCCTGCCGCCCGGGGAGGCCACCCAGGCCCTCGACGGCGACACCGTGCGGGTGGAGATCGTCCCCGGGCGCGGCGGCCGCTCGGCCGGCCGGCTCCTCGAGGTGGTGGAGCGGCGGCGCCGGCTCCTCATCGGCACCTACCACGCCCGCGGGCGGCAGAGCTTCGTGGTGCCGGCCGACCCGTCGCTGGGCGGGGCGGTGCCGGTGCCGGAGTCGGGCGCGGCCCGCGACGGCGACGTGGTCAAGGTGGCCCTCGCCCCCGGCACCGGCCCGCTGGCCGGCGAGGTGGTGGAGTCCATCGGCCGCCCCGGGGAGCCCCGCGTCGAGGTGCTCTCGGTGGCCTACGCCAAGGGGTTCGCCGACGTCTTCCCCGAGGCCACCGCCGCCGAGGCGGCGCGGGTGCCGGACCACGTGCGGCCCGAGGACAAGGTCGGGCGGCGCGACCTCACCAACCTGCCCCTCGTCACCATCGACGGCGAGGACGCCCGCGACTTCGACGACGCGGTCTTCGTGGAGGCGCTGCCCCAGCGGAAGGGCGGGGCGGCCTGGCGCCTGGTGGTGGCCATCGCCGACGTGACGCACTACGTGCGGCTGGGCGCCCCCCTCGACGACGAGGCGCGCCGGCGCGGCACCAGCGTCTACTTCCCGATGCAGGTGCTGCCCATGCTGCCGGAGCGGCTCTCCAACGGGATCTGCTCCCTCAACCCGGAGGTGGAGCGGCTCTGCATGGTGGCCGACATGCGGATCGACGCCCACGGCGAGCCGAAGGGGGTGGAGGTCTACGAGGCGGTGATGCGCAGCGCCGCCCGCTGCACCTACACCGAGGTGGCGGCGGTGCTCGACGGCGAGCGGTTGCCGCACCGCGAGCGCTTCCGCGAGCACTTCGAGCGAATGGCCGGCCTCCAGGAGGCCCTCACCGCCATGCGGCGGCGGCGCGGCGCCATCGACTTCGACCTGCCCGAGGTGAAGGTGGTCCTCGACGCCGAGGGGAAGGTCACCAGCCTGGAGAAGCGGCCGCGCAACCGGGCCCACCGCATCGTCGAGGAGTTCATGCTGGCCGCCAACGAGGCGGTGGCCCGCTGGTTCGGCGAGCGGGACCTGCCCACCATCTACCGGGTCCACGGCGTCCCCGACGAGGAGAAGCTCAAGCTCTTCCTGGAGCTGGCGGAGAGCCACGGCTTCCAGGTGCCCGAGCCGCCGGTGGACCCGCGCGAGCTCAACGCCCTCCTCGGCCGCTTCCAGGGGCACGCCCAGCAGCGGGCCCTCAACCAGCTGCTGCTGCGGGCCATGATGCAGGCGGTCTACTCGGCGGAGAACGAGGGGCACTTCGGCCTGGCGGCCGGCCACTACCTGCACTTCACCTCGCCCATCCGGCGCTACCCGGACCTGGTGGTCCACCGCCTCCTCAAGGAGGAGTGGGCGCGCCGCGCCGGCAAGGCCGGTCCCCGCACCTCGGAGGAGGCGCTGGCCGAGATGGCGGCGCGGTCGAGCGAGCGCGAGCGGGCCGCCATGGAGGCGGAGCGGGAGATCGTCTCCTTCTACGCGGCGCTCTTCATGAAGGACAAGATCGGCGAGCGCTACCCGGGCACGGTGGCGGCGGTGGCCGAGCCCGGGCTCTTCGTGGAGCTCAAGCCCTTCTTCGTGGAGGGGCTGGTGCGCGCCGAGGCGCTGCCCGGCAACTTCGAGCTCGACCCGGTGCACCACGCCCTCATCGACCGCGGCACCGGCCGGGCCTTCCGGGTGGGCGACCAGGTCGAGGTGGAGGTGGTGGAGGCCTCGACGCAGCGGCGCAAGGTGGAGCTGGCGCTCACCTCCGACCTGCCGGGCGCCGAGCCGGTGCTCAGGGGGCCGGGCCGGGTCGGCCGCGAAGCGCCCGCAGGGTCGCCGCGGCGAGGGCGAGGAAGCCCGCCGCCGCCGAAGGGTGGGAAGAAGGGGAAGGGCCCCCGGCCCGGGGCACCGTCCGGCAAGCGCCATCCGAAGCCAGGTCGAGGGCCTCGCCGCGGGCGGCGAGGGCGCTGAAGAAGGGCGCCCAGCCGCAGCGCGGGCCCGGCTCGCCGTGGGGGAGCAGCGCCGGCCGTCCCTCCACCAGGGCCGGGGAGAGGGCGTGGCGGGCGGCGTGGTGGAGGATCTCGCCGCGGTCCAGGGTGATCATGAGGGGAGCGTGGGCCGGGCGCGGGGCGGGGGCAATGGGGCAGGTGGGGGGCGGGACTGCGTCCAGCTCCCTCTCCCCCGCAGGGGGAGAGGGCTGGGGTGAGGGGGAGGAGGCAGCGGGCCGGATCGGGTTCGAGGTCGAGGTCGGGGTCGGGGGCGGGTTCGAGGTCGAGGTCGGGGTCGAGGTCGAGGT
>WBZM01001772.1_pt1 | contig 20010 bp, 20 predicted proteins | sample 5204271 | NCBI WGS metagenome assembly WBZM01 (sample SAMN12344346, study PRJNA552823) | activated sludge metagenome | biome: Activated sludge suspended growth; feature: Nitrification reactor; material: Wastewater; isolation source: activated sludge from nitrification reactor of wastewater...
GACCTGCCCCTGGTCATCGAGCGGCACGGGCACCGCTGGTCGGCGCGGTCGGCCGACCTCGGCGGAACCCCGGTGGTCGCCGACTCGTCATAGCCTGTACGGACCGGTTCCTCACCAGGGCTGGTCCGATGTTCAAGAGAGGACGACGGTGGTCGACGTGGAGAACTACGCCTGGCTGATCTGGATCGTCGTGGCCCTCGGCCTCGGAGCCCTCGAACTCGCGACCGTCGACTTCACCTTCCTCATGCTCGCCGGTGGCGCCTTGGGCGGGTCAGCTGCGGCCGCAGTCGGTGCCCCCTTCCCCGTGCAGGCGATCGTCGCGGCAGCGAGCGCCATCGTGCTCCTCGGGGTGGTCCGGCCGGCGGCGCACCGGCGCTTCCGCACCCACCGTCCGCCGACGTCGATCGGAGTCGGCGGCTACCGCGGTCGACTGGCTGTCGTGCTGGAGACGGTCACCCCCACCGCAGGATCGGTGCGAATCGGCGGTGAGACGTGGTCGGCCCGCACCGACAGTCATGACGTGCTGGCACCCGGCGAGCACGCCACCGTCCTGGACATCGATGGCGCCACGGCAGTCGTCGAGCGCGCCGACTCCCCCCACGACAGCACCCCATAGTTCCCCCTGACCTATCCGATTTGATCCAGACGTCCTCGCAGTCCCCACGGTTCGGAGGTTCCCGTGTCCGGCAGCATCGTCACTCTTGTCGTCGTCCTCGCGCTGCTCTTGTTCGTCGCCAGCGTCATCCTGCGCACGATCAAGATCGTGCCGCAGCAGACGGCGGTGATCATCGAGCGGCTCGGGTCCTATTCACGAACCCTCGACGACGGCATGCACATCCTCGTGCCGTTCATCGACAAGCCGCGAGCGACTATCGATCTGCGTGAACAGGTCGTCACCTTCCCGCCCCAGCCGGTCATCACCAGCGACAACCTTGTCGTTTCGATCGATACGGTCATCTACTACACGGTGACCGACGCCAAGTCGGCGGTCTACGAGATCGCCAACTTCATCCAGGGCATCGAGCAGCTCACCGTGACCACCCTGCGTAACGTCATCGGTTCGCTGGACCTGGAGGAGACGCTCACCTCCCGAGACCAGATCAACGGACAACTGCGCGGCGTCCTCGACCAGGAGACCGGGCGTTGGGGCATCCGGGTCAACCGCGTCGAACTTAAGGCCATCGACCCGCCGCACTCGGTGCAGGACTCGATGGAGAAGCAGATGCGCGCCGAGCGGGACAAGCGCGCAGCCATCCTCACCGCGGAGGGCACCAAGCAGTCGGCCATCCTCACCGCCCAGGGCGAGAAGGAGGCCCAGATCCTGCGGGCCGAGGGTTCCGCTCAGGCGCGTGTCCTCGAAGCTCGCGGCCAGGCTCAGGCCATCGAAGAGGTCTTCGATGCCATCCACAAGGGCCAGCCCACCCAGGACCTGCTCGCTTATCAGTACCTCCAAGTGCTGCCCCAGTTGGCCCGCGGCGATGCCAACAAGATGTGGATCATCCCGTCCGAGCTCACCGACGCCTTGCGTGGGGTCTCCTCGGCTCTCGGTGGCACTCCCGCTGCGACGGCCTCTGGTTCGGCTCCGGTCGTCCCCGCGACCCGGACCGGCCTGCACCCCACCATCGAGCGGGTCCAGTCGACAGAGTCCATCGCTCGCCCGGAGGGCCCGGAGGACACCCCGGGCCCCACGGCGTGAGGTGAGCGGCACGGCATACCAGAGCTGCTGGTATGCCGTGCCGGTGGCTTCCGCCCCACCTCTGCGTCGGTAGGGTGGCCGGGTGTCGCCCGTCGAAGCCCTGTGGGTCCTGCTCGCCGGAGTCGGTGCGGGCACGATCAACTCGATCGTCGGGTCGGGCACGCTCATCACCTTTCCGACCCTGCTGTTGCTCGGCTACCCGCCGCTGACGGCCAACGTCAGCAACAACATCGGCCTGGTGGCGGGCGGGGCCAGCGCCAGTTGGGGTTATCGCCGTGAGCTCGCGGGGCAGCGTGCTCTGCTGACTCGCCTGCTGCCGATGTCGATCGCCGGATCGGTGCTCGGGGCGGCGCTGCTGCTGGTGCTCCCAGCTTCGGCCTTTCGTGCTGTCGTGCCGGTGCTCATCGTCATCGCGCTGGTGCTCGTCATCTTCGGTCCGCGGATTCAGCGGGCGGCCCGCGCGCGGCGGGCCCCGGCAGTCGGGGGTGTGGCTGAGGGCGCGTCGTCCGCCTCCGTGGGGCTGCAGGCAGGCGCACTGCTGGCCGGCGCCTACGGCGGGTATTTCGGTGCGGCGCAAGGTGTCTTGTTGATGGGCATCTTCAGCGCGCTGTCGCGCGAGCCCCTGCAGCGACTCAACGGCGTGAAGAACGTGCTCGTCACCTTCGTCAACCTCGTCGCTGCGGGCGCGTTCCTCATCTTCGCTCGGGATCACGTCGACTGGGTGGTCGTCGCCCTTATCGCCGTCGGTTCGCTGCTCGGCGGGTTGATCGGGGCACACCTCGGGCGCAGACTCCCCGCTCCCGTCCTGCGGGCGATCATCGTCGTCGTGGGGGTCGTGGCGATTGTCAAGATGGTGTGGTTCCCGTGATTGACGGCGGCGACCGAGCCCTCCCGACGGGGGTCACCTGGATCGACTCGACCGATGATCCGCGCCTGGCTGACTACGTCGGACTGACCGACGTGGCGCTGCGTCGCCGGTCCGAGCCCGAACGCGGGCTCTACATCGCCGAGTCGGAGAAAGTCATTCGCCGCGCGCTTGCCGCCGGTCACCGGCCCCGGTCGTTCCTCATGGGGGAGCGCTGGCTGGTCGACCTCGCCGATGTCGTCGCGGCGGCGAGCCGGGACGGCATACCGGTCTTCGTCGGGGAGTCGCCAGTGTTGGAGGCCCTGACCGGCTTCCACCTGCATCGCGGAGCGTTGGCGGCCATGCAGCGGCCGACGCTGCCGACTGTGGCCGAGGTCGTGACGGACGCCAGGCGGGTGCTCGTCCTGGAGGACATCGTCGATCACACCAATGTCGGGGCAGCGGTCCGAGCTGGTGCGGCCCTCGGCGTGGACGCGATCCTAGTCACCCCCCGCTGCGCAGATCCGTTGTATCGCAGGGCGATTCGCGTCTCGATGGGCACCGTCTTCCAGGTGCCCTGGACCCGTATCGACCCGTGGCCCGCCGGGGTGAGGGCGCTGCGCGACCTGGGTTTCATCGTTGCGGCCTTCGCGCTGGACGACGACGCGATGACCCTCGACGCGCTGGCTGCCGATCCACCGGCGCGGCTCGCCCTCGTGGTGGGCACCGAGGGAGACGGGCTGGCCCGGCATACGGTGTCTGCCTGCGATCTCACCGTGCGCATCCCCATGGCCGCCGGTGTCGACTCCCTCAACGTCGCATCGGCCGCCGCGGTCGCGCTCTGGGCAGTGCGTGTCCCGCCCAGGTGAGTCGGTGGTGTGACAGCGGGCCGGTCGCGTGTGAGGATTGCCGGTTGTGAGCATCCCCTCGAAGATCGTCGATCTCATCGGCGCACCCACCGACGTCGGCGCAGCCCATCGCGGCGCCTCGATGGGCCCGGAGTCCATGCGGGTGGCCGGCATCCACGCCAACCTCGCGGCCTTCGGGCTGCAGGTGGATGATCTCGGCAATCTCGCGGGCCCACCCAACCCGTGGCTGCCTCCCGTCGACGGCTACCGGCACCTAGCCGAGGTCGTCGCCTGGAACGAGGCGGTCCACGAGGCGGTCTACGGCTCGTTGCAGGCCGGCCACATCCCGATCCTGCTCGGAGGCGACCACTGCCTGGCGATCGGTTCGATCAGCGCCGTCGCGCGGCATACCCGGGAGGCCGGCAAGAAGTTGCGGGTCATTTGGTTGGACGCGCACGCCGACTTCAACACCTTGCGCACCACTCCGACGGGCAATATCCACGGTATGCCGGTCGCGATCCTGCGAGGGCGCGGCCCCGATGCCCTGACCGGGTTGGGCGGGCAGACGCCGGCCATCGGGCCCGATGTCGTGCACCAGGTCGGCATCCGGTCGGTCGACGCCGACGAGAAGAAGCTGGTCCACGAGGACGGCATGCGGGTCTTTGACATGCGCCAGATCGACGAATTCGGCATGCGCAAGACCATGCGTCGGGCGCTGGCTGACCTCGACGAAGACACTCACCTGCACGTGAGTTTCGACGTGGACTTCCTCGACCCCGAGATCGCGCCGGGCGTCGGCACGACGGTGCTGGGCGGACCGACCTACCGCGAGGCGCAGTTGTGCATGGAGATGATCGCGGACACCGGTCGGCTCGGGTCGCTGGACGTCATGGAACTGAACCCCGCGTGCGACCAGGCCAACCGCACCGCCGAGGTGGCAACCGACCTCATCGAGTCGATGTTCGGCAAGAGCACCTTGTTGCGACTCAAGGGCACTCCCGCGGGCTGAGCGTCGCTGCTCGCTGCTGAACTGGCCGGACGGCGGCGACACGGCGGCGCCCGTGCGGAAGGTCCCAACGATCGGGGTGAGCCCTTCCTAGGCTTGTGGTGTGCGTTGGCTGGGTCGGGTGACCATCGCCGCGTCGCTGACCTGCGGCGTGGCGCTGCCGGTGTTGGCCACCCATCGGCCGCCACCCCAGCCGCAAGCCGCTGGCGTCGCCGCTCTGAGCGGGGTGGGGGACCCAGCGCTGTTCCGGGCCGAAGTGACCGTGCCCGGGATCACGGTGACCCGTCGGGTGTCGATCGACCTCGCCCGGCCCACCCAGGTGAGTTGGCCAGCGGTCCCTGGGGCCACCCGGCTGACCGCCCTGCTGGAGGCCTGGGCGGATGAAGCCGAGGCGAGCTTTCTCGCGCGGACCGTGGCGGGTGGCTCCAAGCCGCCGGAGTTGACGGTTGCCGGGACGGTGCTGCACGCCGTGGGATCCGTCGTGGTCGTGCGGATGACCGCCGACGTCGAGGGGGGAGACGCCGCCGGGGGAGCGACGCGGACCAGCCGCGTCTTCTATGCCGACATCGATCGCAACGAGGCGTGCTCGGGCGCGGAGCTTTTCGCGGAAGCTGCACGGGAGCAGACCCAGCAGGCGCTGGCCCTCGCGGCCGCTGCGGACGGCATCACCCTGCCCGATGCCAGCCCATCGGGCGCGAGCGTGCTGGACAGCGCCGAGTTGACGCCCGCTGGTGACGTGGCGCTCCAGGTCGTCCGGCCGGGTGCGTCCGGCCACGCGCAGACGTCGACCGTCACGGTGCCAGCCCTGCAGGTCCGCCCAGCGCTCAGCCAAATCGGCCGACGCATCGAGACGATCCTGGCGTCGGGGCGCCCGTATGCCGGCCGGGCACCGGCCAGCAGTTCGGCTCCCACCGTAACCATCGTCCCCGCGGCCGCGGCCGCGCCCGTTTCGACCGCCTCGGGGGGCTCACCAGCCGCGTCGAATGGCGGTGTTTCGGCCCCAGCCGCGGTGCCGGCACCGGCCGCCGCTGCGGCGGGTGCGACTCGGACTGTCGATTGCGCCGTGCTCAAGTGCGTGGCGCTGACCTATGACGACGGGCCCGGTTCTCACACGGCGCGCCTGCTCGACATCCTCAGCGGCGCCCAGGTCAAGGCGACCTTCTTCGTGCTGGGACGTGCCGCGACGGCATACCCCGAGGTGGTGCGCCGCGAAGCCGAGTTGGGCATGGCGATCGGTGACCACACGTGGAACCACCGCGACATGCGGCGCCTCGACGCCGGTGCGTCCCTACAGGAACTGACGACGACTCGGGATCTGGTCGAACAGATCAGCGGGACGAAGGTGACCCTCATGCGGCCGCCCTACGGCGCGTACGACGACACGACCAGGAGTCTCGGCTGGCCGGTCGTGCTGTGGGATGTCGACTCGGAGGATTGGCGCAATCGCTCGGCGCCGATCACCACTCAACGGGTGCTGTCCACGGTGCGGCCGGGGTCGATCGTCCTCATGCATGACATCCACGGGTCATCGGTCGATGCGACGCCGGGGATCATCGCGGCCCTCAAGGCCCGCGGTTTCGTCTTCGTCACCGTGCCTGAACTGCTCGGCCAGACCACCCCGGGCGCGCTCTACTTCAACCGCACCGAAATTCGCTGATCGCATCGCACGGTGGCGATTCGGGCCGCCCGGTCGGGGGGACACAGCAAGAACTCCCCGAGCCGCTGAGCTGTTCAGCGTCGGGGAGTGTGCGTGTCCGGAGGGGGACTTGAACCCCCATGCCCGTTAGGGCACTAGCACCTCAAGCTAGCGCGTCTGCCATTCCGCCACCCGGACGAGGTGTCACGCGGGCACCGTTCTGGCTGCCCTCGCGAGCCGGAACGATAGCACGCGTGAGCCCTCGGGCACGAACCGGCAGGATGGCCCCATGACCGTCACTGCCTCAGTCAACGACATCCTGCGCACCCTCGCGGAGCAGCCGGGCGACGTCGTCTTTGCTCCCGCTCCGGGGGCCGGTCCGGGCCACTGGCTCGGGGCGCCCAGCGCCGTCTTCGACGGGAACTGGTGGTGGCTTGCCTATCGAGTCCGCAGGCCCCTGGACGAGGGTCGGGGGATCGCCAACATCGTGGCTCGCTCCAGGGATGCGAGCTCGTGGGAGACCGTCGCCACCGTCACCAGCGATGGCTTCGGCGCGGCGTCTCTGGAACGACCAGCGCTGGTGCGCCGACCGGATGGCGCGTGGCGGCTCTACGTCAGTTGTGCCACGGTCGGCAGCAAGCACTGGTGGGTCGAGGCCCTCGACGCGGCCGACCCCTCGGGCCTGGCCGATGGAGAACGCGCCATGGTGCTCCCCGGCGATGCGGCGGAAGCCTGGAAGGACCCGGTCGTCTGGCACGACGGGCAACAGTGGCAGATGTGGGCCTGTCGTCATCCGCTCGACGGGGGCGATGACGCGGCCGACCGCATGTCCAGCCACCGTGCGGTGAGCTCCGACGGTTTGGTGTGGCACTGGTCAGGCCAGGTCCTCACGCCCACCGCGGGCACGTGGGACCAGCGCGGAACCCGCGTCAGCACGGCATACCGGGGCGGTGTCTTCTATGACGGTCGCGCAAGCGCTGCGGAAAACTGGTACGAGAGAACGGGATTTGCGACGGCGTCGCCGCTGGTTCCCACTGACGGGCCGGTCGGCCGCGCGGGTGCCGCGTTGCGCTACCTCAGCGTGGTCGAGGGGCCGGAGGGCGTGCGACTGTTCTGGGAGGCCACCCGCTCCGACGGCGCCCATGACCTGCGCACCGCCCTGGTGACCGCTCACTGACCGCTCTCGGATCCCTGTGCCGGTTAGGTTGGCCTCATGCAGGACGAGACCAACGTGAGCGCACCCGCGATCCGGCCCGAGGACGAGGTCGCGCGGTTGTGCGCCGACCTCATCCGGATCCCTTCGGTCAACGCCGGTGACAACGCTGGCCCGGGGGAGCGGGCTGCCGCGGAGTACGTCGCGGCCGCCCTCTCCGAGGTCGGGCTCACCCCCACCCTGGTCGAGAGCGCCCCCGGTCGCACCTCGCTCATGGTCCGGGTCGAGGGCCGCGAGCCTGGACGACCAGGCCTGGTCGTCCACGGCCACCTCGATGTCGTGCCGGCCCGCGCTGAGGACTGGCGGGTCGATCCGTTCTCCGGGGAGGAGGTGGACGGCTGCATCTGGGGTCGCGGAGCGGTCGACATGAAGGGGATGGACGCGATGATCCTCGCGTGCATCCGCGACCTGGCTCGCACCGGCGAGCGTCCCGCCCGGACCACGACGTTCGCCTTCTTCGCCGACGAAGAGGCCGGGGGCGACTATGGCTCGCACTGGGTTGTGACCAACCACCCCGACTGGTTCGAGGGCGCGACCGAGGCGATCAGCGAGGTCGGCGGATTCAGCGTGACGGTGCCGGAACGGCATACCGGGGCTCCTCGCCGTGCCTATCTCGTGCAGACGGCGGAAAAGGGCATTCTTTGGCTGCGTCTCATCGCGCACGGCCGCGCCGGGCACGGATCGGTACCCACGGATGCAAATGCCATCGTGCGGCTCGCCCAGGCGATCGCGCGCATCGACGCACACCCCTGGCCTCGGGAGTACATCGCCTCGGTCCGCGGGCTGCTGGACGGCCTCTCGGAGGTCACCGGCATCCCGTATGCCGTGGACGACCCGGCGACTCATCCGGCAGCGCTGTTCGACAAGCTCGGCAGCACACAGGGATTCGTCCTTGGGACGCTGCGTGACACCGCGAATGTCACCATGCTGGAGGCGGGCTACAAGCAGAACGTCATCCCGCAGTCGGCCACGGCCGCCGTCGACGCCCGCTTCCTGCCCGGCCATGAGGCCGACGTCCTGGCCACCCTGGAACGGCTGGCCGGTGAGCACGTCCAGGTCGAGGTCTTGCACCGCGATATCGCGCTCGATGCTCCCTTCGACGGCGACCTCGTCACCGCCATGCGGACCTCGCTGCTGGCCGAGGACCCCGAAGCAAGCATCCTGCCCTACTGCCTCTCCGGCGGCACCGACAACAAGGCCCTGAGCCGGCTCGGAATCCGGGGTTATGGTTTCGCTCCGCTCCAGTTGCCCGCCGACCTCGACTTCGTCCCGATGTTCCACGGGGTCGACGAACGGGTGCCAGTTGCGTCGCTGGAGTTCGGGGCCAGGGTGCTGCGGCGGTTCCTCGACCTGGCTTGAGGCACACGACGGTCGCGACCAGGGGTCCGCACCCCTGACTCGGAACCTCGGGTCGTGACCTGGGGCACGGGATGCCGAATCGTGACCCCGAGCCGGTACGGTCGAGTCATGACCGTCGACCCGCGCGCCGCCCTCGCCCAGCTCGTCACAGCCTTGGAGCGGCACCTAGAGGTGGCCTCCAGCCGCCGCGACCCCGACGACCCGGCCGTCGTGTCGGCCGCCGAGGCACTCGCGGGAGCCTTCGACGACTACGACGAGGCGCTTTTCGTCGCCACAGACGTCGCGACCCCGCTCGCGGTCTATGGCGACATGGACGACGACCTCGACGGCGATGGCGAGGATTCCGGGGTCTACTCCGGTCTGGACGACGAAGAGATCGACTTCGACGACAGCGACGACTCCGACGACTCGGACGACTCGGACGACTCGGACGACTCGGAAGACTCAGACGAGGACGACCTCGATGACGATCTGGACGAGGACGACGACGAGGACGACTGAGCCACCCTCGCGAGCTGGTTCAGCCCCGGGAGACGTCATCGAGGGCTGCGCGCACCTCACCGGGAAGGCTGAGCGAGTCTGCCTCGATCGCCCCCTGCAGATGCCCGAGGGTGCGGGGACCGGAGAGGACAGCGCTCATGCCCTCGCGATCCCGAGCCCAGGCCAGCGCGACCGCGGCCGCGGGCACGTCCAGACCCCGGGCAGCGGTGTGCACGGCCTCCACGAGGCCGCGTCGGCGATCGGTGAGGAAGCGCGACTGGAACCCGGGAAAGTTCGTCGATGCGGCTCGAGAGTCGGCCGGTATGCCGTGCCGGTACTTCCCGGTGAGGACGCCTCGGCCTAGCGGCGCCCAGCCGAACACCCCGAAGCCCAGGTCGAGACCGGCGTCCAGCACATCGTCCATCCCGCGCTCGACCAGAGAATGTTCGATTTCGTTGACCATCAGCGGGATTCGGGCCTGCTCCAAGAGCGAATAGGCGCGCGCCGTTTGCCAGGCCCGGTAGTTCGAGACGCCGACGTATCGGGCTCGACCCGACTGCACGGCATACTCCAGTGCTCCGAGAGTCTCGGCAAGCGGCACCTGCGGATCCCACACGTGCGCGAGCCACACGTCGACGTAATCGGTGCGTAGCCGTTGCAGGGACGCATCGAGCGACCCCAGCATCCCCCGCCGGGAGGTGTCGACGCGCCGCTCCCCGGTGTGCCAGTGCAGCCCCGCCTTGCTGACGATGACGAGATCGGCGCGTGGCACCGTGCCTGTGACCAACTCACCGAGCCATAGCTCGGCCAGGCCGTCGCCATAGGTGGGTGCGGTGTCGACCAGCGTGCCGCCGGCGGCATGGAAGGCCGTCAGCAGATCCCCGGCCGTGTCGTGGTCGACCGCCGTACCCCAGGTGAGCGTGCCGAGTCCCAATGCCGAGACCGAGAGTCCGGACCGGCCGACCCGACGCTGCTGCATGACACGTACGCTATCCACCCGCGCCGCGCTCGCCGGCCGCCGCCACGCGCCGCCCGCCGATAGCCTGCCGACATGCGACTGGCACTCAACCTCGGCTATTGGGGCGCGGGCAACGGCATGGACAACCTCGTCCTGGCGCAAGACGCCGATCGACTCGGTTTTGACTCCTGCTGGGTCGCGGAGGCTTATGGCTCGGATGCGCCGACCATCTTGTCCTGGGTTGGTGCCCAGACCACCCGGATCGGGCTGGGTTCAGCGGTCCTGCAGATTCCCGCGCGGAGCCCGGCGATGACCGCCATGACAGCGGCCACGCTGGACTCGCTGTCCGGTGGGCGGTTCCGATTGGGCCTTGGGGTCAGCGGCCCCCAGGTGAGCGAAGGGTGGCACGGAGTGCGTTTCGACTCCCCGCTCGGACGCACTCGCGAGTACGTCGACATCGTCCGGATGGCCCTGCGACGCGAGACCGTGCAGTATGCCGGCCGACACTTCACCCTGCCGCTGCCGGACGGCCCAGGCAAGGCGCTGCGCCTCACCGTGCGTCCCGCGCGCGGCGGTCAGGTCCCGATCTACCTGGCCGCTGTCGGGCCGAAGAATCTCGAACTGACCGGTGAGATCGCCGACGGCTGGCTGGCCATCTTCTTCAGCCCCGAGCACTCCGGCGACCTGCTCGCCTCGTTGCGCGCAGGCGCCGAGCGCGGGGGTAGAGGCACCCCGCAGGACCCCCTGGCCGGCTTCGACATCGTGCCGAACGTGCCCGTCGTGCTCACTGACGACCTCGACTACGCCTACGCGGCGGTCAGCTCGTATGCCGCGCTCTACATCGGCGGCATGGGGTCGAGGGAGAAGAACTTCTACAACCAGCTGGCCTGCCGGATGGGCTTCGAGAAGGAGGCTGCGCTGGTCCAAGACTTGTATTTGGACGGTCGGGCCCGGGACGCTGCGGCCGCCGTGCCGCGCGAGTTCCTTGACGCGACAAGTCTGCTCGGCTCGGCAGAGCGGATTCGTCACCGATTGGCGGCCTATGCCGAGGCGGGGGTGACCACTCTGGCGATCAGCCCGTATGCCACCACGCTCGACGCCCGGCGCGCCACTCTGCGGACGATGGCGAAAGCTATTCAGGACGCGGGGTTAGGCTGACCCCTCGTGTCTGACTTGAGCTACCCCGCAGCAGTGATCCTCGGCATCGTCGAGGGCCTCACCGAGTACCTCCCGGTCTCCTCGACTGGTCACCTCACGGTGACCGAGAAGCTGTTGGGGCTGTCGGTCAACGACCCGGCCGTCACGGCATACACCGCTCTCATCCAGTTGGGCGCTATCGCTGCGACCCTCATCTACTTCTGGCGTGACATCGTTCGCCTGGCCGCAGCCTGGTTCGGTGGACTCACCGACAGCGCTCGGCGCAGCCACCCCGATTACCAACTGGCGTGGGCGGTCATCGTCGGCTCGATCCCGGTCGCCTTGGTCGGCTTCGCGCTGCGCAAGGTCATCGAAGGGCCGCTGCGGTCGCTCTGGGTCGTCGCCGCTGCCCTCGTCCTGTGGAGCATTGTCATGGTGCTGGCCGAGACGCGCCACGCCAAGCTGCAGCGCGAGGAGGGCGAGCGCGGCGAGGCCACGGTGTCGATCAAGGACGGGCTGATCATCGGGCTGGTGCAGTGCTTCTCACTGATCCCAGGTGTGAGCCGGTCCGGGGCGACGATCTCCGCTGGCCTCTTCCGCGGGATCGATCGAGTGACCGCCACCCGGCTGTCGTTCTTCATGGCCATTCCGGCCCTCACGGCTGCTGGACTCTACGAGACGGTCAGCACTGACATGTCCTCGCTCGGCATGGGCCAGATGTGGGTCGGCATCCTCGTCGCGTTCGTCGTGGCCTATGCCTCGATCGCGTGGCTGCTGAAGTTCGTCGCGACCAACACCCTCAAGGCGTTTGTCGTCTACCGGGTCGTGCTGGGCGTCCTGATCGCCGTTGCCTTGGGCGCGGGAGTGCTGAGCGCCACCTGACCGAGCCGATGGCTGGGTGCGGCTCGGCCCCGGGCCGGCCCCGGGCCGGCTCAGAGCCAGTCGTGCTTACGGAAGAAGATGAACAGCCCCGCGGACACGCTCACCATGAGAGCGACGATCGCAAAGTAACCCCAGTAGAACTCGCTGTCGCCAATCATGACCGAGGCCTCTAGCTCTGGCATGTAGTGAAAGTTCATGCCGTAGACGCCCGCGATCATCGTCGGGACTGCCGCCATGGCAACCCAGGCCGAGATCCGACGCATGTCCTCGTTCTGCTGCACGGTCACCTTGGTGAGGTGCGCGTTGAGAATTTCCGAGAGCAATCGGTCGTAGGACTCGACGTGGTCATTGGTGCGGGCCAGGTGGTCCTCCACGTCACGGAAGAACGGGAGCACCTTCTTCTCGCCCTTGCCGACGTAGTTGAGGAAGGGGAAGCGCCGCATCGCCTCCGCCAGCGGCACGGCAGCGCGGCGGAACTCGAGCACCTCACGCTTGAGCCGGTAGATCGAGGTGGCGTCGACATTGCCGTGTTCCCCGAAGACCTGCTGTTCGATTTGGGTGAGGTCTTCGGCGATGTAGCGGTCGATCGACTCGTAGTTGTCGACCACGCTGTCCATGACCGCGTGCAACACCGCCAGCGGGCCAAGGCGCAGTTGGACCGGATCGTTCTCCAGCCGACGACGGACGTGGTCGAGCGGATTGGCCTCACCCCGGCGGACCGTCACGACGAACCGGTCGCCGACGAACACCATGACCTCACCGGTCTCGATATCGCTGGTGCGCTCGACGTAGCGCAAGGTCTTGATGACGGCCAGCAAGCTGCCCTCATAGGCGTCGATCTTGGCGCGTTGGTTGCCGGTGACGGCGTCTTCGACAGCCAGGGGGTGCAAGCCCAACTCCCGGTTGACGAGAGCAAACTCGTCGTCACTGGGGTCTTTGAGGCCGATCCACATGAACCCTGAAGCACTGGCTCGCAGGGTCGCCAGCTCGTCGCTGAGGTCGCCCGGTGACAACCGGACGCCGTCGACGTACATGGCTTGGTCGACAATCACAGGCAGAATGTCATCACGGATCGGCAGGGCCGTGTGGGAGACCCGCCGGTAGGTTGAGGGGATGGCCACCGTCCTGCTCGTGCGTCATGGTCGCACCACCGCCAACGCCTCCGGGATCCTCGCAGGGTGGCTGCCGGATGTGGCTCTCGACGAGGTAGGGAGGGCCGCGGCCAGTGCCGTGGGTAGGCGCCTGGCCACCGCAGGTATGCCGGTCGCTCGCCTGGTGAGTTCGCCATTGCCGCGTTGCCTGGAGACTGCGGGGCTGCTGCGCGCCGAACTGGCCGAGCCTCCTGCCGTGGAGACCTCAGACGACCTGGGGGAGTGTCGCTATGGCGCCTGGTCGGGTCGGCTGCTCAGTGAACTGGCGACCGAGCCGCTCTGGCGGGTCGTGCAAGACCATCCGACGGCCGCTCGCTTCCCCGACGGAGAGCTGCCAGGTGAGTCGATCGTCGAGATGGCAAGCCGAGCTGTGGCGGTCGTTCGCCGGATCGACGCTGAGGTCGAAGCCAAGCACGGCGCGCACGCCGTCTGGGTGGCGGTCTCGCATGGAGACGTCATCAAGGCCGTGCTCGCGGATGCCGCTGGCACCCATCTCGACCACTTCCAGCGCCTTGTCGTCGACCCTGCGTCGGTCAGTGCCATCCGCTACACCGCGGCGCGGCCCTTTGTGCTGCGCAGCAATGACGTCGGCGGACCCTTGGATGCCCTCCGGCTGCGGCCCGCTGAACCTGATGCCGAAAGCGCAGGCTCGTCCGGCGTCGGGCCAGGGGACGCGGCAGTCGGCGGCGGGGCCGGTTAGGGTCGGGGTATGCCGGTCCACGACTTCGATCCGCCGCACCGCTTCGTCGCGGGGACGGTCGGCCCGCCCGGACAGCGCACCTTCTTCCTGCAAGCTCGCGAGGGGCGCCGCCTGGTCAGCGCCTCCTGTGAAAAGGAAGCCCTCTCGGTGCTCGCCGACCGTGTTCTGGACGTGCTCGACGACTTCGCCGGGGAAGCGGGCAACGATGCCAGCGCCACGGCATACCTGGACGACGACGCTCTGGACACCCCGATCGAGGACGAATTCCGGGTGCGGACCATCGCCTTGGGCTGGGACCCCGGTCGGCAGGTGGTCGTCATCGAGGCTCGGCCAGATGACGGAGCGGACGATGACCTCGACGTCGACGCCGACGAGGGCTCCGAGGCCGAGGTGGCCCGGCTGCTCAGCCCGGATGTCCTGGTCGGCGAGGGATTGCGGGTGACCTTGACTCCAGCCCAGGCGCGGGCCTTCGCCCGGCGGGCCCAGAACCTCATCCGGGCCGGTCGCCCCCCGTGCCCGTTCTGTGCTGGCCCGTTGGACCCGGCCGGTCACATCTGCCCCCGGGCGAACGGTTACCGCCGATGACCTCGGCGGCATGACTCCCACGCCAGCCTCGAACGCCCTGCTCGTCGAGTTGCTGCAGAACGCTCCCTTGGAGCTGGTCGGCCGGATCACTGGGGCGAGCAACCTCGCGCTGTTGGCCACCGTCACCGTGTTGCCCGGATCCGATGCCCGCGGGGGCGGCGATGACAAACCGCCGCTGCACGTCATCTACAAACCGATCCGTGGCGAGCGGCCGTTGTGGGACTTTCCCGACGGCACCCTGGCCGGACGTGAGGTGGCCAGCTATCTCATCGCGGACACGCTCGGTGTCGGGATCGTCCCACCCACGGTGCTCCGCGACGGACCGCTAGGGCCGGGGTCGGTGCAGGTGTGGATCGGTGACCCGTTCGCGGCCGAGGATCTGCCCAGTCCGGTGCGGCTGGTCTCCCGAGGCAAGGTCCCCGATGGCTACCTGCCGGTCGTCGACGGCCAGCTCGCCGACGGTCGGTGGGTGAGCGTCGTCCACGAGGACCGGACCGATGTGCGGGATGCGGCTCTGCTCGACGCCGTCCTCAACAACTCCGACCGCAAGGGTTCCCACCTGGTCCGCGATGCGGCGGGCCGATTGTGGGGGTTCGACCACGGGTTGACGCTGCACGCCGATCCGAAGCTGCGGACGGTCCTCTGGGGGTGGGCGGGCGAGCCATGGCGGCGCGGTGACATCGAGCGGCTCATCGCTCTAGCGTCGGGGCTGGACGGGCCGGAGACGACGCTGTCAGCGGCCCTTGCGGGCCTTCTCCCGGCCACGGACGTGGACGCGCTGCGGGAGCGTCTGGTCGCGCTGCTCGCGCAGGGACACTACCCTCAGCCCAGTCGGGACTGGCCGGCCATTCCCTGGCCCGCCCTCTAGGACCGTTACGCTCGGCCCGTGCACTCTTGGCCCGCTCCCGCCCTCCCACAGATCCCCGGCACCGGACGTCCCGTCCGCGTCCACGACACCGCGACGGGCGCCTTGGTGCAGCTCGACCCCGGCCCGGTGGCTGGGCTCTACGTCTGTGGGATCACGCCCTATGACGCGACCCACCTCGGCCACGCTGCCACCTACGTCACCTTCGACGTCCTCGGCCGGGCGTTACGCGACGCCGGCCATGAGGTGCGCTACGTCCAGAACGTCACCGATGTCGACGATCCGTTGCTGGCCCGGGCCGTGCGGGATGGCATCGATTGGACTCGCCTGGCTGACCGCGAGACCGCACTCTTCCGTGAGGACATGACCGCGCTCTCAGTCATCCCGCCGGACGTCTATCTGGGCGTCACTGAATCGATCGCGGCGATCGTCGAGGCCGTGGCGCGGCTGGAAGGTGACGGGACGGCATACCGGCTGGCAGCCCCGGATGCCGCTGGAGCCGACATCTACCTGGACATCTCGCGGTGCCCCGGGTTCGGGTCGGTGAGTGGTCTGGGACGCGGCGAGATGCTGGACCTTTTCGCCGAACGCGGCGGCGACCCGGATCGCGACGGGAAGCGCGACGCGCTCGACCCGCTGCTGTGGCGCGCCGAGCGCGAGGGGGAACCCGCCTGGGACGGTGCTGGCCTGGGCTGGGGCCGGCCGGGATGGCACATCGAGTGCACGGTCATCGCGCTCACCCACCTCGGTATGCCGTTCACCGTCCAGGGAGGGGGCACGGACCTCGCCTTCCCGCACCACGAGATGAGCGCCGGCCAGGGCTGCGCGCTGACCGGCGAGCCGACGTATGCCTCGGCCTATGTGCACCAGGCCATGGTGGGTCTGGACGGCGAGAAGATGAGCAAGTCCAAGGGCAACCTTGTGCTGGTCTCGAATCTGCGGGCCGATGGGGTCGACCCGATGGCCATCCGACTGGCACTGCTGGCCCATCATTACCGCACCGAATGGGAGTGGACCCCCGCCGACCTCACTCAGGCACAGGCGCGGTTGGCCCGGTGGCGCCAGGCCGTCTCGACCAATGGTGGGCCTGCCCCGGATGCCCTTGTCGACGTGCTGCGGGAACGGGTCGCCGACGACCTGGACACGCCGGGTGCACTGGCTGCCATGGACGACTGGGCGGCCGAGTCATTGCGCGCCGGTGGCTCGGATCTCGCGGCCCCGGGAATTGCCGCACGGGCTGTCGATCGGTTGCTCGGGATCCGCCTCTGACGGGTTGGTGACGTCGAGCGCCCGGGCGATCAGCCCTCCTGGCGACCGCGAAGATACCGCTCGAATTCGCGCGCCAAGGCATCGCCGCTCGCCTCGGGGAGTTCGGCGGCGTCGGCCGCCTCCTCCAAAGACGAGACGTACTCCGCGACCTCCTCCTCGGCCTCGGCCATCTCGTCAACGGTGAGTTCCCAGGCGCGGGCTTCCTCCTCGAGTTCCAGTCGCGGAATCGGTACCTCAAAGAGGTCCTCGATCGTCGTGATGAGCGAGAGCGCGGCTTTCGGCGAAGGCGGGCCTCCGGCGTAGTGGGGGACGGACACCCAGGCAGACAGGGTCCCGATGCCGACGGTATCGGCGAGCGAGGCAAGCACCCCGACGATGCCCGTCGGGCCGACGTACTGGCTGACCTCGGCGCCGAACCGATCGCGCAGGGCGGCATCGTCGCTGGTCACGTTGACGGGCAGCGGGCGCGTGTGGGGCACCTCCGCCAGGTGGGCACCGAGCGTGAGGATGGTCTTCACGTCGTATCCGGTGGCGACATTGAGCAGGTCGGTCACGTAGTTGACCCAGCGGATCGACGGCTCGATGCCGTCGACGAAGACGACATCGCGATCAAAGGACGTGTTGCGGGCCACGAGAATGCGCGTCTCGGGCCAGATGATCTCGCGGCGGCCATCCACCAACTGCACCCGCGGACGGTTGACCTGGAAGTCGTAATAGTCCTGCGGGTTGACCGTGCCGACGAGGTCGGCACCCCAGACGGTGCACAGGTGGCGCAAGGCGACCGAGGCGGCCTCCCCGGCGTCATTCCATCCGTCGAAGGCGGCCATGAGGATGGGCGACCGCAGCGGCGGGGTGGTTCCCCACATTGGCAACACCTGCCCTCAACTCCTTCGTGTGGTGAAGGACCACCTTACGGCGACATAGGGTTGACGTCCCACCCGATATGCCCAGCGAGGACCCACCGTGCACCTATCGTCCACCCTTCCCGCCGCCCTGCTGTGGGACATGGACGGCACCCTCGTCGACACCGAGGCCTACTGGATGGCAGCCGAATACGCGCTGGTCGAGTCCTTCGGTGGACAGTGGAACCACGAACACGCCATGGCTGTGGTCGGGCGCGCCCTCACCGGCACGGCGGCATACATTATCGAGCACGGACAGGTGCCGCTCTCCGTCGATGAGGTGGTCGATCGCCTGCTCGTCCTGGTGGGACGCCAGTTGCGCGAGCACGTGCCATGGCGGCCCGGAGCCCTCGAGTTGCTCACCGCCGCCCGCGACGCTGGGGTGCCCTCGGCCCTGGTGACCATGTCGTATCGGTCGCTCACCGACTTACTGCTCGAGGCGGCACCCAACGGCCTGTTCACGGTGGTCGTCGCCGGTGACGACGTCACCCACGGCAAGCCCGACCCGGAGCCCTATCTGTTGGCCGCCGAACGACTCTCGGTCGCCCCTGGCGATTGCATTGCCGTCGAGGACTCCGTGTTCGGTGCGCAATCGGCGACGGCCGCGGGTGTCCCCACGATCATCGTGCCCAATGTCAAGCCGGTGGCACCGATGGCGGGCAGCGTGCAAATCCCGACCCTCGCTGGCTTGGGGCTGGCCGACCTGGTGGGTGCGACGGCTCCACTCCTGGACGGCACGGCATCCATAGGTGAGTGAGGGTCAGTCGTCCGCCGGAGCCGGGCGTCCGACCACCTCGGGGTCGATCGCCCGTTGCTGGGCGTCAGCCGGCAACGGCGGGGGAGTGCCGCCCCATTCCGGGCATAGGTCGCGATAGTCACACCAGTCGCACAGCCTGGAGCGGCGGGGCCGCCAGTCGCCCGATTCGGCCGCCTTCTGGATGGCCCGCCAGAGCGCGGCGATATTGCGTTGGGTCGCGAGGAGATCGGCCTCGTCGGGGACGTAGCGGACGATTTCGCCGTTGCCGAGGTAGACCAACTGCAGGACGCTCGGCACGACTCCGTGCAGCCGCCACAGCACGAGCGCATAGAACTTCATCTGGAACAGGCTGGAGCGCTCGAACAGCTCCGAGGGGGACCGGCCGGTCTTGTAGTCGACCACCCGAAGCGCGCCATTGGGGGCGACATCGAGCCGGTCGACATAGCCGCGCAGAGTCAGGCCGTCGACCTCGGCCTCGACGTAGAGCTCGCGCTCGGCCGGCTCCAAGCGGGTGGGGTCTTCCAGGCTGAACCAGGTGCGGACCAGTCCGACCGCCTGGTGGTACCACGCGTCGGCCGACCCGTCGTCGTCGGCGTCGAGCAAGCCGGCCAACTCGGGCTCCAGCGCCACCAGCCGCTCCCACTCGGGGGCTACTAGTTCAGCCGCGGCCTCGATGGTGCGCTCGTGGGCCGGCAGGTCGAAGAGCCGCTCCAGGACGGCATGGACGAGCGTGCCGCGGGCTGCGGCCGGGCTCGGGGCTGACGGCAGCCGGTCGACGACCCGGAAGCGATAGAGCAACGGACAGTTCTTGAAATCCGAGGCTCGGCTCGGAGACAGTGCGGCAACCATGCGACCCTCCTCGACCTCGACCCTAGGGCAGGCCACCGACAGCGTCCGGATCGGGCGCGAGATCCAGCACGCTGCTCCCGGCGGCGACCGCACGGCATACCAACTCTGGTATGCCGTGTCGCTCACCTATTCCGCAGGCTCGTACCCGAGGTTGGGCGCCAACCACTGCTCGGCTTCGGCAAGCGTCCAGCCCTTGCGCTCGGCATACTCAGCCACCTGGTCCCGCCCGAGTCGCCCGACGACGAAGTACTGCGCGTGCGGAGCGGCGAAGTAGAGCCCGGACACTGAGGCTCCCGGCCACATCGCCATCGACTCGGTGAGCTGCATGCCGATGCTCGCCTCGACGTCCAGCAGCGACCAGATGGTGGCCTTCTCGGTGTGGTCCGGGCAGGCGGGATAGCCCGGCGCGGGGCGGATGCCGACATAGCGTTCGGCGATGAGGGCGTCGTTGTCGAGCTCCTCGTCGGGAGCGTAGGCCCACCACTCGCGGCGCACCCGCTCGTGCAGCCGCTCGGCGAAGGCCTCGGCCAGCCGGTCGGCGAGCGACTCCAGCAGGATCGCGGAGTAGTCGTCGTGCTCGGCCTTGAAGGCCGCGACCCTCCCCGGCAGCTCGACTCCTGCGGTCACCGCGAAGGCGCCCACGTGATCGGCCAGCCCAGTGTCGCGGGGGGCGACGAAGTCGGCGTTGCTGCGGTGCGGCACCCCGGGACGGTGTTCACCCTGCTGGCGCAGGTGATGAAGGGTCGCGATGACCCGGTCACGCGAGGCATCGGCATAGACCTCGACGTCGTCGCCGACGGCATTGGCTGGGAAGAGCCCCATCACTCCCGCAGGGTGCAGCCAGCCCTCGGTCTCGATGCGGTCGAGCAGCGC
>WBZM01001775.1_pt1 | contig 19990 bp, 15 predicted proteins | sample 5204271 | NCBI WGS metagenome assembly WBZM01 (sample SAMN12344346, study PRJNA552823) | activated sludge metagenome | biome: Activated sludge suspended growth; feature: Nitrification reactor; material: Wastewater; isolation source: activated sludge from nitrification reactor of wastewater...
CGGCGATATGCTCAGCCGCGGCGATTCCATCGGCGTCTTCCAGTGCGAGAGCGACGGCGCGCGGCGCACCTTGCGCCAGCTCCGCGCCCGCGACGTGGGCGATCTGGCCATCGCCGGGGCATTCTTCAAGCCCGGCCCGGCCCTGGGCGGCATGGCCCGCGCCTTTGTCGCCCGCTACCGGGGGCAGGAGCCGGTCACGTACCTCCATCCGGCGCTGGAGCCGATCCTTGGCCGCACCCAGGGCGTTCTGCTTTTCCAGGAACAGATCCTGCGCATTGCCGTAGAGATTGCCGGACTGAGCTGGGCGCAGGCCGATGGCTTGCGACGGGGCATCAGTCGTTTCCGGGCCGACGAGCTGGAGGCGCTGGCCGCGGCCTTTGCCGACGGCTGTTGTCGCCCCGCGCCCGACGGCCCCGCCTTCAGCCGCGAGCAGGCAGCGCGCCTCTGGGAGCAGATCGTGCCTTTCGCCGGTTACGGCTTCAACCAGGGCCACGCCACGGCCTACGCCGATGTCAGCTACCGCTCCGCCTACGTCAAAGCCCACTGGCCGGCCGAGTTCTTTTGTGCCCGTCTGGCCGATGCTGGCGGCTTCCATCACCCGGCCGTTTATATGGCCGAGGCCGTCCGGTTGGGCATTGCCGTGCGGCCGCCGCATGTCAACTTTAGCGATCGTCATTTCACGCTGACTTATGAACACGCGCCCGATAGCGAGCAGCCGGTCCTGTGGCTGGGCCTGGGCCAGGTGCGCGACCTGCGCGCCGCGTCCGTCACCGCCATCCGCGCCGCCGCGCCCTTTGCCGGCGTGGCTGACCTGCTGGCGCGCGTGCCTTTACAGCCCAAAGAGATCGACCACCTCATCCGCTGTGGCGCGCTCGATGGCCTGGGGGCCAGCCGCCGAGCCATGCTGGACGAGGCGCGGGACACGCGCGGCCGTGCCGGCCAGTTGCGCTTCGACTTTCTCGACGCCCCAGCATTGGCTGCGGAGTCGCCGGCCGAGCGTCTGGCGTGGGAGGCCGAGCTGCTTGGCCAACCGGTGAGCGTCCACCCGCTGGCCCTGATCCGCATCCCCCGCGAGGCGACGCCCCTGCGGCGGCTGCCGGCCGCGCCGGGCCAGCCGGTGACGGTCTACGCCGTCCGCCTGCCCGGCTGGCCGGGCGGCGCGGGCATCTTCATTGGCGACGGCGAGACGTTCGTCATTGCCCGGTTCGACAGGCAACTGGCCAACGACCGCACCCGGCGACCTTACTGGCGGCCGTTGCGTCTGTCCGGCCGCTGGCGGCGGGATGAGTGGAAGGGGGGCTGGCTTCAGGTGGAGGCGGTGGAGGTGTTATAGTCCACGCTGGTCTGTGTAGGTATTGGCGGGCGTTGGCCTGCCGAGGAGAAGTGTGAATGACAAGACGACTGGCGATAGGGATGGTGCTGTTGGTCGCGCTGGTGGCATTGGCGGCGTGCGCGCTGGGGGCCGACGAGGGCGACAAGGGCGGGGCAGTCGATGGGGACGTGGAATCGCTCGACGGCGGCTATACCTGGCGGCGCGAAGGCGGCATCGCCGGGTTCTGCGATGTCGTCGAGCTGACGGCCGACGGCGCGGCCTCGGTGTCGAGTTGCGCCGCCAACCCGCCGCGGCTCGTAGCTCAGGTGCGGCTCTCGACGGCGCAGGCGGGCCTCATTGCCGACTGGGTGGCCCGCTTTGGGTCCTTCCAGCGTGAGCAGAGCGACCCGGCCACGGCCGACGCCATGACGCTCAGCGTCGAATTCGATGGCCAGGGTGATGCGCAACCGGACGAGGGCGATGTCGCCGCGATGATGGATCTCGCCCAGCAGGTGCTGCTACAGGCCACCCGGTAGCCTCCGATGGGTCGCCGGCCCGTCTCTACGACATCTTCCGTCGTGTTTTACACTTTGGGCGAAAAGCGGTAACATACCGGTGCTGCGGCTGGGAAGATGCGACGCTGGCGATAGTGACTGTGTCCGCCCGGATGCGCCTGGAATGAACATTTATGCGCGCGCGCCCGTTTTTCATTACCGCTTTCCTCGGAGTGGGCACGATCCTCATGACCCTGGTCATGACCGCCATCGGGCCGCGTCCCACCGCGCCGCTGCCCACGGGCTACATCACCCCCGTGCTGGCCTATGAGTTCGCCACGACCGAAGCCGAGGTAGCCGCTCTATTCGCTCCCGCCGGCCGGCCGGCGGGCGATGCCGTCCGCGCCGCCATGGACCGCGTCAATCGCTTCGACTTCCTCTACATCGTGCTCTATGGCAGCTTCCTGGCCACTTTTGCCCTGGTCTGTGCTCACACGACGCGCCGGCCGCTGTTTCTGCTGGCCGCCGCGCTGGCCCCGCTCATCATGCTGGCCGATGTGTTGGAGAACATCCAACTCCTGACCATGACGGCGCGGCTGGGGACACAGGACATCGCCGCCAACCTGGCCCGCCTACACTGGTTCACCTGGCTCAAGTGGGGCGGTTTGGCGCTATGGTTCCTGATGATGCGGCCCTATTTCTCGGCGCGTGGGGGCTGGGGCCGGGCGATCGCTTTGGTCAGCCTCTTGCCGCTGCCCCTGGGCCTCGTCGCCTTTGTCTGGCCGGGGGTGGCCGCGGAGCTGTTCGCCCTGGCTATCGGCTTGCTGTTTATCATGCTAACTGTCTACGCCTGGCGTGAGCGGCGGCCGCTGCCTGTGCCCGCGCCCGCGCTCTAGGGCCGGGCAGGCTGTCGCCCAGCAACCTCGGCGCAGCTAACGTAGTCAATATGAGACCTTTTTTGGCCGATCGTTTCGGCACTGGAGTGGCGCAATGGAATTTTGGCTCAACGGTGAACTGAAGCACTACGACGGCGACCCGGAGTTGCCGCTGCTGACGTATCTGCGTCTGGAAGAGGGCATCACGTCGCCCAAGGACGGCTGTGCTCCACAGGCGGCCTGCGGCTGCTGTGCCGTCGATCTCAACGGCAAGGCAGTGCTGTCGTGTGTTACGGACATGAAGCGACTTGCCGGCGGCCGCGTGACGACCATCGAAGGTCTGGGCGAGTATCGTCAGAACGTCTTCGCCAATGCCTTTGTCAGCAAGGGCGGCGTGCAATGCGGCTTCTGCATCCCCGGCATGGTTATCCAGGCCAATGCGCTGATCAACAAGAATAGCGAGCCGACCCGCGACGACATCGCCAAAGCCCTGACACCTAACCTCTGCCGCTGCACCGGCTACAAGAAGATCATCGACGCCGTTGAGTGCGCCGCTGTGGCCATCCGCAAGGAAGAGGAAGTGCCGCCGCCAGTGCCCGACGGCCGCGTCGGCGCGCGCCATCCCAAGTACCATGCCGAAGACCTGGTGCTCGGCCGCCATGACTACGTCGCCGACATTTTCCTGCCGGACATGGTCTACGGCGCCCTGCGCTTCAGTGACCACCCGCGCGCCCGCGTGCTGCGCATCGACACCCATGCCGCCGAGGCGTTGCCGGGCGTCATCCGCGTCCTGACCGCCGCCGACGTGCCCGGCGAGCGCGCCATCGGCCTGATTCGCAAGGACTGGCCGTTGATGATCGCCGTCGGCGAGGAGACGCGCTACGTCGGCGATGTACTGGCCGAGGTCGTTGCCGAGACAGAGGCTATCGCCCGCGCCGCTGTGGCCCTCATCGAGGTTGAGTATGATGTGCTGGAGCCGGTGACCGACATGCACCGCGCCCTGGAGCCGGATGCGCCGCCCATCCATCCCGGCGGCAATCTCCTGTCGCGCACGGCCTTCGTCCGCGGCGACATGGACGCGGCGCGGGCCAAGGCTGCCTACACGGCCACCGGCGTCTTCCAGACCCAGCGCATCGAGCATGGCTATATGGAACCGGAGTGCGCCATTGCCGAACCGCTGCGCCGTTCCCACGAGCCCGAAGCCCCGGCCGAGACGCCCAGCGAGGCCGACCTTGAAGAAATCTTCGCTGACGGGCAGGCTGAGGACGGGCGGGAGCCGGCCGCTGTCGCGCCGGTCATCCGCGTCCTCTCCCAGAGCCAGGGCGTCTACGACGACCAGGTGCAGATCGCCGCGCTGCTGGGCTTGCCGTTGGAGGCCGTGCGCGTGACGCTTGTGCCTAACGGCGGTGGCTTCGGCGGCAAGGAAGACCTGTCGGTGCAGGGGCACGCCGCCCTGATGGCCCATCTCACCGGCCGAACAGTCAAGGTCGGCCTGACGCGCGACGAGTCCATCACCATGCACCCCAAGCGCCATCCCATCTGGATGGACTACGCCGTCGGCTGCGACGCCGAGGGCAAGCTGACATACGTCAAGGTGAAGTTCGTCGGCGACACCGGCGCCTATGCCTCCGTGGGCATGAAGGTGCTGGAGCGCTCGGCCGGTCATGCAACCGGCGCTTACCAGGTGCCCGCGGTCGATGTCGAGGCCCTGGCCGCCTACACCAACAACATCCCCTGCGGGGCCATGCGCGGCTTCGGTGTCAATCAGGCCATCTTCGGGCTGGAGAGCTGCATCGACGATCTCTGCCGGCAGGGCGGCTTCGACCGCTGGCAGTTCCGCTACGACAATGCCCTGCAGAACGGCGACATGACCTCGACGGGGCAGATCATCGAGGGCGGCGCGGGCGTGCGCGAGACGCTACTGGCCGTACGTGACGAGTTTCGCGCCGCCAAGTATGCTGGCCTGGCCTGCGGCCTCAAGAACACCGGCGTCGGCAACGGGATGCCCGACACCTCCCACGTTCGCATCACCATCGAGTCGGCCGACCGCGTCATCATCGACCACGGTTGGACGGAAATGGGCCAGGGCGTTCATACCATCGCCGTGCAGACGTTGTGCCAGGAAACGGGCATCGATCCGCGCGTCATCCGCGTGCGCGTGGACACGGCCTCGCGGCAGGAAGCGGGCATGACCACCGCCTCGCGGGCCACCTCGCTGGTCGGCAACGCCGTCATCAACGCCGCCGCCAGACTGCGTGAGGATTTGCAGACGCACACGTTGGCCGAGCTGAGCGGGCGCAAGTACGAAGGGGCCTGGATCGTCGACTGGACGACCAAGCCGGGCAAGGATCACGGCAAGGTCGTGACCCACTATTCATACAGCTACGCCACACAACTGGTCATCCTTGATGACGATGGCCAGATCGCCAAGGTGACCGCCGCCCACGACGCCGGCAAGATCTATAACCCGACGTTGTTCGAGGGCCAACTGGAAGGCTCCATCCACATGGGCCTGGGCTATGCTATCAGCGAAGATATGCCCATGGAGGGCGGGCGGCCGAAGACGACCCGCCTGCGCCAGATGGGCATCCTGCGCGCCAAGGAGATGCCGGAGATGGAGATCATCGGCATCGAAGTGCCCGACCCCTTTGGCCCCTATGGCGCCAAGGGTGTAGGCGAGATCGGCCTGGTGCCCACGGCCGCGGCCGTGGCCAATGCCCTCTACACCTATGATGGCGTGCAGCGGCATCAGTTGCCGATGGAGCTGCCGAAGAAGGCGCGGGTGGTGGTGCGTTCGAACGGTGGGTCGGAAGCGTAGGCCCTAGCAGTAGCGACAGAGAAACCGATCAACCCGTTAACGGCGATTTCGCCGCTGACAAGCGACATGGCAGTTCGTGCGTGCGGCGCTCGACTGGTTGCCTTCGTAACTCAGCGCTTACAATAGCCAGCATTATAGCTATCCCGATGGCTATTGCAGCTTTGTGAGGGCAAGACGAATGACAAGAACCATCTCCGTGAGTGAGGCCAAGAACACCCTGAGCGCCGTGCTGGAGTGGGCCGTTGAAAACGCCGCTGGCGTGGTCATCGAGAGCCGCGGTGAGCCGAAGGCTGTCATCTTGCCATATGCTGAGTATGAGGCCTATCTGACTCTTAAGGAGCAAGCGCGGCGACGGGAGGCTTTGCGTCAGTTGCGGGAACTGGCAGAACAGATCTGGTCTTCTACCGCTGAGTTGAGCGACGACGAAGTAGAGCAATTGGCCGAAGAGGTCTCGCAGGAAACTTTCCAGCGCATGATTGAGGAAAGAAAAGTGCAGTTCCAATAAGAGCCATGCGCGTACTTGCTGGCACCAACGTTTTGGTCAGTTTTCTACTTGGCGGAAGCGAAGGCGGTGCGATTCGGTCGATCTTTTCTGCCTTCCTCAATGGTCATTTACCTTGTTGCTTCCGCAGCCTCTCATAGAGGAGTTAATGGCGACGGTTCGGGGTAAACCTCGGCTGGCTAAGCTCATTCCGTCAGAGCGCTTGACCCGGTTTGTGACGCTTCTCGCACAAGTAGCCGAGCCGGTTAGCAGGTTGCACGAACCGATACCCGCGGTCACGCGTGACCCGGCCGATGATTACGTGCTGGCCTATGCGCTGATAGCGTCGGCCGATTACCTGGTGACTGGCGACAAAGACCTGCTTGTTCTGCGTGACCAGATCACAGGTTTGACAATCGTTCCGCCAACGCAATTGGCTCAGTTGCTTGAGCTAGGATGAGCTAGGCGGTTTCTGTGCTGCCTCTCGAACCTCGGCCACCAACCGCTCCAACTCCCTGACGTGCGACCCACGCCAATACACCTGGCCGCAGGCCTGGCACTGCTGGAATGTGTCGTAATAGAGCTTTGTCTTTGGCTCCAGCCGGTCGAGCACGGCCGTCTTCTCCACCGGCTCGAGCAGCCCATTGCAGCGCAGGCAGCGCCGCCACGGCTCGACCCTGTCGCACAGCCGATAGCGCCGCAGGACAGCCACTAGCTGTTCCTCGGCGTCCATTGAACGCAGGCAGTAGCCGAACTGCACCAGGCTCCGCTTCAGCAGCCCCCGGTCCCGCGTCAACAGTACCCGGTTCTCATCACGCGAGCGCTCGGCCAGCAGGTCGTCGTCCTGGTCGCCGCCATAGGCCGTGTCGAAGCCCAACAGGCGCAGATAGCGGGCCAGCCGGCCGAGGTGGTTGTCGGCCAGGAAGGCGATGGGGTCGGGCGGCGGCCGCAGCGCGGGCACGCCGTCCAACAAGAGGTCGCTGGAGGCGGGGTAGACGGCAATGTGCTCGCCGTCATGGGGCTGATAGTCGAAGCCGACCGGCCGCCCTTCGACGAGGATGAATTCAACCTCTGGGTGGGGAACGCCGATGGCCTCGATGAGATGCTTGACCGACTGGGCGCCCTTAAAGGCATACGCGAAAGTCACCTCTCGCCGCTGCGCTGGCAGGAAGTCATTAAGCTCGGCGTAGAAGCAGAAGGTTACCTGTGCCGGCAAGCTATCCATCGTTGTAGCTCATTTCGGCCGCGCCCGTGGTCTGCCTACGCCGGCGGCGTGCCCGGCCAGCCCAGACTGATCCGCCCGCGCTCCTTGTCGATGCTCAGCACGCAAATCTCCACCACGTCGCCGACCTGCAAGGCTGTGCCGCGCGGCATGGCCCGCTTGTGCAGCAGCCCATCATGCTTGACGCCGATATCGACGAACGCGCCGAAATCGACGACATTACGCACCGTGCCGGTCAGCGTCTGGCCGGCGGTCAGGTCGTCCATGGACACGATGTCGCTGCGCAGGAGGGGGCGGGGCAGGTCGGCGCGGGGGTCGCGGCCGGGCTGCGCCAGCTGGTCGAGGATGTCACTGAGGGTGGGTGCGCCGGTGTTCAGGTCGGCCGCCAGCTCATCGAGCGGCGTCGCTTCGCGTAGTGACTGGAGAGCCGGTTGTAGCTCGGCCGGCGCTGTGCCCGGCGACAGACCCAGCCGCGCCAGCAGCCGCCCCGCCACCGCGTAGCTCTCCGGGTGGATGGCACTGGCGTCCAGCGGGTTGTCGCCGTCGCGGATGCGCAGGAAGCCGGCGGCCTGCTCGAACGCCTTGGCCCCCAGGCCGGGCACGTTGCGCAGGGCCGCGCGGCTGGTGAAGACGCCGTTGGCGTCACGGTGGGCGACGATGTTGCCGGCCAGCTTTGGCCCGATGCCGGAGACGTAGCCGAGCAGGGCGGGCGAGGCCGTGTTCACCTCAACGCCAACCTGATTGACGACCGACTCGACGACCGACGTCAGCGCCCCGGCCAACTGCTTCTGGTCGACGTCGTGCTGGTAGAGACCCACGCCGATGCTCTGCGGGTCGATCTTCACTAACTCGGCCAGCGGGTCCTGCAAACGGCGGCCGATCGACGCCGCGCCGCGTAAGGATACATCCAGGTCGGGCAACTCGGCGCGGGCCAGCGGGCTGGCGCTATAAACGCTGGCCCCGGCCTCGCTGACGATGACGTAGTGCAGGTCGGCCCGCTCGCGCGTTAGCCGTGCCACCAACTGCTCCGTCTCGCGCGAGGCCGTGCCGTTGCCGATGGCGATGAGCGTGACGTTGTGGTGGGCGATGAGGTTCAGTAGCGTCTGCTCCGCCTCGGCCGCTCGCCTTTGCGGCGCGTGGGGGTAAATGGTTGCCGTGTCCAGTACCTTGCCCGTTGGGTCGATGATGGCCAGCTTGCAGCCGGTGCGAAAGCCGGGATCGACGCCCAGGACGACATGGCCGGCCAGCGGTGGCTGGGCCAGCAAGGCGCGCAGGTTGCCGGCGAAGACTTCGATGGCGTGGCGCTCAGCCGTCTCGCTCAGGGCGCGGCGCACATCGCGCTCGACGGCCGGTAACAGCAGCCGCTTGGCGGCGTCGTCCATGGCCAGCTGCAACTGCTCGGCCAGTGGCGAGAGACGGTCGGGGCGAAAGTGGGCGCGCATGGCCAGCAGTTGCTCTGCTTCGGGCACCTGGACATCCACGCGCAGCACCTTCTCCGCCTCGCCCCGGTTGATGGCCAACACCTGGTGCGGCCGCAGGCGCGGCACGGCCATCTCGAACTCATAGTACAGCGGGTAAACGCCCCGTTCGTCGGCCGCTCCCTCGACCCGCCGCGAGCATAGCACGCCGACCTGCATCGCCCGCTGGCGCAGACGGCCGCGCACGCCGGCATGGTCGCTGATGGTCTCGGCCACGATGTCGCGCGCTCCGGCCAGGGCGTCGTCGATCGCCGGCGCGGCCTCGCTCAGGTACGGCTCGGCCAGTTGGACCGCCGTCTGTCCCGTGTGCGGCTGGGCCAAAATCAGGTCGGCCAACGGCTCCAGACCTTTCTCGCGGGCGATGCCGGCGCGGGTGCGGCGCTTCGGCCGGTAAGGGGCGTAAAGATCTTCCAGCAGCGTCATCGTCGTCGCCGCCTCGATCTGCCCGCGCAGCGCCTCGGTTAGCTTGCCCTGCCCCTCGATGGCGGCCAGTACGGTCGCCCGGCGCTCGTCCAGAGCGCGCAGGCGCGCAATCGCCTCGGCGATATAGCGCAGTTGTTCTTCGTCCAGCACGCCGGTGGCTTCCTTGCGATAGCGGGCGATGAAGGGGATGGTGTTGCCGTCATCCAGCAGGCTGACGGCCGCGGCGACCTGTTCCGCTCGAACCTGTAGCTCAGTGGCAATGTGGCGTTCATGAAGCATAGTGGTATTCTCCGACTGACGCCGATCATACGCCGCATTGTCCGCCTGTCCAGAGTTGGGCCTGATTGATTCAGGCCGTTTGCGGCCACGGAAAGCGCCTATGTCCTATCAGGTCCTGGTCGTCGAAGATGACGAAACCTTGCGCGATACGCTGGAGTACAATCTCCAGAATCAAGGCTATCGGATCATCACCGCTAACAACGGCTACGCGGCGCTGGAACTGGCCCGCAGCCAACAGCCCGACCTGCTGCTGCTCGACCTGATGCTGCCCGGCATCAACGGCTTCGAGGTCTGCCGCATCCTGCGCAAGGAGATGAGCCTGCCGATCCTGATGCTGACCGCGCGCGCGGAGGAGGTCGATAAGATCATCGGCCTGGAAGTCGGCGCGGACGATTACCTGACTAAGCCGTTCAGCATGCGCGAGCTGCTGGCCCGCGTGAAAGCGCTGCTGCGCCGCGTCGAGATGATTCGCGATGAGCTGGCGGCCCAGGATGAGACGGAGGTGACCCGTCCCGGGATGGTTACGTCGCCGGTCAAACCGCTGACCTTCGGCAACCTGATCATTGACGAGACCCGGCGCGAGGCCAGTATTGACGGCCAGCCCATTCGCCTCAAGCTAAAGGAGTTTGAACTACTCCTCTTTCTGGCGCGCCATCGTGGCATTGCCCTGTCGCGCGACCTCATTCTGGAGCGCGTCTGGGGCTGGTCGTTTGACGGCAACAGCCGCACGGTCGATGTCCATATCCGCTGGTTGCGCGAGAAAATCGAGCCGGACCCCGCCAACGCCACCCGTATCGTCACTGTCCGCGGCATCGGCTATCGCTTTGACGGGTAGGATATGGGCACCAGGCTGTTCCGGCGCATCTTCATACCCTTTCTTCTGTTGACGTTCACGCTGGCGTTCGGCCTGTACCTGTATCTGACGCGCGGCGACTGCCTCGCCGTGCCTGGCTGCCCTTCGCGAGCACTGCTGTTGGTCGCCGGGCTGGGCCTACTGGGCACGGCCGTGCTGTCCCTGTGGCTGGCGCGGCGCATTGCCCGGCCGGCGCAGGAAGTGGCCGCCGTCGCCCGTCGTATCGCTGACGGCGATGACGCGGCGCGCGTCCTGCCCGACAGCCGCCACATGTCCAGCGACCTCGTGCGTGCCTTCAATGACATGGCCGAGCATCAACGCGCGCGCATCAGCGATCTGGTGCGCGACCATCGGCGCTTCGCCACCGTGTTAGAGCACATGGCCGATGGCGTCCTCATCACCGACAACCTGGGCATGGTTTCGCTCATCAACCCGGCCGCCTGTCGCCTGCTGCGGACGACGGACGAGGAAGCTCTCGGCCGCCCCTTCGCTGCCGTCGTCCGCCATCATAGCCTGATCGAGTTGTGGCAGCGTTGCCGCGTCCAGGAGCAGGAGCAGGTCGAGGCGGTTGAGTTGGGGCCGGAACTGTTGTTGCAGGTGGTCGTCACCCCCTTTCGCGAGGGCGGCACGGCCGGTTACGTAGTCATCTTCCAGGACCTGACGCAGGTGCGGCGCTTACAGACCATGCGGCGCGACTTCATCAGCAACCTGTCGCATGAGCTGCGCACGCCGTTGGCTTCCCTGCGCGCCGTCATCGAGACGCTGCAAGACGGCGCACTGGCCGACCCGCCGGCGGCCGAGCGCTTCCTGCGCCAGGCCGAGAACGAAGTCCACACCATGACCCAGATGGTGGCTGAGTTGACCGAACTGTCACAGATCGAGTCGGGCCAGGTGCGCCTGCGGCTCGTGCCCGTGGCTGTGCCCAGTCTCATCGAGGTGCCCCTGGAGCGACTGAGAGCACAGGCCGAGCGAGCGGGCGTGCAACTCGGTGTTGAAGTGGCGGCCGATACCCCGCTGGTGATGGCCGATGAGGAGCGCATCCGGCAGGTGATCACCAATCTGCTGCACAACGCCATCAAGTTCACCCCCCCGGGCGGCCACATCCGGCTGCTCGCCGGGCCGCGACCCGACGGGGCAAACGAAGTGCTTTTCGAGGTGCGTGATACGGGTATTGGCATCGCTCAGGCGGACCTGACGCGCGTCTTCGAGCGCTTCTACAAGTCCGACCGGGCGCGCACGCGTGCCCGCGGCGGCACCGGCCTGGGTCTGGCCATCGCCCGTCACATCATCGAAACCCACGGCGGCCGCATCTGGGTCAAGAGCAAGGTCGATAAGGGGAGTAGCTTCTATTTCACGCTTCCAACGGCTGGACAATAACGCTGCTGACGCGGTTGTTAACAAGGTGTTAACACAACCTTAGCCTAGCTTTTACACGCGGCTGACTTGTCCTTAATAGCCGCCGGTTATCCTTCTCTTAGTGAAGTTCGTTATTCCTTATGACACCCAACCTGCGCTGGCCCACCGGCCGATTGCGCCTGGTTGGAAATCGCCTGTGTGCGGGCGAAGCGGTCAGGGGAAAAAGACAACCAATCGGAGGAGAAAGAATGCGGAGTAAACTACTGGCGCTGTTGATTTTGGTCACACTGATGGCGGCCGCCTGTGGCGGAACAGCGCAGCGGACGGAGCCTGAGGCGACAGCCCCCACAGAGACAATCGTTGATGAAACAGCGGCTATCGAAGAACTGGAGCCGACCGCGGAACCTTTGACTCCCGCGGAAGGGGACGGCAGCCTGCCGCTGGCCGACCCGTTGGCGGTGTCGGGCGACATCGTCAGCGCCGGCAGCTCGACCGTCTACCCGCTGGCCGAGGCCGTCGCCGAGCGCTACCAGGCCGAGGGCTTCAGCGGCCAGATCACCATTGACAGCATCGGCACGGGCGGCGGCTTCGAACGCTTCTGTGGTACGGGCGAGACCGATATCGCCAACGCCAGCCGGCCGATCAAGGACGAGGAAGCGGCCAACTGCGCCGCCATCGGCCGGACGCCAATCGAGTTCCGCATCGGCACGGACGGTCTGGCCGTCGTGGTCAGCCAGGAGAACGACTTCGTGCAAGACCTGACGCTGGAGCAATTGGCGCTGGTGTTCTCGACGGCGGAGACGTGGGCGGACGTAGACCCGTCCTTCCCGGACGAGCCGATTGAGCGCTACATTCCCGGCACGGACAGCGGCACGTTCGACTACTTCACTGAGGTCATCTATCCCGACCTGGGCGACGGCGCGGCCAACCCGCAGCTGGAGGCGGCCAACTTGCAGCAGAGCGAGGACGACAACATCCTGGTGCAGGGTGTGGCCGGCAGCGCCTACGCCATCGGCTACTTTGGCTACGCTTACGCGGCCAACAATGCCGGCACGGTGCGCCTGGTGGCCGTCGAGGGTGTCGTCCCGGACTTCGCGACGGTCGAGGGCGGCACGTACCCACTGGCCCGGCCGCTGTTCCTCTATAGCGACGCGGCCATCTTGCAGGCCAAGCCGCAGGTGGCTGACTACATCAACTTCTTTTTGTCTTATGTCAATGATGAGATCGCGGCCGTCGGTTACTTCCCCGCCAGCGACAACGCCCTAAACGAAGCCCGTAACCGCTGGCTGGCGGCGATGGGTCTGGCCGAGGCGACGGCTGAGGAGCCAGTGGCTGATGGGGCCACCTGTGAGCTACCCGTCGCCGACCCGTTGGCTGTGTCGGGCAGCATCGTCAGCGCCGGCAGCTCGACGGTCTTCCCATTGGCCGAGGCCATCGCTGAGCGCTACCAGGCCGAGGGCTTCAGCGGCCAGATCACCATCGACAGCATCGGCACGGGCGGCGGCTTCGAACGCTTCTGCGGTACGGGCGAGACCGACATCGCCAACGCCAGCCGGCCGATCAAGGACGAAGAGACGGCCAACTGCGCCGCCATCGGCCGGACGCCAGTCGAGTTCCGCATCGGCACGGACGGTCTGGCCGTCGTGGTCAGCCAGGAGAACGACTTCGTGCAAGACCTGACGCTGGAGCAACTGGCGCTGGCCTTCTCCACGGCCAAGACGTGGGCGGACGTAGACCCGTCCTTCCCGGACGAGCCGATCGAGCGCTACATTCCCGGCACGGACAGCGGCACGTTCGACTACTTCACCGAGATGCTCTTCCCCGACCTGGGCGACGGCGCGGCCAACCCGCAGCTGGAGGCGGCCAATCTGCAGCAGAGCGAGGACGACAACATCCTGGTGCAGGGTGTGGCCGGCAGCCCCTACGCCATCGGCTACTTCGGCTATGCCTATGCCTCGGAAAACAGGGATACCGTCCGGTTGCTGGCTATTGAGGGCGTCGCGCCGAACTTCGAGACGGTTGAGGGCGGGGTCTACCCGCTGGCCCGGCCGCTATTGCTTTACAGCGACGCGGCTATCCTGCAGGCCAAGCCGCAGGTGGCTGATTACATCAATTTCTTCTTGACTTATGTCAATGAAGAGATCGTCGCCATCGGTTACTTTCCGGCCGGTGCAGAAACATTGACCAGCGCGCGTTGCACCTTCGTTAACGCCACTGAACAGCAGTAGGGCCGCGGGCGATGTGACCGCCAAAGGTTGCCACATTCGCTCGCTCCCGCCTAGAATGGGACTATGGAGAAGGACATGGAAGAGGCAACCGTGCTGCCGCCGAGGGGCGTTCGCGGCTCCGGCCACGACCAAACCGCGTCCGGCGGCGTGCCGGACCTGGCCCGGCGATCTCGTATCGGTGAGCGCGCGATCGAAGCCAGCCTGTTGTTCGCTGCCGCAGTTTCTATCCTGACAACTATCGGCATCGTCGCCATTTTGCTGGAGGAAGCCCTGCGTTTCTTCGCCGATGAGCGCGTCACCGTCGTCAATTTCGTGACCGACACCGTCTGGCAGCCCCAGGCCAACCACTTCGGCATCTGGCCGCTGCTGAACGCCAGCCTGATGATTACCGCCATCGCCCTGGTCGTGGCCATCCCGCTCGGCCTGGCCTCGGCCGTCTTCCTGAGCGAATACGCCTCGCCGCGGGTGCGCGGCCTGCTCAAACCGGCGCTGGAGATGTTGGCTGGCGTGCCCACGGTCGTCTACGGCTACTTTGCCCTGACCTTCGTCACGGCCATCCTCCGTGCCATCCTGGGCAAGGACATCGTCCAGATCTACAATGTCGCCTCCGCCGGGCTGGTCGTCGGTGTGCTGATCACGCCGCTGATCGCCTCGCTGAGCGAGGACGCGCTCCATGCCGTGCCCAACTCGTTGCGCGAAGCCGCCTACGGCGTTGGCGCGACTAAATTCGAGACGGCCGTCCAGGTCGTCCTGCCCGCCGCGCTGTCGGGCGTGGCCGCGGCCCTTGTGGTGTCCATCTCCCGCGCCTTCGGCGAGACGATGGTCGTGGCCATCGCCGCCGGCGCTGGGCCAAAGCTAACCTGGAACCCGTTCGAGTCGGCTGAGACCATGACCGGCTACATGGTCCGTATCAGCGGCGGCGATCTTAGTTACGAATCACTCGACTACAAGAGTATCTACGCCATTGGCCTGGTCGTCTTCGGCGTCACCTTGCTGCTCAACATCATTAGCCAGCGCGTCGTCGCCCGGTTCCGCGAGGTGTATGAATGAGCGGCCCACTGTCACCCACCGGGACCGCCCCAGAACCGGACGATCGCTTCGCCGCACTTTACCCTTCCGAAGAGGGTATCCGCGCCCAGGTGGCCCGGCGACAGCGCGTGGCCACTACCTGGCGTTTCGCCTTCCTCGCGGCGACGTCGCTGGCCGTGGTCATCCTTAGCACGCTGCTTCTATCGATCATCAATCAGTCCTTCGGCCTGGTCGCCGAACAGACCGACATCCCCGAAGCGCAACTGGTGGCCGATTACTACAAGTCACAGGTGCTTGGCGCGCCCAACGTCCTTCTGACCACCGAGGACGACGCCGCGATCGCCGCCGGCATCGCCGGGGACGCTAACGGCGTTGGCCTATTGGGCTATGCCGTCTATGCCGCCAACCAGCCCGCGCTCCGGGCCGTCAACATCGACGGCCGCGCGCCGACGGCCGAGACCGTCGCCGCGGGCGAGTACCCCCTGACGCGCCCGCTGCAGCTCTATTCCTCCGCGTCCACCCTGGCCGGCAAGCCGCAGGTGGCCGCTTTCGTCCTCTATTACTTGCAGCACGTCGAGGAAGTGATGGACGAGATGGGCGCGTTCCCGGCCGACGCCGAGATGTTGGCCGAGCAGGCCGCCGCTCTGGCCACCACGCTGGGGCTGGATGCGACGGCGACCATCGACCCGGCCGCCTACGAGGGCGACATTGTCATCTCCGGCAGCTCCACGCTCAACCCCATCACGCGCGCGATCGCCCGGCGCTTCCGCAACGAGGGCTTCCTCGGTGCGATCAAGATCGGCCGCGTTGGCACTGTGGCCGGTTTCCAGGCTTTCTGCGCTGGGAACGCCGACCTTGTTGCGGCCAGCCGGCCCGTCGCCGCCGTCGAGTCGGCCGCCTGCCGCGGCAACGGCCTGACGCCGCTCGGCGTGCAGGTCGGCGTGGATCCAGTGGTCGTCGCCGTCAACAGCGACAACACCTTCGCCGACGACGTGAGCGGCGAGCAGTTGGCCCATCTCTTCACGACAGCCACGGACTGGACGGCGGTGGCTGCCGGCTGGCCGGCCGTTCCCATCCACCGCTTCCTGCCCACAGCCGACAGCGGCACGATGGATGTCTTCGTGACCACCGTCTTCGGCGGCCAGTCGTTGGCCGATTTGCCCTACGATGCGCTGGTGGCGATCTTCCAGGCCAACGTCACCGCCGGCCGCTGCCGAGCCGTCGAGGCCGAGCAGCGCTTTTACGCTGACCGCTTCGTCTGCGACACCGAGGCCGCCTTCACCGCCCGCTGCCAGACCAACGCGGCCCCGACCGGCTGTGTGCTGGAGCCGCGCAACCAGGGCAGCCTGGTCACGCTCATTCAAGCGGACGTCGTCAATCCCGTTGTCCAGCAGGCCTGGTTTCTGGCCGAGTCGCTTTTCCACCGTGAGGAAGTCATGGCCGAGGCCCGGGCGGCCTACCCCGACGCGGACATCCATTTCCGGCGTTGGCTGACGCTGGACTTCTTGACCCGGCCGCAGTCGAGCCAGCCGGAACTGGCCGGCGTGCGCACCGCCATTCTTGGCTCGCTGTGGGTCGTGCTGATCGGTGTCCTCGTCGGCTTCCCCGTGGGCGTCGGCGCGGCCATCTATCTGGAGGAGTACGCCGACAAGCGCCGCCGCTTCAACCGTTTCATTCAGACCAACATCAATAACCTGGCCGGCGTGCCGTCGATCATTTACGGCCTGCTCGGCCTGACCGTCTTTGTGCGCCTGTTGGAGCCGATCACCAGCGGCGCGATCTTCGGCGTGGGCGACGGCACGACGGCCAACGGCCGCACGGTGCTTTCGGCCGGTCTGACACTGGCCCTGCTCATCCTGCCGGTCATCATCATCAGCGCCCAGGAGGCTATTAAGGCCGTGCCCAGGTCGTTACGCGAGGCCAGCCTCGGCCTGGGGGCCACCAAGTGGCAGACGATCTGGAACCACGTCATCCCCAACGCTATCGGCGGTATCATGACCGGTGTCATCCTGGCCATGTCGCGCATCATCGGCGAGACGGCACCCCTGATCGTCGTCGGCGCGTCGACCTTCATCACCGCTGACCCGACCGGGCCGTTCTCCAAGTTCACCACGCTGCCGACGCAGATCTTCCAGTGGACATCGCGGCCGCAACAGACCTTTCTGCTCATCGCCGGCGCGGCGATCATCGTCCTGATCGTCCTGCTCTTCATTCTCAATGCCTTCGCCATCTACCTGCGTAATCGCTACGCGCGGCGGATCGGCTAGGCCCGCGGGAGCTTTTCATGATCACTCCAGCCCACGACCCCTCCGCTGGCCCTTTTGCCATCGAGGCCCAGGACCTGAACATCTACTACGGCAGCTTTCGCGCCGTCAAGGACATCAACCTGCGCTTCTCCACCCACAAGATTACCGCCCTCATCGGCCCCTCCGGCTGTGGCAAGAGCACCGTCCTGCGTGCCTTCAACCGCATGAACGACCTCATCCCGATTTCGCGCACCGAGGGCACCGTCCTCTTCCACGGCAAGAATATCTACGACCCTGACGTTGACCCGGTGCAGGTCCGCCGGCGCGTGGGTATGGTCTTTCAGAAGCCGAACCCGTTCCCCAAGACCATCTATGAGAACGTCGCCTGGGGCGCGCGCATCAACGGCTTCAAGGGCAGCAAGGTCGATATGGACGCCCTGGTGGAGGAGTCTCTGCGCGACGCCGCTGTCTGGGACGATGTCAAGGACAAGCTTTTCCAGAGCGGCCTGTCGCTATCGGGCGGGCAACAGCAGCGACTGTGCATCGCCCGCGCCATTGCCACACGGCCGGAACTGATCCTGATGGACGAACCGGCCTCGGCCCTCGACCCCATCTCGACGCTGCGCATCGAGGAACTCATCCAGGATTTGAAGAGCCAATACACCATCCTGATCGTCACCCACAACATGCAGCAGGCGGCACGCGCATCCGACTACACCGCCTTCTTCAACATGGACACCGACCGGGCCGGCTATCTGGTCGAGTATGGAGCGACCGACCAGGTCTTCACCAGCCCCAAGAATGAAATGACCGAGCAATACATCACCGGCCGTTTCGGCTAACCCGCCGCTGCTGCCAGGAGGCGACAACATGCGACAATCATTCGACCGTGAATTGCAACGGCTACAGGCCGAAATTATCCGTATGGGCAGCGAGGTCGAGGAGCACCTCACCCGGGTGACGACTGCGTTCATCGAACGCGACGCCCACACGGCGATGCAGATGATCGCCGCCGATGCCTCTATTAACGAGCGCCGCATCCAGATCGGTCTCGATGCCCTGACGCTGATCGCCAAGCAGCAACCGCTGGCCGGCGACCTGCGCCTCATTGGCGCGGTGATGGAGATCGTCGGCGAGTTGGAGCGCATCCACGACTACATCAAGGGTATCGGCAAGATCAGCCTCAACATTGGGACGACGCCGATCCTGCCGACCTTCGTCGCCCACCTGCCCGAAATGGCCGAGACGACGCGCGAGATGCTGCACTTGTCGCTCAAGGCGTTCGTCGATCGCGACCAGGAACTGGCCAAGCGCGTTCCAGCGATGGACGATACGGTCGATGCGCTCTTCAACCAACTCTATGCCGACATCTTGGCCTATGCCGCCAGCCAGCCGCAGGCAATCAACCACTCCAATCAGTTGGAGTGGGCGCTGCACAACCTGGAGCGCTCGGCCGACCGCACCATCAACATTTGCGAGTGGGTCGTCTACATGGTCACCGGCGTCTATCACGAGATGAGCATGGGCGAGTACGAAGCGCCACCCCAATGACAGACCGGGGTTGGCGTCGATGACGGCCGTCACAGGCCGCACGCGGGCGAGGCCTGCGAGCGTGGGCTGGCTATGGCTTGCGGCGGCGCTGCTTCTGCTGGGCGGTTGCTCGACCGCCGCAGAGTTGCCGCCCGTCCTCTTCGTGCGGGCCGACGCCGCCGGCCGCGCCCAGCTCTATCGCCAGGACACGGCCGCCAGCACCGCCCGTCGGTTGAGCGGCCAGCCAGCCGGCGACGTGTTGGACTTCGCCGCCGCGCCCGACGGCAGCCGCGTCGCCTACAGCGTTGTGGACGGCGCGCGCGGATCGCTGCGCCTTGTGGCGGCCGATGGGGACAACGACCGCGAGCTGCTAAGCTGCCCGGAGGCGGAATGTAGCGCCCCGGTTTGGTCGCCGGACGGCACGCGGCTGATCTATGAGCGTCGGCCGCTGAGTGGTGCGGGCGTCCTCGGTTCGCCACGCCTCATGTGGCTCGACCTCGACCGTGGCCAGACCATCCCGCTGGTGGCCACGGCAGTGGTCGCCTATGGCGCGCGCTTTTCGCCCGATGGGGCCTGGCTCAGTTACGTCTCGCCGGGAGATGAGGGCGTCGTGTTCTATCGCCTGGCCGACGGCGCGCAGCGCTTGCTCAGCAGCCGCGTTGGCCGGCCCGCCGCCTTCAGCCCCGACAGCGCCGCGGTCATTGTCAGCGATATCGTCCTGGTAGCTGAGGCAACCCAGGAATCATCGCGGGTTTATCTTTATCGAGTGGTGTTGGCGGAGGGCGGGCCGGAAGGCCGCAAACGGCTAAGCTCCGACCAGCCGGTGGACGACAGCGCCCCGGCCTGGTCGCCCGATGGGCAGTGGATTGTCTTCGGCCGCGCGCCCGCCGACACGGCCGCCGGGCGGCAACTGTGGCTGATGCGCGCCGATGGCAGCGAGGCCCACGCCCTGACCGATGAACCGGGCATCTTCCACGGCCCACCGGCCTGGTCGCCCGACGGCCGTGTGCTGCTCTACCAGCGCTATGACCTTGACGACCCCGTCGCCGCGCCTGGGGTGTGGCGTCTGCGCCTGTCGGACGGCGCGCTGACACTCATCGCTGCCGATGGTTATCTGCCCGCCTGGCTGCCGGGTGGTTAGGATTACAGCACCAGTAAATAGGCCAGCACGGCCAACACGGCCAGCGTCAACAACAGGAGGATGACCAGCAAGGCCGTCAGCGCGCCATTGTTCTGACGGCGGGGCGGCGGGGGTGGGGGCGTCTGGCGCGGCCGGGCCGGGGCAGACGCCGGCGGGGCTTCGACGACCGGTGTGGGTGTCGCTGCGGTTGCGGTCGTGGGAACCGGCTCCGGACTGAGCGGCCGC
>WBZM01001776.1_pt1 | contig 19982 bp, 16 predicted proteins | sample 5204271 | NCBI WGS metagenome assembly WBZM01 (sample SAMN12344346, study PRJNA552823) | activated sludge metagenome | biome: Activated sludge suspended growth; feature: Nitrification reactor; material: Wastewater; isolation source: activated sludge from nitrification reactor of wastewater...
CGGCCACCATGTCTTCCGACACGTTGTTCGCACCCCGCATCAGTGGCTTCGGACTGACTCTCGCGTAGGTGACGAACTCGGCCAGCGACTTGGCCGGCAGACTGGCCGGCACCACCAGGCACTGCGTGTTGCCGCCGATCGTGGCGACCGGCGTGAACTCGGCGATGGACTTGTAGGGCGAGGCCTTGCTGAGGTGTGGCAGGCCCGCGTTGGAAGCCAGCGCAAAGAGCAGCGTGTAGCCGTCAGGCGACGCGTTCAGCACGGCACCTGCTCCGATTCCGGTGTTGCCGCCGGGGCGGTTTTCCACCAGCACTTCTTGCCCGAGGCTGGCTGTCATGCCCTTGGCGAGGGCGCGGGCCGCAGCGTCGCTGGGGCCACCAGCGGGCGTGGGAACGATCAGTCGGATCGATTTGCCGGGATAGGCCGGCTGCGCGACCGAAGCGGCCATCCACACCGCCAATGCGCCAGCCACCAGGTGTCTCGAAATCTTGGCCATCTCGGTACTCCGTTTTGGGAATGGAGCGCAGTGTTGCCGGGCGAGTTGCTCTTGGGAAGTGGGGTGCCGGAAGAGTCTGCCTGAACTTCCGGTTGAGTCGGCGCAATGCACCTGCCGGGTTCCATCGACGCCAGCGGCCAGCCTATGGTTCGCGCGGCCGGTTCAACTTCTGGTTCAGCACCGCTTCAACGCGTGGCGCATTCCCAAAGCGGGCCAGCGTTCCGATGATGCGCCGCAACGACATTGCGACGAAGGCTCTATGGACACGACGACTTCCGCACTTCGGCAACGCCCGTCTGCCTCCAGTACCTACCTGGTGGTGCTGACTTGGCTATTCACGCTGTTCAACTCAGTGCGGGTGCTGGCCTACCTGCCGACCCTGCTGGCCATCTTCACCAGCGGCGACAGCAGCCAGCATTCGTTGCTGACCTGGGTCACCTGGGTTGGCGCCAACGCGACGATGGCGGCCTGGCTCTACGAGCACAACGGGCGACGCCTGAACCGCGCCATCGCCGTCAATGTCTGCAACTCGCTGATGTGCCTCTCAACATCGATCCTCATCGTGGCTTACCGCGTGTGATGCACGGAACTGGCAGCGCAAGCTCGGACGGTGACGGCACGGGATTGACGATCAAGCAAGGGCTGGCAACGGCTGCTTCTGCGACGCCGCTACGACTGCACCGGGTCGTCCGCGTGAGTTCGAGCTGAGGGGAAGCAGTCGGATGCGTTGCGTCGGCCCGGGCCGCTGGAGGTCTACGGCCGCTGCACCTCGTGCTGCTGACGTTCGTGCGTCCTGCGGTCACTAGGTCCAATGACTGCTTGATGGCGGTCAGCGTGAGTTCGGTCTCGCCGCCCGACCGACCGAGAACGCTGCACTGCGGCCAGCTCGGGTCATTGGTACAAGCTGCAAGCTGGCCGAAGAGAAGGCCGTGCAAGACCTCGACACGAACCATCGGCGGTATCCTCCGATGCCTTGGTGCAAATCAGTCGGTCGGGTCGACTGACATGCGTATGGACGTGGTCGTCTTGATGCGTTGCTCTGGCTAGCGCTGGGCGAACTTCGGGACGAGAGTTGACACAGAGTTGCGCCGACGGGTGCTCTGAATGGGCCTCTCTGTTGACTCAGAGTTCCATTTTTCGACACAGAGTTTAGAAAAGCCACTGAACCATGGCCTTCCGTCACCGCACGATCCCCGTCACCCCCTTCCAGCAGAACTGCTCGCTGGTGTGGGACGACGCCACGAACCAGGCCGCGCTGATCGACCCGGGCGGCGACGTCGAGCAACTGCTGGCTGCCGTGAAGGCGCTCGGCCTGACGCTCGAGCAGCTCTGGCTCACGCATGCGCACATCGACCACGCCGGCGCCACCGGCACGCTGGCGCGCACGCTCGGCCTGCCGATCGTGGGCCCGCACGAGGCCGACCAGTTCTGGATCGATGCGCTGCCGGAGCAGAGCCGCATGTTCGGCTTCCCCGCGGCCGAACCGTTCACGCCGACGCGCTGGCTGCACGACGGCGACACCGTGCGCATCGGCAACTGCGAGCTGCAGGTGCGCCACTGCCCGGGCCACACGCCGGGGCACGTGGTGTTCTTCGAGCCGACCACGAAGCACGCGTTCGTCGGCGACGTGCTGTTCGCCGGCAGCATCGGCCGCACCGATTTCCCGCAGGGCGATTTCGACACGCTGGTGGACTCGATCACCACGCGGCTGTGGCCGCTCGGCGACGACGTGCGCTTCACGCCCGGCCACGGGCCGCAGAGCAGCTTCGGCCACGAGCGGCGCAGCAACCCCTTCGTCGGCGGCACGTGAGCGGCACCGCGGCGGCCGGTGAATATTCACCGCCTGCGCCGGGCTTGTTTTCCTAAGCTGCGCTCCAACGGCGCCGCCCCCGCGCGCCGTCCTGGAGGAGCCCGAGATGCTGGATCTGCTGACGACCCCCGGCGCCGCGCGCAGCGCCCCCCCTCGCCCTGCCCCTGCCCCTTCCATCCACTACAGCGGCCCCGAGCGCCGTAGCGCCAGCCTCGGGCTGTGGCGCTGGCTGGCCGCCGCGCTCGACGAGATCGACTACGGCATCGTGCTGCTCGGCGCCGACGGCCTGGTGCGCCATGCCAACCAGGCCGCGCGCGACGAGCTCGACGAGCAGCACCCGCTCGCGCTGCTGCACAGCGAGCTGCGCGCGCGCCGCAGCGGCGACGCACAGGCGCTGCAGGCGGCGCTGCACGACGCGCAGCAGCGCGGCCTGCGCCGGCTGATCACGGTCGGCGAGCCGTCGCAGCAGGCCAGCGTGTCGGTGGTGCCGCTGGGCATGCCGGGCGCCACGCTGGTGATCCTCGGCAAGCGCAGCGTCGGCGCCGAGCTGGCCGTGCAGGGCTTCGCGCGCCTGCACGGGCTGACCGGCAGCGAGGCGCGCGTTCTGGCACGCCTGGTGGCCGGCGCGCGGCCGGCGGCCATCGCGCAGGAACACGGCGTGGCGCTGAGCACCGTGCGCACGCAGGTGGGCAGCATCCGCCTGAAGACCGGCGCCGCGAGCATCCGCGCGCTGGTCGAGCAGGTGGCGCGGCTGCCGCCGCTGATGGGCCGGCTGCGCAGCCACAGCCCCGAGCCGCTCGGCGCGATGCTGCAAGGCCTGGCGCTGGCATAGGCGCGCCGTACCGCTAGCATCGCGGCACGGAGGCGCCGGTCTGGCCGGCGCGGTCCGCGCCGCGTGAGCCCACCGACCGACCGCGAACTCGTCGATGCCCTGCCCGAGCCGCTGCGCCAGCTGGCGCAGCGCGGCGAGGTGAAGCACTTCCGCAAGCAGCAGCGGCTGATCGAGGAAGGCACGCACGGCGACACGCTCTTCGTGATCCTCGCGGGCCGGCTGCGCGCCTACTCGGCCGACGAGCGCGGGCGCGAGATCGTCTACGGCATCCACGGCCCGGGCGAATACCTCGGCGAGATGAGCCTGGACGGCGGGCCGCGCTCGGCTTCGGTGGTGGCCGAGGAAGCGGCGGTGTGCGCAGTCATCACGCGCCACACGCTGCTGCAGCACATCGCGGCGCACCCCGGCTTCGCGCTCGAGCTGATCGGCCGCGTGATCCGGCGCGCGCGCCTGGCCACGCAGAGCGCGCGCGACATGGCGCTGCTCGACGCCTACGGCCGCGTGGTGCGGCTGCTCGAATCGCTGGCCGAGGCGCAGCCCGACGGCTCGCGGCGCATCTCCGAGCGGCTGACGCATGCGGAGATCGCCGCTCGCGTGGGCTGCTCGCGCGAGATGATCAGCCGGCTGATGAAGGACCTGGAGCGCGGCGGTTACGTGCAGACTGCCGCCGACGGCAGCCGCACGATCCAGGCGCTGCCGGCGCACTGGTAGCGGCGCACTCAGGGCGACAGACTCAGGGCGGCAGGCCGATGCGGCGCCGATGGCGCGTGCGGCGACCCGCCGCGACGGGCAGCACCGAGACCGCGCGGCCCTGAAAGTCCTGCGCCGGTTCCCACGCCACCGCCAGCGCGCCCGTGACACGCCGCATCGCCAGCTGGCGCGCCAGCTGCGGCGCCGCGGTGCTGGTGCCGCTGAGCGCCAGCACCGAACCGCTGGCCGTGCCGGCGGCCAGTACGCCGGCCAGCACCGGCGAGTCTTCGGTGATCGCCAGGGCGAACTCGTCGGGCCCCGCGATGCGCCGCTCGGCATCGGGAGCCGAGGCATAGCGCGCCGGCTCCAGCACGCCGCCCGCGCGCGCGAGCGCGCCGCCCGCCACGTGGACCCCGGCGCCGGTAGCCAGGCCGTTGAGCGTGCCGGCACGGCGCACCGTCGAGACGGGGTTGTCGTGCAACTGCAGGTCGCCGCGCGCGTCGAGACGCTCGTAGCCCGGGTCGTCGAGCCAGGATTGGCGGCCGCGTGTCGGGCGGCCGATGGCGGCGTCGTCGCGCTGCACGTAGGCCTGGCACACGATCGGCTGCGTACCCGCATGCTGCAGCTCGACCTTCCATCGGCCCGAAGGAGCCGGCACGTCCCAGCGCTCGGCCCAGGTGGTGGGCGCCACCGCGATCAGCGCCATCGGCGCTTCACCGCTGGCGGTGCGTTGCTGCAGGCTCGCCAGTGCGACGACCTGGCCGCGATCCGTGAAACGCAGCTCGCCGGGCCCGGCGAGCACCTGCACCTCACCGCGCGGACTGTGCACGGTCAGCGTGAGTGCATCGACGTCGGTGCTGCTGGGGAACCAGAGCTCCAGGAAACTCGGCGTGCCATCGTCGGCCAGCACGTGCCAGTCGGGCAGCGCGGTCGTGCCTGCCCCGAGCGTGATCTCGGCATGCCCGCGCGCGAGGTAGCTGTTGCCCGCGGCCATCACGACGTCGAGGTTGCCGCGCGCCGTGATCAGCTGCGCCAGTGCCTTCTCGAAGATCGAGCTGCCGTCGTGCGGGCCGGCGGTGTTGCCGATGCTGAGGTTGATCACCGCGGCACCGGGGCCGGCCGACGCGCTCACCGCATCGGCCTGCGCGAGCACGAAGCGCAGCGCGTCGAGCAGGTAGACCGTGGTCGACGCGCACGACGTGTCCTGGATCGCCTCGGCGGGCACCTGCACGGCCACCAGCGGCGGCGCGCGGCCATCGCCGGCATCGGCACCACCGGCCAGGTCCAGCACGTGCGTGCCGTGCGTGAGGCGGTGGCGCACGGCGTCGTAGCCGAGCGTGGCGTACACCGCCGTCTCGTCGAAGCCGCCGGGCTTCGCGGCCGCCGCGGCGAAGGCCGCATCGAGGGCCGCGCGGGTGTGCACGCGGCCGTGCGTCCAGGCGCCGCCGGACCCGCGATCGTCCTGGTTCCAGAAACCGAGCAGGCGCGTCGCGTCGCCGGCACGGAAGCGCGCGTGGGCGATGCCGAGCCGGTCGTCGATCACGCCGATCACCACCGGCGCCGCGTCAGCACCGCCGAAGTCCACGGGCTCCGCGTACGGGTCGGGCGGCGCATCGGTCACGAGGCCGATCTCGAAGCGCTTGACGGCCGCGATCGCACCCGCCCAGACCGGCACCGGGTTCGGCCCTCGAAGGGCATGCAGGAAGTCGGTCGTGCAGGCGGCCGTGCAGAAGGTCGTGCCGTCGATGCCGTCGAGCTGCCGCGGCGGATGAAGGTAGTGCGCCGGCACGCGCAGGCCGTCGGCGGCGGTCTCGCGCGCGCGCAGTGCGAAGTCGCGTGCCGTCTCGTTCAGCTCGAGCAGCAGCCAGTGCCAGCCGCCCGGGCGCAGGCCCCCGGCGTCGCGGAAGTCGGTGGCGATGGCCCAGGGCAGGTAGGCATCGGCCAGCGGCTGCGCGCCGCTGCCGGGGTCGGGGGCGGCACTCATGTCAGCGCCACTCCGCCACGGCCTGCTGCCACAACCAGCCGAGCAACGGCGAGAACGCCACGCTGCAATCGGCCCCCATGGTCAGGCCCGGCGCGGCCTGGTCGACCGGGTCGATCGCCACGCCGATGAACTCGTTCATCAGGTAGGGCTCGGCGTCGAAGTCGCGGCCGTGAGCGATGCCGCCAGACGGCGTGCAGCGCGCCACCAGGTACTCGGCCAGGCCGGTGCCCAGCACCTGGCCGGCGCGGCTGTCGATCGGGTAGTGCACGCCGGCCACGGTGCGGTTCATCGCCAGCCGGGCGGCCTGGCGCAGCAGCATCGTGCCCAGCGCATCGGCGTCGCCGACGCCGCGCAGCGCCATCAGCACGCGCGCCATGCAGTGCGCCTCGGTGGAATGGCCGCTCGGGAACGAGCTGTGGCCGGGCGTCTGGATCATCGGCTGCACCTGCGGCGAGAGCTCCACCGGGCGCGCGAGCGCGACGGCGTGCTTGACGCGCATTTCCACCGCGATTGCCAGGCGGTTGGCGGCGCCGAGCAATTCGAGCGTGCGGCGATGGCGGTCGGGGTGCAGGCCGGCGATGGACGCCCAGTAGGTCATCAGCTGCGGGATCTGCGAGAGGATCTCGGCCTGCCGGTCGGCGCGCAACTCGGCGTAGTCGATCACGTACTGCAGCTGGCGGCGCATGCCGTCGGACGTTTCCGAGGCCGGGCGGTGCAGGCCGACGAGGCGCTGCGCTGCGCCCTGGGCGTCGGCGCAAGCCACCTCGAAACCGCGCGCACCGAGGGGCCGGAACGACAGCGGCTGCAGCATCTCGACGTCGAACACCGCCGCGCGCACCCAGGGCTCCCAGTGCGCGAGCGGTGCGCTGGCATCGACCTCGGCGCGCGTGCCGCCGAGCGGCGGCGCGTACAGCGCGGCCTCGCGCGTGGAGCCGACGATGCCGTCGCGGTTGGTGACGGCACCCGCCACGTCGAGCAGGTTGTTGCCGCCCGGGGCCGCGGCACCGCCCGCCCCTCCGGCACCTCCTGCCCCACCCGCCCCGCCGGCGCCCCCGGCGCCTCCGGCCCCGCCCGCACCGCCGGCGCCCCCCGCGCCGCCGGCGCCCCCGAAGATGTTCTCGACGTTCCAGAGTCTCGGCTTGTGCATCTCGATGTCTCCTTCTGCGCCGATGGCGCCTATTCGCGCGGCACGCCGGCCGCGGCCAGCGATTCCGACCAGACGCGGCCCGTGCCGAAGGCGCTGCTCGGCGAGCGCGCCAGGTAGCCGCGGATGGTGAGGTTCGGTTCCAGCGCCAGCAGCGCGCGCACCGTCTCGCGCGCCTCGTCGAGGCGGCCGAGCTGCACCTGCGCGATCGCCATCGCGCGCAGCGTCGAGGTGTGCGTGCGATGCAGGCGAAGCGAGCGCCGCGCGTGCTCGAGCGTGCGCTCGTACTGTCCCGCCGACAAGGCCGCAGTGGCGGTGAGCGACTCGAAGAAGTAGCGCATCGGGTCGAGCGGCGAGAGCGCCAGCGCGCGCTCGGCCGAGGCCAGCGCCGGCTCGCCTTCGCCGCGGAAGGCGTGCAACGTGCCCTGGAACAGCCAGGCCAGCGGCTCGCTCGGGTTCTCGGCGAGTGCGGCGTCGTAGCGGGCCTGCGCGCCGTCGAGATCCTTCAGCAGGTTGCAGTGCACGAAGCCGTCGATCGCGAGCGAGAGCGAGGAGGCCGGGTCGACGTCGAGCGCGCGGCGCGTGCAGTCGAGGGCGAGGCGGGCGTCGCGCGGGATGTCGTCGGTCCAGCCCTGCTGCACGCGGATGACGTGCCACTTCGCCAGCCAGGCGTGCGGCGCGGCGTGGCGGCGGTCGCGCTCGACGAGGTGCTCGAGCATCTCGCGCGCGCGGTCGAACTCGGCCCAGGCCGTGCCGTGCAGCAGGTTCACCGCGGCCATCAGCAGGCAGTAGCTCTCCAGCGTGGCGAGCGGCTCGCGGCGGGCGCGCTCGACCTGGCGGCGCGCCAGCGCGCTGCAGACGCGGTGCGTCAGGCCGTGCACCAGCGGATCCTCGCCGCTGAACACGCCGGGCAGGCTGCCGCGCTCCTCGCCGGCCCACACCACCCGCGCGCTCGCCGTCTCGGTGAGCTCGGCCACGAGGCGCAGGCGCTCGCCCGTCACGTGCAGCGTGCCCGAGAGCACGTAGTCGGCGCGCAGGTGCGCGCGGATGCTGTCGAGCGCGTCGGCGCGGCCGCGGAACACGGTGGTCGACAGCCGCGACACCACCGTCAGCTCGGGGCTGCGCGAGAGCGATGCGATCACCTCGTCGGCCACCGCGTCGCCCAGCAGCTGCTGCATCGCATCGGCCAGCGGCATGTCGAAGGGCACCACGGCCACGGCCGGTCGCAGCGATTCGACGGGCACGGGCGGGGTCCAGGGCGCCATGGCGGCAGGCGGGCTCAGGCGATACGCCCGCACCGGCTCGTCGATGTGCTTGAGGTAGCAGGGGCCGAGGTCCTCGACCTCGGCGTCCAGACCCGGCACGAGGCGATCGCGCACCTCGCCCGACACGACGATGCCGCCGTGGTCGGCGAGCTGCAGCAGCCGTGCGGCGAGGTTGACGCCGGCGCCATAGAGATCGTGCTCATCGGCGATGACGTCGGTCACGTGCGCGCTGCCGCGCAGGCGCATCGCCCCGGGCGAGCCGGGCGGCGGCGAAAGGGCGGCAAGCGTGTCGAACATCTCGAGCAGGCAGGCAATGGCGGGCTGGACGGTCTCGAACTCCAGCATCAGACCGTCGCCCATGCGCTTGACCAGCCGGCCGCCGTGCCGCGGCAGCAGCGCCGTCGCCACCTCGTGGACGAAGCGCTGCCAGCGGCGCACGGTGCCTTCCTCGTCGTGGGCGATCAACCGGACGGATTCGACCAGGTCGACCACGACCACCGTGCGCGTCGTCCTGCGGAGCAGAGGCCATGGGGAATCGGAGGGATGCGCCGTCATCGTCATCTGCCACCTGCGGGACGTCATCCCCATTCTGGAGGAGAACCCTCCAGCCCACCAGCGAGGCAGGGCGCTCAGGCCTTCTTGGGCGGCGGCTCGAAGCGCTGCGCCGGCTTGGGCGCGCGCTCGTAGAGGGGCTTCACCTTGGGCAGGTTGACCTCGATGTCGTGGATGCGCGTCGGGCCCGAGGGGTGCGTGCTCATGAACTGCGGCGGCGCGCCCTTGGAGGCCTGCGCCATCTTCTGCCACAGCGTGACGCCCGCGCCGGGATCGTAGCCGGCGCGGGCGGCGAGCTCGATGCCGATCAGGTCGGCCTCGGATTCGTCCTCACGGCCGAACTTCAGCGTCAGCAGGTTGCCGCCGAGGTCGGCGGCCATGCGCCCGGCACTGCCCAGCCCGAGCAGGGCGGCGCCGATCTCGATCGCACCGCGCGTGGCGGCCGTCTTGCCCATGCGCTCGCGGGCGTGCTCGCGCAGCGCGTGCGCCGCCTCGTGGCCCATGATCATGGCCACCTCGTCGTCGTTGAGCTGCAGCTGCTGCAGGATGCCGTAGTAGAAGGCGATCTTGCCGCCCGGCATGCAGAAGGCGTTGAGGTCCTTGCTGCCGATCAGGCTCACCTCCCACTTCCAGCCGCGCGCCCGCTCGTTCCACTCGTAGGTGAACGGGATGATGCGCTGCGCGATCGCGCGCAGCCGGATCACCTGCGGGTGGTTGTCGGGCCCCAGGGCCTTCTGCGCGGCCGCCTGCTGGCGCATCTGCTGGTAGTTCTGGGCCGCCGCCTGCTCGACCTGGTCGGCCGACACGAGGCTCGTGAACTTCGAGCGCGGCCCCACGTCCACGCCCTCGCGCGCCAGCACCGGCAGCGCGGCCGAGGCGATCAGCCCGCCGGTGAACAGGCGCCGCGCGTGCAGCGCGCAGCAGCAGCCGCGCATATGCAGCATCGCGGGCAGCGGAACCTCGGCATCGGTACGGAAGCGCTCGTCCATGCGCGGAATCTACGGCAAGTTCAATCGTCGACGCCGCGTGCGGCTTTCGGGTCGGCCTCCAGGGCCTGCACCGGCGCACGCAGCCACCAGAGCATCCACAACGCCGGCAGCGCTGCGGCGGTCGACACCAAGAAGAAGCTCGGCCAGCCGATCGATTCGGCCAGCACGCCAGCCAGCGGCCCGACCCAGACGCGCCCCACCGACGCGAAGGCCGACAGCAGCGCGAACTGCGTGGCGGTGAAGCGCTGGTTGCACAGGCTCATCAGGAAGGCGACGAAGGCCGCCGTGCCCATGCCGCCGGAGAGGTTCTCGAAGGCGATCACCATCAGCAGCCCGCCGTCCACCGGCGTGGCCGCGGCGAGCTTGACGAAGCCCCAGTCGAAGGCCGGGATGGTGAGGCCGGGCAGCACGTCCTTGCCGTTGACGGCCAGCCACCAGAAGCCGAGATTGCTGGCCATCTGCAGCAGCCCGAACAAGAACAGCGAGCGCCACAGGCCGAGCTGGAGCATCAGCGCACCGCCGACCAGCGCGCCGCCGATCGTCAGCCACAGGCCGATGACCTTGTTGACCACGCCCACCTCGGCCGGCGCGTAGGCCATGCTCTTGAGCAGGAAGGGCGTCATCAGCGAGCCGGCGAAGGCGTCGCCGAGCTTGTAGAGCACGATGAACGCGAGGAAAGCGGCCGCGCCCGGCTGCGCGAAGTAGTTCGCCAGGCCCGACAGCAGCGTCTCGAAGCGCGCGCGGCGCGCCGCGAATGCGGCCAGCGGCAGCGTCACGCCGATGCCGGCCAGCAGCGCGAGCAGGTCGGCCCACTTCGGTGCGCCGGGCAGAAGCGCACGCAGCAGCGGCGTGATCGCACGGTCGGTGAGCAGCACGCCGGCGGCCACCGCCGCCAGCACGGCGAGGAAGCCGAGCAGGTCGTGGCGCGCCGCGGTCTTTGGCGCCACCGCATGTGCCAGGCGCGGCAGCAGCAGCGCCGACACGACCGCCGCCGCCACCATCACACCGGCCATGAAGCGGTAGACCTCGGGCCAGCTCCAGCCGCCGCCTTGCTGCGGGTCGGTCCAGATCAGCGCCAGCCCGCCGGAGACGATCATCGCGAGGCGGTAGCCGAGCACGTTCAGCGACGAGCCGAGGCCGCGCTCGGCGGCCGGCAGCAGGTCGGTGCGGTAGGCGTCGATCACCACGTCCTGCGAGGCCGAGACGAAGGCCACCAGCACCGCGAGCATCGCGAAGGCACGCGTGGCGCCGGTCGGCGAGGTGGAGGCCATCGCCAGCAGCGCCGCGGCCAGCCCGAGCTGGGTGATCACCAGCCAGCCGCGCCGCCGCCCGAGCCAGGGCAGCTCGAAGCGGTCCATCAGCGGCGCCCACAGGAACTTGAAGGTGTAGGGCAGGCCCACCAGGCTGAGGAAGCCGATGGTGGCGATGTCCAGCCCTTCCATGCTGAGCCAGGCCTGCATGGCCTGGCCGGTGAGCGCGAGCGGCAGGCCGCTGGCGAAGCCCAGCAGCGCGACGACCAGCAGGCGGTGCCAGGCGGCGAGGCGCTGGGCGAGCGGGCGGGAGGAAGGCGGCACGGGGGCCGATTATCCCGGCCCCTCGCGGCGCCCCCTCAGGACACCGGCTTGGCGGCCGGCGGCGGCGCCGCAGGCGCCTCGGATTCGTCTTCCTGGCGCTCGATCGCCTCGGCCACGGCCAGCAGCCGCTCCTTCGGCAGGTCGCCGACGATCGCATAGCCGCAGGCCGGGTGTCCGGGGCTCGCGCCCTCGACCCAGTAGACCACGCTGTTGGCGCCCTGCTTCTCGTAGCGCAGGTCGACCGGCGCGCCGTCTTCCGACTTGCGCAGGTAGACGGTCACGCGCACCGGCGCCTGGCCCGAGGGCGGCTGGCCGATCGCCTGGTACATCAGCTGGCCGCTCGGCCCCTTGGCGTCGGGCAGCAGGCGGCCGCCGACCAGCTCGAAGCCCTGGGCGCGCAGGTCGTAGAGCTTGACCGGCATGTCCAGCCGCTTGGTGAGCCAGCGGGCGAGGTGATCCTCCTGCGCCGTCACCTCCACCGGGTGGCGCACTTCGGGCACGTAGACGCTGTGCGCCACCGCCGCGCGCTGCACCCAGCCGGCCCGATCGGCCTGCGCCATCGTCGCGGCCGGCCGGCCGCTGCGCCACATCACGCCGGCGCCGATCACGCCGCCGAGCGCGAAGATCATCACGGCGGCGGCCCAGCGCTGCCAGCCGTCGAAGGCGGCGAAGCGCCGCGGGCCGCGGCGCCAGACGGCCTGCTCAAGGCGCGCCGGCACCGGCTCGGCCATCACCGGGTCGAGCCGCGCGCGCAGCGCCTCGGCATCGGCCGCCCACAGGCGCACGCGCGCGGCGTCCTCGGGGTGGTCGCGCAGCCACGCGGAGATGCGACGGCGCTCTTCCGGCTCGAGCTGGTTGTCGAGCCACGCGCTGAGTTTGGAATCGGAGATCGGCGAAGTGTTCATGACAGGCCTCGTGCAGTCGCTCACACGACGCGGCGCAGGCCGCGCGCCTGGGTGGGCGCACGGCCGTCGAGCAGGTCGCGCAGCGCCGAGCGCGCGCGCGAGATGCGCGACATCACCGTGCCCACCGGGATGCGCAGCACTTCGGCGCACTCGGCGTAGGTGAGCTGTTCGAGCGTGACAAGAAGAAGCGGCTGGCGCTGCTCGACCGGCAGCTTGGCGAGCGCGGCCATCAGGTCCATGCGCAGGCCGACGTCGTGGCCCACGGCCGGCAGCGCATCGATCGCCTCGTCGGCGTCGACCCACGCGACGCGCTTGTCGCGCCGGCGCTCGTCCATGAAGGCATTGTGGGCGATCGACAGCGTCCAGACGAGGATGTCGCGCCGCTGGTCGAACTGGTGCCAGTGGGCCAGAGCCCGCTCCAGCGTGGTCTGCACCAGGTCGTCGGCCGCGCTGGGATCGAACACCAGCGAGCGGGCATAGCGCCGCAGCCGCGGGATGGTGCCCAGCAGCTGCTGACGGAAGGCGGAAGGTGCGTCCACGCTGGGCATACGGCAGGGGGTGGGCGATTATTCCCCTCGTGCCCGGCAAGGACCGGCGCGCTGCGCGAAAATCCGCACATGACGCCGCCGTCGCACGCCGCCGCCCAGGCGCGCTCGCCCACCTTCTCGTCCCTCGAATTCCGCGCGGCGCTCGGCATGTTCGCCACCGGCGTGACGATCGTCACGTCGCGCGACGCCGGCGGGGCGCCCGTCGGGCTGACGGCGAACTCCTTCAATTCCGTGTCGCTGGCGCCGCCGCTGGTGCTGTGGAGCCTGTCGCGCCGCGCGGGGACGATGCCGGCCTTCCGGGCCGGCTCGCACTACGCGATCAACATCCTCGCGGCCGACCAGCACGCGCTGGCCGAGCGCTTCGCCAGCAAGGCGGCCGACCGCTTCGCCGGCGTGGCGTGGCACGAGGGCAGCGCCGGCGCGCCGGTGATCGAGGGCGCGGCGGCCGTGTTCGAATGCTTCAACCGCAGCCGCTACGAGGAAGGCGACCACGTCATCTTCGTCGGCGAGGTGGAGCGCTGCAGCCACCGCGCCGGCGCCCAGCCGCTGATCTTCCACGGCGGGCGCTATTACACCGAGCTGCCGCTCTGACTTGAAATCGGGCGCACCGGCCTGAACTCCCCGGGGTATCCGGAGGATTGCCATGCACATCGCCTGCGCCCACTGCGGCGCCACCAACCGCGTGCCCGACGAGCGCCTCGCCCAGGACCCCGTGTGCGGCCGCTGCGGCGCCGAACTGCTGGCCGGCGAGCCGATCGAATTGACCGACGTCAATTTCGACACGGTCACCTCACGCACCGAGCTGCCGGTGGTGGTCGACTTCTGGGCCTCGTGGTGCGGCCCGTGCCGGATGATGGCGCCGCAGTTCGCCCAGGCTGCGAAGGCGCTGAAGGGCCGCGCGCTGCTGGCCAAGGTGGACACCGACGCCAACCCGCAGGTGGCCTCGCGCTTCGCGATCCGCAGCATCCCGACGATGGTCAAGCTCCAGGGCGGCCGCGAGGTGCAGCGCACCTCGGGCGCGATGCAGGCGGGCCAGATCGTCGGCTGGGTGGGCTGAACCGGCTCAGCCCGCCGCGGCGCGTTTCGCCGCGAAGTCCACGAACCACGGCACGCAGTCGGCGTTGGCCATTGCGTCGAGCTTGAACACCTGCTCGGGCGGTGTGCCCATCAAGAGCTTCTTGACCGGCAGCTCCATCTTCTTGCCCGACAGCGTGCGCGGGATCGCCGACACCTGGAAGATCTCGTTGGGCACGTGGCGCGCCGAGAGCGCCTCGCGGATCGCCTGCTTCAGCCGCTTCGTCAGCGCCTCTTCGAGCACGGCGCCTTCGCGCAGCACCACGAACAAGGGCATGTAGCTCTCGCGGCCGAGGTACTCGAGGTCGACCACCAGGCTGTCGAGCACCTCGGGCTGCGCCTCCACCGCGCGGTACAGCTCGGCGGTGCCCATGCGGATGCCGTGGCGGTTGATCGTCGCGTCGCTGCGGCCGTAGATGATCGCGCCGCCGCGCGGCGTGATGCGGATCCAGTCGCCGTGCCTCCAGGCACCAGGGTACATGTCGAAGTACGAGTCACGGTAGCGCTGGCCGCCCGCGTCGTTCCAGAAGCGCAGCGGCATCGAGGGCATCGGCTTCACGCACACCAGCTCGCCGACCTCGTCGACCAGCGCACGGCCGCGGCCGCTCGCGTCCGGCTCGCTCCATGCCTCCACCGCCGCGCCCAGGCAACGCACCTGCATCTCGCCCTCGACCACCGGCAGCGTGACCAGCCCGCCGACGAAGGCGCCGGCGAAATCGGTGCCGCCGGCGATGGGCGTGAGCCAGATGCGCTGGCCATCCACCTTCGGCATCTGCGCCCAGATCCACCGGTAGCCGTCCACCGCCAGTGGCGAGCCGGTGGAGCCGATGGCACGCAGCTTCGACAGGTCGGCCGCCTTCGCAGGCTCGATGCCGGCCTTCAGGCAATTGGCGTAGAAGGCCGCGCCGGCGCCGAAGAAGGTGGCGCCGGCCTCGGCGGCGAACTGCCAGATGGTGTTCAGGTCGGGCGACGCGATGCGCCCGCCGGGGTTGCCGTCGAAGGTGCACACCGTGGTACCGCCCAGCAGGGCGCCGGGCTGGGTGTTCCACATGATCCAGCCGGTCGAGCTGTACCAGTGGTAGCGGTCGCCGGTGTCGACGCTGGCCCCGACGTTGTTGTGCAGCGTCCCCATCTTCAGAGACTCGAGCACGATGCCGCCGTGGCCGTGCACGATGGGCTTGGGCAGACCGGTCGTGCCGCTCGAGTACACCACCCACAGCGGATGGTCGAAGGGCAGCCATTCGGGCGCGAACTCGGCCGAGCCCGCCACCAGCGCGGCGAAGTCGTGCAGCGTGCGGCCAGGGCTGGCGAGCACCGACGCATCGGCCGCCTCGTCACGGTAGCGCAGCAGCACCGCGTGCTGCACGCTCGGAAGCTCGGCCAGAAGCTGGCGCAGCACCGGCAGGCGGTCGTGCTCGACGCCGCCGTAGACGTACCCGTCGACGCCGATCAGCACCTTGGGCTCGATCTGGCGGAAGCGGTCGAGCACCGCCAGCGGCCCCATGTCGGGCGAGCACACCGACCAGATCGCGCCCAGGCTGGCCGCGGCGAGGAAGGCGATCACCGCATGCGGCGTGTTGGGCAGGAAGGCACAGACGCGGTCGCCTCGCTGCACGCCCATGCCGCGCAGCGCCGCGGCGAGCGAGGCCACCTGGCGGCGCAGGTCGGGCCAGCTCAGGTGCTGCATCTCGCCGCGCTCGCGCATGCGCTCGTTCTGGAACACGATCGCCGGGTGGCCGACCGCGTGCGCCGCGTCGGCATGGCGGAACACCTGCTGCGCGTAGTTGAGCTGCGCGCCCTCGAACCAGCGCGCGCCGGGCATCACCGGCTCGGCAAGGACGCGCGTGTAGGGCGTCGGCGACTGGATCTCGAAGTAGTCCCAGATCGCGCCCCAGAAGGCTTCGAGGTCGGAGACCGACCAGCGCCACATCGCGTCGTAGCCCTCGACGGTGCTCGGGTCGAAGCGCAGGCCGCGGTGCTGTTCGAGCCAGCGGGTGAAGCGCAGGATGCGCGGTTCGGGCAGCGTACTCATGCAGGTGTCTCCAGGTCGACCCCGGTGTAGACCCAGGTGTCGCGGGCGAAGGGATGGCGCCACCAGCCGCGCACGCGCGGCTGCAGCAGGTCGTTCAGCAGGGTGTGCACGTGCGCCTTGTAGGGCATGTGCGCGGCCATCAGGTTCTTGCCCTCGCGCATCAACGCCACGCGCGCCGGGCCGTCGGGCAGCACGCTCTGGCGCTCGAACAGGCGGTCGAAGGCCGGCAGCGCGAAGCGCGAGTCGTTCGATTCGCTCGAGTTCGGCCCGTAGGCGATGCCGAGGAAGAAGCCCCCGTCGGGCGACTGCGCCACCCAGGTGTAGCCCCACATCATCAGCGTCGCGTTGCGGCTGCGCTTGAGCAGGTCGGGCCAGGTGGCGACGTCGAACTCGATGCGCAGGCCGACGCGCGCGAGCTGCTTGCGCCACAGCTCGTTGCCGCGCCGTGACAGCTGGCTGCTGGTGGACGAGAGCCGCAGCACCAGCGGCGAGCCGTCGGGCAACTCGCGCCAGCCGTCGCCGTCGCGGTCGCGGTAGCCGAACAGGTCGAGCAGCGCCATCGCGCGCGCCGGGTCGTGCTGGCTCATCTCGCTGCGGTAGTCGGGCTCGTAGCCCGAGGTGAAGGGCGGCACGGTGGACTGCGCCGGAATGCCCTGCCCGTGGCGCAGCAGGCGCAGCTCCTCGTCGCTGTCGTAGGCCAGCGAGATGGCGCGGCGCAGCGCCACCTTCTCCGGCCCGTAGCCGCCCACCAGCGGGTGCAGCATGTTGAAGTAGGTCATCACCATGTCGGGCTGCGGCACGCGCTGCAGCCGCACGCCGCGGCGCGCCAGGTGCGGCGCGAGCGCGCCGCCGGGCAGCGCCACCGGCGTGAAGTCGACCGGCACCTCGAGCTGGTCGAGCGAGCCGTCGAGGAAGGCCAGCCAGCGCGGCTGCGATTCCTCGATCACGTTGATCTCGATGCGGTCGGCCAGCGGCAGCCGCCGGCCGGCGAGCTGCCTCGCGAGCGCCTGCGCCGCCGCATCGTCGGCGGCCGGCGTGGCCTCGAACACACGCTCGCGGTAGCGCGGGTTGCGCACGAGCTCGATGCGCGAGCTGCGCCGCCAGGCGCCGAGGCGGTAGGGCCCGGTGCCCACCGGGTGGGCGGCGATGTCGGCACCGTAGTGCTCCACCACCTCGCGCGCCACCGCACCGGCCAGGCCGGTCTGCGCGAACAGGTAGGTGAAGCGCGGTCCGGGCCGCGCCAGCCGCACGCGGAAGGTGTAGCGGTCGAGCGCGCGCACGCCCTCGACCTCGCGGTCGTAGTCGAACGGCCGCTTGTCCTTCAGCGCGCGCTCGCGCAGCTCGGTGAGATCGAGCACCCCCGCGTTCTCCCACAGGTACAGCAGCTCGCTGTTGTTGCGCGGGTCGAAATAGCGCTTGATCGCGTAGACGTAGTCCTGCGCCACCAGCTCGCGCGGCTGGCCGCGGAACACCGGGTCGTCGGCGAAGAAGATGCCGGGGCGGATGCGGAAGGTGAAGCTGCGGAAGTCGTCGGCCACCTCGGGCAGCGCCTGCGCGGTCAGCGGCACCATGGTCACCGGCCGCGCGAGGTGGTCGTAGGTCAGCGGCGACTCGAAGATGCAGGCAGCGACGCGGTTGGAGTTTTCGTCGCCGATGGCCACCGGGTCGAATCCGGTCTCGGCGACGCGGAAGGCCACGCGCAGCGTGTTGTCGCGAGGGCTCTCTCGCGCCCCGGCCGGCGCGAGGCCCGGGGCCGCCAGCATCGCGGCGGAGGCTCCGAGCCACGCGCGGCGCCGCATGCTGCTAGCGCGGCTTGGGCTGCCGCGACGTGTCGATGTCCACGTACTGCCAGAAGCAGTTGCCGTACAGCGGACGCCGGTAACCGCTCAGCCACGGCTGCGTGAGGTCGGTGAGGATGCGGTGCACGTTGTACTTGTGCGGCGCCAGCGCGGTGACGATCTTCTGCGCCTCGCGCAGCAGCGCGAGCCGCTCCGGCCCGTCGGGCAGCGCCTGCATGCGCTGGTAGATCTCGTCGAAGCGCGCGTTGCGGAAGCGTGCCAGGTTCTGGCTGCCCGAGGCCGGGCCGTAGAGCACCTGCAGGCCGCTCTGCGCGTCGGGGTCGCTGGCGGTGTAACCGAGCTGCCAGATCATCAGCTGCCCGGCACGCGCCATCTTCAGCTGCTCGGGCCACTGGCCCTTGATGAACTTCAGGCGCAGGCCGACCGCGCTCATGTTGCGCATCCACAACTCGTCGAACTGGCGCGAGAGGTCGTCGGGCTGCGTGGCGTACTCGATCTCCAGGCGCGAGCCGTCGGGGCGCTCGCGCCAGCCGTCGCCGTCGCGGTCGCGGTAGCCGTAGAGGTCGAGCAGCGCGTTGGCGCGCGCCGGGTCGTAGTCGCCGCCCTCGAACTTGAGCTGCGGGTCGTAGCCCCAGGTGCCGGGCGCGATGATGGTCTGGGCCGGGATCGCCTGGCCGCGGCGGATGCCGTTGATCTCGCGGCTCACGTCGGTGGCCAGCGCGATGGCGCGGCGCAGCGCCACCTTCTCCGGCGTGGTGCCGCCGACCAGCGGATCCTCCATGTTGAAGTAGAAGAGCGTGCGGTCGGGGTTGACGATGCGCTTGAGCGAGATGCCGCGCTTCGCGAGGTTGGGCGCGAGCTGGCCGTTCGGCGCCGCGGCGCTGGCGAACTCCAGCGGCACGGTGACGAGTTCGAACTGCTCGTTGAGGAACGCCAGCCAGCGCGGCTGCCCGACCTCGATGATGCTGACCTCGACGCGGTCGATCATCGGCAGCGTGCGGCCGCGGAAGCGCTGCAGCAGCGCCTGGCCCTCGGCGTCGTCGGGCAGCGGCGACACCACGTCCTCGTAGTGCACGGTGCGGTAGCCCGGGTTGCGCTCGAGCACGATCTGCGAGCTGCGCCGCCACTGCGCGAGCCGGAAGGGCCCGGTGCCGACCGGGTGGCCCATGATCTGGTCGCCGTAGTGCTCCACCACCTCGCGCGCCACCGCGCCGCCGATGTCGTTCATCGCCAGGGTGTAGAGGAAGCGCGGCCGCGGGTTCTCGAGGCGGAACTGGATCGTGTAGCGGTCGAGCACGCGCAGGCCCTCGACCGGCGCGTCGTAGTCGAAGGGCTTCTTCTCCTTGAGCGCGCGCTCGCGCAGCTCGCTCATGCCGAGCACACGCTCCTCCTCGAAGGAGGTGATGTTGGGGCTCTTGTTGGCCGGGTCGAAGTGGCGCTTCCAGGCGTAGGCGAAGTCCGCCGCCACCAGCTCGCGGCGCTGTCCCTTGAAGACCGGGTCGTCGGCGAAGTAGATGCCCGGCTGGAGGCGCACGGTCCAGGTGCGGAAGTCGTCGCTGACCTCGGGCATGCCGGCGGCCACGTTGGGCCGCACGAGGAACGGCCGCACGAGGTGGTCGTACATGTACAGCGCGTCGAAGATGTGCGCGGTCACGTAGCGCGAATACAGGTCGTTGACCTTCGCCGGGTCGAAGCCGGTCTCGGCCACCGGGAAGGCGTAACGCAGCACCTTGGCCCGCCCCGCCTCGGGCGCGTCGGCGGCCCACGCCGGCGCCATGCCGGCGGCCAGCAGGCCGGCGAACTCGCGGCGGCGCAACCCGGCGCCGCTCACTTCGCCTCCCGCGCGTGCACCGCCGGGTCGACGTCGAGGTACTTGTAGAACTCGCGCACGAAGGGGTTGCGCCGGAAGCCGAGCACCCAGGGGTGCATCAGGTCGGTGGCGATTCGGTGGCTGCTGAGCTTGTAGGGCACGTAGGCGACCATCAATTTGCTGGCCTCCTCGATCACCTGCTGGCGCTCGGGGCCGTCAGGCAGCACCTTCTGCTTCTCGTAGAGCGTGTCGAAGGCCGGCAGCGCGAAGCGCGAGTGGTTGGCCCCGCCCTTGTTCGGGCCGTAGGCGAGTGCGAGGAAGGTGTCGGCGTCCGGCGTGGTGGCCGACCACGCGACGCCCCACATCATCAGCTTGCCGGCGCGCGAGGCCTTGAGGTTCTCGGGCCACTTGGCGACCTTGAAGACCATCTTCAGGCCGACCGCCTTCATGTTCTTCTCCCAGAGCTCGGCGAGCTGGC
>WBZM01001777.1_pt1 | contig 19978 bp, 19 predicted proteins | sample 5204271 | NCBI WGS metagenome assembly WBZM01 (sample SAMN12344346, study PRJNA552823) | activated sludge metagenome | biome: Activated sludge suspended growth; feature: Nitrification reactor; material: Wastewater; isolation source: activated sludge from nitrification reactor of wastewater...
ACGCTGCATTACTTTGCCATGGCGCTGACGATCGGCATTCTCTTCGGCATTTACTCATCGGTCTTTGTGGCTGCGGCGATTGCCATGTGGCTGGGCATCACGCGCGAAGACCTGGTCAAGGCCGCGACGCGCAAAGACGACGGTGCGACCGACCCCAACGATCCCAACGCGGGGGCCACGGTCTGACGCTCGATGGTGACCCAGGGACCACCCGTCTCGTCCTCGCCGCTTGCGCGCACGGTGCGCCAGCGCTTTGTCGCCGAGGTGGACGGGGTCATCCTGAATTTGGCGGCAACGGCCCAGGGACGTCTCAGCGCCCTGGCTGACCAGCCTGGTCTGGTGCGCGAGCAACAGGCGCGCCGTGACGCTTTGGTCGAATTCCTGCGGCTGCGTGACACCTGGATCCTGGGCGTGCAAAAAGCCTGGCAGCAGGCATTGACGGCACCCGCGCTGAAAGTGCTGCGCAAGGACGTCAGCGGACGTCCCAACACGCTGACCCTCATCGGCGATGACGAGGTCGAAAACGGCATCCTGGTGTCGCGCCTGGTGCTGGCGATCACCGACAAGGTGTCCTGGGAGCTCAAGGACTTGCGCCAGCGCGTCGCTTTCCTCGACGGGGGCGCCGAGATGGCGGATCGGGACGTGCTCAAGCCCGACACCTTTGCGGCCATTCTGGTCGAACAGTGGTCCACCGCCGGCATCTCGCGCTCGAGCTGGAACGCGGTACAGGACAGCACGTTGCCGGCGCTGCTCGAACGCCTGCAGGGTGCGTACCAGCACGCCAACGCGTTCCTGGTCGAAAAGGGTGTCATGCCGGTCATCGAATCGAAGTCCGTGATCCGTCGGACCAAGGATGGCGGTGTCGGCGCGGCTTTGGTGCCGCCCGGCACCGGCTCGGCAGGTGGGTCCGGCCGCCATTCGACCGGCGCAGGCAGTGGTCCGACCAGTCGTTCGGGGCCGGTCTCAACGGGTGCCTCGGGGTACTCGACACGGGGCGAACCCGGTGGCCACGCATCGCGGTGGCAAGGCAACACGCGCAGCGCCCTCGCCGATGAGACGCGGCTGATGACGTCGACCACGCCGCTGGCCCGCGCGCGCCAGCGCGCGCAGGGCGTGCTGGGGCAACTGCGTCGGTTGTTCCTGGATCGCGGGGCCGACTTTGATCAGACCGAACGCCGGCCACCCACCCCGGAACTGGCGCAGGCGCTCGCCCGGGATCCGGGAGAACACACGCAGGCCTATGTCACCGGTACCGGGTTGATGCCTACCGGCGGGGTGCAGCAGCTGGCCGGGGAAATCCGGGAGCGAAGCGCCGAGCTGAAGAAAAAGGCGGGAACCGTCACCGAAAAGGCCACCATCGAAATCGTGGCGCTGATGTTTCAGGCCATTCTCGCCGAGGAGCGCATTCCGGCCGGGGTGCGGGTCTGGTTTGCGCGCTTGCAGATGCCGGTGCTGCGCGTGGCGCTGGACGAGCCCGAGTTCTTCGGCACCTTGCAACATCCGGCCCGGCAGCTGATCGACCGCATGGGCTCGTGCGTTCTGGGTTTCGACGCCAGCGGTGTGCAGGGCGGCGCCATGGAGGCCGAAATCCGCAGGATCGTGCAGGTGATCGAGCAATACCCGGAAACCGGACGCCGCGTGTTCCAGCTGGTGCTGGAGGAGTTCAAGAAATTCCTGTCGCGATTCCTGACCGAAAAAGGCGCCACCCAGCGCCTGGTGAGCGTTGCCCAACAGGTGGAGCAGAAAGAAACGCTGGCCATCCAGTACACCATCGAGTTGCGCAACCTGCTCAACAAGATCAGGGTGCGCGACGAGATCCGCGAGTTTCTGTTCAAGATCTGGGCGGAGGCGTTGGCCGTGGCCGCGTTGCGTCATGGCGCCCAGCATGCCGACACCCTGGTGCTCAAGCGCACCGCAACCGATCTGCTCTGGGCCACCAGCGCCAAACCGAACCGCGAAGACCGGGCCAAGGTGATCCAGGCCTTGCCCAGGATACTGCAGAACCTGCGCCAGGGCATGTCCTTGCTGGGCTTGCCGCCCACCACGCAGGAAGCGCACATCAAGACCATCCGCGACATCCTCGCCGACGCGTTCCAGTCCAAGACCGACGTCGTGTCCCAGGAAGACATCGATGACATGGCGCGCCGGTTGGAGCAACTGGAAGTGGCCATCAGCAACGAGGGCGCCGAGGAATTTGAGCTCGACGTTGGCACCCTTGAAGCGATGCTGGGCATGGACGCCTCATCCTTCGTGGTCCTGGCCAACAGCGGATCCAGTCCGAGCCAGGCGATGATTGCCTGGGCCCACGAACTGGAGCTGGGGCAATGGTTCATGCTCGATCACAACGCGCGCGTGGTCCAGGTTCAACTGGTCTGGCGCAGCGTGCGGCGCCAGCTCCACCTGTTCGCCAGTGCAGACGGCTTCAGTTACCTCATCCAGGCCCGCCGACTCGCTGCCTACCTGCAGGCGGGCCTGCTGGTGCCGGCCGAGGAAGAGGCCTTGACGGTCCGTGCCACGCGCGAGGCCTTGACCAAGCTCGACGCAAACCCGGAACGGCTGCTGGGCTGACCGATCGCGCGGCTCGGCCTCTCATACGGATTCGCCTTCAAACGTATAACTGCGTTGCTTCGCCTCACCGTGCTACAGCACTGTCTTCGGCTTTGCGCCTTGTTTTACGCGTGAATGCAAACCCGTATCAGTGCGCCAGCCGGGTTCCCCGGACGTCGCAGAGTTCGTCGAGCAAGAGGGCGTCGGGTTCGATACCCTGGCTCCAGTACACCATGCGCACGATGAGCCGCAGGTCGTCGAGTTCGAGCGCCGGGCCAAGGCGGAACGCGCAGGCCCGCTCCAGCACGATCTCGCGTTGCAGCGGACTCAGGTAACCGGCGCGTTCAAGGCAGGCGATGTAGGCGAGGCCAGCTGCGCCAAGGTGGTTCTGCTCTTCGACCGTAAGAACTCGCAGGTTGCCCGGCGTTGACGCGGGCACGGCTTGCATACGGGGGTGCGATTCACTGGTGGCCAGATTCAAGGCCGTGAGCCAGACCAGGGCTTCCTCGATTTCGTCGTCTTCGAAGCCCACCGCGCAAAGCTTGCGCACCAGTTGCGGGGGTTCGGGGCAGTCGGCGCCCTGCCAATAGTTTTCGTGAACGAAGGCGAGCACCTCAAACATGGCGGGCAATATACCCCACCCGTCAGGGGTTGAATGCACGACCCGGCCTCAGGTGCTCACCGTGCTGCGTATCGGCGGACGAGCTCGATTTCGGTGGCACGGCGCGACGTTCACGCGGCCACCTGGCGTTGAAACAGCCCGCCCGGCAGGCGGGCGACGGCGCCATCCAGTTCGAGTTCCAGCAGCTGCGCCTGCAGACGGGCTGCGTCGAGTCCCGTGCGGGCCAGCAGCGCGTCCAGCCCGACCGGGTCGTACCCCAGGGCCTCCAGCAGCGGATTTTCGACGTCATTCTGGCCGGAATCCGGCGTTGGATGGCCACGGGGTGCTACCAAATCAGGATTAATCGAAAGACTGCCGGTTTGAACCCGAAGCTCCTCGAGTACCTCCTCTGGCGTTTCGACCAGCCGTGCACCCTGCTTGATGAGCGCATGGCAGCCCCGGGCCTGGACCGCGTGGATCGAACCGGGAATCGCGAACACCTCCTTGCCTTGTTCGCTGGCGAGCCGGGCGGTGATCAAGGAGCCGGATTGCAGCGCGGCCTCGACCACCAGGGTGCCCAGGCTCAGCCCCGAGATGATGCGGTTGCGTTTGGGGAAATTGGCGGCAAGCGGTGGCGTGCCGAGCGGGTACTCGCTGACCAGCAAGCCATGGCGCGTGATGCGATGCGCGAGGTCTCGGTGCCGGCTGGGATAGACCCGGTCCAAGCCGGTGCCCACCACCGCCAGCGTGGCCCAGCCGTCGTCGGCATTGCCCCGCACTTCGGCGCCGGCCAGCGCGCCTTCGTGCGCAGCGCCGTCGATGCCGAGCGCGAGTCCCGACACGACGGTGAATCCGGCTTGGGCAAAGGCGTGGGCAAATCCATGCGCGTTGGCCTGCCCTTGCGGGGTGGGGTTGCGGCTGCCGACGATGGCGATGGCCGGTCTGACCGCCGCGGCCGGTAGCCGACCGGTCAGGTACAGCAGCAAGGGCGGGTCCTCGATGTCGAGCAGCGCGGCGGGGTAGTCGGCGTCACCCGGGGTGGCCACCCGGCGCGCGATGCCGTCGCTGGCTTCGTTGAGCCAGCGCCAGGTGCGTTCGGTCTGCGCGTCGAGCCCGCTCGGAGGGCGCACCAACTCGGCCGCCTGAGCGGGGCTGACCACAGCGGATAGAGCCGCCACCGTCTGCCCGAACACGGCCTGTGGCCATCCGAAGGCCACCAGCAGCTTGCGGGCGGACAGGTTGCCGACGCCCGGCGTCAGCGCCAGACGCAACCAGGCGGTCAGTTCATCACGCTCCATGGTCGGCGGGAGTCACACCAGCGGCACGGTACCCACGGAGAGGGGAGCCTGTGGAACCGGTGCGTCAGTAAGGGTTGGTCACCACATCGCCGATGGCCACGCCTTCGGAAACCTGCAACAGCAGCGCGTAGGAGACGCGTTCGAAGGGCCGGAACACCATCAACAAGCCAAGCCGCTGGTCGGGCAGTTGCATCGCCACTGGCACACCCGCGGTGGTGTCCACCTTGGCGCGACCGGGCCTGGAAACCGCCAGCACATGGCCGATTTCGATGCCGTCGCGCGTGCCCCGGTTGATCGCGACGATCTGGTTCTGGCCTGCATAGATGACCGCATCGCCATAGAACGACACCACCCGCGCATCGACTGGGCGGTCTGGCGCGTGGGGCGTGTAGCTGACGAACGGGCGCGGCGGCTCGGGTGCGAGTCGGTCGCCCGGGAACATTTCACGTCGGTCACCGACGATGCTGATGGTGGCCGGCACGACCAGAACTTGCGGCGTTTCACCTTCACCGGTCACCGTGGTGGTGTTTTCTCCCGATATCAGCTGCGCTTTGCCCACGTGGGGTGCTTCGTAACCCAGCACTTCGCGCGTCACCGGATCGATCAGCGGTTTGGGGTTGCGGTACACCCGGAAAATCTTTGGTCGATCTGGACCTTCGAGCAAAGGCTGACCCGGGGGGCCCAGCGCATAGGCCCGGTCGCCATGGCTGAGCAGCACGCGGTTGTCGGTCATGGCGACGATACGAGGCGCCAGGCTCAGCGCAAGTTCGTCGACAACCACTGGCTCGGCGAGAAAAGGCTCGATCTGGCTGTTCTTCAGTGTCGGCAAGGCGTCGGCGCGCGGCCCCTCGGCGCGAACGCTCGGCGAGAGTTTGACCGTCGGGATGCCGCCCGGATCCACCGCTGCGCTTGGTTGCTCACCTGCGCCCAATTGCCCGCCAGGGCCGAACTTGAGTCGGGCCCGACCATCTCTGCGCTCCAAATGCAGGACCTGCCCAGGAAAGATGAGATGAGGGTTGCGGATTTCCTCGTAGTTCATGCCCCACAATTCGGGCCAGCGCCAAGGCCGCTTCAGATAGAGACCCGCGATAGCCCACAGCGAATCACCCTTCTTGACCACATACCGGTCCGGCGCGTTTGGGGAGAGTTCTTCCAGTGGCACCCCCGCCTGCGCCACCTGGCGCGCTGTGTCACTCTGTGCGGGTAAGACAGGGAACTTCTGTGCGCGGGAAAGTGCGGGCGAAAGGGTTGCAACCGCCGCCAGCACCGCCCAAGCCGTCGCGGTGGCCAAGGTTGGTAGGGTTCCTGTGCTCAGGTGTGTCATTGTTGCGCTCATCCCCGCTGAAAAGTCTTGACAAATCACTCTTGATTCTGCGCTCAAGCCCTTGATTGGGCAACGTTAAATGGTTTCAGACCCTGCGGTAAATGTAAAAAGTGGCGAAAATAGCGACATCCCCGACCCAATTTCATGGCCCTTCTTTCCATTCTCCGATACCCCGACCCACGTCTGCACACGGTGGCCCGACCCGTGCAGGCGGTGGATGCCCGCATCCGCGACCTGGTCGCCGACATGTTGGCCACCATGTACGACGCCCAGGGCATCGGGCTGGCGGCGACGCAAGTCAACGTTCACGAGCGGGTGGTCGTGATCGACGTGTCGGAGGAGCGCAACCAGCCGATGGTGCTGATCAATCCGGCCATCGAATGGGCCAGTCCCGAGCGCGTCAAGGGCGAGGAGGGCTGCCTGTCCGTGCCCGGCATCTACGATGGGGTCGAGCGCGCGGTGGCGGTTCGCGTGACGGCGCTGGACGGCGAAGGGCAGTCCCGCACGATCGAGGCCGAAGGCATGCTGGCCGTGTGCATTCAGCACGAGATGGACCACCTCCTGGGCAAGGTCTTCGTGGAGTACCTCTCGCCGCTGAAACGCAACCGCATCAAGTCCAAACTGCTCAAGCAACAGCGTGAAGAACGCGCCTGAGAGCCGATATGAATCGGCGGGACCGCGGACGGTCGCCCGGTGCAGGCCGGGCGGCATTTCATTGACCCGGCTGACAGCAAGCCACGACCCCGGACGGGACCTGCCGTGAGAATCATTTTTGCCGGAACACCCGATTTCGCCCGCGTCGCGCTGGAGCGCCTGCAAGCCAGCGGGTTCGAGATCGCCCTGGTCCTGACCCAGCCCGACCGACCGGCGGGCCGCGGGCTGAAGCTGCAGGCTTCGCCGGTCAAGCAGTTTGCGCAGGCGCACGGCATCCCCGTGGCGCAGCCGCGCAGCCTGCGCCTGGACGGCAAGTATCCCGAAGACGCCGCGGCGGCGCGCGACGCCCTGCTCGCGGCGCGCGCCGAGGTCATGGTGGTGGCGGCCTACGGGCTGATCCTGCCGCAGTGGGTGCTGGATCTTCCGGCTCGTAGTTGTTTCAACATTCATGCGTCCTTGCTCCCCCGGTGGCGCGGTGCCGCGCCGATCCACCGCGCCATCGAAGCCGGCGACGCGGAAAGCGGCATCACCATCATGCAGATGGACGCCGGGCTGGACACCGGTGACATGCTGTTCATGCACACCACGCCCATCACCGCGCGCGACACCACCGCGACGCTGCACGACCGGCTGGCCGATCTGGGCGGCAAGCTGATCGTGCTGGCGCTGAACGAAGCCGCAGCCGGGCGGCTGAAGCCCGTGCGCCAACCGGCCGAAGGCGTGAGTTACGCGCACAAGATCGAAAAGGCCGAAAGCCTGGTCGACTGGTCGCAACCGGCATCGGTGATCGAGCGCCGGATCCGCGCCTTCGATCCGTTTCCCTGCGCCAGCGGCAGCCTGGGGGGCGAGGCGATCAAGCTCTGGAAATCCCATGTCGATGCCATGAACCGACCGGCGGGCGCCGTGGATGGGGAAGTGCTTCTGGTCAACGACGAAGGGGTCCACGTGGCGTGTGGCGACGGCGTGCTGTGTCTCACCGAGTTGCAGCGCGCCGGTGCGAAGCGCCTGCCGGCGGCCGATTTTGTGCGCGGCTTTCCTGTCGGCCAGGGCGCCCGCTTTGTCGCACCCGCAACCACCTGATTCCGTTGACCCCACAGGCCGCATCGTCGACACTTCACCGCCTGCGCCGGCTGGTGGCGCACCCCGAATTCAAGGCAGGCGCACGCGAGATTTCGGGCGTGGCGCCCGGCCTGGCCGCCTGGGGGCTGATGACCGGCGTGGCGATGGTGCAGTCGGGCATGAGTACCGTCGAAGCGCTGGCCATGACCCTGCTGGTGTTCGCCGGCAGTTCGCAGCTTGCGGCCATCCCGCTGATCGCCGCCGGCGCGCCGGTGTGGGTGATCCTGGCGACCAGCTTCTGTGTCAACCTGCGCTTCGTGGTGTTCAGCGCGCACCTGCGCAGCTATGTGATGCACCTGCCGCGGTCGGTGCGCCTGCTCGTGGGTTATGTGACCGCCGACATGACCTACGTGTTGTTCGTGCGCCGTTATGCGCAAGCGCCCACCACCGCGAAGGAGCGGCAGGCGCAACTGGCCTACCTGGCCGGTGGTGGCGGTCTGAACTGGGCCAGCTGGCAGCTCGCGAGCATCACCGGCATCGTGCTGGCGAACTCCGTGCCCTTGCACTGGGGACTCGGCTTTGCCGGCATCCTGGCGCTGACCGGCGTGGCCTGCTCGCTGGCGACCTCGACGTTGCGGCGCGTATCGGCCGGCGTGGCGGGCTCGGCGGCCGTGGCCGCGTTCGCGCTGCCCTTCAAGCTCAACATCGTGTTCGCGATCGCGGTGGCGGTGGCCTTGAGCCTGCTGCTGGAGCGGACGCCCCCGGACCGCCGGAGCGTCGCATGAGCGCCACGCCGGGCCATCCCCAGCCCGCTCGCAACGCAATGCGAAGCATGGAGGTTACCCAGTGAGCGCCGCACGGCCGCCCGAAGGCGCGAAGGCACCCTTGGGGGGCAGCGCCGTACGCGCAGCGACAAGCGTGGGGGCCACATGAGCGCCGCACGACCGCTCGAAGGCGCGAAGACCCCCTTGGGGGGCAGCGCCGTACGCGCAGCGACAAGCGTGGGGGCCACATGAGCCAGCCCGGCACCGACCTGTGGACACTGGGCGTCATCGTCGGCCTGACGGTGGTCACCGTGGTCACGCGCAGCTTTTTCTTTCTTTCGAGCCGCGAATGGCAACTGCCGCATTGGGCCCAGCGCGGCTTGCAGTACGCGCCCATCGCCGCGCTGTCGGCGGTGATCGTGCCCGAGGTGGTGATGACCCAGGGTCAGCTCATCGGCAGCTGTCAGGACGCGCGCCTGTTCGGGGCTGCCGCCGGCGCGGCGTTCTATTTCTGGCGCCGGGGCCAGGGGCAGGCCGTTCTGGGCACCATCGTGGTCGGCATGGCGGTTTACCTGCCGCTGCACCTCGGGCTGGGCTGGTAGCCGGCGGCCTTCGGGGCGACACTGACCTGGGTCAAGGCAGGTGGCCGCGCCGCTTCTAGAATGGCCGCCATTCCAACCACGCTCGATCCACCGCCATGAACGTCCTCCGCTTCTCCGACCTGTGCGCCCAGGGCAAAGCCCGCGGCCAGCGCGTTTTCATCCGGGCCGACCTCAACGTGCCGCAAGATGACAGTGGCGCCATCACCGAAGACACCCGCATCCGTGCCTCGGTCCCCTGCATCCGCATGGCGCTGGAGGCCGGCGCCGCCGTCATGGTCACCAGCCACCTGGGCCGCCCCACGGAAGGCGACTTCAAGCCCGAAGACAGCCTGGCCCCGGTGGCCGCGCGCCTGGGCGAACTGCTCGGGCGTGAGGTGCCCGTCGTCTCCAATTGGGTCGATGGCGTGAAGGTGGAGCCCGGCCAGGTCGTGCTGCTGGAGAACTGCCGCGTCAACAAAGGCGAGAAGAAAAACAACGAAGAGCTGGCGAAAAAGATGGCCGCCCTGTGCGACATCTATGTCAACGACGCCTTTGGCACCGCGCACCGCGCCGAAGGCACCACCTACGGCATCGCCCAGTTCGCCCCGATCGCCTGCGCCGGCCCGCTGCTGGCCGCCGAGATCGACGCCATCACCCAAGCGCTGGCCAACCCGAAGCGCCCGCTGGTGGCCATCGTCGCCGGCTCCAAGGTCAGCACCAAACTCACCATCCTCAAGAGCCTGTCGGCCAATGTGGACCAGCTCATCGTCGGTGGGGGCATCGCCAACACCTTCATGCTCGCCGCCGGCCTGAAGATCGGCAAGAGCCTGGCCGAGGCCGACCTGGTGGACGAGGCCAAAGCCGTGATCGAAGCCATGCGGGCGCGCGGCGCCGACGTGCCGATCCCCAGCGATGTCGTCACCGCCAAGACCTTCGCCGCCGACGCACCCGCCGAGATCAAGGCCGCCACCGACGTGGCCGATGACGACCTGATCCTCGACATCGGGCCGCACACGGCAGCCCGGCTGGCCGCGCGGCTGAAGGCCGCCGGCACCATCGTCTGGAACGGTCCGGTGGGCGTGTTCGAGTTCGCCGCGTTCGAACACGGCACCCAGGTCATCGCCAAGGCGATCGCCGAATCCGACGCTTTCAGCATCGCCGGCGGCGGCGACACGCTGGCCGCCATCGCCAAGTACGGCATCGAGAAGGACGTGGGCTACATCTCCACCGGCGGCGGCGCCTTCCTGGAGGTGCTGGAGGGCAAGACCTTGCCGGCGCTGGAGATTCTCACAATGCGCGCGGCCGGCTGAGGGCGCACGGCTGGCCGCGGCCAGCATGAGAACGCTATCATTACGATAGCTGCTCGTGGCCGATGGACGATGGGAAAGGCCTGAAAAGACGCTGAATACGGCCCTCGACAGGCCGCTCGGCGTGCCGTGTGACCGCCCGGAGCCCTCGCGCGCCTTCCATGGGAGAATCAGGCCCCCGAAAAGGAGCCAGACCCCATGCCCCACCGCGCCACCAAGATCGTTGCCACCCTCGGACCCGCGTCGAGCGATCCGGCCCTGCTGATGGCCATGATCACGGCGGGCGTGAACGTGGTGCGGCTGAATTTCAGCCACGGCAAGGCACAGGACCACATCGATCGCGCCAACCTGGTGCGTGATGCTGCCAAGCGCGCCGGCCGCGAGGTGGCCATCATGGCCGACCTGCAGGGGCCCAAGATCCGCGTCGGCAAGTTCGCCGAAGGCAAGGTGATGCTGGAGGCCGGCGCGCCGTTCGTGCTTGACGCCTCGCGCGCCGAGCCGGGCGACGTTCATGGCGTGGGCCTCGACTACAAGGAACTGCCGCGCGATGTGCAGGCCGGTGACCTGCTGCTGCTCAACGACGGCCTGATCGTGCTCAAGGTGCACTCGGTGCGCGGCGAGGCGGTGCACACGGTGGTCCAGCTCGGGGGCGAGTTGTCCAACAACAAGGGCATCAACAAGCAGGGTGGCGGCCTGACCGCGCCGGCGCTGACCGCCAAGGACATGGACGACATCAAGACCGCCATGGCTTTCCAGGCCGACTACGTGGCGGTCAGCTTCCCGAAGAACGCCACCGACATGGAAATGGCGCGCCAGCTCTGCAACGTGGCCGCGGCCGAGTTCCGGCACAAGCCGGGGCTGATCGCCAAGATCGAACGCGCCGAGGCGATTCCGCACCTGGAGGAAATCCTGCGCGCCAGCGACGGCATCATGGTGGCGCGCGGCGACCTCGCGGTGGAAGTGGGCAATGCGACCGTGCCGGCGCTGCAGAAGCGCTTGATCCGGATGGCGCGCCAGCACGACAAGGTGGTGATCACCGCCACCCAGATGATGGAGTCCATGATCACCAACCCGGTGCCCACGCGCGCCGAGGTCAGCGACGTGGCCAACGCGGTGCTCGACGGCACCGACGCGGTGATGCTGTCGGCCGAGACTGCCGCCGGCAAATACCCGCTCGAAACGGTGCTGGAAATGGCCAAGATTTGCGAGGCCGCCGAATAGGCCGAGAGCCAGGAGCACACCGAGCTCGACGCCGACTTCAACAGCCAGACCTTCACCCGCATCGACCACTCCATCGCCATGGGCGCGCTGTTCACCGCGCACCACCTGGGCGCCAAGGCCATCGTGGCGCTGACCGATTCGGGCTCCACGCCGCTGTGGATGAGCCGGCACCGCACCAACATCCCCGTCTACGCGATCACCTCCAAGCTCGCCACCCAGCGCCGCATGGCGCTGTACCGCAACGTGCGTCCGCTGCTGGCTGTGACCAGCGGCGACCGCGATGTCGCGCTGATGCAGGCGGAGAGCCACCTCAAGGAGCTGGGCATCGTGAAGACCGGCGACGTGTACGCGATCACCTACGGCGAGCCCATGGGCGCGGCCGGTGGCACCAACATGCTGCGCATCTCCAAGGTCGCCTGAGGTGGTCCGCCGGCGCGTCCGGACCTGATCCGGCGCAAGGTCTTGCGGGGGTTCGGGCGATAAAATTTGCGCCTATGCCCCGCCTTGGTCTGGTTGCGGGCCCGGTTTTTCAACTCTCGGAGCTTCAAATGGCACTGGTTTCCATGCGCGAACTGCTCGATCATGCAGCCGCGAACGGCTACGGCATCCCCGCGTTCAATGTCAACAACCTCGAACAGGTCCAGGCCGTCATGTCCGCCGCCGACGAGACCGGCGCGCCGGTCATCCTGCAGGCCAGCGCCGGCGCGCGCAAGTACGCCGGGGAGAGCTTCATCAAGCACCTGATCCAGGCAGCCGCCGAGATGTACCCGCACATTCCGCTCGTGATGCACCAGGACCACGGCACCAGCGTCAAGGTCTGCGAAGGCGCGATCGCGCTGGGCTTCGGCTCGGTGATGATGGACGGCTCGCTCAAGGAAGACGGCAAGACGCCCGCCGACTTCGCCTACAACGTCGACGTCACCCGCAAGGTGGTCGAGATGGCGCACAAGGTGGGCGTGACCGTGGAAGGTGAACTCGGTTGCCTGGGCAGCCTGGAAACGGGTGAAGCGGGCGAGGAAGACGGTATCGGCGCCGTCGGCAAGCTCGACCACAGCCAGATGTTGACCGACCCCGAGGAGGCCGCCACGTTCGTCAAGGCGACCCAGCTCGACGCCCTGGCCATCGCGATCGGCACCAGCCACGGCGCCTACAAGTTCAGCCGGCCGCCCACGGGCGATGTGCTCGCGATCTCGCGCGTGAAGGAAATCAACGCGCGCATTCCCAATACCCACCTCGTGATGCACGGTTCCTCCAGCGTGCCGCAGGACCTGTTGGCCATCATCAACCAGTACGGCGGCAAGATGAAGCAGACCTACGGCGTGCCGGTGAAAGAGATCCAGGAAGCCATCAAGCACGGCGTGCGCAAGATCAACATCGACACCGACATCCGCATGGCGATGACCGGCGCCGTGCGCAAGTTCATGGCCGAGAACCCCGACAAGTTCGACGCCCGCGAGTGGCTCAAGCCGGCGCGCGAGGCCGCCAAGGCCATCTGCAAACAGCGTTACCTGGAATTCGGTTGCGAAGGCCAGGGCGGCAAGATCAAGGGCGTGACGCTGGTGGACATGGCCGCGAAGTACGCCGCGGGCGAGCTGGCGCAGCGGGTGAACTGATCGCGCGATAATTCCGCCGAATGGCACGGGGCCCGTTGACTGTTCAACGGGCCCCTTTTTTCCGCCCCGACCCGATCTTTCCATCATGACCCCAGCCCTCCACACCTCGGCCCTGACCTCCCTGCCGCTGCTCGCGCGTGGCAAGGTGCGCGACAACTACGCCGTGGGCGACGACCGCATCCTGATGGTGGCGTCCGACCGCATCAGTGCCTTCGACGTCATCATGGGCCAGCCGATCCCCGGCAAGGGCGAACTGCTCACGAAGATGGCGCTGTGGTGGTTCGACCAGCTCGGACCCAAGGGCCTGAACCTGTGCCCGATCCACCTGACCGGGGAATCGCCGGAGAGCGTGGTGCTGCCGTCCGAGGTACCGCAGGTTGCAGGTCGCTCGATGCTGGTCAAGCGGCTCAAGCCGATCCCGGTCGAGGCCGTGGTGCGCGGCTACCTGGCCGGCAGCGGCTGGAAGGAATACCAGCAAGGCCAGGCGGTCTGCGGCGTGGCGCTGCCGCCGGGGCTGAAGAATGCCAGCAAGCTGCCCGAGCCGATCTACACCCCGGCCGCGAAGGCGGCGGTGGGCGAGCACGACGAAAACATCACCTTCGAGCGCACGGTGGAGATGATCGGCCCCGAGCTGGCCGCGCGCATCCGTGACATCAGCATCTCCATCTACCAGGCCGCGGCGGAGATTGCCGCGAAGAAGGGCATCATCATCGCCGACACCAAGTTCGAGTTCGGGCTGGACGCCGACGGCACGCTGACGCTGATGGACGAGGTGCTCACGCCTGATTCGTCCCGCTACTGGCCGGCGGAAAGTTATGCCGAAGGCGGCAACCCGCCGAGCTTTGACAAGCAGTTCCTGCGCGACTGGCTGGAGCAGGCCACGGTGGGCGGCAAGCCCTGGGACAAGACACCGCCGGCGCCGCACCTGCCGCGCGAGGTGATCGAAAAAACTGCCGCCAAATACGGTGAAGCACTGCAACGCCTCACCGCCTGACCGCGCGGACGGGCCACGTGCTGGAGGCGCTGCTGGAAGTCGTCTTCGAGTTCATCGGCGAACTCCTGCTGCAATTGCTGGGCGAGCTGATCGGCTCGGTCTTCAAAGTCACCTGGTTCAAGCTGCGGCACCGGGATTCGGAGCTGTCGGCGCCGGCTGAGGCGCTGTGGTCGGTGATCACCGGGCTGCTCGCCGGCATCGTGACCTTGGCGTTATTCCCCGAACTGGCACTGCGCCAGCCGTGGCAGCGACTGCTGAACCTGGTGCTGGCGCCGCTGGCCGCCGGTCTGCTGGTCGAACGTATCCGGGCCTGGCGCGAAGGTCGGCGCGGCTTCAACCGGCCCGGCTTCGCCTATGCGGCGCTGTTCGGCTTCGTGTTCGCCCTGACGCGCTACCTGTTCGGGCAGTGAGGCGCGGCCACGGACTTCTCCCGCCCGCAGCCTGAGGAGCCGACCGGACCCAACCCAGGGCCGTCGCGCACGGCCGCTCCGAAGCGGCCGGCAGCCCCCCAGTGGGGGAAGCACCGCAGGCGCATCGGGGGGCGTTCAGTTCAGCATCATGCTGAGCTTGCGCCGGTAGGCCGAAACCAGCGCCACCTGCGGATCTTCCTGCACGGTGGCCTTGCCGGCCAGCTCGATGCCGCCGGCGGTCTTGCCGGGCGTGGCATCGCCGGCCTTGGGGCGTGGCGGCGTCAGCAGTTCGAGGATGGCGACGACGGTCTTGCGCGGCGCGGCGTCGTTCCAGAGCTTGTCGCGCATGACGATTTCCAGCAGCTCGTCCATGGCGCCGGTCCAGTCGCCGTGCGCCATCAGCACGCGGCTCTTGGCAAAGCGGGTCTCGAAGTCGCGCTTGTTTTCGGCGATCTTTTCATCGAAGCGGTCGACGGACCAGGCGCCGCGCGGATCGGTGGCCGCGAACTCCAGCGCGTTCAGCCACTGCGACAGGGCTTCGAAGCGCAACGGCACCGGGATCTGCGCCAACGCGGGCGCCAATGCGGCCGCCGCGTCACCGAGGTGGCCGGTGCCGATCAGCAGCTTCACGTAATCAAAACGGATGTCGTCGTTGCCCGGGTCGGCGGCCAGCGCGTCGGCCAGGCTGGCCAGCGCCGCGTTCACGTCGCCGGATGCCAGGTGCTGCTGGGCCTCCTGCGCCTCGGCTTCGGCGGCCAGCTCGTGTTCGCCGGGCAGGTGCTTGTCGAGGAACTCGCGCAGCTTGCCTTCGGGCAGCGCGCCCATGAAGCCGTCCACCGGCTGCCCGCCCAGCATCAGGATGCAGGTGGGAATGCTCTTGATGCCGAAGGCACCGGCCAGTTGCTGCTCGTCGTCGGAGTTGATCTTGGCCAGCTTGAAGCGGCCCGCGTACGCCACCTCCAGCTTTTCGAGGATCGGGCCGAGCGCCTTGCACGGGCCACACCACGGGGCCCAGAAGTCGATCAGCACGGGCACGTCCATGGAGGCGGCGATCACCTCGGTTTCAAAGTTCTGCAGGGTGACGTCAATCATGGGGGGTCAATCGGGGTGAAACCTTAAAATTCAACAACTTCCTTCGAAAAGCTCCCGATGACTCAAGCGCTTATCGGCGTGGTCATGGGCTCCAGTTCCGACTGGGACACCATGCAGCACGCAGTCCAGATTCTCCAACAATTCGACATCCCCTTCGAGGCGCGGGTGGTGTCGGCCCATCGCATGCCCGACGACATGTTCGCCTATGCCGAGGCCGCCGTCGGGCGGGGGCTGAAGGCCATCATCGCCGGCGCCGGCGGCGCGGCCCACCTGCCGGGCATGATCGCGGCCAAAACGGTGGTGCCGGTGCTCGGGGTGCCGGTGCAGTCCAAGGCGCTGTCGGGCGTGGATTCGCTGCACAGCATCGTGCAGATGCCCAAGGGCGTGCCGGTGGCCACCTTCGCGATCGGGGTGGCCGGCGCGGCCAATGCCGCCCTGTTTGCCGTGGCCCTGCTGGCCAATGAAGACCGGGCCCTGCGGGTCCGGCTCGAAGCCTTCCGCGCCGCGCAGACCGAGGCGGCCCGCGCCATGACGCTGCCCCTATGACCACCACACCCATCCTTCCCGGCACCACGGCCACCGGCCAGCAGACCACCCTGGGCGTGATGGGCGGCGGCCAGCTCGGGCGCATGTTCGTGCAGGCGGCCCAGGCCATGGGCTATTTCACCGCCGTGCTCGATCCGGACCCCGCCAGCCCGGCCGGGCTGGTGAGCCATTTCCACATCCAGACCGACTACCTGGATGAACAAGGCCTGGCGCAGCTGATGCAGCGCTGCGCCGCCATCACCACCGAATTCGAGAACGTGCCCGCGCCCGCGCTGTTCACGCTGGGCGCGCACCGTCCGGTGGCGCCGGGCGCCGACGCGGTGGCGATCGCCCAGGACCGCAGTGCGGAAAAGGCCCATTTCCGGCGCTGTGGCGTGCCGGTGGCACCTTTTGCGGTGATCGAGACACCCGAGCAGGCCGAGGCCATCACCAGCGTGGGGGCCGATCTGTTCCCGGGCATTTTGAAGACCGCGCGCCTGGGTTACGACGGCAAGGGCCAGATCCGGGTGGCCACACCGGCCGCGCTGGCCGCCGCCTGGGACGCGCTCAAGAACGTGCCCTGCGTGCTCGAAAAGATGCTGCCGCTGGCCGCCGAATGCTCGGTGATCGTGGCGCGCAGTGCCGACGGTGCGCTGGTCCACTTTCACCCGCAGCTGAACCTGCACCGCGACGGCATCCTGGCCGTGACCCAGGTTTTCGAAGGAAATCTGCCGCTTCCCAGCGTGGAACAGGCGGTGGCAGCTACCAAAGCCATAGCAGACCAGTTGCAATACGTGGGTGTGCTTTGTGTCGAATTTTTTGTGCTCGACGACGGCAGCCTGGTCGTCAACGAAATGGCGCCGCGCCCGCACAACAGCGGCCACTACACGCTGGACGCCTGCGACCTGTCGCAGTTCGAGCTGCAGGTGCGCGCGCTCACCGGCCTGCCGCTGGTGACGCCACGTCACCACAGCCCGGCCATCATGCTCAACCTGCTCGGCGACCTGTGGTTCGATGCCGCCGGACGGCCCGTCACGCCGGCCTGGCGCGAGGTGCTGGCGTTGCCGGGCGCGCACCTGCACCTGTACGGCAAGCTCGACGCCCGCAAGGGCCGCAAAATGGGCCACCTCACCCTCACCGGCGAAAGCGTCGAGGCGGTGCGCGCCACGGCGCTGAAGGCGGCGTCGCTGCTGGGCATCCCGGCGTTCTGAGGCTGGAGGGCCCACCGCCATGATTCTGGACGGTCGATCCGACGACGCCATCGCCGCCGCCGTGCGCGCGCTGAAGGCCGGCGAGCTCGTCGGCCTGCCCACCGAAACGGTGTACGGCCTGGCCGGCGACGCGGGCAACGACCAGGCGGTGGCCCGGATCTTCGAAACCAAGGGCCGCCCCGCCGACCACCCGCTGATCGTGCACGTGGCCGACGCCGCGTCGGTGGACCACTTCGCCGCGGACGTGCCCGACTTCGCGCGCCGGCTCATCGACGCCTTCTGGCCGGGGCCGCTCACGCTGATCCTGCCCCGCCGTGCGGGTGTCGGCGCGGCTGCGGCCGGCGGTCAGGATTCGATCGGCCTGCGCTGCCCCTCGCACCCGGTGGCGCAGGCGCTGTTGCGGGCTTGCGCGGCGCAGGGCGTGCACGGGTTGGCCGCGCCCAGCGCCAACCCGTTCGGGCGGGTCAGCCCCACCACGGCGGCCCATGTGCAGGCCGGACTGGGTGAGGCGCTGCTCGTGCTCGACGGCGGTGCCTGCGACGTGGGCATCGAATCGACCATCGTCGACTGCACGCGCGGCGCGCCGGTGCTGCTGCGCCCGGGGGGCGTCAGCCGCGCGCAGGTGGAGGCGGTCAGCGGCCAGCGCCTGCGCGGGCGCGACGAGTTCGCAACGCCCGCGCCCCGCGCGTCGGGCACCTTGCTGGCGCACTACGCCCCATCGGCACCGGTGCGGCTGATGGACGCCAAGGCCTTGCAGACCGCGCTGGACCTGCTGGGCGCCGACGCGGCCCGCCTCGCCCTGTATGCGCGCGCCCCGCTGAAGATGCGCTCCAGCCGGGTCGATTACCGGCGCATGCCCGACGACGCGGCCGCCACGGCGCAGCAGCTGTTTGCCGTGCTGCGCGACTTCGACGCGGCGGGCGCGCGGCTGATCTGGATCGAGACCCCGCCCGACACACCCGACTGGGAGGCCGTGCGCGATCGCCTGCAGCGCGCGGCGGCGGCTTGACACGGCATTGACAGGGCGTCGCTAAACTAGACCCCGCAAACCTTTGGAGATTTGAATGACCGGACATCCCTTGCGCCGCCTGCTGCTGGCGCTTTCCTGCGCCACCGCGGCGCTGCTGGCGGCCTGCGGCTCGGGCAGCATCGTTGATCCCTTCACGCCCACGCGCATCCTGTCGGTCGGCGACAGCTTCAGCGACCTGGGCCAGGACGGCAGGCGGTACACCGTCAACGACGACACCATCAACATCTGGAGCCAGCAGGCCGCACTCAACTGGGGCTTGCCGCTGATCGCGTCGAACAAGGGCGGGCTGTCGTACGCGCATGGCGACGCGCTGGTTTCGGGCCCGACCGGCCACAGCATCGAGGCGCAGATCACCGAGCTGCTGTCGAAGAACACCCTGCAATCCGGCGACCTGGTGTTCGTGAACGGCGGTCTGGCCGACATCATGACCAACGTGGCGACCCTTGGCTTCTCGGCGCAGGCCACGGCCAACGTCCAGGCGGCTGGAACGGCCCTGGGTGCGCAGGTGCAGCGGCTGGTCAACGCCGGCGCCAAACACGTGATGGTGGTGGGCGTCTATCCGCTGGGCCTGTCGCCCATGGGCATCTCCAGCGGGCAGAGCACCAACTTCACCAACATCACGCTGGCATTCAACAATGCGCTCAAGCTGTCCATGGTCAACCTGGGCGAAAACGTGTTGTACCTCGACTCGGCGCAGTACTACGGCAATGTCTACTACACCCCCACCAACTTCCCGCCGCTGAACAATTCGGTCACCGAAGCCTGCATCACCGTGCTGGTCACCGATTGCACGCCGGCGACCATCAGGCCCGGCTACGACTACAACACGCTGGTGTACGCGAGCGGCGTGTACTTCACTCCGACGGCCCATCGCCTTCTGGGCAACTATGCCTACAACCAGGTGAAGAGCCGCTGGTGATTCGTCTGGGTGGCGCCAGACGGCCCATCGCCTGCCCGAAAAAAAGCCGACCCGAGGGGTCGGCTTTTTCGTGGAGGCCGAATTGGCCCAGCGCCGTCGGCGCTCAGAACTTGTAGCCGATGCTGATCGCCACCGACACCGGGTTCAGCGTCATCGGCTGGGTCTGCCCGGTCGACAGCGTGGTGGTGTTCTTCAGCCACGTATAGCCCACCATGCCGTCCAGGAACCAACGCTCGTTGAAGGCGTAGGTCGCACCCGCTTGAACGCCGACCGCCCACTTCGACTGGATCGAGAACGTGGTCGGGTTCGACGGCGTGCCGCCGGACAGTGCGTTCAGCGTGTTGGTGGCGTTCTCGTCGAAGAAATAGGCATAGGTCAGGCCCGCGCCCAGGTAGGGTCGGAAGGCGGACTTAGCCTCGCCGAAGCGGTACTGGCCCCACACCGTGACCGGCAGCGCCTTGACGGTGCCGATGGTGCCGACGCCGGCGATCGCGCCAGCGCCCGAGAGCGTGTGCTTGAACGGAATCGCCAGCGGCACATCCACCGACCAGTTGTCGGTGAGCATGTAGGTGACGCCGCCGCCCAGGGTCCAGTCGTTGCTGACGTCGGTCTGGGTGTTGGGCCAGGCCGGTGGCGAGAGGTTGCCACTGGAGACCTGGGGATACAGGCCGATGCCGCCCGCGCGGACCATCCAGCTGCCGGCGGACTGCGCCTGCGCGGCGGCGCCGGCCACCAGGGCCAGGGCTGCCAGGGAGAACTTGATCGACTGTTTCATGTTTGTGTCTCCTTCGAGGGGTTACAGCCAGCCGGCCTGGGCCATCAGCTTGG
>WBZM01001779.1_pt1 | contig 19975 bp, 14 predicted proteins | sample 5204271 | NCBI WGS metagenome assembly WBZM01 (sample SAMN12344346, study PRJNA552823) | activated sludge metagenome | biome: Activated sludge suspended growth; feature: Nitrification reactor; material: Wastewater; isolation source: activated sludge from nitrification reactor of wastewater...
GTGGGCGTGGTCATCGGCGTGCTGCTCGACATGATCGACGAGCAGCGCGGCCTCGCCTCGCTCGACGCGCGGGTGGCCACCTGGGGCGCCGAGCACCGCACCGACACGTCGACGCGGGTGGTCGAGGCGATCACGCAGCTCGGCGCGCGACCGGTGGTGTTGGCTGCGCTCGTGCTCGTCGCGGCGGGCGACCAGCTGCGCCGGCGCAACCGCGAGGTGTTCGCATTCGTCGCCACGGTGGGCTTGGGCGAGATGGTGCTCGGCAACGTGATCAAGTTGATCGTGCACCGCGAGCGACCGTCGGTGCTGCGCCTCGTCGAGGCGGGTGGGTGGTCGTTCCCGTCCGGTCACACGAGTGCGGCGGCAGCCGGCTGGATGGCGGTCGCGCTCGTGCTCGGCCGCAACCGTCCCGTCCGCGTGCGCGCGCTGCTGAGCGCCGGCGCGGTGCTGATCGCCAGCGCCGTCGCCACCAGTCGGGCGCTGCTGGGCGTGCACTGGTTCACCGACGTCGTCGCCGGGCTGATGCTCGGGTGGGGCTGGTACCTGCTGGTGGCGATCGCGTTCGGCGGCCGTCGCCAGCGTCTCGGGACCCCGTTCGAACACGTGGCTCGGTCGATCGAGGCGGCACCGGTACCGGTCGTCGAACCGGTCGTCGAACCGGTCGTCGTCGAGGGGAGGGGTCCGCGATGAGCACGGCCACACCGGTCCCGGAGACCTGGGACCTCGACGGCGACGATGCGCGCGACACCTTGCGACAGGTGCGCGCCGCCGACATGGTGCGCGACACCGTCGCCCGTCTCCGCTGGGCGGACGGCTTCAGCCATGCCCGGGCGACGGCCTTCCAGCTCGTGCTGACGCTGATCCCCGGCACGGTGGTGCTGGTGGCGGTCGCGGCCAGGTTGCAGTGGTCGTCGTTGAACGACGCGGTCCTGCGCAGCATGGAATCGGTCGCGCCGGGTCCGGCGTCGCAGGTGTTCCACGACGCGTTCGATCGCGGCGTGCAGGCCGGGGATGCGGGCAACTGGACCGCGATCGGCCTCGGCGGCGTGGCACTCCTGGTGTCCGGCACCACGGCCTTCGGCCAGGTCGAGCGCGCCGCGAACCGGATCTACGGCGTGGAACGTGATCGCCGTTCGTTCGAGAAGTATCGCCGTGGGTTCGTGCTGATGCTGAGCGCCGGCACCCTGCTCGCGGCGTACTTCGCCGCCATCGGGCTCGGCACCGGGTGGGGGTCGTCGAGCAGCGGCTCGGCCCACTGGTGGTGGGCCGTCGGCCGCTGGCCGCTCGGCGCGCTCTGCCTGGCGGTCGCGGTGACGGTGATCTTCCACGCCGCGCCCAAGCGCCGGCAGCCCTCGTGGTCGTGGCTGATGGTGGGCACCTCGCTCGCGATCGCCGGCGTGGTGCTGGTGTCGCTGCTGCTGAGCGCCTACCTGAGCGCCAGCAGCTCGTTCGGCGAGACGTACGGCCCGTTGGCGGGTGTGCTGGGGCTGCTGCTGTGGAGCTACCTGGCGTCGCTCGCCACCTACCTCGGTCTGGCGTTCGCCGCGCAGCTCGAGGCGGTACGTGCCGGCGCGCCGCGGCCGCAGAGCCCGAGCAAGGTCGACGCCGGTGAACCGGACACGACGCTGGTGCCGTACGGCACCGCCCTGAGGAGGACACGATGAGCAAGCCCGATCGCGTGGCGGTGATCGCACACGAGCGCAAGCTCGACCCCGGCACCGGTGGTCACCTGCGCCAGGCCCTGTCGGACCAGGGTTTCGACGTGCGCTGGCGTTCGATCCGCAAGGGATCGTCCGCCACGAAGGCGGCGAAGGCCGCCCTGGCCGACGGCGCGACCCACGTGCTCGCCGCCGGGGGTGACGGCACGGTACGGGCCGCCGTCCAGGCGTTGGCCGGCACGGACGTCCCGCTCGGCGTGGTGCCCGCCGGCACCGCCAACCTCTTCGCCAGCGCGCTGCACCTCCCGTCCGACCCCGACGAGATCGCCCGCGCGCTGCGCACCGGGGTGACGCGCCGACTGGACACGGCGACGTGCAACGACCTCTCGTTCGCGATCATGGCCGGCACCGGGTTCGACGCGGCGATGATCGACGCTGCCGACGACGCGAAGGAGCGGCTCGGCACGCTGGCGTACGTGCGCGCCGGCGTCCGCGAGGCGCGGCATCGCGAACCGTTCGAGGTGCGCGTCAGCGTCGACGGTCACGCGCTCTACGAGGGCAGTGCCACCTGCGTGCTGGTGGCCAACATCGGGTCGTTGAAGGGTGGCCTCGACGCGTTCCCGGCGGCGTCGCCGGACGACGGCGAGCTCGACATCGCGGTGGTCACCGCGTCCGGGATGCGCGAGTGGGGCTCGCTGATGCTCAGCGCGATGCGCCGCAAGCAGGGTGCGTCCGGCCACGTCCACCTCGCTCGCGGTCGCCGCATCAAGGTGCGTCTCGAGGAACGGCACCGCTTCGAGCTCGACGGCGGCAGCAAGGGCAGGGCGAACAAGCTCGACCTCCGCGTGGTGCCGGCGTCGTTGTCGGTGGTGGTGCCGGTCGAGGCAGCCGTGACGGAGGCCGGGACCGCGGGTCGCTCGTCGGCCTGACGACCGCCGCATCGATGTTCAGTCGATGTTCAGTCGATGTTCAGAGGGCGAGGTCGAGCGTCTGGGCGAGGACGAACTCGACGAAGCGCGCCAGGTCCGCTGCTGCCCGGTCGTCCCGAGGGCCGGACTCGCCGTCGAGCACCAGTGTCACGGTGCACCGCTCGGGTGCGAGCGGGCGCACGTGGACCTGCGCCCGGTACCCCGTGCGGTCGAGTCCGTCGTCGACGGTGGTGATCGCCAGTGGCGCCAGCTCGGGGAGCTCGTCGACGACGAGTCGGCGCACGGCGCTCGCATCGCCCACCAGATCGAGGCGTGCGGGGCGGGGCAGGGTCTCGAACCGCGTCCACAGGTCGAAGGTGTCGAGGACCGACCGATCGACGTCGACGGCGAGCATCGGGCGAGGCACGGCCGATGAATGCCCGTGCCGACCCGTCAGCAGACGCGCGAGGTGACGCTCCCGACCCGCGTCCCGGTGAGCGGGCCGGGCGTTCGTGATGGGTGCAGGCTCGTGCGTCGACCCGTCTCCAGCCGCCAACCGTGGTCGAGCAGGCGTACCACCAGGTCGCGGTCCTGGCCGTCGTCGCGCTCCACGGGGTCGTCACACTCGAGGCGCTCGTGGAACCCGCTGGCGGTCTCGACCGCACGCCGCCGGATCGCGGTGTCCCCAGGGGTCCGTGCGAAGACCGCACCGACCGACGGATCCGCGTGCGACAGATCGAGCGCCAGGTCGTGCCACCAGCCGGCGGTGACCGTGACGTCCTCGTCGAGCACGACGACCCACGGCGTGGCGGTCGCAGCGATGCCGAGATCGCGCGCGTGCGCCGGACCGATGCCGCGGGCTGCGATGGCGATCATCTCGACACCGAGCCCTCCCAGCCACGCATCGGCGACGCCCTGGAGTTCGCCGGTGGTCGGCGGCGGATGCACAGGGGCGCCCTGGGCGGAGCGAATCGGGACGGCCGGCCGGTGGTCGACCAGCACGACCCGATGGAGCGTGAGCGTCGGCGCCGGTGCGGCGTCGAGGAGCGATCGCAGCAGCGATCCGAGCGAACTCCGGCCGAGCGTGCGGATCACCACCGAGCACGCCATCACCTCGCGGTCGAGGCCGTCGTCGTCGGACACGGGTCGAAGCATGGGCCGCGTGTACCCGGGCGGCGTGCCGCGTGAACGGCGCGAACGCGGGCGCACGGACGCAGGGCCGGATCGGGCGTCCCACCCGTACGGGCGGTCGGTGCATGATCGGGTGAGACCCGGGGTATCGCCTCACCCGTGACGCCACCCGTGATGACGCCGCCGGCGGCGCCCCCGTCGAACCCCGCAGCCCCCGCAGCCCTCGAAGGCACCGCATCCAGCGCCGTGCCGGCGCACGAGCCGGCGCCGGCGCGGGTGGTGGTGTCGGACGTGCGGCCGACCGTCGACGCCGGGCGGTTCCCCGTGAAGCGAGTGCTCGGCGACATCCTCACGGTGTCGGCCACCGTGTGCGCCGACGGGCACGACGAGCTCCGCGCACAGGTGCTGCACCGCAGCGGCTCGGGTCCGTGGGCCGCGGTGCCGATGGTGCGGCTGCCGACGGGGCGGTGGGAGGCCGACGTCGAGCTGCTCGACCTCGGTACGCACCAGATCGCGGTCGAGGCGTGGGTCGACGAGGTCGCGACCTGGGAGCGGACCATCGCCCGCAAGCGGGCCGCGGGTCAGCCCACCGACCTCGACGAACGGTCGCTCGCCGAGGCCACAGGCCGATCCCGTCGCCGTCACCTCGTGTCGAGCCCCGCCACCCGCGTGCTGGTCGAACGGCCGCTGGCGGGGTGCAGCGCCTGGTACGAGTTCTTCCCGCGCTCCACCGTCGACGGCACCCTTCGTCACGCCACCCTGCGCGAGGCCGTCGACCGGCTGCCGTACGTGGCCGACCTGGGCTTCGACGTGGTGTACCTCCCACCGATCCATCCGATCGGGCACACGCATCGGAAGGGCCCCGACAACAGCCTCGTCGCCGGCCCCGACGACGTGGGCAGCCCGTGGGCGATCGGTGACGAGTCGGGCGGACACGACGCCGTGCACCCGCAGCTCGGCACCGTCGACGACGTGCGCACGCTCGCCGCAGCGGCCCGAGATCACGGTCTGGAGCTCGCGCTCGACCTCGCCTTCCAGTGCAGCCCCGACCACCCGTGGGTCCGCACGCATCCCGAGTGGTTCACGGTGCGCGCCGACGGATCGATCGCTCATGCCGAGAACCCGCCGAAGCGGTACGACGACATCGTCCCGCTCAACTTCGACAGCGACGACTGGCCCGGTCTCTGGCAGGCCCTCGCCGACGTGGTGCGGCACTGGCGCGCCCAGGGCGTGCGGGTCTTCCGGGTCGACAACCCGCACACCAAGCCGTTCGCGTTCTGGGAGTGGCTGATCGCGGAGATGCAGCGCGAGGACCCCGAGGTGGTGTTCCTCGCCGAGGCGTTCGCCGCGCCGCCGGTGATGATGCATCTCGCGAAGGTGGGCTTCACCCAGTCGTACACGCACTTCCCGTGGCAGCACACCCCGTGGCAGCTGCGCGACTACGTCACCATGCTCACCACGGGCGAGCCGGCCGAGTACCTGCGGTCGAACTCATGGCCGCAGACGCCCGACATCCTCACCGACGAGCTGCAGCAGGGCGTGAAGTCGGCGTTCGTCACCCGCCTCGTGCTCGCGGCGACCCTCAGCGCGTCGTACGGCATCTACGGTCCCGCCTTCGAGACGATGGCGAGCGAGCCCCGGCCGGGTGCCGAGGAGTACGGACGCAACGAGAAGTACGAGCTGCGGTCGTGGGACCTGGCCCGCGCCCGATTGCTGCCCGAGATCGCCGCCGTCAACCGCATCCGGCGCCGGATGCGCGCACTGCACCACGACCGCACCCTCCGCTTCCACCACTGCGACAACGAACGGATCGTGGTGTACTCGAAGACGGCGCCGCGCCGCGTGCTCGGCGTCGGCGACGCGCCGTCGGAGGGCCTGTGCGACGACCCGGTGCTCGTGGTGGCCAACACCGACCACTGGGCCACGCAGTCGGGGACCGTGCGCCTCGACCTGACCGCGCTCGATCCGGGCGGCCACGGCGGAGACCACCAGGGATGGGACGACTACGACGTGGTCGACCTCTTCGGCGGTGGGCGGTACCGGTGGCGTGGCGCCGACAACGTCGTCATCCTCACGCCCGACGCGCCGGTGCACGTGTTCCAGCTGCAGCAGGTGAGCCGGTGAACCGGACGACCCCTCACGACTGGTACCGCGACGCGGTCGTCTACCAGCTGCACGTGCGATCGTTCGCCGACAGCAGCGGCGACGGCACCGGTGACTTCGACGGCCTGACGGAACGGCTCGACTACCTCGTCGACCTCGGTGTCGACACCCTGTGGTTGCTGCCGTTCTTCCCGTCGCCCCTGCGCGACGACGGGTACGACATCGCCGACTACCGCGGGATCAACCCCTCGTACGGCGACATGACGTCGTTCCGTCGCTTCCTGACCGCAGCGCACGCCCGTGGGTTGCGGGTGATCATCGAGATGGTCCTGAACCACACGTCCGACCAGCACCCGTGGTTCCAGCGCGCGAGACGATCGCCACGCGGCAGCCGCTACCGCAACTTCTACGTGTGGAGCGACACGCCCGACCGCTACACCGAGGCCAGGATCATCTTCCAGGACTTCGAGACGTCGAACTGGACGTGGGACCCGGTCGCGCAGCAGTACTACTGGCACCGCTTCTACTCCCATCAGCCGGACCTGAACTTCGAGAGCGACGACGTGCAGCGAGCGCTGTTCGCCACGATCGGTCGCTGGTTGCGGATGGGGGTCGACGGCGTCCGGCTCGACGCGGTGCCGTACCTGTTCGAGCAGGAGGGCACCAACTGCGAGAACCTGCCCGCCACCCACGAGTTCCTGCGCAAGCTCCGCGCCCATGTCGACCAGCACTTCCCCGGGCGCATGCTGCTCGCCGAGGCCAACCAGTGGCCCGAGGACGCGGTCGCCTACTTCGGCGACGGCGACGAGTGCCACATGGCGTTCCACTTCCCGGTGATGCCGCGGCTGTTCATGGGTGTGCAGATGGAGAGCCGCACGCCGATCGTCGACATCCTCGACCAGACGCCCGAGATCCCCGCCGGCTGCCAGTGGGCGATGTTCCTGCGCAACCACGACGAACTCACCCTCGAGATGGTGACCGACGAGGAGCGCGACTACATGTACCGCCGGTTCGCCGGCGATCCCCGCATGCGGATCAACCTCGGCATCCGGCGACGCCTCGCCCCGCTGCTGCAGGACGACCGCCGCAAGATCGAGCTGATGAACGGGCTGCTCTTCTCGCTGCCCGGCACCCCCATCGTCTACTACGGCGACGAGATCGGGATGGGCGACAACGTCTACCTCGGTGACCGCGACGCCGTGCGCACCCCCATGCAGTGGAGTGCGGATCGCAACGGAGGGTTCTCGCGCTGCAACCCGCAGCAGCTGTTCCTGCCGTTGGTGATCGATCCGCAGCACCACTACGAGGCGGTGAACGTGGAGGCGCAGCGCGCCAACCCCGCATCCCTGTGGTGGTGGATGCGACGGTTGATCGCGCTGCGCCGCCGCCATCGCGTGTTCGGACGCGGGCGGATGGTGATGGTCGACAGCGACAACGCGAAGGTGTTGTCGTTCCTGCGCACCTGCCGGAGCACCGACGACGGCTGCGACCGCGACGAGGACGTGCTGGTGGTGGCGAACCTGTCGCGCCACGTGCAGTCGGTGACGCTCACGCTGCCGCCGGGCTACGAGGGCGCTCGCCCGCTCGAGCTGTTCGGACGCACCGAGCTCGAGCCGGTCGAGGGTGACCGTTACCGCCTCACCCTCGGGCCCCACGACTTCTACTGGCTGCGTCTCGCCGTGCACGCGCCCGACGGCGTGCTGCTGACCGGGCAGATCCCGGTGATCGGTGCCCCGCTGCCCATGCCGGCACCCGGCGACCGTTCGACGACCCAACAGCTGGCGCGGGCACTGCCGACGTTCCTGATGCGCCAGCGCTGGTTCGGGAACCACAGCAGGTCGATCACCGACGTGTCGGTGGTCGACGCCGTGCCGATGCGGCCGGTCGACGCGCTGGCGACGCTCGCCGACGTCGAGTTCAGCAGCGGTGAGCCACAGCGCTACTTCCTGCCGATCGCCGACGGCGACGACGGACTGCTCGACCCGAGCGTCGTCAGCCGGCTCGTCCGCATGATCGTCGCCGGCGAGCGGCTGAGCGCCGGCCAGGGGGTGCTCGTCGGCCATCTGACCGACCGGTCCGTCGACGCGGCCCGCGAGGCCCGACGGCTCGATCCCACGGTGGTGCGTCCGCTCGGCGCCGAGCAGAGCAACTCCTCGACCGTCGTCGACGAGCGCGCGGTGCTCAAGGTGTTGCGCCGGGTGGAGCCCGGTGTGCACCCCGAGGTCGAGATCCTCGACCACCTGACGGCCCGCGCGTACGCGCACACGCCGGCGCTCTACGGCACCATCACCCACCGCACCGCCGGTCAGCTGCACACGACGGCGGTCGCGACGCTCACCCAGTTCGTCGCGAGCGACGGCGACATGTGGAAGTTGTTCCGATCCGAGGCGGCACGGTTCGTCGAGCACGCCGCGGCGAACCCGGACCAGCCGCTCGGGATGGACGGTCATCTGCCGGAGCCGCTCGCCGAGGCGCTGCACCTCGTGGAGCTGCTCGGCCGCCGGACGGCCGACCTGCACCGCGAGCTCGCATCGGTCGACGACGAGCGCTTCCGACCGGTGCCCTCGACGCGGCTGTACCAGCGCTCGCTCTACCAGGCGATGCGATCGCACACGCGGGCCACCTACGCCGCCGTCGACCGGGCTCGTGCCACCATCGACCCGCGGTGCCTCGAGCTGCTGCCCGGCGAATCAGGTGTGCTCGCCCGGTTCGCCGCGTTGACCGATCACCTGATCGAGATCGACCGCATCCGCATCCACGGCGACCTCCACCTCGCGCAGGTGCTCGAACGGGGCGGTGACGTGACCTTCATCGACTTCGAGGGCGAGCCCGCCCGCCCGATCGGTGAGCGCTCGATCAAGCGGAGCGCGCTCGTCGACGTCGCCGGGATGGTCCGTTCGTTCGACTACGTGGCCCACCAGGGCATGCGCGACGCCGTCGAACGCGGCGTCGGTGGCGACGACCTCGAACCGCACGGCGGGCGCTGGGGCGAACTCGCCGCGGACGCCTTCGTCGCGGCGTACCTCGACGAGGCACGCCGCCCGGAGGTGCGCTCGGCCGCTCGGCTGGTGCCCGACGACGCGGACGACGTGGGTCTGCTGCTCGATGCATTCGTGCTGCAGAAGGCGCTGTCGGAGGTGGTGTACGAGCTCGACAACCGGCCACATCTCGCCTGGGTGCCGATCGCTGCGATCGCACGCACCACCGACACGTCCCACGCGGACCGCTCGCCCCGTCCACCGTTCGCGCTGACGGCCGGCACGCACGCCCACTGATCCCGAGGCGTCCGCCGGACGCCCCTCATCCTCTTCGAACGGAATCCCCATGCGCATCTGGCCCGGATCGTCGCTCCCACTCGGCGCCACCTTCGACGGCGTCGGCACCAACATCGCGGTGTTCAGCGACATCGCCGAGGCGGTCGAGGTGTGCGTGTTCGACGCCGAAGGCGCCGAGACGCGCGTCGAGCTGCCCGAGCGCAGCGGTTCGGTGTGGCACGGCTACCTGCCCGACCTCGACGCCGGCGCTCGCTACGGGTTCCGGGTGCACGGCCCCCACGACCCCGCCAACGGGCACCGCTGCAACCCGAACAAGCTGCTGCTCGACCCGTACGCCCGAGCCATCGAGGGCGACATCCGGTGGGACCAGTCCGCGTTCGGGTACCCCTTCGGTGACGAGGACGGCCGCGACGACCAGGACTCCGCACCGGTGACGCCGCGAGGCATCGTCGTCAACCCGTACTTCGACTGGTCGCAGGACGCACCGCTGCGGGTGCCGTGGGCCGACACGGTGATCTACGAGGCGCACGTGAAGGGTGCGACGCAGCTGCACCCCGACATCGACGACGACCTGCGCGGCACCTACGCGGGCATCGCCCACCCTGCGTTCGTCGACCACCTGCGACAGCTCGGCGTCACCACGCTCGAGCTGTTGCCCGTGCACCAGTTCGTGCACGACTCGCATCTGCTCGAGAAGGGCCTGCGCAACTACTGGGGTTACAACACGCTCGGCTTCTTCGCACCGCATCACGAATACGCGCACCGCGGCCAGCAGGGCCAGCAGGTGCAGGACTTCAAGTTGATGGTGCGCACGCTGCACGAAGCCGGCATCGAGGTGATCCTCGACGTGGTCTACAACCACACGGCCGAGGGCAACCACCTCGGCCCGACGCTGTCGTTCCGCGGGCTCGACAACGCCGCGTACTACCGCCTGGTCGACGACGACAAGCGGTACTACATGGATTACACCGGCACGGGGAACACCTTGAACATGCGGCACCCGTACGTGCTGCAGCTGGTGATGGACAGCCTGCGGTACTGGGCCGAGGAGATGCACGTCGACGGCTTCCGCTTCGACCTCGCGTCGACCCTCGCCCGCACGCTGCACGAGGTCGACCGGCTGTCGGCGTTCTTCGACCTGGTGCAGCAGGACCCGGTGATCAGTCGGATGAAGCTGATCGCCGAGCCCTGGGACGTCGGCGACGGCGGTTACCAGGTGGGCAACTTCCCGCCGCAGTGGGCCGAGTGGAACGGCAAGTTCCGCGACTGCATCCGCGACACCTGGGCCGGCGCGCCGCACACCCTCGGCGAGTTCGCCTACCGGATCACCGGTTCGAGCGACCTGTACGAGGCGGCCGGTCGACGGCCGCACGCCAGCATCAACTTCATCAGCGCCCACGACGGGTTCACGCTGCGCGACCTGGTGAGCTACGACCAGAAGCACAACGAGGCCAACGGTGAGGACGATCGCGACGGCGAGTCGCACAACCGGTCGTGGAACGGGGGCGTCGAGGGCCCGACCGACGATGTCGAGGTGGTGCGCCTGCGCGGGCAACGGTCGCGCAACCTGATGGCGACGTTGCTGTTGTCGCAGGGCGTGCCGATGATCCTGGGTGGCGACGAGATGGGCCGCACCCAGGGCGGCAACAACAACGCGTACTGCCAGGACAACGAGATCTCGTGGTTCGACTGGAACGCGGTCGATGCCGACCAGCTCGCGTTCACGCGCCAGGTGGTCGCGTTCCGTACGGCGCATCCGACCTTCCGCCGCCGACGGTTCTTCCAGGGTCGGTCGCTGCACGGCGGCGACGTCACCGATCTCGCGTGGTACGCACCCGACGGCGAGGTGCTGAAGGACGAGTCGTGGGACAGCGGTGAGCTCGGCGCACTGGCGGTGTTCCTGGGCGGTGAGAGCATCGAGGTGGACGGCCGTGGCGAGGTCGTGCACGACGACGACGTGCTGTGGTTCGTGAACCCCTCACCCGACGACGTGCTGTTCGTCGTGCCCGGCGACCATGCCGGCACGTGGACGGTGGCGATCGACACGGCCGCCGATCCCGGGGCGACGGGCGACCCGGTCACCGTCGAACAGGTGGAGGGCGAACGCGCGGTGCCCGGCCGGTCGATGCTGGTGATGCTGCGCTCGCGCGACCAGATCGTCCAGATCGACGAGGCCTCGTCGTGAGCCATCCGCTGCACACGCTCGCGGTGTGGGCACCGTCGGCCGGTCACGTCGAGGCCGAGGTCGGCGGCAACCGGGTCGCGCTGCAGCGCGACGACGACGGCTGGTGGGCCGCGCCGGACGTCGCGCTGGTCGGGCCGTACCGGTTCGTGGTGGACGGCGACCCGATCCCCGATCCCCGCTCGTGTCGCCAACCCGAAGGTGTCGACGGCGCCTCGTGGCCGCTCGCGCCGTACACCTGGAACGACGGCGGATGGATCGGTCGCCCGCTGGTCGACGAGGTGATCTACGAGCTGCACGTCGGCACGTTCAGCTCGCAGGGCACGCTCGACGGCGCCGTCGCGCATCTCGACGAGCTCGTCGACCTGGGCGTCACCGCGGTCGAGGTCATGCCGCTCGCCACGGCACCGGGGGCTCGCGGCTGGGGGTACGACGGCGTGCTGCTCTACGCGGTGCACGAGGCGTACGGCGGCCCCGACGCCTTCCGCCGCTTCGTCGACGAGTGCCATGCGCGCGGTCTCGCCGTGGTGCTCGACGTCGTCTACAACCACTTCGGCCCGTCGGGCAACCACCTGCACCGGCTGGGTCCCTACACCACGTCGGCCCACGACACGCCGTGGGGCCCGGCCGTCAACCTCGACCAACCGGGCAGCGAGGAGGTGCGGCGCTTCTTCGTCGACAACGCGGTGATGTGGGTGCGCGACTTCCACGTCGACGGCCTGCGGCTCGACGCCGTGCATGCGTTCCGCGACGACTCGGCGGCACGAGGCCGTGAACCCTTCCTGGCCCAGCTCGCGCGTGAGGTGCGCGCCGCCGCCGACGAGCTCGGCCGGTCGGTGTGGGTGATCGGCGAGAGCGACCTGAACGATCCCACGCTCGTCGACCGCGGTGTCGACGCGCCCGCCGCGCTCGACGCGGTGTGGAGCGACGATCTGCACCACGCACTGCACGTCGCGCTCACCGGTGAGCACGAGGGCTACTACGCCGACTACGAGGGCTGGACCGACGTGGCCCGCGCGCTCGAGCGGGTCTACGTGTACGACGGGCGGGTGTCGATGCACCGTGGCCGCGAACACGGTGCGCCGGTCGGCGACCGGCCGCGACGGGCCTTCGTCGTCGGCACGCAGAACCACGACCAGGTGGGCAACCGGGCGACCGGCGATCGGCTCGGTGCGATCACCGACGAGCGCCGTGTGCAGGCCGCCGCGGCGATCGTCCTCTGCTCGCCGTTCGTGCCGCTGTTGTTCCAGGGTGAGGAGTGGGCGGCGTCGACGCCGTTCCTGTACTTCACCGACCACACCGATGTGGCCGTCGGCGCAGCCGTCACGAGCGGCCGGCGACGCGAGTTCGCGTCGTTCCTCGCGTTCGCCGACGAGGTGCCCGACCCGCAAGCGGTCGCGACGTTCGAGGCGAGCGTGCTCGACCGAGCGGAACGCGACCTCGAGCCGCACGCCGGTGTGCTGCGGTGGTACCGGCACCTGCTCGAGCTGCGGCGCACCCACCCGGCGTTGCGCACGGAGGGGCCCGAGGACACCGCCGCCAGCTTCCACGCCGACGTGGGCGCGTTCGTGATGGTCCGCGGACAGCGCCTGATGGTCGTCGTCGCGACGACCGACGAGCCGGTCGACGCGCGCGAACTCGCCGGCGCCGGTGAGGTGCTGCTCACCAACGACGGCACGTGGGGCGACGACGGCGTGCTCGAGGGCGGGTGCACGCTCGTGGTCGACCTGGCGCCCGCCGCGCCCGAGACCTGAGGCGCCCGTCCGCGTGGGTCACACGGTCGGGGGGTGTCGGCCGTACCCGTCCGGGGAACCACGAGCCGTGCCGCCGACCACGTTGCTCCCCCCGCTCGCCACCTGCCGGATCCAGCTGACGCCGGACTTCGGGTTCGCCGCGGCCGAGGGGTTGGTGCCGCACCTGGCCGACGTCGGCATCACCCACGTGTACCTCTCGCCCGTCCTGCGTGCCACGCCGGGTTCACGCCACGGCTACGACGTCGTCGACCCACACCACATCGATCTCGACCGGGGTGGCGAGCACGCGTTCGCCTCGTTGCTCGACACGATCCGCGCGCACGGTCTCGGGGTGTTGCTCGACGTGGTGCCCAACCACCTGGCCGGCGACCCGCGAGGCGCTGCGTGGGCGGACGTGTTGCGCCACGGACGAGGGAGCGGGTACGCACGATGGTTCGACCTGGCGTGGTCGTCGGGCAACAGCCGGGTGCGCGACCGGATCCTGCTGCCGGTGCTGGGCACCGAACTCGACGACGCGGTGCGCGCGGGTGACGTCAGGCTCGCGCGGTGCGCGGGCGAGGTGGTGTTGCAGGTGTACGACCAGCAGCTCCCCCTCTCCAACGAGTCGATCGCCGAGATCACGTCGGCGGTCGCGTCGACCGTCGCCGGGTCGCCGCACGTGCGCGAGCGGTATGCCGCGCTGGCCGAGGCGCTGCGCACCAGCGTCGCCGCGGGCGTCACCACCGGAGTCGGCGGTCGGTCCGGTGCGGTGGTGACGGACACGGCGCTGCAGGTGCAGCACGGGCAGCGACTCGCGGCGATGCTCGCGGCCCTGGCCGACACCGACCACGGCGTCGGGCACGAGCTCGACGTCCTGCTCGCCGCGATGTCCGCCGACGGCGCCACGATGCGTTGGGTGCTCGACCAGCAGCACTACGAACTCGCTCACTGGCGTGAGGGCACGCGGCGTCTCGACCGGCGGCGGTTCTTCGACGTCGCCGAGTTGGTGGGCGTCCGGCAGGAGGACCCGGAGGTGTTCGAGGCCACGCATGCGCGTGTGGTCGCCCTGGTGCACAGCGGTGCCGTCGACGGCCTGCGCATCGACCATCCGGACGGGCTGAGCGATCCGACCGGCTACCTGACCCGGCTGCGGGCCGAGATCGGTGACGCGTGGTTGGTGGTCGAGAAGATCCTGTCGGAGGGCGAGGAACTGCCGTCGGCCTGGCCGGTGGACGGAACCGTGGGCTACGAACACGGCGCGGTGCTCGACCGGCTGTTCGTGGATCCGGCGGGCGAGGCGCCGCTGACCGAGCTGGTGCGGCGACACGTCGCGGATGCGGACGGTGTCCCGACCGACGACCTCGACGCCGTGATCGACCGCGCCAAGCGCGACGCGCTCGAGATGCTGTTCCGTCCGGAGCTGGCGCGGCTCGTCGAGCTCGGCGGTCTGGTGTGTGCGGACGCCCCGACCTGCACCCCCGCCGATGTGCGCCGAGCCGTCGTCGAGATGGTGGTCGCGTTCCCCGTGTACCGCACGTACGTGCGTCCGGGCGAGGAGGCCGACGTCGTCGACGGCGAGGTGCTCGACGAGTGCGCGACCCGAGCCGGCGCCCTGCTGCGCGAGGCGGGGGAGCTGGCCGCGGCCTCGCTCGTCGATCGGCTCCGATCGCTCTTCGATCACGGCGAGCGCACCTCGGGGGAGGAGACGTTCGTGGTGCGCTTCCAACAGCTGACCTCGGCCGTCACCGCGAAGGGCGTGGAGGACACCGCGTTCTACCGGATCCCGCGGCTGCTCACCCTGAACGAGGTCGGTGCCGACCCGCGTCGTTGGTCGGTGGCGCCGGACGAGTTCCACGCGCACCGAGCACTCGCCGCACGCCGCACCCCGTGGGGGCTGGTGGCCACGTCGACGCACGACTCGAAGCGGTCCGCCGATGCACGCTTCCGGCTCGCGGCGTTGTCCGAGGTGCCCGACCTGTATGCAGCCGCCGTCGACCGGGTGGTCGCGCGCCTCGACGAACTGCTGGCCGACGACGGCGCGACGGTGGTGCCGCGTGACCGGCTGCTCGAGCTGCTCGTGATCCAGCTCGTGGTCGCCGTGCACCCGGCGTCGGCCGACCGCCTCGTCGCCGCCGCCACCAAGGCGGTGCGCGAAGCGAAGCGGCTCACCACGTGGCACGATCCCGACGCGCCGTACGAGGCGGGCGTCGAGCGGATCGTGCGCGCGCTGCTCGACGATCCGGTGTGTCGCGATGCACTTCGGCCCGTGCTCGACGTGGTCGAGCCGGCGGGACGGCGAACCTCGCTCGCCGCGACCTTGCTCACGTTCGCCGGCCCGGGTGTGCCGGATCTGTACCAGGCGTGGCCGGGATGGCAGCTCGCGCTCGCCGACCCGGACAACCGCGACGACGTCGACGTGTCGGCGGTGGCACGGCTCGCCCACGATGCCGGTGCCGCCGGTGCCGCCGTCTGGACGCCGTCGTCGCTCGCCGACGACGTGCGAGGACTCACCAAGGCGCACCTGATCCGGACCTGCCTGCAGGTGCGCCACGCGCACGCCGCGGCGGTCACCGGCGACGAGCTGGTGCCGCTGGCAGCCGAGGGCGCAGCGGCCGACCACGTCGTCGCGTCCGTGGCGAGCGCCGCAGGTGTGCCGCACGTGGTGACGGTGGCGTCGAGGCTGCACGTGCGCCTGGCGTGCGATGGCGGCTGGCGTGGCACCGTGCTCCGACTGCCGCCCGGACGATGGGTCGACGCGCTTCGGTGCGGTCGTGCGTCGACCGCGAACGTGGTCGAGGGCGTCGTGCTGGTGGACGACCTGCTCGGGGGGATGCCCGGCGCCCTGCTGGTACCTGCCGCGTGAAGCGCGCCGCCCGGCGGGAGCTGGCTCAGGGCACCACGAGGACCGGCAGCGACGACTCGCGCACCACCTCGTTCGTGACCGATCGGGTGAACAACCGCGCGAACCAGCTGCGGTCGTGCGAACCCACCACGATCACGTCGGCCCCGCACTCGTCCGCGGCGCGCACGATGGCATCGGCGGGGTCGCCCACCTCACCCATCGTGTCGGCGGCGGGCAGGTTCGCCGCCACCCGCACCTCGTCGGCCTGACGTTCGGCGACGTCGACCGGCGTGGTGTGGGTGCTCGTCGGTTGCTGGAACACCAGCGGGGGGCCGGGCACACCGGCGGGCGGGATGGCCATCGTGTAGGGCACACCGAACTCCATGGCCGAACCCGACCACAGGAACGTCTCGGTGTGGGCCACGCTGACCACCGTGTAGTGGGCCACGTCGCCGAACAGGTCGCGTGCGATGCGGGCGGCGCGCACCGACTCCTCGGTGTCGTCTGCTGCGATGAGGACGTGTGTCATGCGCATCCGTGTTCCCCGCCGGAGCGCCACCTGAACGGGTACCTGATCGCGCGGCGCGGGTTTGTGCTCGCGGACGTCGGGGGTACGTGGGCCCGTGATGCCCGAGCGGAGCGACAGCGCGCGCGACGACGAGGCCTGGTTGGGTGCGGCCCTCGAGCGCTTCGCCGAGGACCGAACGGACGAGGCGTTGCGCGACGAGATCTTCCGCCGTGCCCGCTGGCTCGCGGTGCGCAGCGCCCGCCGGTTCTCCGATCGCGGGGAGCCCTTCGACGACCTGGTGCAGGTGGCGAGCATCGGGTTGCTGAAGGCCATCGAGCGGTTCGAGCCGTCGATGGGCGTGCCGTTCGGTTCGTACGCCACCCCCACCGTGCTCGGGGAGCTGCGACGTCACTTCCGAGACCACACGTGGAGCGTCCGGGTGCCGCGACGTGCGAAGGACCTGCGCGCCTCGGTGAACGCGGCCGGCGACGACCTGTCTCGGCGGCTCGGTCGCTCGCCGACGATCGCCGAGATCGCGGCGCGGCTCGAGCTGAGCGAGGACGCGGTGTTGGAGGTGCTCGAGGCCAACAACGCATACCGGTCGCGTCCGCTCGACCATGCATCGGTGGGCGCGCAGATCACCGTCGACGACGACGCCGATCACGTCCTCGACCGCGAGATGATCGTCGCCCTGCTCGAATGCCTCCGGCCGCGCGAGCGGACGATCCTGTACCTGCGCTACTTCGAAGAACTCAGCCAGGCGCAGATCGCCGCACGCGTCGGCACCAGCCAGGTGCACGTGGGGCGACTGATCGCGTCGAGCCTCGCCGAACTCCGCCGGCACGTCACGGCCGACGCGGACACGCACGGCGGCACCGACGACACGGGGCCGGCGGAACGCACCGAGCGCGCTGCGCGTCTGGCGTCCTCCGACGGGGGGTATCGACCGCGACGTCCGGCCGGGCACGCCGCCCGGCAGCCGAACCGTCCCGATCCCCCCGACGGGACATCGACCCGAGAGGATCCCATGAGCCAGATGACGGGCACCCCCAGCGACACCGCCGCCGCACCGCCGCCCGCGGCCGGCGGCGACGGCACCCCCAGCGTGACCGGCAACGGCAGCGTCACCTCGACCCGACAGGCCGTGTTCACCGTGCCGTCGCTCACCCTCGGCCAGGGCGCCGACGTCGCCGGCCGACTGCAGCAGCGCCTCGTCGCGCTGCTCGACCTCGGACTCACCCTCAAGCACATCCACTGGAACGTGGTGGGCCCGAACTTCATCGGCGTGCACGAGATGCTCGACCCGCAGTACGCCGGCGTGCAGGGCATGATCGACGAGATCGCCGAGCGCATCGCCACCCTCGGCGCCACGCCGAGCGGGCTCCCCGGCCGCCTGGTCGCCGAACGGAGTTGGGATGACTACGCCCTCGACCGGGCCGACGCCATCGCCCACCTGGGCGCGCTCGACCTCGTGTACCAGGGCGTGATCGCCGACCACCGGGCCCAGATCGCCGCGCTGGACGACCTCGACCCCGTCACGCAGGACCTGCTCATCGGCCAGACGGCCGTGCTCGAGAAGTACCACTGGTTCGTCCGCTCGCACCTCGAGAACTGGGCGGGCGGGATGACCAACGCCGGCGCGGCGTCGGAGACCGACGCCGCACGGGCCGTGGCCGCGAAGTCGCACCAGCCGACCGGGTCGCACACCGGCCGCCGCGGGGAGGGCTGATCATGGCGTGGCGACCATTCGGACGACGTCGTCGCGGGCTGCTGCGGCGCATGTGGTGGATGGGGCTCGCGTCGACGCTGTGGGCCAACCGCCGCGACGTGAAGCGATGGGCCAACTTCGTGAAGCGCGCCGTGAGCGGACGCGAGCGTCGGCCCTTCGCCGACGTGATCACCGAGGCGAAGGTGCGGGCCACCATCACGGCCGACCCGATCCTGCGCCGCGACGAGGCGATCGACGATCTGCGCGTCGACAACGGCGTGGTGACGCTGCTGACGACGACCGCGAGCTGGCCCGATCCCCGAGATCAGATGGTGAAGCTCAAGCAGGTGAAGGGCATCACCGACGTCACCGCCAAGCCGGCCCCGACCGACGTGCGCGCGAGCGATCGTCCGATCGCGACCGTCGGCGAGGCCATCGGCACGGTCGGGGGGAGGTGAGAGCATGGATGCAGTCCTCTGGATCATCGCCGTGATCCTCGTGATCGCCGGCGTGGTGTCGCTCATCCGTGGCGAGATCGCCTGGGGTGTGGCGCTGGTCGTGATCGGCCTGCTGGTCGGCCCCGGCGGGGTCAGCGTCCTCAGTTGACGCACGCTCGGCTCGCGGCGCCGTCCGAGGGCGCCGGCTTCGCGGTCCCCCTCCGGCGCGCTCGACCCGTCACGACGCCGCAGCCGGAGGGGGACCGTCCCGCGCTGGTGCACTCGTGCGACGCCGACCCCGGGATCGTGCGTCGCGGGACGCGGCGCTTCCGGTACGAGCACCCCGACGGCTCACCGGTCCGCGATCCCGCGGTGCTCGAACGCATCGCCTCGCTCGCGATCCCGCCGGCGTGGACCGACGTCTGGATCTGCACCGATGCGGACGGCCACCTGCAGGCCACCGGGCGCGACGCCAAGGGTCGCAAGCAGTCGCGCTACCACCCCGACTTCCGCGCCGAGCGGGAGCGCACGAAGTTCGACCATCTCGTCCACTTCGGTGACCTGCTCGGTCCGCTGCGTACCCGGGTGGCGCGCGATCTCGCGGATCGTCGTCCGACCGAGCGTCGACAACTCGCCCTCGTGGTCCACCTGCTCGACCTCACGGGCATCCGCATCGGCAACGAGGCGTACGCGAAGACCAACGGCTCGTACGGCCTGTCGACGCTGCGCACACGTCAGGCCATCGTGCACGGCGCCGACATCACCTTCCGCTTCGTCGGCAAGAGCGGCCGCAAGCACACCGTCACCGTCGAGGACCGTCGGCTCGCCCGCATGGTCGCCCAGTGTCAGGACCTACCGGGCCAGCGCCTCTTCGTGTACCTGGACGAGGAGGGCCGGGCGCGCACGATCGAGTCGGCACAGGTGAACGCGTACCTGCGCGAGGTCACCGGCACCGACACGACGGCCAAGACCTTCCGCACCTGGATCGCCACCTCCACCGCGAGCGGCCACCTCGCGCTCGACCTGGCCACCCGAACGGGACGCCCGACCAAGCAGGCGTTCCTGCAGGCGATCGACCACGCGGCCGAGCGGCTCGGCAACACGCGCTCGGTCTGCCGCAGCAGCTATGTGCACCCGGCGGTGGAGCAGACGTACCTCGCCGGCGACTTCCACGACGTGTGGCGCTCCGGGCCGAACCGTCCGACCGCGGGCATGACCACGGCCGAACGCCGCACGCTGCACCTGTTGCGCACGGCCGGCGGTGAGTGCGCATCGATCGAACCCGCCGCCTGAACCGTGTGTGCGCACCGGTGAGCGGGCCGGCGGGTGTGGCTGCGATCCGCTGCGGGTACGCCTGCAGACGTCACCCGGTAGGAAGGAGCGACACGTGCCACGAGCATGGAGCGCGAAGCGCGAACGGCAGTACGAGCACATCAAGGAGGGCCTCGAGGCCCGCGGTGAGGACGAGGACACGGCCGAGGAGATCGCGG